>Ga0307471_100000599_pt1 | contig 18587 bp, 15 predicted proteins | sample atmos_gasesAM3C__2_FD_204566 | JGI IMG/M metagenome (GOLD analysis project Ga0307471, IMG submission 204566) | Hardwood forest soil microbial communities from Morgan-Monroe State Forest, Indiana, United States - atmos_gasesAM3C_515 | ecosystem: Environmental > Terrestrial > Soil > Temperate...
CCCCACCAGCCAACGCCCGCCCCACATCCTCCGCCGAGTCCATTCCCAAAGCATCAATCGCGCGCTCGCGCAGTTCAGCCCGCACCGCCGTGCGCAGCTTCCAGTCCCTCGCGATCACGAACACCACCGGCATCCCATTCTTAGAGTAGCGCATCTCTTATAGGTAGCCTGTAGGTACGTAGGTACGCATTGGTGCTCCCGGCGCCACTCCTTCGGCCTTTCCGTAGGCAAGCTTCGAAAGGGTCTGTTACAATTTTGAGATTCTGGGGGTAGGCTGCGCGCGCAAGCGCCGCCCAAGATGGCGGACAACGGTAAGAGAAAATGGCTCGTTCCCACCCTGGCCGTCGCGCTAGGTGCGGTGGTCCTTGTTATCCTGCTAGCAAGCCGAGGCCAAGCTCCGGTCGTTCACTACGTACCCGTTCAACGTGAAGACCTAAGCGCCTCCATTTCAAGTAACGGCAAGGTCGAACCGATTTCGCCGTCAATCGCTCGCGCCGAATTTCCCACGTTCGTCGAAAAGATCGCCGCCACCGAAGGCCAAGCCGTGCATCGCGGACAATTGATTCTCACCCTCGACGCCTCCGACATCCGTGCGCAACTCTCGCAAGCCCGCGCGAATCTGCTCGCAGCGCAGACCGATTTGAAAAACGCTCGCGCCGGCGGTACGCCCGACGAACTCGCTCAAATCAATGGCGATCTCGCGAAGGCGCAGGCCAACGTCGCCAACCTTGAACAGACTCAAAAAGCCCTCGAACAACTCGCCGCCAAGCAAGCCGCCACATTGTACGAAGTAGCCCAGAATCAGGCTGCTCTCGCGCAAGCCCGCGCCACGCTCGAAACTCTTCAGCAAAAGAAGGCTGCCCTTGCTCAGCGGACCACCGGCGATGCCGAACGCGCCGAGCTGCGCGCGAAGCAAGCCCAGGATCAGATTCAATCGTTCCAGGAAAAATTGCGCTCGGCCACAGTCGTCGCTCCTTCCGACGGCACGCTCTACGCGCTTCCAGTGCACGCAGGCGACTACGTCAAAGTAGGCGACACGCTTGCCGAGATGGCCGATCTGCGGCAAGTGCGCGTGCGTGCCTTCGTAGATGAGCCGGATCTCGGCGCCCTCGAACCGAACCAAGTGGTCCAGGTAGCGTGGGATGCTAAGCCCGGTCAGTCGTGGATGGGCCGCACCGAGCAGGTTCCCAAGCAAGTGGTATCTCGAGGCGCTCGCAGCGTCGGCGAGGTGCTCTGCTCGATCGACAATGACAAACTCGAGCTACTTCCCAACGTAAACGTAGACGTTCATATCCTCGTCCACGGCCGCCAGGGTGCGCTGGTGGTTCCGCGCGCCGCAGTGCGTTACGACAACGGCCAGCATTTCGTTTTCGTCTATGGCGGGGACAAGATTCACCGCCGCGATATCACCGTCGGTATCGCCAGCGCGCAAAAATACGAAGTAATCAGCGGGCTGCAACTCGGGGACAGAGTTGTGCTGCCGGGCGACATGCAGGTCTTGCGGGATGGCATGGACGTTCGAGCCACGGAGGCTAAATCATAGTGCACCGCGGAAAAAAACTGTCGTGGGCAGTTCCTATCGCAGTGCTTTTTCTGTTCCAGTTTGCGGCAAGCGGCCGGATCACGGCATCCGGCTATTCGCCGGACACATCCGCCTCGCTCCAGAACGCCATCCGTCAATTCAATGCCGGAAACTATTCCGGTGCCGTTTCCACCTTGCAGGTGGCGGTGATCGCGAATCCCAACAACGCTGAGCTTTCCTACTGGCTCGGTCGCAGCTACTACGAGCTGCGCGACTACGACAGCTCCATAACGAGTTTAGAGAAGTCCGTCCAGAACGACCCCAAGAATTCCGATTACCATTTGTGGCTCGGCCGCGCCTACGGCGGAAAGGCCGATCGCGAGCACAGCTTTTTCCTCGCGAAGAAAGTGAAGAAGGAGTTTGAAGACGCCGTTGCCGCAAACCCGTCGAACATCGCGGCCCGCCGGGATCTCGAGGAATTCGATATCGACGCCCCTTGGGTGGTCGGCGGCAATAAGGACGAGGCCAAAGCCCAGGTGGAAGCGATCGCTGCTATCGATCCGGTCCAGGGACATCTCGCGAGAGCCCTTTACGAGGCCCAGGTAGCCAAGAAACACGATGCTGCCGAAAGCGAATACCAGCAGGCCCTCGCCGCGAAGCCCAAAACTGTGGAACCCTATTTCGACGCTGCCAACTATTTTGTGAAACAGAATAAGCCCGCTCAACTCAAAGCCGCCATTGACGGAGCGGCGGCCGTGAATGCCAACGATCCGCGCCTGGCCTATTACCGCGGCGTGTATGGAGTGCTATCGGCAGTGGATCCCTCGCATTCCGAACAGGACTTGAAGTCCTATCTCGCCAGCACGCCCGATCGCAGCGATTGGCCTTCTCACGCCGCCGCGCGCGAGTGGCTCGGGCGCCTGTACGAAGCGCAAGGAAAGCGCGCCGAAGCGGCCGAACAATATCGCGCTTCTCTGCAACTCGATCCCGGACGCAAGGAAGTGAAAACGCGGCTGGAACACCTGGAGAAATCGAAATAGCCCCGGAAATTCATCCGGGCATTCTGAAATCGCTGCCATGTCCAACGTACGAAGCAAATCCGCATATTGGAACGAGACCTGGGATCTCGCTCTCCAGGCGTTGCGCGCGAATAAGCTTCGCGCCGCGTTGACCATGCTCGGCGTCATCATCGGCAGCGGCTGCATCGTTCTTGTGGTCACCGTGGCGCTGGCCGGCAAACGCTACATCATCGCTCAGATTGAAGGCGTCGGTTCGAATCTCGTCTATGCCGGGGTTATGCGTTCAAATAATTCCTCGCGTCTCACACTGGGCGACGAGATTTCGCTCGCCGACATGGAAGCCATGAAGATCCAGGTCCCGCAAGTCGCGGTTACTGCGGGAGCGTCGGATATTCCCATGACCGTAGTTGCTGCCGGTGTCGAGCGGCCGGTAAAACTCGTAGGGGTGACCGAGGGCTTCCAACAGATTCGCAGACTGGTCGTGTTTCGCGGTCGTTATTTCGATCCCGACGACATGGTGACGCACGCCAAGGTCTGCTTGCTGACCCAGGAGCTGGCTGCGCGCGTGTTTCCAAACCAGAACCCCGTCGGCCAGGAAATTCGCGTCGGCGAACTGCGCTTCGCCGTGATTGGGGTATTTCGCGAGCGGATTTCCACCTTCGGCGAGACGGAAATTGCGCGCGAGTCCGTGCTCGTGCCCTTCGGATTGATGACTTACTACACGGGAGCGGACTATCTCCGCACCCTGTACGTCCAGGCAGACTCGCCCGAGGCCGTGCCGGCGGTGACGCAACAAGTGAGGGAAATTTTGAAAGGCCGGCATCGCCCCGGCGCTGAGTATGAGGTGGAGAATCTCACCTCACTTTTGGAATCGGCTCGAATGATTTCGCAAGCACTGACGGTTCTCCTCGTTGTGATCGCACTCATAGCGCTCACGATCAGCGGCATCGGCATCATGAACATCATGCTCGTCACTGTCACCGAGCGCACGCGCGAGATTGGTATTCGCAAAGCCGTGGGAGCTCCGCGCGACGCGATCCTTTACCAGTTTCTGATGGAAGCGTTCCTGATCAGCGGCACGGGGGCGGTGATCGGGATTGTGATCGCCGTTTCGATACCTGTCGCAATCAATCTTGTCTTGCGCGTGATCCCCGAAGCCGTAGGGATCCGCATGCCCGTGTCATGGGTCTCGGTAGTGTTGGCCTTCGTCGTGTCATGTTCAACCGGGATCTTATTTGGCTACCTGCCCGCGAGCCGGGCGGCGAGTTTGCATCCCACGGATTCGCTGCGATATGAGTAAGGATATGACCAGTGCAAAGCGGTCATTGCTCACGACGTTCGTTGCGTTTTTTATCGCAGCGACGGGACTATTTCCGGAGCCCGCCCTCGCCCAGGATTCGGACAAACTCACACTCCGCCAGGCGGTAACACTCGCCCTTCAAAACAGCCGCGAGATCGCTCTCGCTCGGATGCAATATACCGTCGCGATGAATGCTGTCGGCGTGAACCGCGCCGATTTTCGGCCGAATCTTTACACTGGCTCTGGTGCCGCGTATAGCAGCGGCTTTCCTGCGACAGTTGGTGGCTCGGCTCCAGCCATAATCAGCTTGTCCTATACGCAGTCAATTTTTAATTTGCCCCTACGCGGGCATCTGCACGCGGCCGAAGATCGCGCGGAAAGCCAGAAAATCGAACTCGACCGCACACGCGACGCCGTCATCGTCCGCACCGCGACCACCTACCTGGAACTTGCGAAGGTACGAACCTCCCTCGAATTGCTTCGTGGTGAGGGCGCCAGCGCCGAAAAGATTGCCGGCGTCACTCGCGAACGTACCCAAGCCGGCCAGGAACTGCCGATTGAAATCACTCGCAGCCAGTTGACCCTTGCGCGCATTCGCGAGCGCATCATTCACCTGGAAGGCCGCGACGCGATTCTCACCCAGCAGCTCGAAAATCTCACAGGCGCATCCGGTCAATCAGTTCAAGTGGAGACTGAGCAGACATCGTTCGCGTTGGATCAACACGAGACCGACATGATCGCCGCTGCACTTAAGACCAGCCCTTTTGTCACGGAAGCGGAGAAGGAACGCGATGCGCGACAACATCTATTAAAGGGAGCCAAGGGCGAGCTCTGGCCCACAGTCAGCGCCGTCGGCCTCTACCAGGTTCTCGGCAAATTCAACAACTACACTGAATTCTTCAATCATTTTCAGCGCAACAACGTCACGGTTGGAATCGACGCACACATCCCAATCTTCAGCTCGAAGACTTTTGCCGATATAAAGCTGGCGAAAAGCCAGCTAAGCGAAGCCGAACTCGCCCTCGGCAACAAACGTCAGGAAGTCCGCGCCGACGTGCTTCAAAAAGCACGCGATGTTCGCGAACTCGATGCCGCTCATGAAGTGGCCCGTCTCGATCTGCAACTCGCTCAGGAATCCCTTCAAATTCTGCAAACGAAACTGGACGAGGGCCGCGCCACGCTGCGAGACATCGAGCAGGCTCGCCTGGAAGAAAACGACAAATGGGTGGCCTTCCTCGACGCAGAGTTCGCCCGCCAGCAGGGACAACTCTCACTTCTGCAAGCTACCGGCCAGCTCGCCAAGGTGTTTCAGTAGACACGGTTCCCGCCAAACCACGGCTTTGGATAGCGGGCGAAATCGGGTAAAATCAATTGAATACGTATACGGCTATTTTTACGTCTGTACGATGGTCTGCATTCTGGGGGATTGCGAATGTCGTCTGTAATGAAAACGTTGTTGTTGAATCCGCCGAGCTTCGAACATTTTGACGGCGGCGCCGGGTCGCGCTGGCCCGCTACACGCGAAATCGAATCCTATTGGTACCCGGTCTGGCTCGCTTATCCGGCTGGTCTGTTGCCCGGTAGCCGTCTCCTGGATGGTCCTCCTCACGGCATCACTCCGGCGCAGGTGGTTGAAATCGCGAAAGACTATGAGTTCGTGGTTCTCTTCACCTCCACCGTGGGCTTCCACAGCGACCTTCGTATGGCCAAGGCCATGAAGGAAAAGAAGCCCGGAATCAAAATTTGCTTTGTGGGTCCGCAGGTGCAGATCAAGCCGGCGGAAAGCCTTCTCGCCAGCCCCGATATTGATTTCGTCGTGCGCGGAGAATTCGACAACGCCGTTGTGGACTATGCGAACGGCAAGCCCATCTCCGGAATCGCAAACGTCAGCTACATCAAGGACGGTAAGGTAATCCACAATCCGCCCCGTCCGCTGCTGCAGACAGAAGAGCTCGACGCGCTTCCTTTTGCAACCGACGTCTACCAGCGCGACCTCACGATCGAAAAATACAATGTGCCTTTCCTGCTGCATCCGTTCGTTTCCTTTTACACTGCCCGCGGTTGTCCGGCTCTCTGCACTTTCTGCCTCTGGCCGCAAACGCTCTCCGGGCACGCCTGGCGCGTGCGGGGAGTGGAATCCGTGGCGCGCGAATTCAAGCAGGCGCACAAGATGTTTCCGCAAGCCAAGGAATTTTTCTTTGACGACGATACGTTCAACATTCGCAAGGATCGCGTCCTTGCTCTCTGCAAGGAATTCAAGCCGGTAGGCTTTCAGTGGTCCTGCACGGCGCGCGTACACAGCGATTATGAAACCTTGAAAGCCATGGCCGATGGCGGCGCGCGTCTCCTGATCGTCGGGTTCGAATCCGGAGATCCGCAAATCTTGAAGAACATCAAGAAGGGCGCGACGGTCGAGATGGGAAAGACCTTCGTGCAGAATTGCAAGAAAGTCGGCATTCGCGTTCACGGCGATTTCATCATTGGCTTGCCGGGCGAAACGAAAGAGACCATCGAAAAGACGATCAATTACGCCAAGGAACTCGACTGCGAAACGATTCAAGTTTCCATGGCCCACGCCTATCCGGGCACTGAACTCTACGAGCAGGGAACTCGCGAAGGTTTCCTGAAAGGCGAAGCCGTCACGGACGCCGGCGGCCACCAACTGCCCCACCTCGAGTATCCCGGCCTTTCGCGCGAGTACATGGTGGATTCCGTCAACCGTTTCTACGACGACTATTATTTCCGACCGCGCGTCGCGTGGCGCATCGTTCGCGACGCTCTGTGGGATTCGCACGAGCGCAAGCGCTTGTTCCACGAGGCGGTGGATTTTATGAAACTTCGCGCTGACCGCAAGCGCGTGGCGAAGAAGGGCGTGCAGAAGAAAGTGCTCGTGAATGTGCCGGAGCAGCGAAGCTCATCGGTAGGAGTAGCGAGCGAATCCCCGAGCGCATGACGCCCGGTTCGGGGCTGCACCTTAAAACTTTTTTCCTCCTTTTCATCATGGTCGTTTTCGGCCCTCTGGGCGATGTCCTGCTCAGCAAGGGCATGAAAGGCCTTGGCGAAATTCCCAACTGGTCTCCGGCGGAATTGGCGCATCTTTTTGTCGGCGTTTTCACGTCCGGCGTGATTTGGCTTGGAATCCTCTCGCTCATCGGATTTTTCATCGCATACACGCTGGTGCTCTCCTGGGCTGATTACAGCTTCGTGCAGCCGGCTTCTTCGTTTTCATATGCGGTCGTTGCGCTGCTCGGCCATTTTGCGCTCGGCGAGAAGATTACCCCGTTGCGCTGGGCGGGCATTCTGGTGATCTGTTGCGGTGTTCTGATCGTGGGGCACACCCCGCCGCGTACCACTCAAAATGCCGTGGAATCCCGCATGCAGCCGGTCGCCGAGCAAATCACGTCGGAGCGCATCTCATGATCGCTGAAATTATCTTGATATTCGGAATCGTCGTAATAGGTACGGGGGGCGAAATCTGTCTTACGCGGGCGATGAAAACGATCGGGGAAGTGCACGATTTCCGGCCGCGCGCGTTGCTCAGCGTATTTGGGCGCGCGATGCGCGTTGGCTGGATGTGGCTTGCACTGCTTTTGATGACGGCTGGATTTTTCTCACTGCTGGGAATGCTGTCACTGGAGAATGTGAGTTTTGTTGTGCCGGTTACGGCGCTGAGCTATGTGGTTGGCGCGTATGGCGGGGCGCTGTTCCTCGGAGAAAAAGTAACGCGGCAACGCTGGCTCGGCGTTTTGCTTGTGTGTATCGGCGTCACGATGGTTTGGAAGGGCCGAGGCTAAACGGTTGCCTGGACGGATAGTCGCGTGACGGCGTGGGGAGCGATTCGCGCCGCGCTCCTGCTGGTGGCGCTTGCTCCTTTCGGTTATTACATGGTCGCGATCATCGCGGTCCGTCGTTTTTTTTCGAAACGCACGGCTCCGCTTCCCGGCGATTTCACTCCGCCTGTCAGCATCCTCAAACCGATTTATGGACTCGACCGCGAAACGTATGAGAATTACGCAAGCTTCTGCCGCCAGGATTACCCTGAATTTGAAATTCTCTTCTGCGTTTCCGATGACCAGGACCCTGCCATACGGGTAATTCAGAAAATTATTGTGGATTTTCCCGAACGTTCAATTCGCCTGCTCGTTGGCTCTGAGCCGCTGGGCGCGAGCGACAAAGTAAATAAACTGTGCCGCATGGCGCGCGAAGCTCGCCACAAAATCGTTATCGTCACGGATAGCGATGTGCGTGTCGAGCCCGGCTTCTTGCGCGCGATTGCTGCCGCGTTTCGCGATCCGGAAGTTGGCGGCGTCACGTGCCTGTATCGCGGACTCACCGAGGGATCGTTCGCGGCCGGCCTCGAGGCTATGGGCAACAGCACCGATTTCGCCGCGGGCGTGCTCGTCAATTGGCTAGGCGGCAAGATCGACTTCATGCTCGGCGCCATCATGGCGACAACGAAAAAAAACCTCGCGGAGATCGGCGGGTTTGAATCGCTAGTCGATTATTTCTGCGACGATTTCGAGCTGGGAAACCGTATTGCGAAGAAAGGGCGCCACATCGAGCTCAGCACGTTTCCCGTGTCAATCGTCTATCCGCGCGAGACGCTTGCGGAGGCTTTTTGGCACCAGGTGCGATGGAATCTGAGCATTCGCTACTCGCGTCCTGCCGGTCATCTGGGATTGATTTTCACGCAGGGCTTGCCATGGACGATTCTCGCGGGGCTGGTCGCTCCATCGGCGCCGATTGCGCTGGCCTATGTGGCGGCATACGTCGTGTTGCGTAGTGAAATGGCCAGAAATGTTGGAGTGTGGGGGATGCAGGACCACGCGCTTCGTGCGAAGCTCGCGCTCCTGCCGGTGCGCGATGCGTTCGCATTCGTCGTATGGCTCGCGAGTTTCTTCCCGCAGCGAATTCGCTGGCGCAACAAGGAGTTTTACGTGCGAGACCGGAGGCTCGTACCCGCTGCGTCGAGCCGCACATTGTAAGAAATTCGCGATATGTTGACGCGAATCTAAAGCGAACAGAAATCTGCCGTAAGATTGTCAACCAGGTTGCCGAACGGAGCGCTCCGACGCTCGCTGAGCGCGTTGGAATTCGCTTTATCATTAAAACGCACGTTGCCGAAACGTCATGGCACGCGACGCAGCGCGCGGTAAATTTCATTGGCGGTTTTGAATTCCTGCTCTAAATCTTTGCTGGCTAAACGAGTGCGCAGATATTCGATGGCCTGGGACAAGCGGTCGAGTGCGTGCGCGATGTTTTCGCGGTTCGTGAGGCAGGTGTCGCGCCAGATGTCGTAGGGACTGCCGGCGAGGCGCAGCATGTCGGCGATGCCTGGGCCTGCGAGCGTGAGCGGCAAGCCGGTTTCGTCGGTCTCGTCCGCGACTACATGGGCAAGGGCGACGGAGGCGAGTTGCGGCAAATGCGAAACGATGCCCACCGCCCAGTCGTGTGTCTCCGCGTCGCACCAGACAGGCTCTGCGCCGATGCGTTGCAGCAACGCCGCAAATTGCCCGACGCGCGGATCGGGATCGTTCTCAGACGCCATCAGCGCATAACGCGAATCGCGAAAAAGATCTGCGTCCGCGTGCTCGATTCCCGAAATTTCTTTGCCCGCCATTGGATGCCCGCCAAGGAACCGCGCGCCGGCGCGAAAATATTTCTGCGCCTGCTGGCATATCAGAGCCTTTGTGCTGCCGGTGTCGGTGACGAGGGTATTCCCGTCGGCCACCTCCGCGATTTTGGGGAGCATGTCGACGGTAGCCCCGATCGGCAACGCGATGTAGACAAGGTCAGACCCGCGAACAGCCGATGCGATATCGCTCGCAGCTTCGCTGATCGCCCCGCGGGCGAGCGCTCGCTCAAGAACGTCCGCGCGGTCGAATCCAACCACGCGAGCAGTAGGGAACTCTCGCCGGAGCGCAAGCCCAAATGAGCCGCCAATCAATCCTATTCCGACAATCGCCACGCGGCGACATTCAGTTTGCGCGATCACGAGCCCATTTCAGCTTCGAAACTCATTCGGAGAGTATAACTATCAAATCGGAATATAGCCTACCGGCCCTAACGCACGGCGCCTTGCGTTTGCCTTGTTCTTCGGAATCGATCGGAATAGTATCCCTCGCGATGGAAAATGCGAAGCCCCATCGAAAGGCGTCATTCATCATCGGGTGGGGAGTTGTTTGGGGCGGTCTCATGACCCTCTTGATTGAGGTAATGGATTGGTATCCGAATCGCCATCTTGATCCGCTGTCCCACATCTTAGTTCGGCTCGGGATCAATATCGCGTTGGGATTCGTACTGGGCGCCTTTATGTGGAATCGATTGGAGGCGCAGCGTCGCGCGAAATTGACTCAGAGCCAAGGCGCCGTGAGGTTCGTCCTCTTTGTCGTGTTGATGTTGGCACTCGCTTACCTTTTGTGGTGGATGGTCGGACGCAAGACGTAGCGCATCTTGACTCAAACTAGCTTGACGGCACCTGAGGCATCCCGTATATTGGGATTGCGATGCGACTTTATTACCGAGCGTACGGTTTTACCTACCGCTACTCCTTTACGGGGGAGCGGGCCGGTGAAACGTGCGCGGCGGGAGTGAGCAAGACGAGCTAAAAGCCGCACAAAGTTTCGAGATTCCGGGCCGCGACCTCCAAGAGGACGCGGCCTTTTTTTTGGTTTGCAGGCGGATGAGAGAGCAGAGAAGGAGGGCCTATGACAATCAGCGACTGGCGGAAGAAAATCGATGAAATCGATACCGTTCTACTTCAGCTTCTGAATCTGCGCACGGAGTTTGCGGTGGAAGTTGCGCGGCTGAAGGAAGAAGAGGGACTCTCGTTGTGTGCGCCGGAGCGCGAGCAGAAGGTGATCGCGGGGATGAAGAATTTGAACGCTGGGCCGCTTGATGGGGAAGCGGTGACGAGGATTTTTCGCGCGATCATGGACGAGTCGCGGCGGATTCAGGAGATGCATTCGGGTGAGGGGAGTACGGGTGAGCGGGGCTCGAACACGAAACAGCCGGCGAGACGCCTTTCCAAGCTCAGGGCAAGCCGGCGGTACGGAACGGCGGTGGAGCCATGAGCGGACATACGGTCTGGGGCGATGCTGTCGGAAATATTGAAGCGAACAGGAGCCGAATGAAAGTTGAATCGGGTGCGCGGGTTGCGTTTCAAGGCGAGCGAGGGGCTTTCAGTGAAGAAGCGGCTGTGAAGCTTCTTGGCGACGGGATTGTGCTGGTTCCGCGGCCGACTTTCGAGGCGATGTTCGATTCGATTGACAAGAACGCGGCTGACTACATTCTCGCTCCGATCGAGAACACGCTTGCGGGCTCAGTCCATCGAACGTTTGACCTGCTGGTAGAGAGCCGCTTGAGCATCATCGCCGAAGAAATTATTCCCATCGTGCACAACCTAATCGGCGTGCCGGGCGGGACGATCGAACAGGTTACCACCGTCGAATCGCATCCTGTGGCACTGGCGCAGTGCGAGAGATTTTTCCACGCGCGTCCGGAATTGAAACGAATCGCCACCGAGGATACGGCGGGAAGTGTCCGCGCGATTATCGCTGCCAGCGATCCATCACGGGCCGCGGTCGCCAGCCGGCGCGCCGCCGAAATTCACGGCGGTAGAATTCTACGCGATCATTTGGAAGACAATTCTGAGAATTACACGCGATTTTTGCTTCTCGGTTCTTCATCGAAAACCTCCGACGCGGCTAACAAGCTTTCGCTCGTGTTTCAAACGGCCCACCAGCCCGGAGCGCTTTTCCACGCGCTCGGACCCTTTGCGCGCCGCGGAATCAATCTGATGAAGATCGAGAGCCGGCCGATTGCCGGGCGTCCATGGGAATACCGTTTCTATCTGGACTTACAGGCTTCGACGCTCGATCCGGAAGTGGAAGCAGCGATCGCCGAACTGGAGAAGCTGAGCGTGAATTTGCGGATTCTCGGCTCGTACGTTTCGGCCGAGATTTTCAGCACGAAGGCAAACTGAGAAACATTCAGGCACAACAGGGAGACGGAACAATGATCGTGATCATGGGAGCGGAAGCAACTGATGAGCAGGTGAACCACATTGTGACGCGGATCAAAGAATGCGGCTGCCAGGCGCACTTGAGCCGCGGAACGGAGCGAACGGTAATCGGCATCGTTGGCAATAGCAACGAGCATCGCAGTGAACTCGAGGCGCTGCTTGCCGCACCGGGCGTCGAAGAGATCGTGCGCGTCGCGCACCCGTTCAAGCTGGCCTCGCGCCACTTCCATCCCGAAGGCTCGATCGTTGACCTTGGCAATGGCGTGCTGGTGGGCGGAACATCCGTCGCGATTGCGGCGGGGCCTTGCGCGGTGGAGTCGGCGGCACAAATCAACTCAATCGCAGCGCGCGTGGCACAAGCAGGAGCGAAATTGCTTCGCGGCGGTGCGTTCAAGCCGCGCTCATCGCCATATTCGTTCCAAGGACTCGGCGAAGATGGGCTCGAATTGCTGCGGCGCGCTGCCGATGATAACGGCCTGCTGGTTGTGAGCGAAGTAATGGACCCATCGCAGGTGGAAATCATGCTTCCGTACGTGGACATGATGCAGGTGGGCGCGCGCAACATGCAGAATTATCATCTGCTGCGCGCTCTTGGCGAAATTACGAAGCCAGTGCTGCTGAAGCGCGGAATGTCCGCGACTATTGAGGAACTGCTGCTGAGCGCGGAGTACATCATGGCGGGAGGAAACTACAATGTGGTTCTCTGCGAGCGCGGCATCCGGACATTTGACACGTACATGCGCAACACGATGGACATCGCGGCGATTCCTGTGATCAAACAGCTCTCGCATTTGCCGGTTCTCGCCGATCCTTCGCACGGAACCGGGCGGCGGGATAAAGTGGCGCCGATGGCCCGAGCTGCAATCGCGGCGGGTGCGGACGGATTGCTCATTGAAGTTCATCCTGATCCCGAGCGAGCGCTTTCCGACGGGGCGCAGTCTCTCTACCCCGACCAGTTCGCACAGCTTATGGGTGAAGTCGCTGTGATCGCGCAAGCGGTGGGGCGGCGGGTGGAGTTGGAGCCGGCGAAGGCCGGAGTGGCGCGCCGTTGACGAATTTCCTGTGACAACCTAGGATGGCCAGCCAGCGGCGCGAGTCTAGGGTGTTTCCTACGATAGGGCGCACTGCTGGGAGGGCCGGTCGATGCTGAGTGTGTTGCAGTCTGTGCTGATTGTCCTGGGCACCATGGCGCTGTCACTGGTTTTTTTGGCTGTGCTGCGGCGCGTATGGCCGGTGACGCGGCGGACGGAACACAACGACATTATTGGCTGGCAGATCAGCGTGCTGGGCACGACGTACGCGGTGATTCTCGCGTTTATGCTCTGGAACGTCTGGAACAACTTTCAGACTGCGCGTGTGACGACTGAAATGGAAGCGAACTACCTCGTGGATCTGTATCGCATTGCTCGCGGACTTGCGCCGGCGGAGTCGAAACCGCTTCGTGCTTTGTGCCGCGAATATGCCGCGGTGATGGTGAATGAGGAATGGCCGGCGATGGCGGAGCAGCGGCTGAGCGCCCACAGTTTTGGCATCACGCAACAAATGTGGGACGTCCTGGTGCAAGCCCATTCGGGAGCCGGAATAGCGGGTTCGGGTGTGCGCTCCGCTTCTGCCGGCTCGGGGAACTTTGAACAGTCAAAATATGAGCAGGCTTTCAGCGCGCTCAGTCAGATGTCCGAACACCGGCGGCTGCGCCAGATTGAAAGCCGGATGAAACTGCCGGGAATTCTGTGGGGGGTGTTGGTAGTTGGCGGCATTGTGGTGATCGGGTCGGCATGCCTTTTCGGCTGTCAGAATTTCGCGCTGCATTTCATCCACGTATTTGTCCTCTCGTTGTTGCTGTCGCTCGTTCTGGTTTCCATCGCGGAAATTGATCAGCCTTTTCAGGGACCGGTGCGGGTGCAAGCGGATGCGTTCACGTTCGCGCAGCAGACTTTCGCGGAGCTTCCGCAATAATCCGAGGGATGCATAGGGCCGATTTTTTGCGGGAACCACCAAGACGGAAGCGAAAAGTATGTAAAATGCGATACCAAACGTCATAATACTCTCTGAATTCGGTTTTTCCTCATACGTTGCCCGTCGTCGCCGCGCTATGAAAACTCGGACAAGAAATTGCTTTTAGCTGCATCCGCTCTCTAAGCCTCTGAAAACAAACATTGTATTTTTCGTTTAGAGCTGGGCATCAACGTGCCATACACGCCACGGCGATATTTTTCCCATGCGCGTGGTGGTGGAGTCAGCCATTCGAATTCGAGTTGAATCTTCAGGAGGGTGTATGAATTGGAAGCGATTTACAGCGTTCACGTTCGCGCTGCTGGCTGTGCTGCTGCTCAGCTATCAGCCGGCGCAAGCGCAATCGAACGTGCAAGCAGGGAGCATTCAAGGCGTGGTGACAGATCCGCAGGGCGGTGTGGTGCCCGACGCCAAGGTGACGATCACGAACAAAGATACCGGCGCTTCGCTCGATACGACATCAACGTCGGCCGGAACTTTCACTTCGGGTTCACTCGTTCCAGGGAACTACACTATTCGCGTAGAAGCACCTAGCTTCAAGACGGTGACTGGAACCTACGTTGTGCAGATCAATCAGGTTTCCAGCGCGACGATCAAGCTCGAGCTCGGCGCTTCCAGCACAGTTGTCGAAGTAAGCGGCCAAGCTGTGACCGTCAATACGGACCAGGCCCAGGTGTCTGGAAGCTTGACCACTCAGCAAATTGAAAATCTGCCGGTGAATGGGCGCAACTTCCTCGATCTCGCACAGCTCGAGCCCGGCGTCCAGATTCAAGATGGCGGCAACTTCGATCCGACCAAGACTGGATTTTCTTCGATTTCGTTCGGAGGCCGATTCGGCCGCAGCGCGCGAATCGCGGTGGATGGAGTGGACGTCAGCGATGAAAACGTCGGCACCACTACCACAGGCATTCCTTCCAGTGCGATCGCCGAATTTCAGCTCGCTCAGTCCAGCCTGGATCTTTCGAACGACCTCACCTCGTCCGGCGCGGTGAACGTAGCCACGAAGTCCGGCACGAACAATTTTCACGGGGAAGGTTTCGGTCTCTTCCGCGACAGCGGGCAGGCCGCTGCGTTTCCGTCGGGTGCCACTTTCCAGCGTAGCCAATACGGCGGCAACGTGGGCGGAGCCATCCTGAAAGACAAACTTTTCTTCTTTATTGATGGTGAGCACACTCTGCAGCATGCTTCGGCTGGAGTTGTTGTTGCGGCGCCGTTCGACAGTTTCAACCCCGGCAATTTCCCCGCGCCTTTCCACGAAACCGACTTGATCGGGAAACTGGACTGGCAGGTGACGAAAGCCGTGCACATGTTTTATCGCTTCAGTTACTTTCAAAACCTGGCGCAGGATTCCTTCGGCGGCGCGTCTTCGTTCTCATTTTTCAACAACCGGTCTAGGACGAAAAATGATGTCGTCGGAGCCGATTTCAATACCGGGAGCTACACACACAGCATCCGCTTCGAATATCTGAAGTTCGTAAACGTGCTGGGCGATGCGGTTACGGGAAGCGGCGAGCCCTTTGCCGATTTTCCGATCAGCTTGTTTTTCCAGCAACAGAATTTCTTCACAGGTCCCAGCTTCCTCGCTCCCCAGTCCACGATTCAGAGCGATCACCAGATCAAATATGACGGCAGCAGAGTCTGGGGCTCGCACATTATCCGTTACGGCGTTGGCTACAACTACATTCACGGATGGACGTCCTCCGATTTCTTTGGCCTGAATGCACAGGCCCGGAATTTCGGAGGAATCGATCCGGCGGTTCAAGCTGGAACCTCGCCGGGGCTTACGTGTCCCAATGGCGCGAGCGGTATCAATTGCCCGTTAAACTATCTGGCTGACTTGGCCATTCTTGGTAACGGGCAGGGTTCCTTCACAGAAAAATCGGCATTCGGAAAGCCGTCTGGCGGGCTTGGACCGGATAACCGTCTGAGCGCTTACCTGGGCGACAGCTGGAAGATTAAGCCGAATCTGACGGCAACGTTCGGGTTGCGTTACGTTCGCGACACGTTCCGCTCGGACAGCGATCTTCCTGGTATCCCTGCATTGAACGCACTGTTGCCCGGCACGGGCAACAAGGTGAACCAGCCAAACGCAAACCTCGCGCCGCAGCTCGGTGTGGCCTGGGATCCCAAGAAAGATGGAAAAACCGTAATCCGTGCTGGAATTGGTCTCTACTACGACAACACGGTTTTCAACGACATACTCTTCGACCGGTTGTTGAGGCTTCCGAATGGAGCATTCAACGCAACTCCGTTTGCTTGCGTTGGTGGCGCAGCAACTCCGGTTTCGTTTGCCGGCGCTGCGGGCACTCAACTCATTCCGGGAGGCGATGCAACCTGCTCGACTCCAATTGGAGGAACTCTCCCCGCGACCGCCGTCAGCCCGCTTTTGTCATGCGCGGGACTGACCTTCGCAACCTGCCTGGCTAATTTCCAGACTTCCTTCCAGGCCGCTGCAGCGTCAGTCGGAACGAGTGCCCCCAATCCCAATTTCGTTCCATCACTACTGGCTAACAATGGTGCAATTCCAACAGCCGCTCTACTGTTCCCGGACTACAAGACTCCCCGCGCCGTACAAATGAACGTGGGTATACAGCGGGAACTCCGTCCTGGGCTGGTTCTCAGCGCGGACTATTTGCGGAACGTAGGGTTGCACTACCTGATCGCCGTTGATCAGAACCACACGGGAGATGCGGCGCTGTTGAACGTAGCTGCGGCGCAGGGTGCAGTGTCCTCAACGCTGACGGCTTGCGGTGCTACAACGATCACAGCTGCAGCGTCACCGGGAGGCTGCACTGCGTTGCATCCGATCAGTGCCACCAGCAACGGGGCGGCAACTATTGGCGATTTCGCCGGTCACGGGCTTGACTCGCCTGGCGACCTCGGAGTCAGCAACTGCAGCCCAGCAGTTACTGGGATTGGCGCTCCTTGTGCTTTTGGGGGAATCAATCCGAGCTTCGGTCCAGTATCGATGGCAGAGTCGGCTGGCCGTTCTGTGTACAACGCTTTCGATATTAAAGTGACGCAGAACGTCAGCCATCCGTTTGCAGGCGTAAAGTACGCGAATTTCCAATTTGCGTACACACTCTCGCGATTCCAGAATTCGGGATCAGCGACGGGTGCTGGCACAGTGGCATCAGCGGACCAGGATTTCATCAACGCCTCTCTGGATAACCGCAATCCTCTTCGGTTTACGGGAGATGCCTCGCTGGATCGCACGCATCAATTCAACATCGGCGGCTATGTCGATCTACCGGCTGGTTTCCGATTGGGCATGATCAACCACTTCTGGTCTCCTCTCGCCGCTCTTCCGTCGATCAGTGTGACGGCTGGGCCGGCTCAGATTTTCCAGACGGACTTTACGGGTGACGGCACGGTCGGTGATCCTCTGCCGCTGGCGGTCAGCTCGGACGGTTCTTTTAAACTCGCGAACGTCGGTGCCTTCAGCCGTTCAATCGGCGCGCAGGGTTTGACGAATGACATCAACAGCTACAACGCCACTATCTCGGGTCACACAATCACGCCTGCCGGCCAGGCTCTCGTGGCCTGCGGTCTAGCGTGCGGTGGAGGCGGCTTCACGGAGGCCAATTTGATAGCTTTGGGCGCGACGCCGCCGGCGTTGTCACCCACGGCTCCGAATAACGTCTCTTATGGATGGCTCAAAGCCACCGATATGGAGGTCAGCTGGGTTGGACACTTCCTGCATGAGCGGCTCACAGTTCAGCCGAGCATCGGGTTCTACAACATCTTCAACTTTGCCAACTTCGATTCGCCGGGGAACGCATTGAGCGGACTGCTTCAAATTGCTGCGAATGGTCCGGCTCCAGCTAACTCAATCAGCGGAGCTTCGGCGGGAACGGTTCGCTCGGATCGGATCGGTGTCGGCAGCGGATTGTTCCAGTTCGGCCAGCCACGAGTAATCGAGTGGGGGTTGAAACTTCAATTCTAACCCGCGGCCGGTTCGCCGCCCCCTCGGCGATTCGGCTTCGGCGATGGTGAATACGGCCAATGGCTCCGGGTAGCTGGAGCCATTGGCCTTTTTGTTTGCGGATTCAAGGAGGTGACGCCTTCGAAATTCGTTTCTTTGCCAACGTCTGCAGCTCAAATTTTGGATGAGACTGAGTCGAAATTACGATTGCGCGCCGCCCTTCGGGTTGACGAAATGCGGCACGCTCAGTAAAGTATAGCGAGAGGTCGCGCAAGCGGCCTTTTTTATTGTCTCCTGCTGGGAGGTCGTACAATTGGCAGTACATCAGATTCTGGAACTGCCCGATACCCACTGCAAACAAAGTACCTAATCTGACAGCACAGGGCTTATCAGTTGCTCGCGGTTGCTTCCGGTAGGGTGCGAGCGAGTGCAACAACGGAAGAACAACGGAAGTTCGGGCGCAAGATTTGGTGTGCATTCATCGCTTGGCTTGGCAAAGCTCGAACGGCGATGCGGAAGAGCCACAAGACAGGGCACGACGCAGACGAGCTGCGATTGCGGTGGTAACGAATCGCCCAATTTGGTCGCACCCCACAGGAAGCGGGAGAACGTCAGAATCTCATGCAGCAGCTGCTTGAGCTTTTGCTTCCTGCTTGACACACACTTTGCTAATCAATTCCATGAGCTGTTTTAGGTTCGACCACTCGGACAAACTCATCATCCTTCCATCTTGGCTTGAAAAATAAATGGACACGAAACCGTCGTCGGACAACGGAGCACGAATT
>Ga0307471_100000600_pt1 | contig 18562 bp, 12 predicted proteins | sample atmos_gasesAM3C__2_FD_204566 | JGI IMG/M metagenome (GOLD analysis project Ga0307471, IMG submission 204566) | Hardwood forest soil microbial communities from Morgan-Monroe State Forest, Indiana, United States - atmos_gasesAM3C_515 | ecosystem: Environmental > Terrestrial > Soil > Temperate...
CACCCCCAATCTCCTTCAAACAAAATTCCCAGGAACCCTTGAACTACCGAACGACTATGCGAAAAGCGAGATCATTTATGCGCAGAATTGCTCCCGGTCTTATTGTGCTTGCCCTCTTAGGTCTGTTCAGCCTGCCCGTATCCGCGCAGCAGTGTCCCTGTTCGATTTGGGGGACGAGTGTGACCCCAGCCACGATTGATGGCGGTGATCCCTCGGCCGTGGAACTAGGCGTGAAATTCCGCTCCGACGTTGCCGGTTATGTGAGCGGAGTCCGCTTCTACAAGAGCGCCGCCAACACCGGCGCGCACGTCGGCAATCTGTGGGACAGCGCCGGCAACCTGCTGGCATCGGCGACCTTCGTGGGAGAGTCCGGGTCCGGGTGGCAGCAGGTGTACTTCAGCGCGCCGGTCGCGATTAGCGCGAGTACCACCTACGTGGCTTCCTATCACACCACGTCGGGGCATTACTCCTTCGGGGCGAGCTTTTTTGGAACGGCGGTTGACAACCCGCCACTACACGCTTTGGCCGATGGCGCGGATGGACCGAACGGTGTCTACAGTTACGGCGCGAGTGCGTTTCCGACATCCACCTACAACGCCAGTAACTACTGGGTTGATGTGATTTTCGACGTTACGAATGCGCCCAACGTGAGTTCTTTCTCTCCGACCGGCACGGCCGTCAGCGCGAGTACTTCGGCAAGTGCGACTTTCACGTCGGCGATGGATGCTTCCACGATCACAGGCAGCACGTTTCAACTAGTCGATTCCAGCAGCTTGCTTGTGAATGCAACCGTCAGCTACAACGCATCCACGCAAACCGCGGTGTTGCAGCCTGCGGCGGTGCTTGCTTACAACACCTCTTACACCGCGACTGTAACCGGTGGACCCACGGGAGTGAAGGATGCCAGCGGGAATGCCATGGCATCAAACTTGACCTGGACTTTCACGACGGCAGGTCCACCGCCACCGCCGCCCATTTGTCCATGCAGCCTGTGGACCTACAGCACCATGCCCGGAATGGTCGACAGCGGTGACGCGAACGGTGGCGAATTCGGTCTGGCCTTCAAAGCCGACGTCGCAGGCACGATTACGGGGGCTCGCTTCTACAAGAGCCCGGCCAATGTTGGCGTGCACAAGGCCAATCTCTGGAGCTCGACTGGACAGTTGCTGGCGACCGCTACCTTCGCCAATGAGACCACATCCGGCTGGCAACAAGTGAATTTCAGCAGCCCGGTGGCAATTTCGGCGGGGACGACGTACGTGGCATCCTATTACACGCCCTCCGGTCACTACTCCTATAGCCCGGGGTATTTCAATAGCGGTTTCGACAATGGACCGCTACACGCCATCCCGAACCCGACCGCACCAAACGGGAATGGCATCTACTATTACGGAAGCGACACTTTCCCGATCTTCAGCAACAACGCCAGCAACTACTGGGCGGATGTTGTCTTCGTTGCCGCCAACAGTCATGCACAGCCGGCCATTACTTCCACCACACCGCCGACGGGATCGACTGGGTTCGGTATCGGGACGGCAGTGAGCGCAACGTTTAACGAACCGCTGGATGCGACGACGGTCAACTCGAGTTCGTTCTTCCTGACCGACGCATCGAACAACATCGTCTCAGGAACCATCAGCTACGCCAGCGCGAACGCCACGATCAGCCTGCAACCCACCATGGAATTGGTTCCGTTCTCGACCTACACGGCCACCGTGAAAGGGACGATCAAGGACGGCGCCGGCAATGTGATGGGTGCCGATTACACCTGGTCGTTCACCACGGGAGCTCCTCCGGCCGGAAGCGGACCGGGAGGTCCGATTCTCGTAATTGCGTCCGCGACCAATCCTTACAGCCGCTATTACGACGAAATCATGCGCGCGGAAGGACTGAACGAGTTTTCGCTACAGGACATCGCTGCGGTTACTCCCGCAATGCTGTCTTCTTACAGAGTGGCCATTCTCGGTGAGATGCAACTGACCAGCAATCAGGTCTCGACCCTGACGAACTGGGTGAGTGGTGGCGGATCACTGATCGCCATGCGCCCTGACAAGCAACTGGCCAACGTGCTCGGGTTGACTTCGACAGCCGGTACGCTGTCGGATGCCTACCTGCAAATCAACACCAGCTCGGGCCCGGGCGTCGGGATTGTGGGTTCGACCATTCAGTACCACAGTACGGCGGATCTCTACACGCTGAGCGGCGCCAGCAAGCTGGCGACGCTGTTTTCCAGTTCGACGACTGCAACTCCGTACCCGGCCGTGACACTGAACAACTTCGGAGCCGGAAAGGCCGCGGCGTTTACCTACGATCTGGCTCATTCGGTGACCCTCACGCGTCAAGGCAATCCCGCCTGGGCAGGCCAAGACCGAATCTCGTTGGCGCCTGACCGCCCGTCCGACTTGTTCTTCGGAAACGCGCCCTTCGATCCGAAGCCAGACTGGAACAATCTCGCCAACGTACAGATTCCAATCGCAGACGAGCAACAGCGGCTGCTGGTGAACATGATCCAGCAGATGACGTTTGCGAGTGGACCACTTCCTCGATTCTGGTTCTTGCCGAGCGGCTACAAGGCGGCGATCGTCATGACCGGAGACGATCACAACCAGGGCGGTACGCCAGGCCGTTTTGATATTTACCTGGCGGACAGCACGCCGAATTGCTCGGTGGCGGATTGGCAGTGCGTTCGTTCGACCGCCTACATCTGGAACGGAACTCCCATCACCAATGCACAGGCGGGAGCCTATGTGGCCCAGGGCTTCGAGATAGCTCCGCACATCGATTCAGATCCAACCTGCAGCAATTGGACGTATCAGGACCTGGATCACGTTTACACGGTTCTGATGGCGACCTTCGCCTCCACCTGGCCGAGCGTGCCTGCACCTCAAACCCATCGCATGCATTGTATTTCCTGGAGCGACTACGACAGCCAGCCGCTGGTCGAATTGGCTCATGGAATGCGGCTCGACACGAACTATTACTACTTCCCGGACAACTTCGTGCAGGACCGCACCGGGATGTTTAATGGGACCGGCATGCCGATGCGTTTCGTCGATCGCAACGGCAACACGATCGATGTCTACCAGGCCACGACGCAACTACCCGACGAAGACACCTGGGTCTGGCCGGACGATATCAACACACTGCTCGACAACGCACTTGGACCACTTGGCTACTACGGTGTGTTCACCGCAAATATGCACAACGACTTGGTGGCCTCCGATGGCTCCGACGCGATTGTGGCTTCGGCTCAGGCGCGTGGCGTCCCCATCGTTTCTTCACTGCAGATGTTGCAATGGCTCGACGGGCGTAACAGTTCCGCATTCGGTTCGATGAACTGGAGCGGGGGCGTCCTGAGCTTCAACATCTCGGTGGGTGTGGGCGCACGCAATTTGCAGGCGATGTTACCGGTGAACTCCAGCGCAGGCTCGTTGAGCAATCTCACGCTGGGCGGCCAGTCGGTGGCCTACACCACCCAAACCATCAAGGGCGTTCTCTACGCCTTCTTCGTTGCCAATGCGGGTTCCTATCAGGCGACCTATGGGGGCGCTCCGGTGACCTACACGCTCACGGGTACGATCAGCGGAGTCGGTGGGAACTCAGCGACCGTGACGTTGAGCGGCGCCTCGGGCGGCAGCGTGACGGCGAATGCATCGGGAGCCTACACCTTCGCGGGCTTGGCAAACGGTTCTTACACGGTGATGCCCAGCCAAGCTGGCTTCGTCTACAGTCCCTCGAGCCGAAGCCTGACTGTGAACGGCGCCAGCGTGAGCGGAGTGAATTTTACGTCAGTCGTGCAGACCTATTCAATTTCCGGCACGATCAGCGGAAGCGGCGGCAACAACGCCACCGTGTCGCTGAGCGGGGCCGGGAGTGGGTCGACCACTTCAAACTCGTCCGGCAGCTTCACCTTCACAGGCCGGGCAAACGGGACGTATACCGTCACGCCCAGCAAGAGCGGCTTTGCGTATACGCCCACCAGTCAGAGTGTCACGGTGAACAATGGCAACGTGTCGGGAGTGAACTTCACTTCCATCGCGGTGGCGCCGGTTGTACAACTTACGCCGACCTCGCTAACGTTTGCCTCGTTGCCCGTGGGCAGCACCAGCGCCTCGCAGCCGGTCACGCTAAAGAACACGGGGACGGCAGCCCTGTCGCTTTCCAGCATCACGATCGCGGGCACCAACCCTGGTGACTTCGCGCAGACCAACAACTGCCCCTCCTCGCTGGCCATCAACGCGACCTGCACGGTCAACGTTACGTTCAAGCCGACAGCGACCGGAACGAGGAGTGGAAGCCTGCGCTTTACTGACAACGCGGCGGGAAGCCCCCAGGCAGTTTCGCTGACGGGCAGCGGCACCGGACCGTTGGCGTCGCCTTCCCCGACCTCGATCACGTTCCCAGTGACCGTGAATTTCACTACGTCCTCGGCGCAAACGGTCACGCTGAGGAACACCGGAACAGCAACCCTCAACATCAGCAGCATCAGTATTACTGGAGCCAACGCGGCGGACTTTGCTATCCCGTCGAATTCGTGCGGCACTACGCTGACGGCAGGATCTTCCTGCACAGTCAATGTAACCTTCCGCCCGTCGGTTGCCGGAACTCGTACCGCCAGCCTGACCTTCAGCGACAGCGCTTTTGGAAGTCCGCAAACGGTTGCGCTGAGCGGAACCGGAACGATGGTGACCTTCAGCCCAACCAGCTTGAGCTTCTCGGCCCAAACGGTGGGCACCACAAGCGCTGCCCAGACGGTGACTCTGACGAACGTGGGTCCGGCAACTCTCACCATCAGTTCCATCTCGTTCACGGGAACCAATTCGGCGGACTTCACGCAAACCAACACTTGCGGTACCACCCAGGCTTCAGGCAGCAGTTGCACCATCAGCGTCAGGTTCGCTCCGAGGGCCAGAGGGACCCGTAGTGCCACGCTGCGGATTACGGACTCGGATCCAACCAGTCCGGAACTGGTGACGCTGTCGGGGTCCGGACAGTAAAACAACTGGAGTTACCACCATGATCCGAACAAGGAATCAGCTCATGCACAAGATCCTGGGAGTTTGTCTGCTGTTCACGATCTCCGCAACGGTGTGCGCCCAGGGAGCCGCCGAGAAACCAGCGGATCCTGATACAAAAGCCACGGCCGGCGGCCCTGACACCGCGGCGAATGTCGACGACTCGTTCGTGATCGGCGCTGGGGATGTGCTCGCCATCAACGTGTGGAAGGAGCCGGAGATTTCGCACGCCGTCCCGGTACGTTCGGACGGAAAAGTCTCACTGCCTTTAGTTGGTGAATTGCAAGCGGCGGGCCAGACCCCTCGCCAACTGCAGGCGGCGCTCAAAGACAAACTGCAGACCTTCATTTCGGATCCCGACGTGACCGTCATCGTGCAGGAGGTCCGCAGTCAGAGGTTCAACATCCTGGGACAGGTCGTGAAGCCGGGTTCGTATCTTCTGACGAATACGACCACGGTGCTGGATGCCATCGCTCTGGCAGGCGGCTTCCGCGACTTCGCGAAAAAGAAATCAATCTATGTGCTACGCGCGAAAGCCGACGGATCGCAAACCCGAATCCCCTTCAACTACAACTCGGTGATCAAAGGGGACAATCCCACGCAGAACATCCGGCTCGAGCCGCGGGACACACTGGTGATCCCGTAAGGGTCTTCTATGCGCCACTTTCTTGTCACTTTAATCGTTTGGTCGAGTGTGTTGCTGGCCTGGGGCCAGAACGGCCCGGCGCCTGCCTATGGTCTGGAGGGCAGCACTTCGGACGATCAGGTCGTGCTGCCTGCCATTCTGAGCGGGGACTCCGTCTCGGCGCTATTTCCTGCCGAAGGAGAGCGTTCGAACTATTTGAATGGCGGGCTTACATTTGCGACCGCATATGACGACAACATGCTGGGCAGCACAACCGACTCATTGGGGGATGCAAGTTTTGCGGTGGCGCCTTTCGTATCCCTGAACGAGACGCGTTCCCGCTTGAGCTGGCAGGCCGACTATGCTCCCGGTTTCACGTTCTATAGGCGGCTGAGTGAGCGGAATCAGACCGATCAAAACCTGGACTTCGGCCTCGAGTACCGGCTTTCACCGCACCTGACCATGAAACTCAAGGATGCGTTCCTCAAGACATCGAGCTTCCTGGGTGGGCTGAGTCAAAATCAGCAGAATCCGTTTGGAGCACTTCAGCAATCGAACTTAACGCTGATCACGCCCGTCACGGACAGAGTCTCGAATACGGGTAGTGCGGAACTCACGTATCAGTTTGGCCCGAACAGCATGATGGGGGCAAGGGGGCTTTCGAACGAACTCCGCTTCCCCGATACCCAGGAGTCGGGCGGATTGGCAGACTCACACTCGCAAACCGCTGAGGCATTTCTCGCGCACCGAATCTCGCGGATCCACTGGATTGGGGTCACGTACCACTATCAGCACATCCTCACCGACCAGGACGATTCCCGAAACAGCACGCACGCTCTGCTGTTTTCTTACACCCTGAATGCCACGCCCACCATGACCTTGTCGGTGTTCGCCGGACCACAGCAGTCGGAAAGCAGCAGCCAGTTGACGAGCGCAGTTACCAGATGGCTTCCCGCTGCTGGAGCAAGCTTCAGCTGGCAGAGTATGCACTCGGGGTTCACCGCGGGAGTTAGTCGCAAGATCAGTGATGGAGGCGGATTGCCCGGAGCGGTACAGTTGACGAGCGTCGATACCTCGTATCGCCGCGAATGGGCGCGCAACTGGGCTGCCCGTTTTGGAGCCTCCTACGGCAAGAATGAGCTGATCGAAACACTCGGGCCGTTGTCGAAGGACTCGAACTCGGCGGTTGCGATGGTTGGAATCTCTCACCAGATCGGGGCACACCTAGCGCTCGAAGCCAGTTATCTACATGCTTACCAGAAGTACCTGGGCGGGACTGGAGCCAGCGCTTTCAATCGCAACCGTCCGCAGATCAGCCTCACCTACAGCTTCAGCCGACCCTTAGGAAGATAAAGAACATGCCAGAAGATTTCGAACAGAAACCGGGCGAAGGTTTGCCCTGGGAAGAGTACCTGGCGCTGGCCCGGCGCCGCGTTTGGCACTTTGCCATTCCCTTCTTTTTGACGTGGCTTGCGGTGTGGGCGGTCAGCTGGTTTCTGCCGGCCGTGTACCGCTCCGGCACATTGATTCTGGTGGAACAACCGTCTGTTCCGCAGCAGTACGTGGTGTCCAACATTGCCGGTGACCTGCAAGATCGCTTGAACAGCATCACGCAGCAGATTCTGAGCCGGACGCGTCTGGTGCGGATCATGGAAGACATGAATCTGTACGCGCCTCAGCGAAGCCGCATGGGGCCCGATCAACTCGTCGACCGGATGCGCAAGGACATCGAGATCGAACTGGTCCGAACGCCGGAACGTCCCGATCAACTCTCTGCCTTTAACATCTACTATTCATCTCCTGATCCGGCCCAGGCGCAAAAGGTGACCGATCGCCTCACTTGGCTGTTCATCAGCGAGAACCTGGAAGCTCGTCAGGAACAGTCGGAAAACACTACCAAGTTTCTCGAAGTGCAATTGGAAGAAGCGCGCCAGAAGCTGGCTAGCCAGGAGCAACGCGTTCGGGAGTACAAGGATCGCCACCCCGGAGAATTGCCAGCTCAGATGTCGGGGAACGTGGAGATCCTGAGCGGCCTGCAAAACCAGATGATGGCGGAAATGGGCGCTCTGGACCGCGCCAAGCAGCAGAACACTTATCTGGAATCGCTTCTGACTCAGTATCGATCGGCCAGGGCCGCGGCAGCGAAGCAGGGCAAGGCTCCGGCGGGCGGGTTAGGTGCAGTGGACGCGGACCTGCAGCGGCTGCGGGCGCAGCTCGCGGACCTGAGCGCGCACTATACCGATCGCCATCCCGACGTACGCAAGGTCAAAGAAGAGATTGCGAAGACGGAAGCCATCCGGGAACAATTGCTGGCCGACCAGAACTCGGGAAGCACCACGAACGTTCCAAAGGAAGATGCTTCGGTCACTGCTGCCACCGATCCTCACGATGTTTCGGGAATCCCGGAGTTGGAGAGCCAGCTGAAAGCTAACAAGCTGGAAATCGCGAACCGGCAGCACTCCCTGCAAGACCTGCAGACGCAGATTCGCGACTATCGCGCCCGCCTGGAGCAGGGGCCCAAGCGCGAACAGGAATTTGCCGACATCACGCGTGACTACGAACAGTCGCGGCAGTATTACGACTCTCTGCTCGCGAAGAAAAATCAGTCCGAGATGGCTACCAACCTCGAGAAAACGCAGCAGGGAGAGCATTTCCGGGTTCTGGATCCGCCAAGCGTTCCCACCAAGCCGTTTTCTCCCAACCGCCTGAAGCTTGCCCTGATTGGTTTGGCCGCAGGGATCGTGGTCGGCGGCGTGGTTGCGGGTGGAACCGAACTTACCGATGGTCGAATCTACAACGAGAAGGAAATCGCGAAGATTGTCTCGGTCGAAATTCTTGCAGAGATTCCGTCCTTGCCCACGGCCGATGAAGAATCCATGGCGGCTCGCGGACTACGTTTGGAATTCGTCAGCGTATTTCTCATCGTCTCCTTCATCGTGGCGGGTTTTGCCATCAGCTTTTTCAAAGGTTAGGGCAAGTCGTAGCGGTCGATCAGAAGATAGGGGATCCGAGTGGGCTACATTTACGAAGCACTACAACGAATCGAGGAAGAAAGAAAAGCGGCGCAGACCTCTGCGCCGACGTCCTCAGGGAACGGGTTCGCGGGCGCTGATGGTGTCGACGGAAGTGAACTCCTGCGCACCTTGCGCGAGTTGGACCCTAGTCCAACGGTGGTTGTCCCCGAAGCGGTGGCTCCCGAGGAGCGGCCGGTTTTTACATCCATCGATGCCACTATTCTTCCCGGGAGCAGCCGCTTGGTGACCTTGACGGATCCCAGCGGGCTGGGAGCGGAGAAGTTCCGGGTGCTCGCGACGCGTTTGAAGAACATGCAGCAGAAGCGACCGCTGAAGCGGGTTCTGATTACCAGCAGCATTGTCCAGGAAGGGAAGAGCCTGGTGTCGTCCAATCTCGCGATTACCCTGGCGCGCCATGAACTGCAACGCGTGTTGCTGATCGACGGTGACCTGCGCAAGCCGGTCTTGGCGAATCGATTCGGTGTGACCGGCAGGCCCGGCCTCAGTGAGTTTCTGAATGGTGACCGGCCAGCGGAAGAATTTATCTACCAACTGGAGAGCCTGGGTGTCGCGCTGATGCCGGCGGGAGTGGTCCCAGAGAACCCCTTGGAACTTCTGCAAGGACCGAAACTGCGAAGCATGCTCACCCGCATGAGCACGCTATTCGACTGGATCATCATTGACTCGCCTCCGCTCGTGCCGGTTGCCGATGCCAATGTGTGGGGCCGCGTGACCGATGGCATGTTGCTGGTCACCCGTCAGGGCGTGACAGAGCGCAAAATGCTCGAAAAGGGCCTGAAGCCACTCGACAACCCGGCCTTGCTGGGAGTGGTATTCAATGGTTCGACCGACTCCCATCATCACTACTACTACTACTCACGAGAACGTGTGCGGCGCCAAGCCACAAGATCCACCAGCAAGCCTCTCTGCTAGATCCGCTTGCTGCCAGAGTGAACTGAGCGACTAATTCCTCCCCCCTTTATCCCACATCACAAGGTTGAAACTGATGTCATCCGCACCTTCTACCGCAAAACCGGAAGTGTCATTCGTCCAGCGGCGTCAAAGCGAGCGTACTGGCATACCTGCTGATCACGTCCTGCTGGGTACGGACGAATTTGCCGGCATGATTTCCAGGGAGAGAAAGAGGAGCGATCGCTCCGGCAAGGGCTTCGTGCTGATGTTGGTAGAGAGTCATGCACTCTTCGCCCACCTCAAGACGTCCCAAAAGCTCGGGGATGCTCTGCTCTCGTGCGTACGCGATACCGATCTGGCCGGTTGGCATCGCGATCACCAGATGATCGGAGTGATCTTTACCGAGATCGCTACCGAATCGAGCGAGTCCACCATCAAGATCCTGCGTACGCGTGTGACCGAAGCCCTCCGCGAGCAACTGACCGCGGATCAACTGCTGCAGGTCAGGATTTCCTACCACTATTATCCCGAGGATTCTGCACACGGGACCGGCGGCAACGACATCTCGGTGATCTATCCGGACGTAACGTCCAAGCGAGCGTCGAAGCGAGCCTGGCATTCCCTAAAGCGTGCCATCGATGTGGTGGGCAGCCTGGTCGCCCTCACGGTGGGCGGTCCGATCTTTCTGCTGATTGCGCTGGCCATCAAGTTGACTTCTCCAGGTCCAGTATTCTTTCGGCAAACGCGCGTCGGCCAGTACGGCATTCCTTTCACCTTTCTTAAGTTTCGATCGATGTTTGTGAACTGCGACCCAACCATCCACAAGCAGTATGTGCAGCAGTTGATCGCGGGTCGGGCGGAACGCATGCCTAGTGACAATGCAAAAGAGGGCGTGTACAAGCTGACCAAGGATCCCAGAATCACCCGGGTTGGTTCTTTTCTCCGTCGCACCAGCCTCGATGAACTGCCGCAGTTCATCAATGTGCTGAAGGGTGAGATGTCCCTGGTCGGCCCCCGCCCGGCGGTGGTGTACGAAGTCGAAGCCTATAACCTGTGGCATCGCAACCGGATTCTCGAAGTGAAGCCCGGGATTACCGGATTGTGGCAGGTGAATGGCCGAAGCCGCGTCAAGTTTGACGACATGGTTCGGTTGGATCTCCGCTATGCGCGCTCAAGTTCCCTCTGGCTGGATCTGAAGATTCTTGTGATGACTCCCCTGGCGGTCGTATTCGGCGAAGGCGCTTACTAACTTTCCCCTGTAGTCAATCTCTTCTCGTCAACTTTTCGGACGGTGAAATCATGATCAGGTTTGGCGTCATAGGCTACGGATACTGGGGACCGAATGTGGTTCGGAACCTGAACGCTCTGGAGTATTCCGAGGTGGCGGTGGTCTGCGACAGCAGCCCCAATGCCCGGCGGCGCATTCAGAAGGCTTATCCGAACATGAAGGTCTCCTCAGACCACTGGGAAGTCGTGACCGCGCCGGACATCGATGCGGTTGCGATCGTCACGCCCGTGTGGACCCACTTCGAGCTGGCTAAGGCTGCCTTGGAAAACGGTAAACACGTGTTCGTCGAAAAGCCGTTTACCAGCAGCGCGCAACAAGCGGAAGAACTCATCAACCTCGCTGAACGGAAGAACCTCCAGATCATGGTGGACCATACCTTCCTGTTCACCGGGGCGGTCAAGAAAATCCGCGACCTTCTGCAGGAAGGCGCGCTTGGCAAGCTCTACTACTACGACTCGACTCGGGTAAATCTCGGGCTCTTCCAGCACGACATCAACGTCATCTGGGACTTGGCTCCACACGACCTGTCGATCATGGACTACATCATCGGAGAGGAACCGGAGGCAGTGGTGGCCACCGGCCAGGCGCACCTCAACGGACATGAGGACGTCGCATTTATTACGCTCTACTTCCCCAATAAAGTGATCGCGCACGTCAATGTGAACTGGCTCTCGCCCGTGAAGGTGCGGACCACCTTGATCGGCGGCGAGAAAAAGATGCTGGTCTGGAACGATCTCGAAGCTGACGAGAAGATCAAGATCTACGACAAAGGCGTCAAGGTCTCGACCCAAGAGGGCGTGTACAACATGCTCGTCAACTACCGTTCGGGCGACATGTGGGCGCCGCAGATCGAGCAGACGGAAGCACTACGCAACGAACTGGGCTACTTCATCGATTGCATCTCAAATCAGCAGCGTCCGATCAACGACGGGCTCGCCGGGCTACGCATTGTCAAAATGCTGGAAGCGGCGACCAACTCACTACAGATGAGGGGAGAACTGGTCGAAGTATGAACGAATTCGTCTGCATCGCTCCTGATGTCAAGCTTGGCAAGCAAGTCAAGCTGTCAAAATTCATCAACCTGTACGGCTGCGAGATTGGCGACGAAACCAAGATCGGCGCCTTCGTTGAAATTCAGAAGAACGCCTTCGTCGGCAGCCGCTGCAAGATTTCCAGTCACACGTTCGTCTGTGAAGGGGTGACGATTGAAGACAACGTCTTCGTAGGACACGGAGTTGTCTTCATCAACGATTCCTACCCTCGGGCAACCACCGAGAATGGCGAGTTGCAGACTGAACAGGATTGGAAAGTGGAACCGACGCGGGTCTGCAAAGGCGCTTCGATCGGGTCGGGTGCCACCATTCTTTCCAACCTGGTAATTGGTGAAGGCGCGATTGTCGGCGCGGGCGCCGTGGTCACCAAAAACGTTCCGCCGCAGGCGGTTGTGGCGGGCAATCCAGCCCGTGTTCTTCGTTATGTAGGCTCTCCTCTCGAGGTGAAGGGATAATCATGAATCAAATACCTTTTCTTGATCTGGCGACTCCGCACCAGGAACTGAAAGACGAACTCACAGCGGTATTTCACAAGCTACTGAGCACCGCCAGCTTCATCGGTGGTCCGGTAGTCGAAGATTTCGAGGCTGCTTTCGCCGAATTCTGCGACACCAAGCATTGCGTGGGCGTAGGCAGTGGAACTGACGCGCTGCGCTTCGCGCTGATGGCGGTGGGCGTACAAAGTGGTGATGTCGTTCTCACCGTGCCGAACACTTTCATCGCGACCGGTGAAGCGATCTCCCAAGTGGATGCCGTCCCGGAGTTTGTTGACGTTGACGAGCGCTACAGCACCATGGACCCGGAACAACTGCGCAAGCACCTGGCGGCGTGTATTCGGGATCCCCAGAGCGGCAAGCCGTTGAGTACCAGGACAGGTCAGCTGATCACAGCGATTGTGCCGGTACACCTCTATGGTCATCCGGTCGACATGGATCCGATCCTGCAGATTGCGGAAGAGTATGGCCTTATCGTTATCGAAGATGCTTGTCAGGCGCACGGTGCCGAGTACTTCTCCACCCGCAAGAACCGTTGGATGAAGGCGGGTTCGATGGGAGTGGCAGCTGCTTTCAGTTTCTATCCCGGCAAGAACCTTGGAGCCTGTGGGGAAGCGGGCGCGGTGACTACCAACGATCCGGCTCTGGCCGCGAAGATTCGTATGATTCGTGACCACGGACAGTCCAAGAAGTACTACCACGCCATCGAGGGCTACAACGGCCGTTTGGACACTTTGCAGGCCGGCATGCTGAAGGTGAAGCTGGCCCACCTGAGCCAGTGGAATGCTCAACGGCGCGCCAACGCAGCCCGCTATGATGCTCTGCTGTCAGACATGTCGGAAGTGGGTTTACCTCAACAGGCCGACTGGGCAAAGTCGGTGTATCACCTGTACGTGGTCCGCGTCGATAACCGGGAAGACGTGATGGCCTATTTGAATGGACAGAAAATCGGGACCGGCATTCACTATCCCATTCCTCTGCATCTGCAGGACGCTTATCGACACCTTAATTATCAGGAAGGTGACTTCCCGGTTTCCGAAAAGCTCGCGCCACAGATTCTGTCCCTTCCCATGTATCCCCAGCTGACTGCGGAACAGCAACAGATCGTCGTGCGCGGGTTGCGGCAAGCCATTGCCCTGCAAAACGAGAAGCTCGTGTTGGTCTCCTAGTTTTCCCCACCTTCCTCCCCCAGTTTTGAGATCCCAAAAAATGCTGGCCATTCAAGCTGAAGAATCCGCGCAAACCGGTACCGGCCGTCCCGTCGTGTCCAGGAAGATCTGGATCGATCTCGACAACTCGCCACACGTCCCGTTCTTCGCCCCGATTATTGAAGAACTGGAAAGTCAAGGACATACCGTTCTGGTGACCGCGCGGGATTGCTTCCAGGTGTGTGATCTAGCGGATTTGTTGAGCGTTCGCTATCGCAGGATCGGCCGCCACTATGGCAAGAACATGTTCTTGAAGCTCGCCGGTTTGGGCATTCGTGCCCTGCAGGTGGGCCCGATGGTTCTCCGCGAAAAGCCGGATCTTGCAGTGTCGCACGGTTCCCGCTCGCAATTGCTGGCCGCCAAAGCTCTCGGCGTGCCGGCGGTCACGATCGGAGACTACGAGTTCGCCAAATTATTCGCCGTCGTCCGTCCGAACTGGCTGATCGTGCCGCAGGTGATTCCCGACGATGCAGTGCGGTCTTTCAAGACGAAATTGTTGAAGTACCCGGGCATCAAGGAGGATGTGTACGCGCCGAAATTCAAAGCTCAGTCTTCCATCATCGAAGAGCTGGGGCTGAATGACGGAAAAATCGTCGTTACCGTCAGGCCGCCGGCAACAGAAGCGCACTATCACGTACCCGAAAGCGACCAACTCTTTGAGGCGGTACTCGACTGTCTGAGCGAACGCTCGGATGTCAAGCTGGTCGTGCTTCCCAGGAATCATCGTCAGGGTGAGCGTATCCAGCAAGCGCGGAGCAAGCTCTTTGAATCGGGTAAGGCGATTATTCCTCAGCACGTGGTGGACGGCTTGAACCTCGTGTGGCATTCCGACCTGGTGATCAGCGGCGGTGGGACGATGAATCGAGAAGCCGCTGCCTTGGGTGTGCCCGTGTACAGCATGTTCCGGGGAAGGATCGGAGCCGTCGATCAATATCTGGTGGGGACCGGGCGGATGACGCTGCTGGAGAGCGTCCATGACGTTTCTCGCAAGCTCGTGGTTCGCCACCGCGATCGCACTCACAATCGGTCAAATGCGAATCACGCCGCTTTGCAGACTATCGTCAACCATTTGGTGAACATTGCGGAGGGAACTTGCTAGCCACTACTTTCGAAAACTCGTCCAGCGCAGTTTCGACACAGCAACAATTGCTGCCCCTCGTGCAGTTGGCACTTCGTGGCCTGCCCGCGATGCTTTACCAGGACCGGCAGCTGTTCTGCTACCGGCTACAGCAGACCGCCGACGGCCTCGTGAAAGAGGGTGTGTCGCCCCGGTACACGATCATGACTCTGCTGGGCCTGCACCGGGCGCAACTGGCAGGTCTCGAGTCTCCCGTCGACTGCGATGGGATCTTTGACGGACTCACCCGAAACCTGGATTGGATCGACAATGCCGGCGACCTAGGCTTACTGCTCTGGGTGGGGGCGTTGCAGTGTCCAGACCGCCTCGGCGAAGTAATCGCCCGAGCCGATCTGGGTCACGTCCTCACTCGATATCCGGACGTTCAGGGACGCTACACCATGGAGCTTGCCTGGGTTCTGGCAGGGTTGTCGCACGTCAAATTAGCAGGAGCCGCCGGCTCCGACCAGTGGGCGCGGCTTGCGGAGCGCACCTTTGGACTCCTGAAGGAAAACCAGGGAAACAGTGGTGCCTTTGGACACCTGGCCCCGGGTTGGGCGGGCGTGGGACCCCTGCGCGGTCACCTAGGCAGCTTTGCCGACCAGGTGTATCCCATTTACGCCTGCTCCAAATACGCAGCCGCTTATGGGTCCGAAGAAGCGTTGCGCGCGGCTCAGGCCTGCGCCGAAGTTATCTGCCGGGAACAAGGCCCCCTCGGACAATGGTGGTGGCATTATGAGGCACGCACTGGACGAGCGGTAGGTAAGTACCCGGTGTACTCCGTCCACCAGGATGGGATGGCCCCCTTGGCTCTATTTGCCCTGGCCGAGGCTTCCGGAGCCGATTTCGACGAACCCATCTACCGCGGTTTGCGCTGGATCTGGGGAGAGAACGAACTGGGCGTCAACCTTTGCGATGACCAGGATGCCGTGATCTGGCGTTGCCTGCGCCCGGCCCCATGCCGGAAGTATTCCAGCCAAATGCTTGCTTTGCTGCACATTCCATCGTCCCCAGGACCCTTGCACGTCCTGTATGAATCCCGCCCTTACCACCTGGGCTGGCTCCTCTATGCGTTTGCCGGGCGTGGCAATGCCCGGGTAACGAATAGCGCCCTTCAAATGGCGGAGCATTCTTAGGGCAAGTGCCCAGAGGACATCGGTAAGAGTCATTAGTACAGTACTTTGGCGTCGGGACGATGTCCTTCCGGCATATGGCGACCGGGGACCTCGAAGATTACCGTGAGGGTAGACCATTATTCCCGGAGACCTCCTCATGGTTAGGCTGTTCCGCTTTGCCATTCTCCTGTGCTGCACTTTTATCGCTGGCAGTGCCTTCGCGACCACCTACTACATCGCAACCAACGGGTCCGACTCCAATAATGGGACCTCGACCAGCACTCCCTGGCTGCACGCACCCGGCATGAGTGGGTGTAGCGCCAACTGCGCTTCGAAGACGCCCGCCGCAGGCGACCGATTTATCCTTCGTGGCGGCGATGTATGGCATTACAACGCGGCAGCTGGCGTCAAGGGATTGCCTTGGTCCATCCCCGGTACGGGGACATCCTCGAGCCCGGTTTACTTCGGTGTGGACAACACGTGGTACAGCGGATCTTCGTGGAGTCGGCCGGTGTTGAACGGCGACAATCCTAAGTCCACCACGGCCGTAGCATCTTGCGGCGCGGGCAACGCCAGCAATGCCAACATGGTGGACGACACCACCACATGGGGCGTGATCGACGATTTTGAATTGACGGGCTTGTGCTGGAGCCACAACCCCAACCCCTACTACGGGGATGCATTCATCGCGATCGACAGCCACAACACTACCTATAAGAACATCTATATTCACGGTTGGACGCACACTGCCGGGGCAGCTTCGCAAGGTGTAGGTTGGGCAGGGTCCACGGATGGCCGCGTGACCCACTGGGATTCGGTCGTGGTCGATGGATCAGATTCTGATCCCAAAAGTCTTTGCTCGATCTGCTTCGATGCCTACGATGTTCACAATTCCGTCTTCCGCTATAACTCGAACATGGTAGGGAACGGCGGCAAATCGATCTACAACAACCTCTTTGAGTACATCCAGGAACCATACGACAGCGCGCACGGCAATGTGATGGAGTGGAACAATGAGGCCGGCGGCTCAGGCAACTACGTCTACAACAACCTGGTCCGGCATGTTTCGACTGCCGTAACGATCTGGGTGTGTCCGAGCTCTGGGAATAACGACTACTACTTTAATAACGTGATGTACGACATCGCCTCCCAGATGTGGGATTTCGATAAGGGTTCAGCGGTGTGCGGTGGCGGCGGCACGGGCAATTTTGTGAACAACACGTTTGTGGGTGGAGCGGCGGGCGTCAGTGGCAGCTGGAACAGCAAGTTTGATTCAAACCACATGATCAACAGCACGATCCTGGGGACGCCGATGACTGTGGCAAATCAAGTTGTTTCGACCGACGCTAACGCCACCAGCTACGGTTACTCGCCGTCCAGCGCATATGCGCCCAATACACCGGACTGCAATGGCAACCCTTCGGCATCAGGATGCCCCGTAGGCAGAGGCACCAACCTGACTTCAGTTTGTAACGCCATCGGGGGCACCGTGGGTGCTGCCCTTTGTAAAGACACAACGCTGGGCCCCAACTATGACGCCGTCAAGCACCGTGTGAACGGAACCGTTCGGGCCCCGGTGTCGCGGCCCGCCACGGGAGCTTGGGACGCGGGTGCTTTTCAATACGGTGGGCAAACGACGGCTCCGCCGAATCCTCCGACAGGCCTCACCGCCACCCCCAAATAGAATGGGCGTTCCTTCAGTGTTGTTTGGACCGCCAAGCGGGCGTGCTGCCCGCTTAGTTTCCCTGGGCCGATTCCTTCTGGAAGCCTCGGGGGCAACTGGCGATCCACTCCGCAGTTTCACATTCCAGTGATCAATTTCTTGGCAATGCAGGTCCAGCGATTTGGGGCGGGAGGGGACAGCTACGTCCACCCGATCGTTGCCGTGGCTGTGCTTGTGGCGGCAGTATCGATGATGCTGTTGCCGCGCCGCAGTGTCGTGATCCCGTTTGTAGCGGCGGCCATTCTCATTCCGATGGACCAGGTTCTGGTGATGGGTGGCCTCCACTTCCAGATGCTGCGCGTGGTCATTCTCTTTGGGTGGATTCGCCTGTTCACCTTGAAGAGTTCCAGCAATCTCTCACTGCTGGCTGGCGGTTGGACCTGGGTCGATAAATCGCTCGTCTTATGGGCTGCCTTCACCGCCATCGACATGGTTCTTCTGTGGCAGGATTCAGCCGCCCTGATCAACCAGCTCGGAACCTTGTACACGGTGCTCGGGATCTACCTGTTGATGCGCTTTCTGGTACGTTCCGAAGATGACGTGGTTCGCGCACTGAAGGGTCTGGCATGGATATCCGCGATTATTGCGGTGGTTATGGCCATCGAGCAGGTTACCGGCCATAACCCATACGCTTACGTGTGGGCAGGAGTGTGGGGCGGCCATACCGTTATGGAACGTGACGGCCACTTCCGCGCGATGGGCTGCTTCGCGCATCCGCTGTTGGCTGGCACCTTTGGCGGAATTTCCTTGCCCTTGTTTTTCGCGCTGTGGCACCGAAAAGCCAACAACCGGCGCATGGCAGTTGTCGGAATGGTCGCATCGGCCGTGATCGTCCTGGCGGCCAACTCGAGCACGCCTCTACTGGCGTTCGTGGCGGGCTTGTTTGCCCTCTGCATGTGGCCCTTTCGCCACAAGATGCGCTTGTTCCGCTGGGGACTGGTCATTACGTTGGTCACCTTGCACCTGGTAATGAAGGCTCCGGTGTGGGCTCTAATTGCT
>Ga0307471_100000601_pt1 | contig 18559 bp, 19 predicted proteins | sample atmos_gasesAM3C__2_FD_204566 | JGI IMG/M metagenome (GOLD analysis project Ga0307471, IMG submission 204566) | Hardwood forest soil microbial communities from Morgan-Monroe State Forest, Indiana, United States - atmos_gasesAM3C_515 | ecosystem: Environmental > Terrestrial > Soil > Temperate...
TTTTCAAGTGACTCCAATCGCGCAGCCAAGTCGTCAACGCCGCGCTTTGCGCTGTTTGCTTTGGCGAGCGCGACGAACGGCAGGACGATAATCGCAATCAACAGACCGATGATGAACAGGACTAGGAGTTCCATATGTTTGTTAGGTTTGACCGAATACCCGGCCTTGCTGCAGAGGATAACTGCTTTGCGCGATGAATGTTAATTGATAAAAATTGGGGATTTCATCGACGCTTTCGATCATGAACATTCATCACTTGGAGCTGTTTTATTTCGTCGCAAAACACGGCGGCATCGCAGCCGCGGTGCGCAATATCCCTTACGGCATCCAACAACCTGCAGTGAGCGGGCAGATTGCGAAGCTCGAGGAGTCGCTGGGCACCAAGCTGTTTCAGCGACGACCGTTGCGCTTTCGCCGGCAGGGCTTGAACTATTCGAGTTTATCAAGCCATTTTTCGACAACATCGAGATCGTTGGCGAAAAGCTACGTCAGAACAGGTCGCCGCAATTGCGCATTGCTGCGCCGTCGATCGTGCTCCACGACTACATTCCGGAGCTGCTGCAGAAGCTTCGGACTAAATTTCCCGAGTTCCGGCTCTATCTGCACGAGGCGGCGCGCGCCGAAGCAGAGAGATTACTGTTAGCCCGAGACGTCGATTTTGCGATTACCCTGGTTGAGAAAAAATCGCGCGCCGGGATTCAGGTTCAACCTTTGCTCGATCTACCGTTGATTCTGCTCGTTCACAGAAATTCCAGGCTGACTCGCGCCGGGGAGTTGTGGAAGCGCGACAAGATCGAAGAAACGCTGATCAGTTTCCCGCGAACGGATCCCATTCACGCTTCCTTTCAGCGCGGTCTTGAACGCATTGGAGTGGAATGGTTTTGCGGCATTGAGGTCAATTCGGCTCGCTTGATCGAGCGTTACGTCGCGAGCGGTTATGGAATCGGTTTGGCAGTAGCGGTCCCAGGCTTCAAGCGTGCGACAGGGTGCGCGTTTTGGAATTGTCGAATTTTCCCGCGGTTGTTGTGGGCGCGTCGTGGTCAGGCAAGCTTTCGAATATTTCAAAGCAACTGCTCGCCGAGTTGGAAACTGAGGCCCAAGTGCAAATGCGCCGAATGAAAAGCCGGGGCCGGCATTAACGCGACGTTGATCTGGTTGCCGCCGCTGCGCGCTAATTCGGCTCGTCTTTTAGCATCGATTTGATCTGCTCGCGCAATTCCGGCGTTTCTTCGTGGCCGTGCGCCGAGACCGCGTGCTGCACCGCAGCATCCACCAGTTCTTCTTCTGTGCCAGAGATTTTCAGCGAGCAATTTTTCTCACTCGGATAATCTCTGCAATCGATCGATTTTCTTTTAGCTGCCATTGTTAGCTGTGGATTATTTAACTCTTCTTCAATTCCGCCAGATCTTTTAGCACTTGCTCGCTGTGGTCGGCGGGCTTGACGCCGGTGTATACCTTGGCGATTTCGCCTTTCGGATTAACGATGAACGTGTTTCGCGCGGCGAGTTTGCTCCCTTTGTAATCCATCACCGAACCGTACTCGGTCGAGACCTTCCCGTCAGGGTCGGCGAGCAATTTGAAGTTGAGTCCTTCCTTCGTGCAAAAATCCTTGTGCGATTGGGCCGTGTCTACGCTCACACCGAGAATGACTGCTCCGGAGTCTTCATATTTCGCCAGATCGCGCTGGAAATTGTGCGCCTCCATGGTGCAGCCGCTGGTAAAATCTTTTGGGTAAAAATAGAGCACGACCCATTTGCCGCGATAATCCTTCAGGCTTACCTGCGACCCGTCACCAGTCGTTAGGCTAAAATCCGGCGCGGGCTTTCCGACCTCCGGTTGCTGTTGAGTTTCCGCCGCTGCCATCACGCCCAAGGTGCCAAGCCCGATGATTACTGACAAGATCATGTTTCGCATTTTCATTCACTCAGTCTTGGGGCGCATGGGCAGCTAGTCAAGGAATGCCGCCGAAGAGCTTCGGGGCCGACTAGAAATGGGACCGCTGACAAATCATTGCTTCTTGAAAGGAATGGCTTGCGCGAGATTGTGCGTTTGAGGCAAAACTGAGCTAAATGGTTCAAATGGTCGCATCGCCACACGCCGAGGTGAAACCTGCGCGGCTGATTCTTGGCTTGATCGCCTGTGTCGGGCTTGTCTTCACGCTGATCACGCTGTTGTTCGGTTTCATCTCAATTCCGGCAAATTCTGTAGGGGTGAAGACTCGCTTTGGCGCTTACCACGATGTGGTCAATCCCGGACTCGCTTATGCGATTCCATATATCGATGAGATAAGCATCGTGCCAACCCAGCGCCTGCTAAAACTGGAGTTTGGTTTTTCTACGCCGAACGCCACTAATGCTTACCAGGGCGACATGGAGCCGGAGGAAACCGAGACCATGATCACGGGTGATCTAAACACCGCCCTTGTCCCATGGGTCGTGCAGTATCGGGTTACCGATCCAAAAACCTATCTGTTCGGAGCACGCGAACCTGAGAAGACGTTGCGGGACCTTTCCGAGAGCGTGATGCGCGAGGTGATTGGCGATCGCACCGTGGACGAAGTCCTCACAATCGGGCGACACGACATTGAATCATCGACGTTGAAACGTTTGGCCGACCTTTCTTCGCAGTACGATCTGGGAATTCAGATTCAGCAAGTGCAACTCGCGACGGTGCGCCCTCCGCCGGCCGTGCAGGGTGCCTTTAACGAGGTCAACCAGGCGCAACAGGAGAAGCAGACTGCGATTAATCAAGCCTGGGCGGTGTATAACGATGCCGTGCCGAACGCTCGTGGCCAGGCGAAAGAGCGCGAGAAACAGGCCGAAGCGTATGCCTTCCGCCGGGTGAACGAGGCAAAGGGCGAAGCACTAAAATTTTCTCTGTTGTTGGCTGAGTATCGGAAAGCGCCGGAAGTAACGCGCCGCCGTCTTTATCTGGAAGCGATGCAAGCAATCTTCCCCAACTTGCAAAAGAAAATCATCGTCGACGACAGCTTGAAGAACATTCTCCAGACGTTGCCGTTGTTGCCGGCCGATCAAACCAAGGCATCCCAATGAACGTTATCGATGTCACTCCACGACCCGCGGCTGTTTCGGCCGTTGTGCGCTTTTTGCAGAGCCAATTGATGTCGATCGTGGGGATTCTTTTCATTCTTACCGCCCTCAAATGGGGAACGCTGCTGTTCGTTGTCCATCAATATGAAACTGTGATCATCACGCGTTTCGGCAAAATCGTTCGCACGGTCACGAGCCCTGGATTGAAGATCAAACTGCCCGTGATCGATAAAGTGCACCGTTTTGACAAGCGTATCCTCGCCTGGGATGGACCACCGACTGAATGCCCGACTAAAGACAAGCTCTACATTATTGTCGACTGTTTTGCCCGATGGCGTATCAGCGATCCGTTCCTCTACTATAATCGGCTCAACGACGAACGCAGTGCGCTGTCGCGCCTGGATGACATTCTCGGAAGCGAAACGCGAACCGCTGTCGCCACGCACGACCTTGTAGAGATCATCCGCGTTACCAAAGGGCGAAAACCGGTGCGCGACGAGGAGTTGGAGAAAAGCGGCACGGTTTTGCCCACGACGATTCCTGACATTGAATTTGGGCGTGGCGAAATCGAAAAACAAATTACCGAACGCACTCGCCAGAAGATTTCCGATTTCGGAATTGAACTGCTCGACGAACGATTCAAGCGGAGCAAGTACAATCCCGCCGTCGCGGAGAAAATTATTGAGCGGATGTCGAGTGAACGGCACCAGATCGCTGCCCGATTTCGCTCCGAAGGTCGCGGTGAAGCGGCGAATATCAACGGCCAAAAAGAAAGCGACGTCGCCTCAATCAGTTCCACCGCAACGAAGAACGCCCTTGAAACTGAAGGGAAGGCCGACGCCGAGGCAGCTTCCATCTACGCCGCTGCATTCAACCCGCCTGATGCACAAGAGCTTTATTCGTTTCTTCGCAGCCTCGACGTGATGCGAGCGGCGTTTGAAAAAGATACCACGGCAGTCATTTCGACAAACAGCGAGCTCGGTCGATTACTCAAATCGATGGCCGAGGCGGTCGCGCCACAAAAACCTCGCTGAGCGGTCAAGGGGCGGATGTATGTACTGGGGAGCGCAGGCTGGCAGCCTGCAGGTCTCGGCAGCTTGCTGAAGGCGGGGAAATGGCATCGCCTGAAGATTGCGCGCCCAAAGATGTTGCCGGCAGGGCTGCCTCCAACTACACGCTGACAGGCTGTGCCCCCCAGAGTTCGCGCGGTGCGTCGGCTATCCGGATGCTTTATCTTAATTCATGCGCATCTGGACGATAGGCCACTCGACGCGCAGCATCGATACGTTCATTTCGCTGTTGAAGGCAAACGGAATCACGGTGCTTGCTGATGTTCGCACCTGGCCGGGATCAAAGCGCTATCCGCAGTTCAACAAAGAAAAGCTATCCCACTCGTTAGGCAAAGCGGGGATTCGTTACGAACATTTTCCCGAACTCGGCGGGCGGCGAAAGGCAAAGCCGGATTCAAAAAACACAGCCTGGCGAAATGAATCATTTCGCGGTTACGCCGATTACATGGAGACAGAAGAGTTCAACAAAGGTGTTAAGCGCCTTCTCGATCTTGCTGCCGCTGCCGGCCCTACCGCGATCATGTGCGCAGAAGCGGTCTGGTGGCGTTGTCATCGGTCGCTAATTTCCGATTACCTCAAAGCGCGCGGCATCGAAGTCATCCACATTCTCGATGCAAACAAAACCGAACCGCACCCATACACATCCGCTGCGCAGATCGTGAACGGGAAACTAAGTTACGCACCAGAGAATTCACTGCTGTAGCGGCGGTCTATGATCGTCGAATGCAAGGCGGAGTGTTTTTTGGACGGCCGCGACTTTCTTTTGCCTATCAAGGATTGGTCACTCGCCCGAGAAAAAGACAGATGCCACTCGTAACATGCTGAATCGCGTATACGAATGGTCGATCGACTTTCACTTCAATTGGGGGTGGTTTTGGCCCGCGAATCGCCGTTGCCCTCATCATCACAACCGCAGTCGCTGCGGCCGCCTCGGTTCCTTTTTCGTCCACGGCAACGAAGGTCTTGTGAAAGACATTGGAGATGTAGAGATAATCGTTCGGTTTGCGCGGCGCCATCCTATCGAAATTCGCGCTGCCTCGCGGAATATCGAATGCGCTTTTCATTCCAAGCGCCTGAAGTTTTTCCACGAGCGCAATGGTCGGCGGTTCCAGTTTGAACTTTGGCAAATGCAGATCGACATCCTGCGCTTCGAGCTTTGTGCATCCTGCTAAAACATCCGCGGTGAGCTTCGATTCCAATGCGCGCAGACCATTTATCTCGTCGGGAAGAAGAACGATAAATTGGAGATCGTCGCCGACATAGGGAAGGCTGATTGCGCTGAAGCCCTCGCGCTTGGCGTAACCAAATCGTGCGGTTTTCCGCATCATCGGAACATTGACCGGCGCGCCGCCGCGGACATGGAATGGTTCCGGCTGCGTCGTCTTCTCGGAAAATGGATCCGCCCACGGTGCTTTGAGATAAAGGGCGTTCGCTAGGACGAGCCGCGTCAATTTATTCAGTGCGTCCGCCGGAATCAGATCGCGAATCTTGTCGCGCGTCTGGTCCGCCACCCATTTGTTAATGTGATCTGTCGCTGCCGCGGGATCAGCAACAAAATCGAGCGGCTCAAATGCAGCGCCGTAGTTTTGTTTTACCAGCAACAAAAAATTCTGACGAAAATCGTAGTTCTTTTGAGCAAAAAGGCGGTCGGCGATGTCTAGCGTGATCGGCTCGCCCGGACGGCCAAATTCCTTGGCTTTCTTAGCCAGTTCGGCTGTCTTCACGCTCATTTCTTCCAGCGAATGCTGAAGCGAAGCGAAAGACGCAGCCACTGCGCTCGCGGCGCCTGGAAAATGCAGCACGTGCGCCATTTCCGTGCGCGTATCGCCATCCGCGCCGGCGAAAGTCATGGCGAGGGCACTTTCAATCGAATAGGGTGAGATGCAAAGGTTGCCGTTGCCTGTGGCAAGCTGCCGGTGAAGCTCGACACCGAGGTCGTTCGTTGCCTTTGCTGCCAGGTCGAAGTTTGTTGCGGCGTGCGCCATCCCAGCGACTAACGCGCCGAATAGTTGCAAGATCAAAAACCGCTTCATGCCCGCCATGAGACACTTAAATTGCGAAGGTTGCGACGCTAATCTGACGCATTCCAGTCCCGTGTTGATCGCGCGCCTTCCGAGCTTCGCATTCGAAGGTCGATCGTCCGCGTCGGTGTAACGATGCCGGATCAATCGACGGAGGCGCGAACGTTAGATCACAAAACCCGTTGTCCAAATCGTTGAAGAGAGCGCGTTCCGTGTGACAATTTCCTCATGGACGAACCCAAAATCCCAACTCGCATTGATATTTCCGACTCTGACAAGGGGGACCTGACGCATCTTTTTGCCGATGTCGGAAAATGGCAGGAAGATTTTGCCTGGCTTCAGCGGACGTATCCAAAGCTTCAGAACTGGAAGGGCAGAGTAGGGGATTCGGCACAGACGCTGGCGGAGGTGCTCGAGTTCGAAAGGTCGCTCGATTTGAAAATCGAACGCATTTATCACTACGCGTCACTGCAACTGGCAGAGGACAGCACCAATAACGAATATCTTGCGCGGATTGGGCAGGTTCAGAACCTGCTCACGAAGATCGGCGAAGCTGCGGCGTTTGTGCTGCCTGAAATTCTGGCGATTGATCACGAAACGTTTGCCAAATTCGTTGCCGATCCCGCGTTGGCTGAGTGGCGAACCAAGCTGCACAAAATTCGCCGGATGAAACAGCATGTGCTCTCCATGCCTGAGGAACGTCTTCTTGCGCTGGGGAGTGTCGCGCTCAGCGGTTACGACGACACGTTTTCACAGTTGACGGATGTGGACATGAAGTTCGGCGTCCTGATCGATGAGACGGGACACAAAAGGCCGCTCACCCAGAGCTCGTTCAGCTCGTTTTTGGTCAAGCGCGATCATGAGCTGCGCAAACGCACTTTCCATCAATTCTATGCAGAATTTCGCGACCATCAGTATACGCTTGCCGCATCCCTTGCTTATTCGGTCAAGGCAGATGTCTTCCACGCGCGAGCAAGACACTACTCGTCCGCGCTCGAGGCGGCGCTGTTTCCGGACGATGTGCCGATTGCCGTTTACGACGGATTGATTCAGTCGGTTCGCGCGAATTTGAGGCCTCTCTTTCGCTATTTCGACCTGCGCCGCCGTGCGCTTGGATTGCGCGAGCTGCATCATTACGACACCTACGTCCCGCTCGTTCCCGAAATCGAGACTCGTTTCACGTTTGATCAGGCCGCGGAAATGGTCTTAGCCGCGCTTGAGCCGCTTGGGAAGGAATATGTTGATGTCCTGGCGGAAGGTCTGCGCGCTGGTCGCTGGTGCGACCGCTACGAAACGAAAGGCAAACGTAGTGGCGCGTTTTCATCCGGAAGCTACGAGGCGCCGCCCTACATCCTTATGAATTACAAGGAGGATGTCTTCGCCGATGTCTATACGCTTGCACATGAAGCTGGTCACTCCATGCACAGCTGGTTCGCGCAGAATTCGCAGCGATTCCAGGATTACGAGTATCCGATCTTTCTGGCCGAGGTCGCCTCAACATTTAACGAGGAACTGCTCACCCATTACCTGCTCAAAACAACGAACGACCCGAAGATGCGCGCCTACATCATCAACCGGCAAATCGATGACCTGCGGGGCACACTTTTCCGGCAGACCATGTTTGCTGAGTTCGAGAAGATTATTCACGCCGTTGAGGAAAGCGGCGACGCGCTGACGCTTGACGTTTTCAGGTCGCAGTATCACACGCTGCTCGAAACTTATTTTGCTGAAAACTTCGTGCTCGATCCCGAACTCGATTTGGAATGCCTGCGTATTCCGCATTTCTACCACGCGTTTTACGTTTATAAATATGCGACAGGGATTTCTGCCGCGGTTGCGCTTTCGCAGCGCGTCCTTGGCCAGGAGTCCGGGAGTGTGGAGGCATATCTTAGTTTTCTGCGTTCCGGTGGTTCGAAGTTTCCACTGGAGACGTTAAAAGCGGCAGGTGTGGACATGACGACATCCGCTCCAATCGAGAGCACATTGCGTTTGTTTGAACAGCGGCTCGACGAATTGGAAGAGCTGCTGCTGTAGGGCGTCAACGTTTCCACGCTGTGGTGGCAGCCGTGTCGGCTGTGCCTTAAATATTGCAGGCGGCACGCCTGCCTCTACAAATTCGAGTAATGCAGTTGGATGCCGACGAACTTCGCCAAAGATTAACTCCCCCGTTTCGGGAGAACTTCGAAAAGCTTGGAGAGCTCGGTGCGGCTGTATCTATCTGGCAAAATGGAAAACCGATCGTCGATCTTTACAGCGGATTTTGCGATGCCCGCCACGAAAAACCCTGGGCAGCTGACACGCTCGTCCTCATCTGGTCTGCCACCAAGGGAATTGGCAGCGCATGCGTCCTCCATGTGTTGCAAGAGCACAGGATTGGCATCGACAGGTGCGTGGCGGAGCTTTGGCCCGAGTTCGCTCAAGCTGGCAAAGAAAGAATAACGTTCTCGCAGTTGCTTTCGCATCAAGCCGGGCTTTGCGCTTTGGATGTCCGAGTTGATATACTCGATTACGGCGCCGTTATCAGAGCACTCGAAGCACAAAAGCCATTGTGGCTGCCGGGGACCGCACATGGTTATCACGCTCGCACGTTTGGATTCCTTCTCGATGAACTCGTGCGTCGGATCGCCGGGAAAACGCTCTCCCAGTATTGGCGCGAAGCGTTTGCGCAGCCGCTGAATCTCGATCTTTGGATCGGTTTACCTGAGCGAGAGAATTCACGTGTGGCGACCATTTACGCTGCGAAAAGCGGCAGGCCGCCCGAACCGAAAAACCGCCAGTCCGGCTCGGACTTTTATCTTGATCTTGTCACGCCGGGCACGCTGCCACGCAAAACATTCTCCTCACCGTACGGGTTGCAGTCTGTTAGCGGGATGAACACTCCCGCTGTCCGCGCTCAACCGATTGTTTCATTCGGCGGGATCGGGAGCGCGTCGGCACTTGCGAAGTTCTATTCCATGCTTGCGAACGGCGGGAAACTCGGTGAGCAAACCTTCTTTTCCGAAGAAACAATCGGATGGATGACCACAATGCTGTCAGATGGCATGGACCGCGTTTTTCAAATACCGACAGCGTTTTCAGCCGGGTTCATGAAAGATCCACGAAACGCGGTGCGAAGAATATCCGGCCCGTCACCGAACGCTTTCGGACATCCCGGTGCGGGCGGCAGCCACGCCTTTGCCGATCCCGAAAACAGGATTTCGTTCGCCTATGTCATGAATCAAATGGAACAATCGCTTCTGCCAAACGAAAAATCGCTGCGCTTGGTAGACGAAGTTTACAGGTAAAGACCGCGCAATTGCGGGAGGAAAGCCATACTCTCGGCGCGCCCGGGGTCGCGCCCTGCCTATTCGCCAATGACGGTGATGAAGACTTTTCGCAGGTGGGGTGCGCGACGGTGTTCGAACAGGAAAATGCCCTGCCAGGTTCCGAGCTGCATTTGACGATCGACAATCGGCACGGTCTCGCTGGTACGCGTCAACACCGTGCGGATATGCGATGGCATATCATCGCTGCCTTCGGAACTGTGCGTGAAGTAATCGGCTTCTTCCGGTACGAGGCGGTCGAAGAATTCTTCCAGATCACATCGCGCCGTCGGATCGGCGTTTTCCATGATGATCACGCTGCAACTAGTGTGCTGGACAAACAGGATTGCCGTCCCGTTTTGTACACCGAATCTGTCAATTTTTGACCGCACCTCGTCCGTGATTTCATACAGTCCTTTTCCGTTCGTGCGGATTTCAAGTTGATCGTGATGAACGTGCATTAGGGCGCAGATTATTCAACGAGACCAAGGGAGCAATCTGTAAACTGACAGGCTGGGAAGCCTGTCTGCCGAGACAGCCAAGATGGCTATCTTCCGAACGCGCGTTGATCTCTGCCTCCCCTGATGGCCTAATAATCTTGGTGAGAGGCGATCTGGAGAAGGTGTTATTTGATGAGCCGGCGATTCATCGGCGCTTGGATGATATGGCAGCGCAAATTTCGAATGATTATCGTGATCGCGACCTGACAGTGATCGCAGTCTTGCACGGAAGCTTGATGTTCGTGGCTGACCTGCTTCGCCGAATCCCGCTTCCCTTGAAGCTGGATTGCCTGAGCGTGGCGAGTTATCACGGAAAAGCGCAGTCCAGCGGTGAGGTCGTTTTCAAGCAGATCACGCTCCCGGATGTCGGGGACCGGGATATTTTGGTCCTGGATGATATTCTGGACAGTGGTTTTACGCTTGCAGCCGTTCGCGAGACTTTGGAAACAGCCAGACCGCACAGCATTCGGATATGCGTGCTGTTGAGCAAAAAGAAACAACGCGTGCGGGAGGTGGATGCAGATTACGTTGGGTTCGAAATCGAAGACGAATTTGTAGTCGGCTACGGGCTCGATTTCAGGGAGCGTTATCGCAATCTGCCCTATATTGGCGTGCTGAGAAGAGAATTGCTGGAGCAACCGGGCAAATGAAAGTACGAGCGCAGTTTTATGCGCAATTGCGCGATCTAGTTGGAAACAGTGAAATGGATGTCGATCTTGCGGAAGGGGCGACTGTCGGGAACTTGCTGGACCAAATTTATGCGCAACAACCGAAGCTGCGCCCGCATGATAAAAGCATTTTGATTGGTGCAGGAGTGGAATTTGTGGATCGAAATTACAAGATCAAACCAGGAGACGAAATTTCAATCATGCCGCCAGTGCAAGGCGGTTAGCTGTAGCCGTCGCCCTCCGGGCGACGCGGCGGGCGTGTGTTTTGCGCATGGTCTTCGCGCTTCGCAGCAAAGCCGTTATAGAATTAGTCTCGAAAATTCTTGAAATTTGTGGCGACGCCAAAGTCACGGCCACGGACGAATTGAATCACTGCCTGCAGATCGTCTTTCTTCTTTCCCGTAACTCGAATTTGTCGATCTTGCAGCTGGCTTTGTACTTTGAAACCCTGCGATTTGATCGCCTGAATGATTTCCTTCGCTTTGTTCCCTTCGAGGCCCTGCTGAATTTTCAATTCCTGCCGGGCATGTCCGACGGATGAGATTGCGGGCTCGTCCTGTTCAATATTGCGCAAATCAACCCCGCGTTTTGAAAGTTTACCGATGAGAATTTCGCGCAATCCCCGAAGGTAAGCTGCGTCTTCGGCGGTGAGGATGATCTTGTCCTTCTCAGGAAGTATTTCCGCCGTTATGCCCTTGAAATCGAAACGAGTCGCCAGCTCCTTGCGCGCCTGATTGACCGCATTATCAAGCTCTTGCTTGTCCACTTCGGAGACGATGTCGAACGAAGGCATGGAAATCTGGAGATACTAGGTATTTGATGCTCGATCGCGAGTCCGACGCAAGCGAACCTTATGGATTTGCCTCAACGATCTTGATGTCACCGTCCGGTACGCGCATTTTGATTGCTGCCCGTCCTCCGCCATTGACCAACATATCGATTTTCGCAGGCGCTGCGGACGCCGTTCGTTCAACCGCGAGGTTATCAAAATCATTGGCGATTCTTCCATGCGCGGTTTCGGCTACAAGATGGAAAGCGGACTCGCTGGGAAGAAACGCCCAAGCGTTTCCTTTGGCGATATTTGCATGGACTGAAAACGCTCCATGCTCCCACCAGTCATACGACACTGTAAGGTTCCCGCGCTGCAGGGCGAGGTCAATCTTGGTGAAGCAGTTGTGAGCGAGCATGCGACCATCGCCTAACGAGGCATGCACGCTTGGTCCGCGCATTCCGTCGATGAGAACCTCGCCCGCAACCAGGCGCAATTGCGATATGCTAGCCGTTGCAGGAAGCACGACGGTGTAATCAACGGTCCCGGAGCGATCAAAGAGAGCCCATCTCGGTTTAGGCGGAAATTTGGTGTCGATTGAAACGGTGGTCGACTGCACTGAAACATTGATCGCGATCTCTTTCAGCCGCATGCGACTGTAGGCTTTCTTCGTTGCGTGCACCTGCAGTTCGTTCGTGTTCGCGCCGTAAACCAATACGGCACCGTCACGGTTTTGAACACTTATGTCTGTGTTTGGCTGGACCGTGTAGACCCGCTCAAAAGTTTCCTCGATGACCGGCTCGCTTTCGGAGCCGCAACCTGCAAGCGACAACAGCAGTACGACAGCAATCTGTCGAAGGTTACGCCTCTTAATAAGAAGTGATCGCACGCACGAACTCTATCAGCGCGTGCACGTTGTTAATCAAGGAAAGAGCTGCTGTGACACTGATGACCGCGAAAAACATGCCTTCGCTCTGGAAATCGTGCCGGGCCTCGTCTTTCAAATAACCGTCGGCGATCTTCCAAAAGGATCGCGCAGGGTAGCGTGTATAACGTCCGCCGGATCCCCCGAAGGCGCCGGAATAGTACTTATAGTCTGTGATCGGTGACCGACGAGATTTGTGCGCTGCGCGATCGAACGGATGGTGCCGCCTGTCTTTAGAAGTCGTTGAGGGTGTTGGTTTCATGTTTCGGAAATTTTCGTTTCCGTTGAGATGCACTGCGCTCTCTAATTGGATTCAAACTCGTTGTTCCTATGCTGATGAAGCGTGTTCCGGGGACCGAACCGGATCACAAGCAAGAGTATGGGTCGCTTACCGATCGCTACACCCAGAGCGTGCGATCAAATGTGCGGTATTGAATCGCTTCGCTTACATGCTCGGGTGAGATCTCAGTCTTGCCATCGAGATCGGCGATAGTGCACGAAACTTTCAGGATACGGTCGTAAGCGCGGGCGCTTAGGTTCAACTCGCTCATGGCCACGCGAATCAGTTCCTGCGAATCTTGGCTGAGCTTGCAATGTTGTTTGAGGTGGCGCGTGGCCATGCGTGCGTTGCAACTTACCTTTCCGTCGCCGCGAAACCGCTGTTGTTGGCGTTGACGCGCGCGGATGACCCGCTCACGAATCGTGGCAGACGTCTCTTCAGCGCGCTCGCTTGCGACGTCGCGATACTCAACAGCGGGCACTTCAATGTGCAGATCGATGCGATCCAGCAATGGGCCGGAGATGCGCTGGCGATAACGCTGTACCTGAACCGGACCGCAGCGGCATTCGCGTTTGAGATCACCGAAATAGCCGCATGGGCACGGATTCATCGCGGCGACCAGCATGAATTCCGAGGGAAAAGTGACGCTGCCCGCAGCACGGGAGACGGTGACTTTTCCGTCTTCGATTGGTTGGCGCATTACCTCCAATGCCGATCGCTTGAATTCAGGCAGCTCGTCGAGAAAGAGAACGCCGTTGTGTGCAAGACTCACTTCGCCCGGGTTAGGAAACGTTCCGCCACCGAGTAAGCCAATATCGCTGATTGTATGATGAGGATCCCGGAACGGTCGCGTCGAGACGAAGGATTTTTCGCCATCGAGCAACCCGGCGATGCTGTGAATTTTTGTCGTCTCAATCGCTTCCTCGAGCGAGAGAGGCGGAATGATGGTTGGGATGCGTTTAGCCAGCATCGATTTGCCAGAGCCGGGCGGGCCGATCATCAAGGCGTTATGACCGCCAGCCACTGCGACTTCAATGGCGCGTTTGACGTGTCCCTGGCCTTTGACCTCGCCGAAATCGACATCATAGCTCTGATGCGCGGAAAAAAATCCGGTCAAATCGGCGCGCGTCGGGAGAAGCGGAGTTTCGCCGCGGAGAAACGCGAATGTTTGCCGCAAATTTTGCACGCCGTAGATGTCGATCTTATCGACCATGGCGGCCTCTAGCGCGTTTGGTTCCGGGACAAATAACGCACGCTTGCCGCGACGCCGCGCTTCCAATGCGACCGGCAGGACGCCTTTCACGGCGCGGACTGTGCCGTCCAGGGCGAGCTCGCCTACAAAGCTGAAGTTTTCAAACGGTGAGCTGTCCAGCCCCTCGGTCACGGCAATCATTCCAAGGGCGATCGGTAGATCAAAGCTCGGTCCCTCTTTTTTGATATCGGCCGGGGCAAGATTGATCGTCGTACGACCGCGCGGCCAATAATAACCGCTATTGGCTATGGCTGTAGTGACCCGATCGCGGCTTTCCCTCACAGCTGCGTCTGGCAGTCCAACAATAACGATGTTCGGATCGCCGCCGGCGCCGTTGACCTCGATTTCTACCTCGTATGCGTCCACACCGTAAACGGCTGCGGAGTAAATTTTCGCCAACATCGCCGTTGCAGAGTCGCAAAAAATCGTTGCCCGGAAAAGCGCCAAATATCCCTCTAAAGTGGGAGGCGACTCACGCCTGCGAATCCCGTAGAATAATTGGAGGTGACGTGGGAAAACGAGGCGAGGAGGACCCTCTAAAAAGATTGAACAGGAGGCGTCCGGCTACTGTCACTATTCCGAATATTTAACCTTGTTAAATACTTCTCAGGATGGTACAACGCGTGATCGACAAAGCCCCAGCGAATGCAATTTACGGGGAGTTGTCGATTCGCCCCCCAACGATTAATGAAAAAGAGTTATATGGCTGCTGAGGATAGCGATACCGGAATTAAGATTTACCTGCGCGAGATCGGGCAAATCCCGCTGTTGACTCCGGAGCAGGAAATCGAGCTGGCCGCTAAGATTAAAAAAGGCGATCGCGAAGCGCGAGCGCTGATGATTCGGTCTAACTTGCGTCTGGTCGTCAAGATCGCGCACGATTACGCCAATCTCGGGCTGCCGCTTCTCGACCTGATCTCAGAAGGAAACATTGGCCTGATGAAGGCCGTGGAACGTTTCGATCCCGCAAAGGGCGGAAAACTTAGTACCTACGCCGCATGGTGGATCAAACAGTCCATCAAACGGGCGCTGGCGAACCAGAGCAAGACGATCCGTCTGCCTGTGCATCTGGTGGACAAGATCTCTAAGATGCGCCGGGTTTCTCTCCAGATGAGTGAGGAGCTTGGCCGCGAGCCGACCGACGAAGAACTGGGCGACGAAATTGGAATTGCGAGCGGAAAAGTTTCACAGCTAAAGACCGTATCGATCCGGCCAGCGTCGCTCGATGCGCCGATTAGCGACGACGATTCCACGGAGTTCGGCGAGATTGTTGGCGACGAGGAGGCGCAAACGCCGTTTGAACTGTTGCGCGACAAGAATCTCCGCAACGAAGTTGGCGGGCTGCTTGACGTGCTTGACGATCGGGAGAAGAAAATCATTTTTCAGCGCTTTGGACTAGACGGCGGCAAACCAAAGACGCTCGAAGAAGTGGGCAAGAAATTCGGGGTCACGCGCGAGCGGATTCGCCAGTTGCAAAACATCGCGCTGTCGAAGTTACGCCGCGCGCTCAGCAAGAAGGAGCGCCCAGTCGACGTCGAGTTGCCGGTAGAAGCTTAAGCTGGATCAATATCCTTGGTTTAGAACGCGCGGATATGGAGTCCGCGCGTTTTGTTCTCATTTCACCACACGCAGTTGGATCGAATCGATCAATGCCCGGCCCATCCGCACGTCACTGATAATCACCATCTGATCTCCGGGCGTAGCCCACTTGGTCTTGCGCAAAAACTTCTCCGCCGCTGCAATCGCCCTGTCCGGACCGCCAGAGAGATCGACGCGGGCGGGAAACGTTCCCCAATAAAGCGCGAGTTGCCGATAAACTTCCTCGCTTGGGGTGAAAGCAAAGATCGGTGCGCGCTGCGGCCTCAAATTTGAAGCATATCGCGCCATCCTTCCCTGCAGAGTGAAGACAACTAGTTTCGAATCGTGCAATGAGTTAGCCAGGGTAACAGCTGAAGCTACCATTTTCTGTCGAATGTTTTCCAGGACGGCATTCTCTGCATAACCCGCGCCGCCGCTGCGCTCAGTGCGCACCGCTACCCGCCGCAGGACTTCGACGCAGTCAACCGGATAACGACCAATCGTTGTTTCGCCGCTCAGCATCAGAGCGTCAGCTTGTTCGAAAACTGCGTTTGCCACGTCCGTGATCTCAGCGCGCGTAGGCAGAGGATTCGTGATCATCGATTCTAACAACTGAGTCGCGACGACGACGGGCTTACCCAAGCGAAGACAATTTTTAACAATACGGCGCTGGATAATTGGCAACTCCTCCATGGGACATTCGATTCCCAAATCGCCGCGCGCGACCATGATCACGTCGGTGCTCTCGATCATCTTGTCTATTGATCGCACCGCGAGCTGGTCCTCGATTTTTGCCACGATCTGCGCCTTGCTCTTTTTCCTCAACAAGAGTTTTCGCAGCTGTTCGATGTCGCTTTTCTCGCGCACGAAACTCAGTCCAATGAAATCCGCGCCTATCTCCACGCCGAGGGAAACATCCGCCAGGTCCTTCCTCGTAAGCGAGGGAAGATTCACGTGCACGCCGGGCAAATTAATATGGCGCCGCGAACCGAGAATCCCGCGCGTCAAGACCTTGCAGCGCACACGATTTCTTCCCTTGTCAAGGACAAGCAATTTGATCAAACCATTATCGACCAAAATCGTGTTGCCAACTGTCACGTCCTCGGCAAAGCCGCGGTAATTCACGTCGACCGAATAACGTTCCTTACTCTTCGCTCCGCCCACAGTGAACTCCAGAATGTCGCCGGGCTTCAGATGCAGATTGGCTTTCAGATCGCCGGTCCGGATAGCCGGGCCTTGCGTATCAAGGAGAAGCGCAACCGGTCGGCCCGCTTTTTGCGCCACCATTCGGATACGCGGAACGATGTCGCGGACCCAGTCGTGACTGGCATGGCTCATGTTTAATCGGAAAACATCAGTCCCTTTTTGAGTCAGCTGGCGCAATATCTCGGTCTTTTCCGTTGCTGGGCCGAGCGTGCAAATGATCTTGGTCTTGCGCATCGATTAAAGAATTGGGTTTGGCCTGACAAAAGCCAAGACGCTTTTAAGCGGCGCAGTCTTTTCAAGTTGCGCACGCAATTTGGAAGATGCGCCACAAAAAAATGCGGCACGTCTTGCGAGGCGTGCCGCATCGCGCGGTGAATGCGTTTTTTTATTTCAGTTTGCTTTGAGTCTCCTTGGCCAGCTCAAGATGTTCCTGGACCATCTTGGCCGTGTCCTCCGCAAACATTTTCACGTCTGGATCGCTTCCGGTTTTTGCCTCCTCTTGAAATTCGGCCAGGTCCTTTTCATGATCCTTAACCATCGCGTCCATGTAAGCTTTGTCCGAGCTCCACTTGGTAGTCGGCTCCTTGCTCGGCAGTTGGACGCCTTTCTTCGACGCGATGGATTTTAATTCGTCGTTGGCCTTGCTGTGGTCGGCGACCATTCGTTTGCCGAAGGATTTCACGTCCTCGCTTTGGCCGTTTTGCTCAGCGAGCTTTCCTATTGCAACTTCCATCATGCCGCCCTTCGCGGCTTTTTTCATGAAAGTTTTGTCCTTCACGCTAGGCGATGAACTCTTGCCTGCTGGGGTGTCTTGCGCCATCGCGACTCCGGCCACGCTAAGCGCTGCGACCGTTAGAATAAGAATACAAAACTGCGAAACAATTGTGATTCTGGTTTTCATGACGTTGTACGGTTGAAATGTGCCGAAACAATCCGGCAATTAATAATCGAAGCCAGACGCCCGCTTGGACGCGGATGAGTCCTGATTCTCTCATTTCCGGCCTGCAGGTTGCTCCAGGTGCCTAAGCTCAGAAGATCGGATTAGTCAGGCTTCACGAATGTTCCTCAGGTAGGAGCTCTCTACCCGCTTCGCCACGTCTTTGTAACCGTGTTCGACTTCGTAAATCTGTTTCATACAGGCCAGCGATTTTTCCTGGTCGCCCGTTCGCTCGTAAACAAGTCCAAGATTATAGACGATCTCTTTCTTCATCGCGTCCATTGGAAGAATTTCCTTTGACGCCTCCTCCAGTTGTTTCGTTGCAAGATCAAGCATTCCAAGCTCGCCGTAGCAGCAACCGAGCAGGTTCATCGCTTTCAAACGCGCGTGCGGATTTTGCCGCGCCCGCTGCAACTCCGGCACTGCTTCCCGAAATCTTGTGGCACTGACGAGGTGCTCGCCCAACTCGAACCGAAGCTGAAGATCGGTCGGATTTCGGGCGACACGTTCTCGCGCATCGCTAACGAGGATTTCCGCGCGCTTCGCTTTGGCAGCCTTTAATTCTTCAGTCTTTTTCGCATGCAACTCATGGGCTGCATCGTGCATTGAGAGAAATTCTTCATCGGCAGCGATCTCGCGCTCCAGGCGTTTGATTTTCAAATCGGAAACTTTTCGGACCAAGCCGGTGTCCGCACCTTTGGCCAGGTCGGCCGCATATTGATACCAGCCGATCGCTGCTTCCAAGTCTTCCTTTTGTTCATTTAAGGCGCCCAAACGTCGGGCAAGGTCAACATTTGCCGGCTCCGCTTTGTGACGCCCGTACGTTTCGGCGATTTGTTGCTCAAGCGATTCCCCGGTTAATCGCATCCGGCTCTGTTGCTCGAGCGAAATCGCCATCTCTTTGTCCTTGATCAGATCGCGGTAACTTTCCGCCTGTGTCCATCCACCGCTTTTCATAGAAGCGTGGGCTGCCGCATCTTTACCCAGTCGGAGCGCTTCGG
>Ga0307471_100000602_pt1 | contig 18554 bp, 15 predicted proteins | sample atmos_gasesAM3C__2_FD_204566 | JGI IMG/M metagenome (GOLD analysis project Ga0307471, IMG submission 204566) | Hardwood forest soil microbial communities from Morgan-Monroe State Forest, Indiana, United States - atmos_gasesAM3C_515 | ecosystem: Environmental > Terrestrial > Soil > Temperate...
CGACTGCGGAAGCTGAGTCGGGCATTCTTATGAATGTCCATTCGATTCCTCCAAAGAAACCTAGTTGCTCGTCACAACCAGCTTCTCCGAGTCAAATCGAATGGACAACCTCTTGAAAGATCACAGGCGCCCCTCTATCGCAGCAAGGGAAAATCTTTTCCTTTCGTACTTCGTACGCACGAACAGTTTCCGCGGAGTCACACCTGACCTTCGCCAAAGTTCCAAGAAGAAATGGCGTTCGATAGGCTGGAACTGCAGGACAAGAAATAAAAACGAGTCCGGGCGTTGCGGTCCCCGATAGACGCCAGCTCAAAGAAAAAACTCAAGACAGGAATGGAATGACGAAGATGGAGATGAACACAAAAAAGAAAGTAGCGCAAATTTTGCTGACGATTGGATTGAGCTTCGCGGGAGCCGGCGCGCACGCGCAAGAAACGCGGAAAGCACTTAACAATCCAACTCCGACCTATCCGGAGACCGCGCGCCGATTCCGGTTAATTGGAGTCGTGAAAGTTCAAGTGCTTGTCGCGCCTGACGGCCAAATCAAGGATGTGAAAGTGCTCGGCGGCCATCCAGTGCTAGTGAGCGCCGTTCAGGACGCGCTGAAGAACTGGAAGTACGCGCCAGCGAGCGGCGAAACAACCGTTTCGCTGGAATTCAGCTTTCACCCATAGGCCTGGCTCCGGCTGGAGAGGACCGGCACGGGCGTTCCCGGAGAGAACCGGGACGCAAGAGCCAGCGAAGCCAGGCAGAGTCAGGGTTGCGTCCGCCCGATGCTAGCTGAACCCTCAAAGAGCAAGCTTGAACAGGTGAGGCCGGATTCGGCTTTCTGGAGCTCGGAGATGTCCAGGGTTGTGACGCGAAAGTCCAGCGAGCCGATCCGGCCGCGCGTTCTTGGAAACGACGCCGGCAAAATCACCGCGTCACCAAGCGCCAGCGCGTTGGCGGCGTGCGGCTCCGAGGGATCCACGTCAATCCAGTCATAGCCGACGAAGGGTTTGGTGTCAAACCATGAGCGGTTCGCCAGCAGCGTGTTGTCTGCAATCCAGGTGACCGCGGATTTCAAGTGCAGGCAGCCGGTCACGGGCACGGAGATGACTTCGTAGCCGTGCGGCGTCACGATCTCCGCGAGCTGGCGAATGCCTTCGGCGTTGCTGCGCTTCGTCAGCCCTACAAAAAGCTTGCGGCCGATACGAAGAACGTCGCCGCCTTCGAGCGTACCGGGAAGCTGGACGTGGGCAAGTTTGCGGTATTTCGAAAGCTCCTGGGCGAGGGAAGTGGCCTCGGGCCGGCGGCTTTCTGTGCCGAGCGGCAAGATGACTGCGATTTCATCGAGTACTATCGCGGGATCTTCCACAAACATGGAATCGGGAAGATCGGGCTCGGGGGAAAGCGAGAGGACCCGCGCGCCCAACTCTGCCAGGAGCACTTCGTAGGCTCGATGCTGCTCCCGCGCCCGCCCCAAGTCGATTGGCTTGCGATCGACGAAGGACAGCTCACAACGAACGATGGCCGGACTAACGGCGCGCGTGATGGCGGTTAGCATAAGGAAGGAAGCAGTGTACACGAGAAACGCAACGATGAATTCACCAGGCAAGGATGCTCCGCGGACAACGAGAAACTGCCGACGAAAGACGCTGACAGAAGTGTAGCTGCAATTATTTTGACAGATGTCTAGCTCGGGTCTAGAGAAGCGCCTTCTCCAAAATGCGAAGGAGAACCAGTGCGAGCGAGTGACTCGAGACTGGCGCTGGATGGTTCATCCAGAAGCGCATGATGCCGGCCCCCAGGAGCATGCCCGCAAGAATCAAGCCGATGGCGCCGAGCACCACCCACAAGTCGGATTTGGAGAACTTGAAGAAGTCAGCGCGCGGCGAAGAGGTTTCTCCTCCTTCTCGATGTGACCCGTTTTGCGGGACATAGGGATTTCCGACCCTGTTGGAGATTTCCGGCTGCACGAGGAGGGAGTATCCCTTTCGAGGAATGGTCTCCACGTAGAGGGGCTTGTCCGATGAATCGCCCAGGGCTATGCGAAGCTTGTTAACGGTAGTGTTTACGTTTGCATCGTAATTGACGTGCGTATCCGCGGGCCACAGGCGCATGCGCAGCTCTTCGCGCGTCACGACTTCGCCCGGCTTTTCGAGCAGCGTGAGAAGCGTCTGGTAGACCTTCCCTTGAAGCTTTAGCCGGATCCCATTCCGCGTGACTTCCTGCCGTTGCTGGTCAATCCGGAATGGCCCAAAATGGATATAACGACCTGAAGAGAGCAAGCCTGGCCCGGGTATCGCAGGATTATCCGGTACTTGCATCGACATCACTTCCGATGGCATAGACGGTCACCCTTACCCCTTTACACCGTATAGACGCAAAAGCCTGTAGAGTGTTTTCCTGAATTACGAATGATTTCGCCCATAAGTTCCTCCCCCGACTCCATTGTAAAGAGCCATTGAAGAAGACATGGAGAGTCCTGCAGAAATCGGGATGTTACACAGTGTTAAGCTTCCATTTTTAGATGCGCTTTATATGGAATCGCGGAGATATCCCGTTTATGAACACGGGGACACTTTTCGTCCCTCTCGATTTGCGTAACACTCTCAACGCAAGAATAGTCAAATTGGTTTTCGATGCAGGGAGAGACCGATTATGAGCAAACTAACAGTACCGCCGGAGGAGGAAGGTGATTCGAACTGGAATCACAGGACTGCTTATTTTACTGGGCACCACGAGTGTGGCGCAAGGCCAAAACCCTACGCCTTCATCAGCAGAGGCACGCACGAACGCAGTCAAGCCTCCGGCACTCCTTTCCGAAACACGCGAAAAAGCCTGGGCCATTCTTCGCGAGGGCCTGAAGGATACAAATACGGACAAGCGCGCCAAGGCCGCGCGCGCGTTGGGCCTGCTGACCGGGAGCACCGAAGCGGAAAAAGCGGCGGTCCTGGCGCTTAAAGATGAGAAGCCGAATGTGCGGCTTGCGGCCGCCAAGGCCCTCGGCTCAATGCACGCGGAAAATGCAAAGGGCAATCTCGAAGAAGCATTAGGAGACTCCGAGCCAAGCGTGGTGCTGGCGGCAGCGAATTCGTTGCTGCTGCTACACGACGACGTGGGCTATGACACGTACTACGAGGTGCTGACGGGTGAGAAGCGCGCGAGCAAACGACTGATCAAGGAGCAATTGGATACGCTAAAGGAGAAGAAAAAGGTTGCGCAGATGGGTTTTGAAGAAGGAATCGGGTTCATTCCCTTTGGCGGGATCGGCTACGAAATTTTCAAGACGGTGACGAAGAACGATTCTTCACCGGTACGCGCGGCGGCAGCCAAAAAATTGGCGCACGATCCGGAGCCGGACGCGGGCGAAGCATTGGCAAGAGCCGCTGAAGACAAAGACTGGAAAGTGCGTGCGGCGGCGCTGGACGCGATCGCCCTCCGCGAAGATGCATCCTTGGTTTCCAGAATTGTTTCCTCGATGGACGACAAAAACGACGTTGTGCGGTTCACGGCGGCAGCGTGCGTAGCACATTTGAGCGGCCGACTCGAAAAGACCAATGGCGCAAGTGCTTCCAAACCCTAGCGTTTCCCTGGTGAATGGATTCTCAATTTCCTGAAGAGGCGGCGTTGGGCAGCACGGAAATTTCCACGCTCGACGGAAAGCGTTTCGAGCGGTAGATGCGCTGCGTGGCTTTCTGATAGTCCGATTCCAGCGCTTCAAAAATGTTGGGAACGAATTTCTGCGGGTTGCGGTCGATGATTGGAAACCACGTGCTTTGCACCTGAACCATGATGCGATGGCCTTTCTTGAAGACGTGGTTTGCGGTGTGCAGATCGACGTTGAACGGCGTGACTACGCCGGGCTGAATCGGTTCCGGCTTTTCGAAAGAATTGCGGAAGCGTCCCCGGAAAACTTCATCGGCAATCATCAGTTCGTAGCCGGAAAGTTGCCATTTCTCCGGATACTTCTCCGGGTACACGTCAATCAGCTTGACGATCCAGTCGGCGTCGCTGCCGGTGGTTGAAGCGAAGAGTTTGGCGGTGACCTGACCGGCCAGCGTAACATCTTCCTTCAGTTCCTCGGTTTGCCAGCTCAGCACGTCCGGGCGGTTGTCCACAAATCGCTGGTCCTGCACCAACCAGGTGTACCAACTGCCGGGATGATCCTCGGGATAGGTCATGTCAATGGGCCGATGCCGATACGGCACAGGGTGCCCGGGGTCGCTGAGATAACTGTCGAAAGCCTGATCGGACCCCGAACTCGGGGCGTCGAACGATAGCTTTCCGTCTTCGCGGAAATAGAGATTTTGCATTTTCGCATCACGCGGCGGCCAGGAATCGAATTTCGTCCAGGTGTCACTGCCGGTCTGGAAGAGCAGCGCCTCTTTCAGGGGAAGGCTGCCTTTGTTTTTCAGCCAGTAAGCAAACCATGGCGCCTCGATTTTTTGCCGGAAATACAGTGCGGTATCACTGCCAAACGGAATGAGGCCTAGTGAATTACCCGCGCCGCGGGCCCAACCACCATGGTTCCAAGGACCGGCGACTAGATAATTTAAGTGGTCGGTGTCTTCCTTTTCCTGGATTTCGTAAATCTTCATCGGACCGTAAAAATCCTCCTGGTCCCACCAGCCCGCGACGTTCAGATTCGGTACTTTGGGTCGCGTCAGAATGAAAGGCATGGCCTGCTGCTTCCAGAATGTGTCGTAATTCGGATGCGCGACGAAGTCGTTCCAGGTGGGAAGCGTTCCGTGAATGTATTTCTTGTTGGCGTTCGAAAGCGCGCCCAGCTGCAGATACCACTCATAAGTGTCGAAGCGATCAAATTGAAAAGAGAAATTGGTCTTGTCCGTTTCCATCATCGTGGAGTACTCGAAACCATAGCTCAGGCGGAAAGCCCCGTTGTGATGGAAATCGTCGCCGAGAAACATGTCCGCCGGAGAAGCCTGCTCCGAAACGGCTTTGAGAGCGGGATGCGGCTCGAGCATGCCCATCACGGTAAGCCAGCCGCCGTAGGAAATCCCTAGCAAGCCCACGCGGCCATTATTTTTCGGAACATTTTTCACCACCCAGTCGATGGTGTCGTAGGTGTCGGTGCCTTCGTCGATGCACGGAGCCTTAGTTCGACAATTGGGATCCCGCACCGGCCGCTGCATGACGAATTTGCCTTCGGAGCCGTAGCGGCCGCGAGTGTCCTGAAACACGAAGATGTAGCCTTCGGGAATCATTTCGGCGTAGCGGTAAAGGATGCGGCTGTAGCCTTTTTCGTCGTCGCTCAGGCCGTAGGGAGTACGTTCGAAAATGATGGGCAGTGGTTCGGAGGCGTTCTTTGGCGAATAGATTTCGGTGTGCAGTTTCACGCCGTCGCGGGCCGCGATCATGACTTCGCTCTTGTCAAAGAGTTTCGAGTAGTCCGGGCGTTCTTGCTGCGCGGCGGCCCACAGAGGGAGCAGAGCAAAACTCAGCGTCACACAAAGGAATTTGCAGCGTCGCAGCAAGGACATGACGAGACTCCCAGTTGACTTCGACAGGCAGCAGATTTTGAACGTCGGGAAACGGCGAGGAGCTTATCACGGGAGGCATCTACAGCGCGCTACCTCTGCGATACAGAACGTGTCACGGGTACTAGGAGCCGAACAGGGCGTCTGCTAAAATAAAGAATAGCAAAACGCACCGAGAAGCTGATCCGAAGGTATTGGGTTTTAAGAGTACGAAGAAGGAGATTCGTGCGAGCCCCGACCGGTTCGGGGCTATTTTTGTGTTTAAAGGAGTTAGCGCGCGAGCGCTATTTAAGAACCGCACTATGAGTCAAGAGATTCGCAACATTGCCATCATCGCGCACGTGGACCACGGCAAAACCACGCTGGTGGATGCCATGCTCAGGCAAAGCGGCATTTTCCGCGCCAACGAAGCAGTGGTCGAGCGCGTGATGGATTCAAACGAGTTGGAACGCGAGCGCGGCATTACTATCCTGGCGAAAAACACGGCGCTCTTTTTTCGCGGCACTAAGATCAACATCGTGGACACACCGGGCCACAGCGACTTTGGCGGGGAAGTTGAGCGCGCCTTGCGGCTGGTGGATGGCGTGGTCGTTCTGGTGGACGCGAGCGAAGGGCCGCTGCCGCAGACGCGCTACGTATTGCAAAAAGCGCTAGCGGCAAAGCTGCCTCCAGTCATTGTCCTGAACAAGATTGATCGCGCCGACGCGCGCCCCAAGGAAGTCTTGGACGAAATCTACGATCTTTTCATTGATCTGGACGCGACGGAAGACCAGCTCGACTTTCCTATCATTTACACCAATGCGCGGGACGGCGTAGCACACGTAAAAATTGGCGACAATTCTAAAGATTTGCTGCCACTGTTTGAGGCCATCGTGAAGCACATTCCCGCGCCTCCGGGCGATCCCGCGGGCGTTCTGCAAATTCAGGTGATGAACCTGGATTACAGCGAGTTTCTGGGCCGCATTGCTATTGCGCGCGTGTTCAATGGAACGCTGAAGCGCGGGGAAGAAGTGGGCGTCAGCAAGCTGAACGGAAAACTCGAGCCAATCACAATCACGAAGCTGTTTACGTTCCGCGGATTGCAGCGCGATGAAGCGGAGGAGGTTCCTGCCGGTGACATCGTGGCCATTGCCGGAGTGGAAGACATTCAGATCGGCGAGAGCATCACGGATCTGGCTTCGCCCGCGCCGCTTGAACCGTTGCTGATTGACGAGCCCACGCTGGCGATGATTTTCACAGTGAACAGCGGGCCGCTTTCCGGCAAGGATGGAAACTATTTGACTTCGCGCGACCTGCGCGACCGTTTGCAAAAAGAATTGCTGACCAACGTTTCGATCCGCGTGGAAGATACGGACACGCCGGAATCGTTTCGCGTGCTGGGGCGCGGCGAGCTGCAACTGGCGATTCTCATCGAGACGATGCGGCGCGAAGGTTTCGAATTGATGGTGGGCAAGCCGGAAATCGTGACGCGCACGGAAAACGGCAAGAAGCTCGAACCGGTCGAGCGCTTGGTGATCGATATTCCCGAGAATTTTATCGGCATCATCATGGAGACCATCGGGGGGCGCCGCGGCGAGATGACCAAGATGAGCAATCACGGCTCGGGCCGCGTGCGGCTGGACTTTAAGATTCCTTCGCGCGGCTTGATTGGCTTGCGCAGCCAGTTGCTGACCGACACGCGCGGCACTGCGCTGATTCATTCGATTTTCGACGGATGGACGGAATACGGCGGGGAGATGGCGCTGCGTCCAACGGGCGCGCTGGTGGCGGATCGCGCAGGAGTTTCGACGGCGTTCGCGTTGTGGAATTTGCAGGAGCGCGGCGAGTTGTTTATCGGGCCGACCGTGGATGTCTACGAAGGAATGATCGTAGGCGAAAACTCGCGCGAGCAGGACATGGACGTGAACGTCACAAAAGAAAAGAAACTGACGAACATGCGCTCGTCCACGGCGGATGAGGCCATTCGCCTGATTCCGCATCGCGAGCTAAGTCTCGAGCAGGCGATTGAATTCATCGCCGACGACGAGTACGTGGAAATCACGCCGAAGACGATTCGCTTGCGTAAGAAAGTTCTGCAAGCCAACAAGCGCCCGCGCCGCTGGCAGGAGATCCGCGCCAGCCAGGAAACCGCCAGCTGAAATCGCACACCGACCAAATCATTTTGGCTCGGGACCGGAGATGACCCAAGTCACGTTCGCCGTAAACTCAACCTGCACTATTGGCTTTCCCTCGAATGGTTTCCTAAGCAATTCAGCACGTGACCTGAATCCTAAGCTAAAGTCCTCGGTCACTTTTTCTAAGTCGGGGCGCCAAACATTTTCGGCCACCTGCTGGGCGGCATCGGCACCGGACAAGATTGAGCCTACAAAATGAAACCAGCCGCCGTAGAAATGCTTGCCTGATTCCATCCGCGCCATGTGGTAGACCTCGGCTTCGCGGCCGAATGGAATGCCCAGCTTCTCGAATAATGCCAGTACTTCAGCGGGATAGACGCGCTCGCGCGCAGCTATGAAGTTTTTGCAAGGTTCACAAGGGCACTCTTCAGGGCCGCTCTTAGGAACATTGGCATAAGCCTTCCTGGTAGCTTCAGGATCAGCTTCAAGCTCCCACCTGCCGAAACGAATGTATTTCACAATAACCTCACGGCGTCTTCTTTTCGGTTCGCTCCAGCAATTCTTGCAAATATTGTTTCCAGACGGCGGCGCTGGTGTGGGTGCCGTGGCCGCGGGTTTCGTCAGAGATGGGCAGCAGGACGAAACGGCCGTTTTTCACTTTTTTGATTTCGCGTTCCGCGACGCCGAGTTCGGGCGGATTGATGAAGTCATCGGCGGAATTGATGTACATCACCGGGGCGGTGATTTTTTCGAGTTGTGGCGAAGGATCGTAATTGCGGGAAGCGTTCACTTGGTAGAGGAGATCGTTGGCGTCAAGTCCCGGCATGCGCGACTTGAAATAATCATCAAGCTCCTTGTCCGCCGCATCGCGCGTCGGGTAGGCCTTTTGCCAGTAAAGTGGCGCGCTCCCGGCAATCATCAAGAAATCAAGCGCGGTGCGCAGCGCCTGCTGCGGCTCCGTGGAATATTCTCCACCCTTCCATTCGGGATCGTTTCGAATCGCGTCCATCACCATCTTGCGCCAGATGCGGTTGCGCCCGGCGATCTGCACGGGTAGGCAGGCCAATGGCATCAACGAGTCCATGAAATCCGAGTACGTCTCTCCCCACACGAACGAATGCATGCAGCCCATCGAGGTGCCCATGACGAGCCGCACGTGATTGACGCCGAGGCCTTCGGTGAGCAAGTGATGGTGCGCGGCGACCATGTCGTCATAATCGTATTGCGGGAAATGCGCGTGGAGGCCGTCGCTGGGCTTCGAGGATTTCCCGTGGCCGATGCCGTCAGGAAGAATGATGAAGAAGCGCGCGACGTCGAGAAGCTGGCCCGGGCCGAAGAGTTCGCCCGCAAAAATCGGCGAAAGAAATTGATGGCCGGTGCCGCCGGTGCCATGCAAGATCAGCACTGCGTTGGTGACGCGTCCCTGCGCATTCTTCGCGGGCTTGCCTAGCGTCGTGTAATGAAGGCGCAGTTCGGGCAATGTTTCGCCCGAGCGGAACCGGAAATTCTTCACGACAAAGTCGCCCTCGGTGGTAGCGGGCGCCGCGGCTTGCTGTCCAGGGGCGGGGCATTCGCGAAATAGAATGAGCACGAGACCACAAACGAAGAAGCGTAAGAAGAATCGAGACATGCTTCACCTCAAAGGACTTACCTCAAAGGGCAGGAAATCTATCATAAACGACATGCCAGTGGGTTGAAGGCAGGCGCGAGCTACCGTAAGCAATTAAAGTTCCACGTGGAACATTCCTTGCTTTGCCGGCCTCCTCTGCTTAAACTGCCTGCCGCACGCCGGACGACAACTCCAGCCGCGGAGTGGCCCATGCGAAAAGTACTGGCTCTAACTTTTTGTTTCCTGGTATGGCCTGCCCTTTGTTTGGCGCAAGCTGCATCCAAGCTGGCCCCCGAGGTACGCGCGTTTGTGAAGGAAGACGCGCCGGTGATTGCGCTTACCCACGTGCGCATGATTGACGGCACCGGCGCTGCTCCTCGCGCCGACCAAACCCTGGTGATTCGCGAGGGAAAGATCGTGGCGCTCGGCGACGCGGCTAGCGCAAAGATTCCGGAAGGCGCAAGAGTGCTCGATCTCTCCAGCCGAACAATTATTCCAGGCCTTGTCGGCATGCACGACCACATGTACTACCCTTCGCCGGGCGGTGCGCCGCCTCTCTACCCGCAACACGCCGCGAGTTTTCCCCGACTGTATTTGGCGGGAGGCGTGACGTCGATTCGAACGACGGGGAGCATTGAGCCCTACGCGGACCTCGAACTGAAGCGCGACATTGACGACGGCAAAATGGCGGGCCCAAAAATTCACGTCACGGGGCCGTATCTAGAAGGGCCGGGAGCCTTCGCGCTGCAAATGCATCAGCTCAAAGACGCAGAAGATGCGCGGCGCACCGTAGAATTCTGGATCGCGCAGGGCGTTACATCCTTCAAAGCATACATGAACATCACGCCCGAGGAACTGGGCGCGGCCACGAAAGCGGCGCATGCGCATGGAATTAAGGTGACTGGGCATCTTTGTTCCATCGGCTTCCGTGAAGCGGCTGCACTCGGCATCGATGACTTGGAGCACGGCTTAGTGGTCGACACGGAATTTCTTCCTGGGAAGAAACCGGGCTTGTGCCCCAATCCGGCGGAGGCTGACAAAGCCTTGCTTACACTGGAAGTGACAAGCGGTCCCATTCACGAGATGATCCGCGATCTGGTAAGCCATCATGTTGCGGTGACCTCCACCTTGCCCGTGTTCGAAACGCTTGTGCCGAACCGCGCGCCGCTGGATGCTCGAGTTCTCGACGCCATGCAACCAGAGGCGCGCATTTCCTACTTGAGAAGACGCGCACTGATTTCCGATGGCGCGGCGAAATCCGATTGGCCCGCGCTTTTCAAGAAGGAACTCGAATTCGAACGCGAGTTCGTGAAGCAAGGCGGCCAGCTTCTGGCCGGCCTGGATCCCACGGGATACGGCGGCGTGATTGCGGGATTCGGCGACCAGCGCGAGGTGGAGCTGCTGGTCGAGGGGGGATTCACGCCGGTGGAAGCGATTCACATCGCCACTTCGAATGGCGCGGAGTTTCTTGGCGAGATGGACAAAATCGGAACGCTGGCCGTTGGCAAGCAAGCCGACCTGGTGGTGATTGACGGCGACCCTGCCTCGAATATCAAAGACATCGAAAAGATAGAAACTGTGTTCAAGGATGGAGTGGGCTACGATTCGGCGAAGCTCATCGAATCGGTTCGGGGGCTTGTGGGGCTGCGCTAGCCCGACTATTGGCAACGAACCGCAACGAATCGCAAATGTTTGGGTTACACAAGAGAATGAGGTAGAGTCAGAACCTCAGAAGCAGCACGCTCTGAGACTGTAGCATTCATCGGTTGAATCAGGGGCAAAGTACCCAACTTCCTTTGCGCTCCAAAAGGAGATGATCGAACCCGTGAGTCACGTTCCCGGAGTAAACGGTGAGGCAGTGCATCCAACGATTGCGGCGACGGCTACGGCCCTCCCGCCACACACCATCACGCGCGATGACGTGAAGTATTACATGGGCCGCGTCTTTGACATTCCTGACCGGCGGCTCGAAGCCATGATGAGCATTGTGGACAACGCGCAGGTCCACACACGGCGCGCCATTTTCCCCATCGATTACACCATCGAACCGCGCGCGCTTTCCAAAACCAACAACGAGTACATCGAGCACGCGGTGAAGCTGGGCCGTGAGGCCGCGGAAAAATGTTTGGAACGCGCCGGGCTCAAGCCGGAAGACATTGACCTCATCATAACGGTCTCCTGCACCGGCTTCATGATTCCTTCCTTGGATGCGCACCTGATTCATCTGATGGGCTTTCGCCCGAACGTCCGTCGCATGCCTTTTACCGAATTGGGGTGTGCCGCAGGCGCTATGGCGTTGGGCCGCGCCGCGGATTATTTGAAAGCGCACCCAGGCGGAAACGTGCTCATCATTGCCGTGGAGCTGCCGTCACTTACTTTTCAGCGCAAAGACATTTCGCAGGCAAATCTGATTTCTTCGATTTTGTTTGGCGATGGCGCCGCGGCCGTGATCGTTCGCGGAAAACCGGCGCGCGGGCCGAAAATTCTGGTTTCGGAGACGTATACGTTTGAGGACTCCCTCTTCGCCATGGGATTTGATCTGCGCGATTCAGGCTTCCACATCATTTTGGACAAAGAGGTTCCAGAAATGATCGGCGGGAAAATCCGTGGCCTCGTCGAGGGATTTCTCGAACGCAACGGTCGAAAAAAAGAAGACATCAAGGGATGGATCCTGCACCCGGGCGGCGCACGACTGCTCGGAAACGTCGAGGCCGAGTTGGGCCTGTGCAAGTGCGACACGCAGCCGTCCTGGGACATTCTCGGCAACGTCGGGAATCTCTCCAGCGCTACCATTCTTTTCATTCTTCAGGAGTGGCTGGAAAAGCGCCCTCTCCAGACGGGCGACTATGCGCTGGCCGCGGCGTTTGGTCCCGGTTTCAGTGCTGAATTCCTTCTACTGCAATGGGCTTGAGTGTCTACCTTTTCCTGTGCCTCCTTGCCGCCGTCGGTTTGCTTCGTCTGATTGAGCTCCGGGTCTCCCGACGCAACTTCCACCTCCTGCTCGCTGCGGGCGCCGTTCCCGTCCCCGAGCCCCATTTCAAATGGATCGTCGTCGTTCACACCGGTGTCCTGATCGGAGCCGCTCTTGAAGTCATCTTTCTCAGGCGCCCCTTGATTCCTTGGCTCGCTGCACTCATGTCTGTCCTGTTCATCGCATCTAACCTATTGCGGCTATGGGTGGTTCTAAGTTTGGGTCAGCTCTGGAGCGTAAACGTGATGGACTCTTCGCAGATGGGCATCGTGACCAACGGCCCTTTCCGTCTTGTCCGCCATCCCAATTACACCGGAGTCGTGTTGGAGGTGATTTCGCTTCCGCTGATTCATACCGCATGGATCACCGCCCTTGCCGCCGCTCTCGGTTACGTTTACGCGTTGTCCCGCCGCGTGCCCGCCGAGGAGAAAGTGCTCATGGCGAACCCGAAGTATCGTGCTGCGATGGAACACAAGGCCCGCTTTGTGCCCGGCCTCTTTTAGAATCATTGGAATGACCTCTAAGACTCTCAGGCTTCTTGCTTGTTTGCTTCTGACCGCGGCGCTCGCGCATGCGCGGCCCGATGGCCCGGAAGAGACTCCCGCTCTCACCAATGTCCCCGAACTGAGCGCCGCCTTTCGCCTGCTCTACTCCCAGAAGTTCCCCGAAGCTCGCGCCGCCTTCACCGAGTGGCGGTCGCAGCACCCCAACGAACCCTTTGGCCCGGTGGCCGTCGCGGCAAGTTATCTTTTCGAAGAGTTTTTCTATCAGGGCGTGCTTACCACCGATTTCTTCCTGAACGAAAAGCGGTTTCTCCACGGGATCGACGGCCAGCCCAACCCGGAGCGCATGAAGGCCTTCGACGATGCCCTGCGAAGCGCGCGAACTCTCGCGGCTCAGCGATTGTCGAAGAATCCCAAGGATGCCGAGGCCCTCTATGCTCTGACGCTCTGCGCCGGCATGGAGTCCAATTCCGACATGGTTCTCAAGAAGCACAATCTGGACGCTTTGAAGCGCCTCAAGGAAGGGAACACCCACGCCAAGGCCCTGCTGGCGTTGCGCCCCGATGCCTTCGATGCCTATGTGGCTTTGGGCACTGCCAATTACATCATCGGAAGCTTGAACGCAGGCTTCCGGGCCATGTTGTGGTTCGGCGGCGTTCATGGCGACAAGAAACTCGGCATGGAGCAGGTTAGCAAGACCGCGGAGAATGGCCGCTATTTGAAACCCTTTGCCAAAATCATGCTCGCCCTAGCCGCAAGCCGCGAGAAGCAAAACGCCCTGGCGCAAAGGCTTTTCCGCGAACTGAGCGAAGAATTCCCCGAGGGCACGCTTTACGTCGTGGAATATGCGAAGGCAATGGGGCGCCCCGTTCCTGCATCAATGCATCGCTGAAGCGCTTTGCGTGCTGCCAGATTCCATCCAATAGTCTAGAATCTCGCTGCAAACGGGATGATTTCTCCAGGTCACCCGCGCAAGGCGGTGAAACGTGTTTCAGCGCGATTTACTCAAGGGCCGGGCGATCTTTATCACCGGCGGCGGCACCGGACTCGGGCGCTCCATGGCTCTGCGCTTCGCCGAACTGGGCGCGCGAATGTTTCTGGTTGGCCGGCGCGAGGAGCCGCTTCGCGAGACATGCGCGGAAATTCTCAGGCTTGGTGGCGCCGCCGCTTTCACGACGTGCGACATACGCGATTACGCCGCGGTCGAAGCCGCCGTGGCTCAAGCCGAGCAGCAGTTTGGCAAAATCAATGCGCTCGTTAACAACGCCGCCGGGAACTTCATCGCTCGCACGGAAAGGCTCTCCCCGAACGCCTTTAACGCCGTTGTGGGGATTGTGCTAAACGGCTCCTTTCACTGCACACAAGCGATCGGCAAGCGGTGGATCGCTCAAAGACTCGGCGGGAATATTTTGAACATCGTGACAACCTATGCGGCAGCCAATTGCGGCTCGGGCTTTGTCGTGCCCTCGGCCTGCGCCAAAGCGGGAGTGTTGGCGATGACGACTTCACTCGCGGTGGAGTGGGCCAAGTATCACATTCGAATCAACGCCATCGCTCCAGGGCCTTTTCCCACCGAAGGAGCTTGGTCTCGCCTGATGCCTTCGAAGCAGTTCGAAGAACACAGCAAAGAAAAACACCCCATGAAGCGCTTCGGGCGGCATGAAGAACTGGCCAATCTCGCCGCGTTCCTGCTCGGCGACATGGCGGAGTACATCAACGGCGAGTGCGTCGTCATCGACGGCGGCCAATGGCTACGCGGCGCCGGCGAATTTAACGACCTGATGCTCCTGCCGGAGAGCGCCTGGGAGACTATGGAAGCTGCACGGCAAAAAAAAACCTAGTTCCCTTTACTGCGGGAGCGCGCGCTTTCTCAACTCCACGTGCAGCTTTACTTCTCCAATGGTTTGCCCATTCGCCTCGGCGCGAATCGTGACTCCCTGAAGTTCCGCTTTCCGTGGCGTTTTTTCCGCCGACCTTTCCGCAGGTGCGGGCAAATTTATTTCAACACGAGGAGCAGCCGTTTGTTTTGCCGCTACGATGAACTTCCCTGCACCGCTCTCTGCCATCCAACCTGCAGGCAAAACGACGGAGATCGTGATCTCCTGCGTTTTGGCCGTGTGGTTGCGAATCCAAAGAGGAATCACCAAAGTTCCAGGCCCTTGCAGAGCAATCTCCGGCGGTTCTGGGTGCGGCAAATTCGTAAGCCCGTGCGCGCGGCGGAATTCCGCGTAGAAGCTCCATGGCCCGCCAAGCTCGACCGATAAATCCGGCCTGGCGGGTTCTGGTGTAATTTCCGGGCGCGCGAACGGAATCGCCCCCGGCGTGATACCCTCAAAAATATCTCCGGTCACGGTGCCTCCGACCAAGGACTTTCCTAGCACATAGTGCTGGTCTTCTCCCCAGCCATCCTCCGAAGTAGCCATCTTTTCGATTTGCGCCTCGTCCATCTGCGCAATGCGATCCAAATAGGATTTGGCTTGCGTCTGGTGCGCGCGAAAAGCGTCCAGAGCCATTCGCCAATAAGGCTTGTTACTTAGCTTGGAGATTTCTTTTACGGAATAACTTGGGCCTTTGCCGCGGAAAATATCCTCACGCTCCGCATCGGGAAAGTAATAAATCTTCTTTACCTGCCACGGCCGCAGATTCTCGAGAAATGGTTCGAGCCGCTTCATCGGCCCGGAAATTTGCTCGGGAAACACGGCTGGATTCCCCGCCAGATCGAACGCCTCGGTAGCCAACACTCCTGAAGCTTGGTGATCGCCGTGGTCTTCGCCAATAAAAGTCCCCGGCAAAAAAGTGAGGATAACTTCCGGCCGCGTCAAACGCACCAGGCGCACCAATTGCTCTAGCGTTTCGCCATGGTCCCAATTCGCCAGGGATTGCAGCACATTCTGCGAGGCCGTATCCTTTCCGCTGAGAAACCAGACGTTGCTGATGCCAAGCGTGGTCAACGCATTGCGTGCTTCGATTTCGCGCACAGCGCCGAGCGCTGAGGCTTGTTCTGTCCCGGCTTCGTTCGAACCGCTGCTCCCGCGCGTGCCGAAAACCACTGCGATGCGCTTATGCTCATCGAGCGCCCGCGCCACGTACGGCGTCACGGCGGCTTCGTCGTCCGGATGTGCCACCACGACGAGGATGTCAGCCTTGTACCGTTCATCTGCTTGCGGCAGCGCCTTCGGCTCTTGAGCATTCAGCGCTACCAGGAGCATGGTGAGAAACACGGTTAGCAAAGCTCCAACGAATCGAAGCATCGGTGATTCCTTTAGCGATGGATTTCACAAATCAGCGGAAGTCTGCCCCTGCCAAACTCAGACATCGGCGGTTGTTTCAATCTTCAATGGATGCGCCATCAAGGCTTTGAGGTACTTGCCTTAGTGGTGGCCTCGGCTAAGCCCACACGGCGTAGTAAGTCCTGGAAGCGCGGGTCGCTGCGAAGCGGGTCGAAGCCGGGTTCGACCTTGAGCATGGTCAGAATGCCGAAATGCTCGGAGTAGGCCTTTTCCAGATCGGCCAGGGCCTCTTCTTTGTCGCCCACACCTAGATGTGCCCAAAGCATGGTTGCAGAACCGACCTGCTCATGACGGCTCATCTTCTCCAGTTTTTCCAGCTCTCGTCGAGCGCGCTCCAACTGGCCTGAGCGGCCATAAATGTAAGCGAGCCACGACCAGTACCAAGGTCCTTCACCATTAAGCCGGTGCCATGACTCTGTTTGGGCCAGCGCTTGCGCGAACATCCCTCTTTCTATATAGGCATAGATTATGACCCCGGCCGCACGGCCAAAATTCGGGTCCTTCCGAAGAACCGTCCGACACTGCTCGATAGCGCGGTTATACTGCCGTGAGTAATACAGAATCGCGCCGTTGTCGGCGGCAATGATGAGCGAAAGTGGATCCAATTGTCGCGCTCGTTCGCTCTCGCTTAACGCTTCGTCGAAGCGCCCCAGCCACAACAGATGCTCGGCATACCAATGGTGGGCCGTGGCATAGTTGGGGTTCAATTCGATGGCCCGCCGGTATTCTTTTTCTGAAGTTTGCCAGTCCCAATCTTGGTTCTGGACAATCAAAGCCAGCGCCGTGTGCGCTTCCGCCAGGCTTTCGTCAAGCTCCAAGGCCCGTAGGGCAGCAGCGCGTGCTTGAGGCATATATAGGGTTGCAGAAGCAAAAGAATAGGCGGTCAGCAGCGTATAGGAGTTCGCCAAGCCGGCATAGGCTGGGGCGTAGGTGGGGTCTATTGCCGTAGCTTGGTGAAAATTCTCGATGGCTTGCTGAAAACCCGCCACAGTCCTTTTGTTCCAGAAGTACATACCTTTGCGGTACAAGTCTTGGGCCTCGGCGGATTTGGGGGATAGCGCAGGTTGGTTGTTGGATCCGGCTGATTCGTGCCCATTGGAGACACTGCGAATTTCACTCGCGATCTTGCCCTGTGGCTGCGGGCGGTCTCGAAAGCGAGACCATGCGAAGTAAGCAACCGGCACCGCGATGAGTACAATGGCAACCCCGAGAAGCACCCGCTCTCTAAGCTTGCCAACCATATCCGCGACGGCCGGTACGCCGGAGCGGTCCGCGACAAGAGAGGCATCTACCGTGGGCGGCACCATTGCCGCAACTTGCTCCACCGGAGCGATGAACCGGTAGCCCACCCGGGGAACCGTTTCGATGTAACGAGAATTTTCCGGCGAATCGCCCAGCGCCGCGCGAAGTTTCTTGATCGCGCTGTTCAGGCTATGTTCAAAATCCACGAAGGTGTCGGAAGACCACAGTCTCCCTCTTATCTCTTCGCGGGTAATCACTTCGCCTGGCTTCTCCAGCAGGATGGAAAGGATGCAAAAAGGCTGGCCTGGCAACCGGACGCACACTCCGTGCTTCCGCAATTCCCGCGCGGCAAGGTTTACCTGAAAAACGCCAAAGCGGAGGACACTCCCGGGCGAGAGAGACTTCGTTTCCGCCACAGTTCACGGCTCCAAGGACTGGGCCACTCCTTCGAGTGGCGGTCACCAACGTAACTAACCACAATCCTATCCGAGGCTTAGTTGGTCATCAAGAGATAATGCAACGTGCATTGCTCTCTCGCCACTATTCCCATAGTTTGCTAACAAATCGTGTCCCTCTGTTTTGAAGGAACAAAAGCTAAGCCTGCGCCTTCGGCGCTTTAAGGGGTGTTTTGATGCGGACTTTCGCCCAGCGGTCCAACTCTACTCGTTTCTTGTCTCAGTCTCTTACTCACGGTTTTCGACTCGGACGCCAGGACGTTCGTTTCGTCCTTTGTGCTGCTTTTCTAGGCGTTGCCACGCTCGTAGCCTTTGCCTCGCTCAACGGCCAGCAACTTACTTTCATCCCCAACGGCACGTTTTTCGCGAACCCTGCCGGTGCATCGGAGACCTACAGCGCGACCGGTGGTGGCATTGATATGACAGGCCCATTTTTCCAAAGCTTAGGGACCAACGGCCGGTCGTGCGCTACGTGCCACCAGCCTAGTGACGCCATGTCCGTTGCCGCTGCGAATGTCCAGCAGAGATTCAATTTCACGCAGGGCTTGGACCCCATTTTCCGCACCAACGATGGCTCCAACTGTAACCACAACATCGACGTTTCTACGCTTGCCGGGAGGGCTGCCGCTTACAGCCTGCTGCGGACACGCGGCTTGATCCGCATCGCCATCGGGGTTCCCGCCAACGCCGACTACCAAGTGGTTAGCGTAAGCAATCTCTACGGTTGCAACGAATCGGATGTGATTTCGCAGTACCGCCGGCCGCTGCCTGCCACCAATCTTCGTTTTTTGAGCGCAGTAATGTTTGATGGACGCGAGTCATCCCCAGCCACAGGCACAACCAAGATCCTGTACGACCCGAACCAACCGACTGCCGCTCTTGTGAGT
>Ga0307471_100000604_pt1 | contig 18532 bp, 16 predicted proteins | sample atmos_gasesAM3C__2_FD_204566 | JGI IMG/M metagenome (GOLD analysis project Ga0307471, IMG submission 204566) | Hardwood forest soil microbial communities from Morgan-Monroe State Forest, Indiana, United States - atmos_gasesAM3C_515 | ecosystem: Environmental > Terrestrial > Soil > Temperate...
GTTGGTGTGCTCCATGAAGTTCCACCCGGCGATGTCGTGTGGGAAGCCGTTGCCGTCGTTGTCGATGTTCTGCGCGCCGTTGTTACATGCCGTCGTGCCAGCGGCGGCGAGCCCCAGCGTGCCCAGCGACTGGCCCGACGGGTCGGTGGCGGCGTGCCAGCACGTGAAGACCTCGATGAGGTCTTCGGGGGTCAAAAGCCCCTTGCCCGCGCCGCCGCAGCTGGTGCAGAACCACGCGTGGTGCGGCGGGTTCACACGTGGATCGCCCGCGTAGTCCTGAATGTTGAAGACGCCGTCGTGGTTGAGGTCGTAACAGGGCGGGAATCCAGGGGATGGAAGCTTGCTGGTGCGTGCGGGAAGGGTCAAGCCGGTGCATGAGCTGATGCCGCTCGCGTTCTCCGGCGGCGGCAGCTCGGCCCAATTGAGCGCGACCTTGTTGCGCAGCTGCTGCATGTCGTCGTAGCTGTTCCACTCGATGCCGCTGTCCAGAACGGCGATGTGCACGTCCGGCCGTCCCGTGGTCACGTCCCAGGCTTTGTCGACCGACGGGCCGATGACGCCGCCCAGCTCCTGGGCGGTGGGCGAGGAGACGGCAGGAGAACCGGGTTCGACGGTGGGGTCGACCTTGCTGCTGTAGTGGTAGCTGCTGCAGTCGAATCCCGCGGGTGCGTTCGTCGTGGCCGCGTTGCAGTCGACGGGGGAGGTTGCGGTGCCCGGGGCGCCGGCGTAGTTGTACGCCTCGTATGCGTATGGGTTCTGCTGCGCAGGTGGCAGCGGCCAGGGGACATCGGCAAATGCAGTCACCGGCAGCAGTGCGCCCAGCGCTGCCAGACCCCCAAGCACCACCCGGCCAACCACTATCGTCCTCCTGAAGGGGACGACTATAACCTGCAGCCGGAAGCGACCGCGAACGCCCAGTAGACTGGCTCTGCCGCCCGAGTCTTAGAATGGGAACACACGTTCGGCACCGGAGGTCCTGAGAGAGGTCATGTCCGGTCACAGCAAGTGGGCTGGGATCAAGCACAAGAAGGCAGTCGTCGACGCTCGGCGCGGCCAGCTCTTCACCAAGGTCGCCCGCGAGCTGTCGGTCGCGGCGCGCGAGGGTGGAGCGGATCCCAACGGCAATTTCCGACTGCGACTGGCGGTGCAGAAGGCGAGGGAGGTCAACATGCCCGCGGACAACATCGAGCGGGCGATCCAACGCGGCGCCGGAGGAAAGGACGGCGCGCAACTCGAAGAGGTGCGCTACGAGGGCTACGGTCCCAACGGCGTCGCCGTCATGGTCGACACCGTCACCGACAATCGCAACCGGACGGTCGCTGCGATACGGAATCTCTTCACCAGGAGCGGAGGGTCGCTCGGTGAGACGAACAGCGTCGCCTGGATGTTCGAGAATCAGGGTGTGATCCGCGTGAGCGCAGCCGGACGCGATGTCGACGAGCTGGCGCTCGAGCTGCTCGACGTTGTCGACGTCGGTGATGACGGCGACATCACGGTTGACGGTGATTCCGTGCAGGTGACGGTCGCTCCGACACGCTTCGAGGACGCACGGCGCACGCTCGAGGAAGGCGGGTATGCCGTCGAAAGCGCGGAGGTGACGATGAATCCCAGCACATCGGTGCAGCTCGATGCCGGCCAGGCGACGGCGGCGTTGCGCCTGCTCGATTCGCTTGAAGAGCACGACGATGTGCAGCAGGTGTACGCGAACGCCGAGATCCCCGACGACGTGCTCGAATCGGTCGGATAGGTGCCGCCCGGTTCGTGATGCGCGTGCTCGGTGTCGACCCGGGTTTCGGACGCACCGGCGTGGCGGTGGTGGACGGCGCTCCTGGGCGGATGGCGCTGATACACGCGACGTGCCTGGAAACCGTGCCGCAGACCAGCGAGCCTCGACGCCTGCTCCAGTTGTTCGACCTGGTCATCAGCACGGTGCGGACGGTGGCCCCCGACGTGGCGGCCGTTGAGCAGCTGTTCTTCTCGACGAACAAGCGCACCGCCATGCGCGTGAGCGAGGCTCGCGGCGTGGTGCTCTGCGGTCTGGCACAGAGCGGTGTGACAGTCGTCGAGTACACACCGACGCAGGTGAAGGAGGCGGTGTGCGGCTACGGCGCCGCACGCAAGCAGCAGGTGGCCCGAATGACCGCACGCCTGCTCGGCCTCGAATCGTTGCAGGGTTCCGACGACGTCGCCGACGCGTGCGCGGTGGCGGTCTGCCACCACCATCGTGCGCGACTGGGAGCACGCCTCGCGCAGCGCGACACCGATCAGCGCAGCTCGCTCGACGCCGCGGTGGCGAGCGCGCGCGCACGATTGCTGCGGAGCGCGCTGTGATCGCGCAGCTGCGCGGCCGGCTCGCGTCGGTCGAAGCGGATCATGTCGTGGTCGACGCGGGGGGTGTCGGCTACCAGGTGTTCTGCAACCTGCGTACGAGTGCATTGCTCCACGACGTCCGCGACACGGAGGTGACGCTGTACGTGCACACGAGCGTGAGCGACGACGCGATCCGGCTCTACGGCTTCGCGAGTCGCGACGAGCTGCGCCTATTCCAGCTGCTGATCAGCGTCGAGCGGATCGGCCCCAAGGCGGCGCTCGGCATCCTCGGTCGCGCGCAACTCCCCCTGCTGGTGCGGGCGATTCGCGGCGGTGACGCGGCGATGGTGGCTCAGGTGCCTGGGATCGGACCCAAGACCGCCGAGCGCGTCGTGCTCGAGCTTCGCGACAAGCTGCATGGCCTCGCGCCGTCAGAAATCCCGGCTGTCCCCGCGCAACGGCAATCGGCCACGGCTGCGGTCGAAGGGCTCGTGGGCCTCGGCTACCGCGAATCCGAGGCTCGCGAGGCCGTGGCCGCGGCGCTGCCCAACGGCAGTGCCGAGCCCGACGTTGCCGAGCTGGTCGGCGCGGCGCTGCGCCACCTCGACGTCACCGGTGCGGCGCGGTGAGCGAGGACGTCGTCGTGCAGCCGAGGGTCGTTGCACCCGTCGAACTGGAGGAGGAGCGGGCAGCAGAGGTCGCGCTGCGCCCACGACGGCTCGACGAGTTCGTCGGTCAGCGTTCGGTCCACGAGCAGGTGCGCATCCTGGTCGACGCCGCACAGCAGCGCGGTGACGCTCTCGATCACGTGTTGCTGTACGGACCTCCCGGGCTCGGCAAGACCACGCTCGCCCAGATCATCGCGAACGAGATGGGCGTCAACGCTCGGCTTACCAGCGGGCCGGCACTCGAGCACCAGGGGATGCTGGCCTCGGTGCTGACGAGCCTCGACGAGCGCGACGTGTTCTTCATCGACGAGGTGCACCGCCTCAACCGCGCAGTCGAGGAAGCGCTGTACCCGGCCATGGAGGACCTCGCATTCGATTTCGTCGCCGGTAAGGGCGCCGGCGCGCAGACACTTCGGCTCACGCTGAACCGCTTCACCGTCATCGCGGCCACCACACGCGCCGGGGCGCTCGGCGGACCGCTCCGTGACCGCTTCGGGGTCACGTTCCGCCTCGACTACTACGACGTCGATGACCTGGTGGCGATTGCGCGCCGCTCAGCACACATCATGGGCGTGCAACTGGACGACGACGGCGCTGAGCTCATCGCGTCGCGCTCGCGCGGCACGCCGCGCATCACCAACCGGCTGCTTCGGCGTGCGCGTGACTACGCGCAGGTGCGCGCCGACGGGCGCGTCACCGCGGAGGTGGCGACCGCCGCGCTCGAGGTGCTCGGCATCGATGCGGGCGGACTCGATGAGATGGATCGACGCGTGCTCGCCGTGCTCACGGGAGCGCTGCGCGGTCAGCCGGTCGGCGTGCAGACGATCGCGGTGAGCGTGCAGGAGGAGCCGGAGACGATCGAGGACGTCGTCGAGCCGTTCCTGATCCGCTTGGGGCTGGTGGCGCGCACGCCCCGCGGCAGAGTCGCCACCGCCGGCGCCTATCGACACCTGGGCGTGCCGGTTCCAACCGGCGCCCTCGGCGCGGACGAGGCACAGCCCGACCTGTTCGCGCGGTGACGCAGACGGCGGCTGCCGGCACGCCCGCGACGGCCTTCGACTACGAGCTTCCGGCGCACCGCATCGCACAGCAGCCGCTCGAGCAGCGCGACGCCTCGCGGTTGCTGCACCTGGCGCCGGATGGCGTGATCAGCGACGAGCGGTTCGTCGACCTTCCGCGGTTGCTGCGTCCCGGCGACGTCTGCGTCGTCAACGACACGCGCGTGCGCGCCGCGCGGTTGAACGGGCGTCGCGACGACGGCGGACCGGCCGAGCTGCTGGTGCTGCGACGCCTGCAGGCGGGCTCGTACCTCTGCCTGGCCCGACCGTCGCGCCACCTCGAGCCCGGCGCCACCGTGTGTGTGGGCGGGACACTTCGCGCATCGGTGACGGCCAGGGCCGCTGATCACCCCGCGGCGCGAATCGTCACCTTCTCCGCCGCCGGTGATGACGTCGAGTCGGCGATCGCAGCCCTCGGCTCGCCGCCGGTGCCACCGTACATCCACGAACCGTTCGATGACGTCGAGCGCTACCAGACCGTGTACGCGCGAGGCCCGGCCTCCTCGGCGGCCGCCCCGACGGCAGGCTTGCACTTCACGCCGCCGGTGATCGAAGCGCTCCGCCAGCGCGGCATCGACTGGACCAGCGTGCGCCTGGACGTGGGCCTCGCCACCTTCGCCCCCATTCGGTCCGCGGACATCGAACGGCATCGTATTCACGCGGAGACGTTCGCGGTCTCAGAGTCGGCGGCAGGCGCCATCGAGTCCGCACGGCGTCGGGGCGGACGTGTCGTGGCCGTGGGCACCACGGTGGTGCGCGTCCTGGAGTCGTGCGGCGGCGGCGGCGCCGCGCTGTCAGCGTGCACGGGGTCCACCGACCTGTACATCAGGCCCGGTCATCGCTTTCACGTGGTCGACGCGCTGCTCACAAACTTCCATCAACCGCGCTCCTCACTGCTGGTGCTGCTGGCCGCGTTCGCGGGCACCGATCGGTGGAAGCGCGCATATGCGCACGCCCTTGCGCACGGCTACCGCTTCCTGTCCTTTGGGGACTGCATGCTCTGCTGGAGGACGCAATCCTGAGTACGGCGCTGCGGATCGAAGCACAGGATGGGAGCGCGAGAGCCGGCGTCGTCGAGACCAACCACGGCGCATTCCGCGTGCCCGCGTTCATGCCGGTCGGAACGCATGCGACCGTCAAAGCGCTGCACCCTGAGGAGGTCCGCCGTTGCGGCGTCGAGGTGGTGCTCTGCAACGCGTATCACCTGGCGCTGCGGCCCGGCGTCGATCTGATCGAGCGCGCCGGCGGGCTGCATCGCTTCATGGGTTGGAGCGGCCCGATACTCACCGACAGCGGCGGCTATCAGCTGGTCAGCCTCGGGGGGTTCGCATGCGTCGACGAGGACTCGGCGACCTTTGTGTCGCCCTACGACGGCACGCGCCGGCAGGTCACCCCCGAGCTCGCAGTCCTCGACCAGTCTCGTCTCGGCGCCGACATCATCATGTGCCTCGACCACCCGGTGGCGTGGGGGACGAGCGACGACGCCGGGAAGCGCGCCACGGCGCGGACGCACCTGTGGGCGGAGCGATGCCGAACCGTCCACCCCGGCGGCGGCCGTCTCCTGTTCGGGATCGCGCAGGGGGGCTTTCGCCCCGACACGCGCCGCGAGTCGGCCCGAGCCATCGCGACGATGGACTTCGACGGTGTCGCGATCGGCGGACTGGCGGTCGGCGAGCCCACTGACCTAATGCTGTCGCTGGCCGCCGAGTCGGCGGCGCAGCTCCCGCCGCAGCTGCCTCGCTACTTCATGGGAATGGGCACGGACTCCGAGCTGCTCGCGCTCGTCGAGCTCGGTGTCGACATGTTCGACTGCGTGGTGCCGACCCGCCTGGCGCGTAACGGCTCCGCGCTGACCCCGGATGGCGTGCTGTCGCTGCGCAACGCGGCAGCGCGCGACGACCTCCGCCCGATCGACACGGGATGTCCGTGCGGCGCGTGCACGGGTTTCTCTCGCGCGTACCTCCGACACCTCTTCGCGGCCGGCGAGATCCTGGCCCACCGGATGGTGAGCATCCACAACATCACCCATCTCTGCGGCCTGATGGATGGTGCGCGCGAGGCCATTCGGTCCGGGCGGTTCGGCGAGTTCCGGCGCAGCGTCGAGGAGCGGCTCGCCCGAGGCGCCGCGGGGGACGAAACCCTGTCCGAACGAGCGCTCTCGCGATCCCCGCTACACTGAAAAGTCCGTGTTCAAAATCACCCGCTTCCGGCTGTCCATCGTCATCCTGATCGTGCTGGGCGCGCTCGTCGTCGACGGCTACAGCCTCATCTATCGATACCTGGTCGTCCATCAGCCGCTGGGGCAGACGCTGACCTCGGTACCGAACATCGGCGGGCGCCCGCTGACGATCGTCAAGGGTCTCGACCTTCAGGGCGGCACCGAGCTGACCATCGCGATCTGCAAGGGCCTCGACAACCCTCCGGGCGCCGGGTGCCGGCAGGGCCCGCCCAACGGGCACAGCGTCGCTGACGCGCAGCAGGCGACCCTGCCGATCCTGCAGCAGCGCGTGAACTCCCTGGGGGTGTCCGAGGCGGTCGTTCAACCGGAGGGCAGCGATCAGATCCTGGTGCAGCTTCCCGGGATCGGGCTGCAACAGGCGATCAACGTGGTGGGCACCACGGCAAAGCTCCATTTCGCCACCCCCGTGCAGGGATCGCCGAACCCGAACGATTCGCACTTCCGCGGCGACCAGCAGAACCTCTTCGACCCGGCGCAATTCGCCAACGCGCAGTTCTATCCGTCCGGTTACCACTGGAAGCTCGACAACAACATCGACGCCAGCGACGTGACCCAGGCCAGTGTGGGCTCCGATCAGACCGGCAACATCGCGGTCAACATCACCTTCAACGAGCACGGCGCCAACGAGTGGTCGAAGATCACCACCGCGGCGTACAGCGCCTATCAGACCAATCCGACGTCCCCGCCGCCGCAGGCGCAGGTGGCGATCTTCCTCGACAACGAGGTGCTCACGGCACCGAACGTGGTCAGCGGCGGGCAGAGCAACAACACCCAGATCACCGGCGGCTTCACGCCGCAAAGCGCCCAGCAGCTTGCGACGGAGATCAGTGCCGGTGCGCTGCCGGCCGAGATCGCCACCGTGCAGACCAACGAGGTGAGCGCCACGCTTGGTCAGAGCGCGGTGCAGCAGAGCCTGATCGCCGGCGCCGTCGGGCTGCTCATCGTGATCTTCTTCATGATCGGCTACTACCGGTTCCCCGGCCTGCTGGCGACCGTGGCGCTGCTGGTGTACGCAGCCGTCGTGCTGGCCCTGTTCAAGCTGATCCCTGTGACCCTCAGCCTCGCGGGCCTCGCCGGATTCGTGCTCAGCGTCGGAATGGCCGTCGACGCCAACGTGCTGATCTTCGAACGAATACGCGACGAGCTGCGCCACGGCCGGCCGGTGCCCCTGGCGGTCGAGACCGGCTTCCGCCGAGCCTTTCCTGCCATTCGTGACAGCAACATCTCGACGATCATCGCCTGCCTGGTGCTCGCCTTCCTGGGGTTCAGCGTGCTGCGCGGGTTCGCCATCACGCTGATGATCGGCGTCATCGTCTCCTTCTTCACCGCGATCACCATCACCCGGTCGCTCTTCACCTGGGTGCTGCACCGCAAGCTGGGACGGAACCCGAACCTCTACACCGAGATCCATGAGGAGTATGCGGAGCACCCTCCGCGGGGACGCTTCGACATCGTGCGCGCGCGCAACTGGTACTTCCTGGGATCGCTTGCGATCATCATTCCCGGGATCCTGGCCATCATCATCTGGGGCTTCAACCTCGGCATCGACTTCCGCGGCGGCAACCGCATCGACGTCGGGCTGGCGACGCCAGCGACCCAGACCCAGGTGCAGTCGGCCGTCAAAAAGGTCGCCCTCGACCTGCGCCCGGCAGTCGAGGCGGAGTCGAACAACCACTTCGCGATCTCGACCCTGCCCGCAGGCATCGACCGAGTGACCCAGATCGACAACGCGCTCGACGCAAGGTTTCATCTCGCTCGCGACGCCAAGGGCCAGCCGAATGTGCAGGTGCAGCAGGTCGGGCCCACCATCGCGGCCAACCTGGTCACGACCGCGGTGATCCTCATCATCGTGTCCGCGGCGCTCATCGCGATCTACCTGGCGTTCGTCTTCCGCGGACAGCGCCTCATCTCGCCGTGGCGCTTCTCGCTGTGCACGTTCTTCAAGCTCCTCCACGACGTGTTCGTGCTCGCGGGTATTTGGGCCATCCTTGGCAAGTTCTCAGACCTGGGCCAGGTCGACACGCTCTTCGTCACGGCGGTGCTGATCTCGGTGGCGTTCTCGATCCACGACACGATCGTGGTCTTCGACCGGATCCGCGAGAACCTCCGAGTCGGGCCGCGTCTGACGTTCGACCAGGTGGTCAACCTCTCGACGGTGCAGACCATGACCCGCTCGCTGAACACCTCGCTCACCGTGGTGTTCGTCCTGCTGGCACTGGCGATCTTCGGTGGCGTCACCATTCGCGGGTTCGTGCTCGCCCTGCTCATCGGGATCATCACCGGGACGTACAGCTCGATCTTCAACGCAAGCACGCTGCTGGTCGCCTGGCAGAAGGTCCGCGGCCAGGCCCAGTCGGTGCCGCAGCGGCGCGCGCGCGTCCAGGCGCGACCGGCGTAGCGACCGTCTGTACCGGGACACCATGAAAAGCGACCGGGAATCGGAGATCGCGGAGCTGCTGCGACCGTCGCTGTCGCACCTGGGCATCGAGCTGGTCGAGGTGCGCTGGTCGGGGCGGGGGAGAGGCGCGGTGCTCACCCTCACGGTGGATCGTCCCGGCGGGGTCACCCTCGACGACTGCGAACGCGCCTCGAACACGGCGGGCGCGGTGCTCGACGTCTACGATCCGATCGAGGGCGCCTACCGGCTCGAGGTGTCGTCACCCGGCGCGGAGCGACCGCTCAGGACCGCGGAGGAGTGGACCCATTCGCTCGGGCACCGAGTCAATGTGCGCTACCGCAGCGGCGACGCCGAGACCGTGGTCGAGGGCCGGCTCGTCGCGGTGTCAGCCGCGACGGTGGAGGTCGAGGTTCGCGAGCGGCGTCGCACCCAGGTGGTCGAGATCGCGATGGACAGCGTAGTGGCGGCGCGCGTGGTGGTGGCGATCTGATGGCGCCTGGCGCACCGGCAATCGACCTCCGACTGGCCCTTCACGAGCTGAGCAACGAGACCTCGCTGAGCGAATCCGAGCTCACCGCGGCGCTCGAGGACGCGGTCGCTGCGACCTACCGGCGGATCGTCGAGGACGACCCCGAAATCCATGCCCGGGTGGATCTGGTCCGCGGCAGCGTCGACGTCTACCGCCACGGCCCGGACGGCGATGTCGCCCTCGCCCTGCCCTCCCCGGACTTCGTTCGCCACGCCGCGGCCGCGGTGCGCACGGCGGTCGCCGAGCACCTTGTGGACGCGGGCCGGCAGCGTGTCCTCGAAGAGGCGGCGGCACGACGCGGGCAGCTGGTCGACGTCCTCGTCGAGCGCCACGCCGGCCCGGCCTGGTATGTCGACATCGCAGGGATGTCCGGCGTCCTCCCGCTCGAGGAGCAGATTCCGGGCGAGCAGCTCACCCCGCACCAGCACCTCAAAGTGGTGGTCCTGGACGCATGGCCGCGTGCGCACGACGCCGTGGTCGTGGTCTCGCGCTCGCACCCGCTGCTGCTGCAGCGGCTGCTCGAGGAGGAGGTGCCCGAGCTCGTGTCCGGTCAGGTGATCATCCGCGGAATCGCCCGCGAACCGGGGCGTCGGAGCAAGGTCGCGGTCGAGGCGCCGGCAGGAGACATCGACGCGCAAGGCGCGTGCATCGGGCCCCGTGGCGTGCGTCACCGGGCGGTCACATCCGAGCTCGGCGCCGAGCAGGTGCAGATCGTGGCCTGGGCCGAAGACGTGGAGACCTACGTCGCCAACGCCCTGATCCCGGCGGTGGTGCGAAGCGTGCGGATCGACGACGACCGCACCGCCCACGTCGAGGTCGCCCAGGACCAGTTGTCGCTCGCGATCGGGCGCGGCGGGGAGAACGCCCGACTGGTGGCCAAGCTCAGCGGCCTCCGTATCGATATCGCGGCCGCCGAATAGCCGCGATCTCCGCAAATGCAAGCCACGAGCCGAGTGCGCCAACCGCAGCGAACTTGCGTGGGGTGCCGCCAGGTGCGCCCGCAGGATCAGTTGCTCCGCGTCGCACTGGGCCCCGATCGGATGGCGACCCTCGATCGAGGCCGTCGCCGCCAGGGTCGGGGGGCATATCTGTGCGCCGCGACGGCCCCGGAGTGCCTGGAGAGGGCCCGCCGCCGGCGTGCGCTGGCACGCTCGCTCCGGGTAGGAGATGATGTAATCGACTATTCCGCTCTGGGCCAGGCCTGCGCCCGGAGCGCCCAGGAGATTTCGAGATAGCCACCGTAAAGAAACTCACCCTGCCTGACGCGCTCACCGTCGCCGAGCTGGCCGAGCGCCTCTCCGTCGCGCCCACAGAGGTCATCAAGTACCTGATGGGCAACGGCGTCATGGCCGCACTCAACCAGACGGTCGACTACGACACCGCGGCACTCGCCGCCGACCACTTCGGCTTCGAGGCCGAGAGCGAGGCGGCGATCGCCACCGCCGAGCAGCCGGACGGCCAGCGTCGCCGCAACCCCCTGCTCGATCTGACCGGCGAGGATCCGCGCGCCCTGGTCCCGCGCCCCCCCGTGGTGACCGTGCTCGGCCACGTCGACCACGGCAAGACGTCCCTGCTCGACAAGATCCGCGAGACGAAGGTCGCCGCCGGCGAGGCGGGGGGGATCACGCAGAGCATCGGCGCCTATCAGGTCAAGCGCGGCGACCGACTGATCACGTTCATCGACACCCCGGGCCACGAGGCGTTCACCGCCATGCGCGCCCGCGGCGCCGATGTGACCGACGTCGCGGTGCTGGTCGTGGCCGCCGACGACGGCGTGATGCCGCAGACCGACGAAGCGATCCAGCACGTGCGCAGCGCGGGGGTGCCGATCGTGGTCGCGGTGAACAAGATCGACAAGGAGGGGGCCAACCCCGACCGGGTCCTTCAGCAGCTCGCCGAGCGCGGTCTGGTCAGCGACCAGCTCGGCGGCGACACCAGCGTGGTGCGCACCAGCGCCAAGACCGGTGACGGCATCGACGACCTACTGGAGACGGTGCTGATCACGTCCGATGCCTACGTGGAGCCGAAGGCCAACCCGCGCCATCTCGCCGTGGGCACGGTGATCGACTCGCACCTGGAGCGGGGGCGCGGCCCGATCGCCACGGTCCTGGTGCAGAACGGCACGCTTCACGTCGGCGACAACGTGGTCGCGGGACCGGTGCAGGGCCGGGTGCGGGCGCTGCTCGACGACCACGGCCGCCGCGTCAAGGAGGCTGGTCCCAGCATGCCCGTGATAGTCACCGGGCTCTCGGACGTCGTCGTCGCGGGCGAGGTGCTGCAGGCGCTCGACACCGAACGCGCTGCCCGCGTGCTCGCTGAGCAGCGATCACTCGCCGAAAAGCGTCGCCAGGCGCAGCCGGCACGCCGGATCACGCTCGCGGACCTCGCCTCGCAGGTGGCCGAGGGTACGACCAAGACGCTCAACCTCCTGCTCAAGGCAGAGGCGAACGGCTCCCTCGAAGCGCTGCGCGGCCAGGTCGCGAAGATCGAGGACCCCACGGTGACGATCAAGGTGATCGGCGAGGGGGTCGGCGCGATCAGCGAGTCCGACGTGAACCTCGCCGCCGTGACCGACGCGATCATCATCGGCTTCAACGTCCGCCCCGACGAGCGCGCCCGCGCGGCCGCCGAGGACCAGGGCGTCGACGTGCGCTTCTACGACGTCGTGTATCAGGTGAGCGACGACATCACGAAGGCGGTCAAGGGCCTGTACGAGCCAACGGTCGTCGAGGTCTTCCAGGGACGCGCCGAGGTGCGCCGCGTCTACTCGGTCGACGGGCGCCCCGCGATCGCGGGTGCGCACGTCGTGGACGGCAAGATCACGCGCAACGCGGTGTGCAAGGTGCTCCGTGACGGAACCGAGATCGCCAAGGCCCGCATCGAGGCGTTGAAGCGCTTCAAGGACGACGTGCGCGAGGTTGCCCGCGGCTACGACTGCGGTATCACGCTTGCAGGCTTCGCCGGTTTTGAAGAGGGGGACGTCCTCGAAGCGTACGTGGTGGAGCAACAGAACCGGTGAGCCGGCTGCCGGAGGCGCTCCGGCCGCGCAAGACGCCACGTCGGGAACGCGTCGCCGAGCAGCTGCGCGAGGAGATCTCAGCGTTGATGCTCCGCGACATCAAGGATCCTCGCGTTCGCCTCGCATCGGTGAGCAGTGTGCACGTGTCGCCCGACCTGCGCGAGGCCCGCGTGATGGTGAGCGCGATCGGCGATGACCCGGCTCGGCACGACGTCGTCGTCGCGCTGCAACACGCTGAGGGGTTCGTACGCGGGCGGCTGGGCGAGCGCCTCGAGAACCTGCGCACGGTGCCCCACCTGCGTTTCGCGCTCGATGAGTCGATCGCGTACAGCATCCGGGTCAACACGCTGCTCCGCGAGATCGAGAGCGCGCCGGCGTCGGACAACGAACCAGAGGGATCGCGGTGACGATAGCCGAGCCAGTGTGGCCGCGCGTGGGGGACGTCGTCGACGAGATCAAGCACGTGCTCGCTCGAAGCGACGACATCGTCTGCCTGGCGCACAAGGACGCCGACGCGGACAGTCTCGGTTCCGCGCTCGCATTTGCGGCGTCGATGCGTGCCATGGGCAAGCGCACGCACCCAACAGTCCCCGATCCCGTTCCCTACATGCTCGCATACCTTCCCGGCTTCGACACCATCGAGACCGACCCCGCGAACCTCGACACACTGTTCACCTTCGACTGCGCGACCGTCAGCAGGTTCGGCGAAAAGCACAGATACCTCGAGCGCGCTCACTGCGTGATCAACATCGATCACCACGTGAGCAACGAGGGATTCGGGCACATCAACGTGATCGAGCCCGAGGCGAGCGCCACCGGGCAGGTCGTCTACGACCTGCTGCGTGCGTTGGATGCGCCGATCCCGCGCGATGCCGCGACCAACCTCTACGCGGCGCTTTTCACGGACACGGGCGGCTTCCGCCATGAGAACACCACCGAGCGGGCACTGCGCCTCGGCGCGGACCTCGTCGCGCTCGGTGCGGATCCCGGCTGGGTGGCGCTGCAGAGCTACAACTCGCGCTCGGTGTCCCAGGTGCGACTTGAGGGTCTCGCGCTGGCCCGGATGCGGGTGGAGCTCGACGGCAGGCTGGTGTGGTCGGAGGTCACCCAGGCCATGCTCGCGGAGGCCGGTGCCGATGTGCAGGAAAGCGAAGGGGTCATCGATCAGCTGCAGAGCGTCGGTACCATGAAGATCGCGCTGCTGTTCAAGGAAACCGCGCCGTCCGTGACCAAGCTGAGCGTGCGCACTCGCGACGAGTTCGACGCGACCGATGTCTGCCGACCGTTCGGCGGCGGCGGTCATCGCCGCGCCGCCGGCGCGGAAATCGCTCAGCCGTTCCTCGATGTACGCGAACAGGTGCTCGCACTCACCCGGCGTCTGCTGCAGCGCGCTGGGTGACCGGCGTGGCTCCGACCGGCGCGCCGGCGGCGCCCGCGCGGATGATCAGCGGCATCCTGCCGCTCGACAAGCCCGCCGGGCTGACCTCGTTCGGTGCTGTGCGCGAGGTTCGGCGGATCTTCGGAGAACGCCGCGTCGGCCACGCCGGAACGCTCGATCCACAGGCAGGGGGCCTGCTCCCGCTCTGTCTGGGGCGGGCGACCCGCCTGGTCGACTACTTTCACGCCCAGCCCAAGACGTATCGCTGTGCCGTGCGCCTCGGCGAGACCAGCGACACCTTCGACACCGAGGGAACGATCGTCCGCAGCGGCGACGCGGGCGAGATCAGCGCGGAGCAGGTCAGCGAGGTGCTGCGGCGCTTCGTCGGCGACGTCATGCAGGTGCCGCCGATGCACTCCGCGGTCCGGCACGAGGGCCGGCATCTGTATGAGCTCGCGCGAAGCGGGCGCGAGGTGGAGCGCCGGCCGCGCGCCGTCGTCATCCACTCCGCGGAACTCGTCGACTTCAGACCGGGCCCGGTCGCCGAGGCGGAGCTCCTGGTCAGCAGTGGCAAGGGCGCCTACATGCGGGTGCTCGCCGCCGATCTGGGTGTGGCACTCGGAACCGGCGGCCTGCTCGGCTGGCTGATCCGCACGAAGTACGGGACGCTCGTCATCGAGTCGGCGCTGTCCCTCGACGCCGTGGAGCAGCTCGATGACCCGAGAGCTGCATTGCTCCCAATCGACGTCGCCGTGGCACACCTGCCGCGCGTCGACGTCGCCGCGTCCGCGTCGGCCCAGATCCGGCGCGGACAGTCCGTCTGGCTCCCGCGTTCCACGGCGTCGGGCGCGCAGGGCGAGACCCGAGCTCACGGACCGAGTGGCGATCTCATCGCCATCGGGGAACAGACCGGTGCGCTGTTTCGCCCCACCAAGGTCATGGTCGGATAGCGGCTTCGGCTCATGTCCGAGCGGTGGAGCGGAGACGCTCAAACGTGGCGGGGACTGCCCCCGGCAGGCCGCATCAGCGGCGACGCCTGGATGACGATCGGGAGCTTCGACGGCGTGCATCGCGGGCATCAGCACCTGCTGCACCGCCTCAGCGCCGGCGCCGCACGCGCTGGAGCCGCTGCTGTCGTCGTGACGTTCGACCCACATCCACGATGCGTGGTCGATCCCGGTCGCTGCCCCGCGCTCCTGACGACGCTGGATGAGCGCGTTCGCCTCCTGTCGCGATCGGGTGTTCAGCATGTGGTCATCATGCCGTTCACCGATGAGCTCGCCGCCTGGAGCGCGGAGCGTTTCTGCGCTGCGCTGCTCGAGACGATCAACGTGCGTCGGATCGCGGTGGGGCCGGGATTCGCGCTCGGACGCGGGCGCTCCGGCGACGCGTCCTTCCTTCGCGACTACGGGGCCTCACATGGATTCGACGTGGAGATCGTCGCTCCCGCTATGCGCGGCGGAGCGGTGGTGTCGTCGACACGGGTGCGATCCGCGTTGCGCGAGGGTCGCATCGCCGAGGCCCGCAATCTGTTGGGACGCCATTACGCGCTCTCGGGGAGCGTCGTGAGCGGTGAGCGGCGTGGCCGCGTTCTCGGGTTCCCCACCGCGAATCTGTCCGTCGACACGGCGCGCTCGATCCCCGCCCACGGGGTGTATGCGTCCTGGGCGCGCATCGCCAACAAGCAGTACGCAGCCGCGACCAGCATCGGCATCCGTCCAACCTTCGGCAGCTCGACCGAGACCATCGAAACCCATCTGCTCGACTTCGACGGCGACCTGTATGGAGAGGATCTGGAGGTGGCATTCGTGCGCCGGCTGCGCGGCGAACGGCGGTTCGCCGGTGCGCCCCAGCTGGTCGAGCAGATGCGACGCGACGTCGCGGCGACACGCCGGACGCTGACAGCATCACCGTCACGATGGGCAGCGGTATGAGCGGCGGCCGGGGTAACGCACTCGTCGTCGTCAACCCAGCCAGTGCCGGCGGCCGGACGTTGACGCGCTGGCCGCGAGTCGACGATGCGCTGCGCTCGTCGGCAGTCGACTTCCAGCCGCACATGACCACCGCTCCCGGTGAAGCAACCGAGGTCGTGCGCGCCGCACTGCGAACCGGGTGCTCGCTCGTCATCGTCGTCGGCGGGGACGGCACGCTCAACGAGGTCGTCAACGGTTTTTTCGACGACACCGGTGCGGCGATCAACGCCGATGCCGAGCTCGCGCTGGTGCCCAGCGGTACCGGCGGGGACTTTCGCAAGTCTGTCGCCATTCCGAAGAGTGTGGCCGGTTGTGCGGAGGTCATCGCGCGCGGCGCGCGATCGCAGATCGATGTGGGACGTGTCGACTTCGCTGACGGAACCCGCAGATTCTTCATCAACATCGCCGACTGCGGCATCGGCGGTGAGGTGGTTGCGCGGGTCAATCGCAGCCGGTACAAGAGCGGGGGTGCGCGAGGCACGGCGGTGTTCCTCGGACAGTCGCTCGCGGCACTGCTGAGCTTTGGCGGACGCGCGGTGCGTGTGACCGTCGACGGGGAGGTGATGGAGCGCCACGCGCAGAGTGTCGTCGTGGCCAACGGTCGATGCTTCGGTGGCGGGATGCGCATCGCCCCACATGCCGAAATCGACGACGGGCATTTCGACGTGATCGTCGTCGCCGAAATGGGCAGGATGCGCTCCATCACGTCGCTCCCGGCGCTGTATCGCGGCCGCCACCTCGGCCGCCGCGGCGTCGAGCAGCGCCGCGGCCGGGTTGTGCACATCGAGGCCCTTGCTGAACCGTTGTTGTTCGATATCGAGGGAGAGCAGGTGGGCAGCACCCCGGCGATGCTGACCTGCGTGCCGAAGGCGCTCTGGCTTTGCGTCGAGGGCCCTATCTCGGCTTCGCGGACGAGGTGACTGGTACACTGCGAGCGATCGTGCCTGTCGCCAGACCCAAATCCGAGATCATCGCCGAGCACCGGCGGCATGAGACCGACACCGGTTCCGCGGAAGTGCAGGTCGCCATTTTGAGTGAGCGCATAAGCGCGCTCACGGAACATCTGCGCGACCATCCCAAGGACCATGCGTCGCGTCGTGGCATGCTCATGCTCGTCGGCCAGCGACGCCGGCAGCTCGACTACCTCTCCCGCACCGACGTTGAACGGTATCGGGCCCTGATCGGCCGGCTGGGCCTGCGCCGGTAGTGACGGGCCGAGGGAGCTCGCAGCGGCAAACACGGGAGGTTTGAGAGCCCGTCCCCGGACGGGCACGACGTTTGAGACAAGGATCGCAACAACAGTTCACAGCACACATCCCCGGTCTGGCGACCCCGATCGCTCCCAGGTGAGACGTTGGGGACCGGCACGCGGCGGTGGCGACGCAGCGACCTGCAAGGGGTCGCGCGAGCTGCCTGCTCCGCTTCCGGCCTCCAACACCTCACCGCCAAGAGCAGCGGACGAGGGTCACGCCACGACCGGGTCGATCATCGATAACCCGCAGCCCGAGAACACCTACAAGGGCTGCGCGACAAAGGAGACCTAATGGCGTACCAGAAATTTGAGATGGACTTCGTGGGCAAGCCGCTCACGATCGAGACGGGCCATGTCGCCGAGCAGGCGAACGGCGCGCTCATGATTCGCTGCAGCGACACCGTGTTGCTGGTCACGGCGGTGGCGTCGAAGCAACCTCGCGAAGGCATCGACTTCTTCCCGCTCACCTGCGACTACGAGGAGAAGCTCTACGCCGCCGGGCGTATCCCGGGCTCGTTCCCGCGCCGCGAAGGCCGCCCGAGCGAAGCGGCGATTCTTGCCAGCCGGATGATCGACCGGCCGATGCGGCCGCTTTTCCCCAAAGACTTCCGCAACGACGTCCAGCTGGTCGCCACCGTTCTGAGTGCCGACCAGGAGCAGGACCCCACGACGCTCGCGGTGACCGGCGCCTCTGCCGCGCTGCAGATCGGCGGCATTCCCCACGCAGGGCCGGTCGGGTGCGTCCGAGTGGGCATGCTCGACGGCCGCCTGATCCTCAATCCCACGTTGCCGCAGATCGCCGAATCGGAGCTCGACCTCGTGGTGGCGGGGACCGGTGACGCGATCACGATGGTCGAGGCTGGCGCGAAGCAGGTTCCCGAGGAGACCATGCTGCAGGCGCTTCGCCTCGGCCACGACGAGATCCGCAAACTGGTGGCGTTTCAACGCGAGATCCGCCAGGCGGTCGGCAAGCCGACCATGGAGTACCCCTCGGCGGCGGCGAATGCCGAGGTCGTCTCGGCGGTTCGCGAGTTCGTGGCGTCACGGATTGCCGGCGCTGCCCGCAACGTGGAGAAGGGGGCGCGCGACGACGCGATCGAAGCGCTCCGCCAAGAGACGCTGACCGCGCTCGAGGAGCGCTATCCCGACTCGCGCAGCGACGTCAACAAGGCGTTCGAGGCGGAGCTGAAGCTCGCCGTACGCGGCGCGATCCTCAACGAGGGCATCCGTCCGGACGGGCGGCGCACCGAAGAGATTCGCACCATCAGCTCCCAGGTGGGGGTCCTGCCGCGCACACACGGCAGCGCGCTGTTCACCCGCGGTCAGACCCAGGCGCTTTCCATCGTCACCCTCGGTTCAGGCCAGGACCAGCAGAAACTCGACGGGCTCGGCCTCGAGGAGTTCAAGCGGTTCATTCACCACTACAACTTCCCGCCATTCTCGGTCGGCGAGGCCAGGCCGCTTCGCTCGCCCGGACGTCGCGAGATCGGACACGGCGCCCTTGTCGAGCGCTCGGTGCACAACGTGATGCCGGACGAGGAGTCCTTTCCGTACGTCGTCCGCATCGTCACGGAGATCCTGTCGAGCAATGGGTCGACCTCGATGGCAGCGGTATGCGGGTCGGCGCTGGCCCTCATGGACGCAGGAGTCCCGCTGCTCTCGCCGGTCGCCGGCATCGCGATGGGGTTGATCACCGATGAGAGCGGGG
>Ga0307471_100000605_pt1 | contig 18523 bp, 18 predicted proteins | sample atmos_gasesAM3C__2_FD_204566 | JGI IMG/M metagenome (GOLD analysis project Ga0307471, IMG submission 204566) | Hardwood forest soil microbial communities from Morgan-Monroe State Forest, Indiana, United States - atmos_gasesAM3C_515 | ecosystem: Environmental > Terrestrial > Soil > Temperate...
CGGAACCTTGTTCAGAATCGCGTTGAAAATTGCCGCCGAGGTGCCACCTTCGAATGGAAGGCGCCCAGTGCACATCTCGTACAGCACGACTCCGAAAGAAAAAATGTCGGTGCGGGCATCCAGTTCCTCAGCCAGGGCCTGCTCCGGGCTCATGTAAGCCACGGTGCCGATGGCCGCGCCGGGCGAGGTCAGATGTTCGATCCCCACTCCGGTGGCTCCGGCCGTGACCTCCGTCGGTTCCCAGGCTTTGCCGTGGTCAATGCCCACTTTGGCCAGTCCGAAATCAAGAATCTTGGCGTGACTGCGCTCGGTGACGAAAACATTGGCGGGTTTAATATCGCGATGGACAATTTTCTTGGAGTGCGCGGCTTCGAGTGCGTCCGCGATTTCGATGGCTAGGCTGAAGAGCAGGCGCAGCTCGATGGGGCGGAAGGCGATGCGGTGTTTCAGCGTGGTGCCTTCCAGAAACTCCATCGCGATGAAGGATTGTGATTCGTGCTGTCCGATTTCGTAGATGGTGCAGATGTTGGGATGGTTCAAAGCCGAGGCCGCGCGGGCTTCACGCCGGAACCGTTCCAGGGCCTGCGGGTCGTGAGAGAGTTCGTCGGGAAGAAATTTCAGGGCGACGAAGCGCCCGAGCTGGGTGTCTTCAGCCTTATAAACCACGCCCATCCCACCGCCGCCCAGCTTGTCCACAATACGATAGTGCGAGATGGTCTGCCCGATCATGTCTGTCCGATGATGGAACGCGGCAATGGTAGGCGGGAGATGAGGGCAAAGTCAATGCAACAAGGCAGGCGTCGGACTTCTGCCGTCGGACCTCGGCGTCAACGGAACTCGGTTGACGACTGTCAGGACTGGCAACTAACTTTAGAACTCATCTTCAATATGGAACCGAATGCCTTCGTCGCCGAGGTTTATCGCCGGATGTCTCTCAGACATTCGTCCGAGCGGGCACACTCCTCGTTCGCGGAAATCCAAAATGATTCACGGGTTTTGCTGGCGGTTGCCGAATACGCGCCCCTCCTACCAAAGCGAAAAGACGCGGCGATCTTGGACATTGGATTTGGAGGCGGATGGTTCATCGCGGCGTGCCTGAAGCTCGGTTATACGAATATCTCAGGCGCCGATTTCGGCGTTGCGAAAAAAGCGCACGTCCGCGATTGGGCGAAGGGCGCAACCCAGTTACATGAGATTGAACACGATATCGGAGACTTTCTCAGTCAGCGGCCGGACGAGTACGACTTCATCCTTAATGTCGCACGTGATTGAGCACATACCCAAGTACTCGCTGCTTTGGGTTATTGACGCCATCTTTCGTGCGCTGAAGAAGGACGGCGTGCTGTTGTTGCGCACCCCGAATATGGAAGGACCGACGCCGAACTCCAGCCTCTACGTCACTCTGGCTCACGAATATGGGTTCGCCGGGTCCAATTTGCAATCGCTGCTTGATATCTGCGGTTTCGATGACATCACGTTCCACAATCTTTCGCAGAACCGTGTGACTCTCAAACAGCGGCTGGGCAGCCTTCTGCGTCGGCCGCTTCTGGCGCAGAATAAGCTTCGCCATCGCTTGTTCGGAGTAAACCAGGGCGGGTAATTTGGGACAGAACTGATCGTGACCGCAAGATGGGGCGATATGAAGCCCCTGTTTGACCCAAAATACAAGTAAGAAGTATGTAGGCGCGAGCGTCCCGCTCGTGCCCCAGCGCCACAGATGACTCCGCACGAGCGGGACGCTCGCGCCTACATTGAATCTTAACCGCCCTGTTTCAGGTCGGTGAGGACTTGCCGCGCGATTTCTTTGAGGGTCTCGAACACGCCGGGGCCTTGGAACGCAATGGCTTCAATCAGAGGCTCGTTTTTGCGCCGCAGTTGTTTGGACAGAGCATCCACGGAGAGAACGTTCGGCAGATCGCGCTTGTTGAGTTGCAGCACGTAGGGAATCTTGTTGAAGTCGTAGCCGTGTTCCCTGAGGTTGGCCATGAGGTTGTCGAGGGCTTCGACATTGGCGTCCATGCGCTCCTGCTGCGAGTCGGCCACGAAGACGATGCCGTCCACGCCGCGCAGAATCAGCTTGCGGCTAGCGTCGTAAAACACCTGGCCGGGAACCGTGTACAAGTGGATGCGAGTCTTGAAGCCGCGGACGGAACCCAAATCAAGCGGCAGGAAATCAAAAAACAGGGTCCGTTCCGTCTCCGTGGCCAGAGAGATCATCTTGCCCTTTTGCTGCTCGGCGGTTTTCTGGTAGATGAACTGAAGATTCGTCGTCTTGCCGCCCAACCCGGCGCCGTAGTAAACGATCTTGCAGTTGATCTCGCGAGCTGCGAAGTTGATGAAACTCAAGACTTCCCTCGAAACCGGTGGTGGCGTCGCCTGGACGCAAACCTATCCCCGGCTAAAATTTGGGCTTGATACTGCTGGTTTTATACCACATGGCCCAGCGTCCACGGCAGGTTACCCAGGTTACTTGTGGAACACTGGCTCCATTTCGGATCAGATAATTCAGGTTGTAATCGAGCCATTCGGATTCTCTTTAGGCGAAACGACTTCAGTCTGACATCCAAAATCTGAAATCTTCAATCTAGGCTGTCAGCGCGCCAACCCAACCGGGTAGTAGCCTTCCTTGGCGGTCACCGTCAGGCCGGGACGCGCCACGTGCACATCGATTTCGCGGTGAGTGCTGCTGGGGGTGGAGTGGGTCAGATATCCCAGGGTGTACTGATTGCGGGCATCGCCCAGAGTGCGGGCGTAGGTGGTCTCGATAGCATCGCGGGAAAAGCCGGAGAAGATCTCGCCTCCGGTAGCGTTGGCGTATTGCGGCAGTATGTTGCTGTAGCCCAGTCGCGAGCCGGTGAGCGGCACATGCCGCTTCTGCAACTGGCCGTAAACGGGGATGGCCGATCCTTCCACGGCCACGCCGTACACCTGAATTCCCGTCGACAGCAGGACTTTCAGCGTATCTCTGTAGCTGGCGTTGCTGCCGTATTCGCGGCCGTCGGTGATGATGAAAATGACTTTCCGACGGGCCCGGTCACGTTTGCGCAGGTCCACCGCCGCAGCCACGATGGCATCATTCAGCACGTGGATCTCTTTGGGCGGGTTGATGGTCCTGGGCGCCCCGGCATCGACCGGGACGCCGTTGATGATCGGTCCCTGAGGCCCCATGGGCCCGCTGACCACGGGAGGCCCGTTATTGCTTCCGGTCACGGTCTTGAGGCTGTCCAGTGCCGCAGTCAATCGGCGGCCCGCCGCAGCGAAGTCGGTCACTTTGGTCACGCTGGAGCTGTAAGTATAGAGAGAGACCTCGTCAAACTGGCTGAACGCCCCCTCCAGCGCGGAGAATGTCTGGTTTACCTTCTGCAATGCAACATCCGGCATTCCGGTGTCGAGGATCACCGCCGCCGACAGGGCGAAAGGATCCGTGGTAAAGAAATTCAGGGTCACCTTTTTGCCGTCCTCAAAAACCGAGAAATCCCTGGACAGCAATCCGTTGACCAGCCGTCCGGAGTCGTCTTTCACCATGACCGGAACCAGCACCTGGTTGACGTTGGTTACAATCTTGTAGAGCTCTTCACCGCCGGGACCGTGGTCCGCAGGGACGCTGCCCGGAGGCGCCGTCGTGACCTTAAGGGGTACGGGAGAAACCCCGGGCGCATAGACCGGGTCGTCTGCTGGAGCGGAACTGGTGGGCGGAGCCTGGTTCGCCGGCAGCGTAGGCTGGTCGGGAGGCGCCTGCTCTGGCGGGGCCTGGTTCGGCTGACCATTGCCGGTCGAGGGTACGCTGGGAAAAGGCCGCGAGGCTGAGGGCGCATCCGGAATGTCCTGCTTCGGCTGCTCCTGTTGGGCGGCCATTGTTCCGGAGAACAGGCAAAGGATCACCACCGCCGCCGGAAGGGCCTTCGATGCTCTACCAATCATGGAAAACACGGGTGACCTCTCCGCCTGACGGCTCCTGCCAATATTTGGGATGCTGAAGCCTGTAATTTCGTGCATCTAACCCTGATGGAATAGACTAACAAAAAGTGCGGGAGAATATCTGGATGCCGATAGTCCGCAGGTTGCAGGCGTTTGTAGTGCCCATTTTGGCGACCGCCGTGACCGCCGCCAGTCTCCTTTCCGCGAGTCCAGCCTTCGGCCAGGCGCTTCCCCACCTTGCCGGCACCCCGGCTTCAGACAGCCAGACCCAGGAAAACCAACAGGAGGAGCGTGACCAGTCCGTCAGCACCCTGAAGGTCAACGTCAACGTGGTCCAGCTCTTTTTCAACGTCAAGGACAAGAAAGGCGGGCTGATTCCCAGCCTGACCAAGGGCGATTTTCAGCTCCTCGAAGACGGCAAACCCGAGACCATCAAGTATTTCGCCGCCGAGTCCGATTTGCCGCTTACGCTCGGCATCCTGATTGATTCGAGCGGCAGCCAGCAACGTGTCCTGGAGATGGAAAAAGAAGTTGGTGCCAACTTCCTGGCAGAGATCCTCCGCCCCAAGGACATGGCCTTTGTCATCAGCTTCGACGTCGACTCTAACCTCTTGCAAGACTTTACCAACTCGTCACGCCGCCTGCGCGAGGCCCTCAACAGCGCGCGGATCAATGCTCCTCCGTCCAGTTGTGGCGGTCTCCCGGGAGCAGGAGGTGGACCACTGCCTTGCAGTTCGAATCCCAAGGGCACCGTGCTCTACGACACGGTCTATCTTGCCTCCCACGATCAGCTCGCGAAAGAAGTGGGGCGGAAGGCCATGATCCTGCTCACCGATGGAGAAGACCAGGGCAGTCAACTCAAGATCAACGATGCCATCGAGGCCGCGCAGAAGGCGGACTCCATCTGCTATATCCTGCTGATCGCGGATCGCGGCTTTTACGGTTTTGGGGGATACTCCGGCGATCGCGAAATGAAGAAGCTGGCGGCGGAGACTGGAGGACGGGTCATTGACGTGGGCAACAAGGTGGACAAGCTAAAGGAAGCATTCGACCAGATCGCGCAGGAGCTACGCAGCCAGTACAACATCGGCTACACTCCCACCAACGCCGCTCTGGACGGCACCTTCCGCAAAGTGGAAATCCACACCACCAAGAAGGACTACAAGATCCAGGGCCGCAGCGGGTATTACGCGGTGCCGAAGAAGGACTAGAAATTGGCACTTGGCCGGGTCCCCATCCTTGCGTTCTTTTGCAAGGGTGGATGCCACGGACGCCCGGGGCTGGAGCCATTCTGTGATTGCGCACAGATGGTAGGTGAAGATGGAAACACCCACCTTATTTCGCAAAAAACGCGAAATAGGATGGGGCACCCTCAGGTTTGGAGTACTCGGAGAAACAGACCCATGAAGGCGGCCATTCTGGTTCTCGGCCTGGTCATCGCATTTTCTTCTGTTGTTCTTGGGCAGACTCCCGCCGGCATTATTTTCGACACCGATATGGGCAACGATGTCGATGATGCGCTCGCCCTCGCCATGCTACACGCCTTCGAGGACCGGCATGAGGTCAATCTGCTCGCGGTGACCATCACCAAGGACAACAAGTGGGCCGCACCCTACGTGGACGTGGTGAATAACTTCTACGGACGCCCTGAGATCCCGATTGGCACCGTCCGGAACGGAAAAACGCCAGATTCGAATCCCATGATCCAGATTCCCGCTGAGCGGCGGCGCACAGACGGCAACTTCGTCTACTCTCACCGCATTCTGGATGGGGCCCAAACGCCGGACGCAGTTTCTGTCCTGCGCCAGACGCTGGCGAAGCAGGCGGATGGGAGCGTCGTGATCGCGCAAGTCGGTTTCAGTACAAATCTCGCCCGCCTGCTGGAAACCAAGTCCGATGCGGCCAGTCCAGATGACGGACCCACGCTTATCCGTAAGAAAGTTCGCTTACTGGCGATCATGGCTGGAAATTTTGCCAACGGACAACCGGAGTTCAATCTGGCGCAGGATGTGCCTTCCGCGGTAAAGCTGCTTCATGACTGGCCGACCCAGATCGTAGTGAGTGGATTCGAAATCGGCATTGCCCTGCCTTTCCCCGCGGAGCGTATCGAACACGATTTCGCCTACGTCCAGGATCATCCCGTAGCCGAGGCTTATCGGTCCTACATGAAAATGCCTTACGACCGGCCCACGTGGGACTTGACAGCGGTTCTCTACGCGGTGCGTCCCGACGGAAAATATTTCTCGCTCTCGGGGCCCGGAACGATCACCGTCCTGCCCGATGGCAGTTCGCGCTTCGAGCCCTCACCGGCCGGAAACCACCGCTATCTGAGGCTCACCGATGAACAGAAGGCAAGGACACTGGAAACGCTGATCCTGCTCGCCAGCCAACCACCTGCGAGGCCGTAGTCATCCCGGCTACAAACTCCAAGTTTTCACCGCCGGTGTGGCTGGATTCTTCATGGCGATCAGAATCGGCGTAGTCATGAATGTCGTGACCAACGCCATGAGAACCATCATGGTGAAAAGCGCAGGCGACAGGACACCCAGATCCAGCCCTGCGTTCAGCACCACCAGTTCGACCAGTCCGCGCGTGTTCATCAAGACTCCCAGGGTGAGCGAGTCCGTCCACGTCATTCCTGTTCCCTTGGCTGTGAGGGCAGCTCCCGCAAGTTTGCCCAGGACCGCGGTGGCGATAATCGCCGCCGTGTAACCCCATAAAGATAGGTCGGTCAGCAAGTCAATGCGGGTCCGCAAGCCGGTGACCGCGAAGAACAAAGGCAGCAAGAGGGCGAGACTGAGAGATTCGATTCGCTCCACAATCTCGGCGATCATGGGTTCAGATTTTGGCATGACTAGTCCGGCGATGAAGGCGCCAAACAACGAATGCACTCCCAGCCGTTCGCTCGTGAAACTCGCTACCAGCATGATCAGAATCAGGAGAGAGATGAGTTCCACGCCTGCGCCATGCTTTCGGTACAGAGGTTCGATCGATGCTGCGAAGCGGCGGACGGGGAACAGCATGACAGTCACAAACGCGATTAACAGAAGCAGCGTAACCGCCAGACGATGCCAGCTTTCCGCCGAATGCACCTTCGCGGTGAGAACGGCCAGCAACAACCAGGCACTGACGTCGTCAATGGCCGCGCAAGAGATTGCGGTCGTACCCAGGTCGGTTCCCAGCAGGTTACGCTCTTTTAGGATTCGGGCAAGGACCGGAAATGCGGTGATAGCCATCGCGGTTCCCATGAAGAGCGCGAAAGAAAAAAATGGAACCTGGCTTCCCGCAAATTGGGGATAGAGCGCAGTGGCCAGTCCGACGCCCAAGGCAAGAGGCAGTACGATGCTGACATTGCTTATCAGCACCACCGCGGTACGTTGTTTCAGGACGCGTTTGAGATCAACTTCAAGACCTACGACAAACATGAAGAGCAGAAGCCCAAGCTGACTCAAGGCCGTAAGCACCGGCAGGGATGACGAAGGAAAGATATAGCCGAAGGCGCCAGGAAAGAACCGTCCAAGAAGAGAAGGGCCAAGAATGATTCCGGCTGTCATCTCCCCTACTACGCGCGGCTGGCCAATGCGCTGGAAGATCCACCCCAGGGCGCGAGCTGAGAGCAGAATGGTTCCGACCGAGAGTATGAGTTGTTCTGTGTTCACATTCCGTAGGCCTGGTTAAATTTGTTTCTTGACCTCGAGTGTGCCCGACTGTTTCGCGTTTTGTGCGAAAGGGTGGGAGCTGTCCGGCCCAGAATCTCCCCCATGCTACGCGGCTTCGAGCGTTGCCAACGCGCGTCTCACTTGCGGATGAAAGCTCCGATCTTCGGCGGCGTGAGAGACGCTGTCCGCACCCATCCTATTTCGCAGAAGGCGCGAAATAGGATGGGGCACCCGCCAGTTCGGAGAAGCTTCACGGGAGATCGCAGACAATACTAATTCAGCAGGCGAGGCGCTTTTACCCGGTCTTTCACCCGGATCACGAACTTCAGGCCTGACCAGACTTCGTTCACGGCGCACACTTTCACATCCACCAGGCCTGCCGTCAGGCCTATTTTCATGACGTCGTTTTCGCCGATGTCTGTGACCACGCCGGAGGCTTTCTTGGGCCAGCTCACCCACAGCATTCCTGCCGGTGCCAGGCGTCGGGCAAAGGCGGGGAAGTGTTCTTTCATGTCCGCCTGGCTCTTGACGAAGATCATCGCGAAGTCGAGCTGATCCGAGTTATCCTTTCCATCTATTACCAGCCGGCAATCGGAGAGCGCTTTTTTCAACTCAGTCTTCACGTCGCCGGGCAGTTGGAAAAATGCGACGCGGAATTGCGGCTTGAGGCCGAGTTTTTTAGGAAGCGGAGTGCCGGAGTATCCTGCCATGCCAGTAACCTACTGGGTGGGCGCATAGTAACCGCGGCGGCTGCGCACGCGCAGACCTTTGTGGTTTTGCGCCAGGATCTCGATGGTGTGGTAACGGCCGTCGGTTCGCAGGTCGGAGGGATTGTAGGAAAGCGCGTATTGGCTGCGCAATTCATCCTGAATTTCGACGAAAGCGTCGGCTACGTCGTTGAGTTGAAAAGGAAAGAAAGCACGTCCGCCAGTAGCGTCGGCAATGCGCTCCAGAACTTTGTCCCCGCTATGCCGGGCGCCCCCCGTGATATTGGTGCTGATGCTGTAAACAATCACTTCGGCGCGCAGCGCCATCTCGATCGCCTCCTCGCGCGTGACATGGCTCATATTGTCGTCACCATCGCTGAGCAGGATGATCGCTCTCCGTACCGGCCCCTTTCGCGGTTCCTTCAGTAGCTTGTCCCGGCAGGCAAAGTACAGCGCGTCGTACATGGCCGTGCCGCCGCCTGGCCGGAGGGCGCGGACCCCGCGCGAGAGCGCTTCCGTATTGTCGGTGAAATCCTGGGTGACTTCTGGGGTGACATCGAAGCCGACGACAAACGCCCTGTCGTAGCGAGGCCGCACCGTCTGGTTGAGAAACTCAATGGCCGACTCCTGCTCGAACTTGAAGCGATCGCGCACCGAGTTGCTGGCATCCACCATGAGCCCGACTTGCAGTGGCAGATCGGTCTCGCTGTGAAAACTTCGGATCTGCCCGGCCGGCTTGCTATCGTCGAACACCGAGAAGTCGCCTCTCCCCAGGTTCTTCACATAGCGGCCATGCCTGTCGGTGACGGTGAACACTACGTTCACTTCGTTCACTGTCTTGGTAATCGTGGTGGTGACGTCATCAGACCCGCTCGAGCCCTGGCCGGTCTTTTCCTGGGTGGAAGGGGTCGCCTGAGGTGTCCCGCTTTTGGCGGCGGGCGTCTCGGCCGGAGGTGTGGTTTGCGATGGCGTCGAAGCTTGCGCTTCCACCTTCGCGGGAGCGGCCGGCTTGGGCTGGCTGCGTTCTTGCCGGACCGCCGAGGGTGCGGAAGGCAGTTCGTCCGAGCCCGAAGTCTGGGCAAAGGCCGCCGCCAAGAACAAAATGCTGCTTAGTAGTAAGACGCTGCCGCGGAACTTCATGAGGCCTTAATTATAGCCTCAACCTCTTTCGCGAGGTGGTTACGTGTGCGGCGGACACTCTTGTTCGCCGCTCTTGACTTTGATTTTAAGCTGCCGAAAGCAAAGGTAGCGGACAGGAGTGTCCGCCCCACACAACTCAACCACCCAGGCTTTGCAGGAAATCCGCCAATGCCGAGGGCAGGGGCGCCGCGAAGGACAAATGCTCCCCGGTACGCGGGTGCAGAAACTGCAGCGCAGCGGCATGCAGAAAATTTCGCGGAAGCGCGAGGCCGCCGGCCTTGCTGCGAATCTCGTGCGGGGCGCCGTAGAGCGTGTCTCCTACTATCGGATGGCGCAGCGACGCCAGGTGGACCCGAATCTGGTGGGTCCGGCCGGTGTCGATTTGCACCTCCAGCAGGGTGAATTTCCCATACAACGAATCCATTCGGCGATCGACCGTGTAGTGGGTGATGGCTTCGCGTCCGCCGGATCGCCGGGTCGTCATACGCGTACGCCGGACGCGGTCGCGGCTGATGCTGGTGCTGATGGTCCCGCGATCTTGTTTCATCCAGCCATGCACCAGCGCGATGTACTTCTTCTTGACCTGCCGCCGGACGAACTGGTTGGCCAGCCGGCGATGCGCTTCGTCGCTCTTGGCCACCACCAGCAGTCCGCTGGTGGCTTTATCCAGACGATGTACGATTCCGGGACGCAGTTCGCCACCCACCGCCGACAGCTGGCCGAAATGATGCAGCAGCGCATTGACCAGCGTGCCCCGATTCCGTTCCTCTTCCGTGGCTCCCGCTCCGGCATGCACCGTCATGCCTGCCGGTTTGTTGACCACTGCCAGATCGTCATCCTCGAACACAATGTCCAGCGGAATGTTTTCCGCCATGGCCTGCAGAGGCGGTGGCGAGGTTGAGCCGATGACGACGATGCGCTCGCCACCGCGCAGGCGCAAAGATGCCTTGGCAGTCGAGTCATCGACCAGGACCATTCGTTGAGCGATGAGTTGCTGCACCCGGGCGCGGCTGGTTTCAGGAAGATGCGCCGCCAGAAACTGGTCCAGTCGTTTGCCGGCGTCTTGTGCGGTTGCGGAAATTGAAAGTGGAGGCATGTAGGCGCGGGCGCCCCCGCCCGTCCCCGGAGGGGATGATGGGTTCTTAATTCTGAACTCTTAGCGCTGGGCGTGCGCCGGAACCACCCTGGCCGACGACTTCAACCACCAGATCAATCCGCCCGTGATCACCAGCCCAATCGAGATCAGCTGGGTCCCGGTCATGACGCCGCCGAAGACCTCGCCGCGACCGGGATCGTCGCGAATGAATTCCAGGAAATAGCGGGCGATGCCGTAGAGAATGAAATAGGCCGCCAGCACCTGGCCATCGAACTTCTTGCGTCTGAAGATCCACATCAGAATAAAAAAATTCGCCAGCTCGACGGCCGCTTCGAAGAGCTGCGTGGGCTCGAGTGGTATTCCCAGTGGTGTGTAGGAATTCAGGTTGGCGATGGGGTTGGTGAAAGTCACACCCCAGAAGTGGTTGGTAGGCTTGCCATAACAGCAGCCCGCAGCGAAGCATCCTACGCGGCCAACGGCGTGTCCCAAAGCGAGTCCGGGCGCAAAAGCATCCCAGGTTGCCAGCCCCGGCATGCGATGCTGGCGGATATACCACACCGCCGCTACGGACGCCCCGATCAGACCTCCCGAGAAGACGCCGCCCGCCTGCATGGTCGACCAACTGAAGATGTCGCCGGGATGGGCGGAGTAATAAGTCCAGTCGTTGACGATATACAAAACCTTGGCGCCGATGATTCCACAGAGGACGACCAGAACGCCTAGGTTCCAGGCGTCGTCCGGATTGATCCCTTGCTTGCTCGAGTTGCGGACGCTGATCCACAGCCCGACCAGCACTCCGGTGGAAACCAACAGCCCGTAGGTGGGAAGGAAAAACTTGCCGATATGAAAAAGTTGGGGAAACACTATTGATCTAGATGCGGAGCCAGGTGATTTTGTTCCAGCTCAAGTTTAGCAGTGCAGGCGGGATAGCGCTCGGGAGATTGCGAAGCCGACCCACTGTGCCGTGTGACGGGCCGAGAATGAACCCGTCGGTAGACGTTGGGCGCCCGCCGAGACCCTTTAGGCATCTCCGCATGGCGGAGCGCTGCACACCGGATCCTAGTTCGAGTCGAGCTCCCGTTCATTCAGCATTGGTTCAAAAATCGGTAACCGCCATCACCAACCCGGCAGGTCGGCTTTCAGTGTGGATGCTAGGGTAAACCTCCCCGCATTGGCAATAGGCAGGACGTAAAAAGATGGCAATCCGCTTGCCAGCGACTTTCGTAAGGGGAAAAAATTCCGGCACAACCCATAAACCACGAAGCACACGAAGTTCCACCAAGGGGAGCCTTGCTTTCCTTCGTGTTCCTTCGTGTCCTTTGTGGTTTACGGTCTTAATCCTGACAGTATCACTATCCTGCTTTGCGCTTGTCTCCCAACACTTCATCGAGAGCGCTGGAGAGATGTTGCGCGCGGCGCAGGTAGTCGCTGGAGCCCACGTCCTGGTTACGTTTGACCAGGTGATACTCGTCGGCAATATTCAGGGCTGCCAGCACGGCCAGGCGCGCCGTGTCGACCGTATGAGTCTGTTCCGCCACGGCCCTCATCTTGCCGTCCACGTATTCAGCCAGTTTGAGAATATATTCTGCGTCAGAGCCGCGGAGATTGTAGGCTTGATCGAAAATCTCCACCCGGACGGGGTTGTTGCTCGGGTCCTTGATCGGGGCGTGCTTCGTGGCCGTTGCCATACTTGTTTCTCCTCAGGACGGAGGCCTGACCGGATCAGCTGACTGCCTGCTCCTCGGAAATGGATTCGATCTGGCTCAGCATCTTCTCCACCCGGCCGCGGATCTCCTCCCGTTCCTTGCGCAACCGCACCATCTCGCGGCGCAAACTATCCAACTCTTCTTCGCGCTCTTCCAGCTGCTGGCGCAGACGCTGGGAATCTCTCTCCGCAGCCGACCGGGCCTCTCGCGCCGACTTGTACAACTCAATGGTGCGATAGACTTTCTCTTCGAGCGCCTGAAAATCGTCAGCCGGAACCTGGGCAGATACCCCTTCAGCCATTCTCACCGACATGGTGCCACCACTTCCTCAAGAAAAATTGAGAACTTGAGCGCAGTATACCGCAGAAACCTGTGAATGGATCAGATGCTTGAGGGGTTCTATCGGTTGGTCAGGAGTTCTTGGTGGCGCCGTCGCCCCGCCGGAGAGGGCTCCCCTTTTCGGTCACTCACCAAAGTAAGTTGGCGCCAGCCCGGAATATAGGTATCCTATATTCAGCATGAAGAAACGGATTCGGTCCCAAATCGCCCGTGGCAGTGCCGAACTCGCCATACTCGCTCTCCTGACTGAGCAGGCACTTTATGGATTCGAGATTTCGAAACAGATCGAGGAGCGGACCGAGGGGGCGCTGCACTTTACCTTGGCATCGCTCTATCCCATGCTCTATGACCTGGAGAAGCGGGGATGGATCAAGGGCCGCTGGGAAGCCAACACCGCGGGGCGCGACCGCCGCTATTATTCCCTGACTGCGGCTGGCAAGAAACAGCTCGAGCCCCTGCGCCAGGAATGGAGTTTCTTTTTCCGAGCGCTCGACCGTTTAGCGGGGGTGACCCATGCCTGATTGGAAAGCACTTGTGCTTGAACGGTTGGAAAGGCTTGGGCTCTCTCCGACCCAGGAGGATAGAGATAGTATCCGAACTGGCCAGCCATTTGGAAGATTGCTACGAAGAATGTCGAACGCAAGGAGTCGACAAGTCTGAAGCCATCGAGCGTTCTCTTGAACAGGTGGCCAGCTGGCCAAATTTGTCGCGAAAAATTCAGCGTGCGAAGCGCAAGGAGGAAATCATGAATTACCGGACCCAGACTTTGTGGTTGCCTGGGCTGATCTGCATGGCACTGTCTGCGGGATGGATGTTTCTTCTGCAGCGAACGCTCGCGCCAGGGCAGGGGCCGTGGCAGCATGCCGGGCTTCCATTGGCGCTCTATCTCTTGTGGCTCGCAACGCTTCCTGTGTTCGGTGCAATAAGCGCCTGCTTGTCCAAGCGGCAGGGTGGAGAACAACTTTCCCGGATTGCGGCGAGCCTGTTTCTGCCGCTTGTCATGTCCGGGTTCTGGATTGCAGTGACAATTTACGTGGAGATTCGGGTGGACGGGCGTCCCGTGCAACGGGCAAATATTTTTCTGACCGCGTTGAACTGGGTGGTTCTTCCCAGCCTGGCCCTGCTTTTTGGTGCATTGCCATTCCTGGGGGTACGGCGCTCGATTGCTGGGAAAGAGGTGATGAATTATCGAACCAAGACTCTATGGTTGCCGGGACTGATCAGCCTTGCGGCTGCCATGATTGTTTTCACAGTCTCGACCCGAGTCGGCCTTCAACCTCGATTCCTGGCCCGCGGCCTGTCCAACGCCGTTGTGTATCTTGGATGGCTGCTTCCTCTGCCATTCTGCGGCGCAATCGGTGCTTTTTTGTCGCGCCGGGCCGGGGGGCAGCGTTTGGCCCGCCTCGCAGCCGGTCTGTTTCCAGCCATCGCGATGGTTGTTCTGGTTGGGTTCCTGATGCTGATATGCCAGATCGTGTTGGCCAAACCTCAAGGGTTCAACTTTATCCGTGGCCTATTCTTTGGGATGGTCCTGCCCGGCGTGGCGCTTTGGCTGGGCACCGTACCGTTTTTGATTGCGTCACGATCTGGAAGCATGCGCTCAGTGTCGTCGTGAGAGATGGACTGCAGTATGCCTATCGTGATTTCAGGCCCCGCAGCCGACGAGCCGCCTCGTCCAGCGTCTCATCGCGCTTGCAGAATGCGAACCGCACCTGCTGAGCACCGTCTCGAGCGTCTTTGTAGAAGCTTGAGCCCGGGACCACCGCTACTCTAACCTCTTCCACCAAGTATTTCGTAAACTCGATATCGTTTGCGAATCCGAATCCCCTGATGTCGGTCATAACGTAATAAGCGCCGCGCGGAGGAAAGCAGCGGAACCCAACCTCCGTCAGAACCGGAATCAGCCGGTCGCGTCGTTTGCGGTATCCCTCGGCCAATCCCTGGTAATAAGTTGCAGGCAACGCCAGGGCTGCGGCTCCGGCCTCTTGCAACGGGGCGGGTGCGCCCACGGTCAGAAAATCATGCACCTTGCGAATCGCATCCGTGATCGCGGGCGGGGCGACAGCCCATCCCACCCGCCAACCGGTCACGCCGTAGGTTTTGGACAAGCCATTGATGGTGATGGTGCGCTCGCGCATGCCTTCGAGAGCCGCGATCGAAGTGTGCCGGGCGCCGTCGTAAAGAATGTGTTCGTAGATTTCATCCGTGATAGCGAGCACGTTGAACTCCAGGCACAGGTCGCGGATCAGTTCGAGCTCGCTTCGGGAAAATACCTTGCCGGTGGGATTGTTCGGCGTATTTACGACAATGGCTTTGGTGTGATTGTGAAACGCCGCGCGGAGCTCGCCCTCATCGAAGGTCCATTCGCCGTCCGGGGTATCCGGAGGCCGCAGCTTCACAAAGCGCGGTTTTGCGCCGGAGATAATCGAATCAGGCCCGTAGTTCTCGTAGAACGGTTCGAAGATTACGACCTCATCGCCGGCGTTGCAGACCGCCAGCAAAGTCGAGACTATGGTTTCGGTGGAGCCACAACAAACCGTGATCTCGCGCTCGGGATCGACCGCAATGCCTTGCCACACCTGCATCTGCCGCGCAATGGCATTGCGCAGATTCTTCGCTCCCCAGGTGATGGCGTACTGATTGATATCGGCAGCAATCGCCTCCTGTGCCGCGCGCTTGATTTCAGCCGGGGCCGGGAAGTCGGGGAATCCCTGGGACAGGTTCACGGCACCATGCAGCATGGCCTGTCGCGTCATCTCGCGAATTACAGATTCGGTAAAATGCGCGACCTTGTGACTAAGAAAAGATTTCGCCTGAATGGCCGTGTCTGTCATAAGCGCCAGCCTAGCACAGCCCGCCAAGGCGTGCGTGCGGGTGCCCCAGGAGTTAGAACAGAAACCTCACTCGTGTGACCGATCGTCGGAAGGCGATCCTACGTGCCGGCGCAAATCAATGACTTCGCTTCCGGGCGGTACTTTGAAAAGCTTTGGATCGGGTTCTCCCGGAATTATGTTCGACAGTTCGAAATCCTGGGTTCCGATTCTGGGGTCCTGAAGCTTACTGCTGAGGTTGATGCTCAGTTGAGGCGAGTACCAGTACTCCCGAATGATGTGCAGCTCACTATCATTGCCGATCACTTCTGGTTCCACGACTGTTGTCTCTCGGGTACCCGCAGCTTCCAAACCGCCGATGAACTGCTTCCCGAGATCCTCGCGACTATTTTTCTGCGCTAGATTGATGGCGCTGGGAGTTCCCGCAAAGACCGGAGGCGCGATGGCCCTGTGGTTCACGAGCGTAATTCTGCTGCCATCCGCCAGCATGCGAACGGATTCGGTGGACACTGTGGCGCTGAAGGGGGCGCCTGGAACTCCGGGAATCAGAATACTGACGAGTCTCTCTTGCACGCCGCCGTCGTGCGGACGCGGCCGCTCTCCGCGAGTCTGGGCGCGACACACAGCTGGTGAAACGATGAGAAATCCTGAATGGAGAAGAAGAATGCGGGCAAAATACTGCGTAGGTATACCCCTGAACTCCGTAAAACCACGGTAGCATACACTCGTTCACGCCGCCGCTATGTGCGAATCGAGAGTGCTTCGGATGTGGGTAAGTTAGTTAGTCGCGGCCTGTCCGCGCACCAAAAAACTGCTGCTTGTCCATTTTCGCCGGCACCGCTACATCGAAAAATCCGACCATCATCTCCTGATAAGTCTGGTCGCCCCAGGTCACGGTGGCGTTCGGATCAGGATTGTGCGGATTGTTGCGCGAGTTGTCATACCAGGCCACGGCGCGCAGCCGGGTTCCCGCCTTCAGCGGGATCGGCTCGGCCAATCGGTAGCTCAACTGCCAGTGAAAATGATAGTTAACCCGCAAGAGAGTCTCGATCGAGCCGTCGGGCCGCACAATGTCGTACTCAAAACGTTTGCCGCGCAGATGCATATGAGGAAACAGACTCAGCAGAGTGCAGTCATGGGGCAACGTGCCTTGCACTTCGACCCGGAAGTCATCCGCGCCGGGAGGAATGATGAATGCGTGATCGTTCAGCTGGAGAGTAATGACGCGGTGCTCCGGCGGGCTCTTGGTGAACACAAGGCCGATGCTGGATTGATCTTTTCCCGCTTTGCCATTCGTGGTGTAGTGGATTTGAAAAACCAGGTCTGATCCCGCCGGAACAAACTTTGCCATTCCGTCCGGCCAGCGGTCCGGTGAGCTGCCGGGCGCATACACCAGGAGCAAATCGCTTGTCGTCCCATGCGCTTCCAGTCGGTCCTCCGGGTCGTTGAGACTCGAGGCGGTGAACGGCACGCCGACCGGCGCGTGCCGCAGCCATCCTGAATCCGGCGGCCGGATATAGACCACGGCATGATGCACATACTGCGGGCTGGAAGGATGGACTTCCGCCATCTGAACCCATTTGTCCTCGGCGAAGTGCGTCGGCACAATCTCGTAGGTGTATTCGACGTCCCCATCCGCCGGGATGGCGACTGGCTTCGGTATCGGCAAAACGACATCCGGCTTTGCGATGTTCCATCCGCCGGCCCATTCCGGCCGAGCGGGCGCGTCATGGGGATCGCCCGCTGGAGTGCCGGCTGCGATCCACGCCAGCAGAGTCGTGATCTGTTGAGCGCTGAGCGAAGGATTGTTAGAGAAGTGTCCGAATCGCGGATCAGCGAACCACGGTGGCATCATTCCACTCCGCACCGATTTCGCGATAGCGGCCGCCCACGTTCGGGTCTGCTCGTACGTCAGCAGAGGCATGGGAGCGACTTCGCCGGGGCGGTGACAACCCTGGCAGTGGTCCTGGAGCAGGGGAAGGATGTCCTTGTAGAAAGTGGGGGCGCCTTTTTCGGCTGCCGGCGGTGTGGCGGTTGCCACTAGAGCGGCTACTACGACGAAAGTCACGATCAGCCCGAGGCGAGAACGCACGTTAATAGTGTACTAGGCTGAAATTCACTCTCGCAGGATGACACTGGGTAGTTTTTGCCAACCGTCACTCGAGGCTTTCCTGATGGCCTACGCGCGCAGCTTTCCGCCCAACCCTTCCAGCGCCTTGATGATTTGCGCCGACCACGCTGCCACTTCATCTTCCCGCAGCGTGCGGTCGGCCGACTGAAGACGGGCCCGCAGAAGCAGCGAATACTTGCCCGCAGGGACTTTGCCCCCGCGGAAAATCTCCACCGGAACAAAGCTGCGCAACTCAGAAAGGCCGAGCCCGGTGACACTGTGCTGAATTTTCTCGAACGTGACTCCATCGTCAAAGACAAAGGAAAAATCTCGTTCCACGGCCGGATACCGCGGCAAGGGCTGATAACGAACCACGCGCAGTCCCTGAGGATATAGACGATCGAGATAGATTTCCGCAACGAAAACGCTCTGGCGCAATTTGCGGGCGGCGGCGATCTCGGGATGGAGCTGTCCAAACTGAGCCACCAGAGCGCCATCCATGAGTGCTCGCGCCGAGTGTCCCGGGTAGTAGTAGTCCGCTGTTTGCGCATCGTACGTCAGCGATCTGTGCTGAAAGGCATGCAACAAGTTCTCCACATCCCCCTTCAGATCGAAGAACCCTCCATCGTGGGTGCCCCAGCCTTGCCCTTTCTGTAATGGTGGGGTGGTGGCGCCCATGCAAATGCGCTTGGGCTCGAGCGTCCCGCCCCCGGTAGCTTCGAAGACGCTGCCTGCTTCGAACAAGCGCACGTTGTCCGCACCGCGATTGAGGTTGTAGGCCAGCATGTTGAGCATGCCAGGCACCAGTGAACTCCGCATGACGGACGCCTCTTCGCTCTGCGGATTGGCCAACTCGATCACCCGCGCGGAAGAAAATGTTTCGGCATCTTCATGCGAGATGAATGTCAAAGATACGGCTTCGTGGTAGCCGAGAGCGAGCAGAGCAGTCCGGAGTTGCGCATCTTTTTCGGCGTCAGGAGTTTCCACCACGGCGCCGGCATATGCCGGCAGCGTATT
>Ga0307471_100000606_pt1 | contig 18497 bp, 19 predicted proteins | sample atmos_gasesAM3C__2_FD_204566 | JGI IMG/M metagenome (GOLD analysis project Ga0307471, IMG submission 204566) | Hardwood forest soil microbial communities from Morgan-Monroe State Forest, Indiana, United States - atmos_gasesAM3C_515 | ecosystem: Environmental > Terrestrial > Soil > Temperate...
GTTTGACGGGTTAGAATCGTCATAAACAAACTGACCGAAGTTTGCGAAGACGTCGATTTTTACCAACGGTTCCGATGGCGGTGGCGGGGCTACATTTTTCCCGTCCTTGCTATATGATACTGGCGCCGCTTCTCCGCCACCGATGGTGAACGTGTGTTTCCACTGCTCAGCCAAGCCTTCCGGGTTGATGTCGTCGTCCCATACCATTCGCGTGTTGACGAACGGGTTCGGCATTCGGCCGCCGGTAAACGTAAAGCCAGGGAAGCCCTTGTAGCCGCCATATGCCTGGCCGACGAAGATGCCGTCATCCCCCTTCGCGAATGGTCCGCCACCACCGGGCGAGGTGGTCGATGTGTCGCCACCGAAAGTTACGTTCGTTGAACGTGCGTTGGCGCTTGTCTCTAAGCGAACCCCAAAGAACCAATCATCCAGAACGGTTCCGCGAAGGCCTATGCGAAGACGATAGCGTTCACGCTCGCGCTCCTGCCAGTCATTTGCGTGATCCTGACCGAACTGAAAATGGTCAGGAAGTCTGCCACCGCGGTATTCGTAGCGCAGACGCAGGTCACCGAAGAGCTCCAATTCAGTGAGCCATGGGGACAATTTCCATTTTTCGGCACTTGCCAAGTCGGGCACGAGTTTCTCGACGTATGTCTTTCCATCGCTGGTCACCTCCGTCCTGGTTTTGCCTTCCCCAGCCACAGGCTCCCAAGACGTGCGCTTCTTTAATCCCGAAACCTCCTGTTCAAGTTCGGCATTGCGTTTTTGTAACTGGCTGACGGCTTGTTCGAGTTTTTGCAGCCGATCGGCATCGGATTCTTGAGCTCTTAGCGGCTGTGCCGCCAGTGAAAGAACTGCAGCCAGGCTCGCTCCGGCTGCGCGTAACATGGTTTTCTTGGTGAACATTCGTTTCTCCTTGTTGTGATGATTTTTCAGTTGCCTGAAGGGACGCGGTTAAGTGAACGCGAGGAGGCTAGAAACCGATTGTTACAGGCGCAAGACAAAAAAGTAACAATTCGGCGAACTTTTCCGCGAATCTTCCGGGAGCGGGCGGCTTCCAAACTGCCGAGGGAAAATAGACGACTGGAGAGCCGTCTTTCTTGTCCGCTTCAGCGAAACGCCGGGCCTTACGGCGTCGCTGTTGGTTGCGCGGCGGACGCCGGAGAAGAAGCAGGAGACGCCTGAATTGGCGAACTCGCTGGAGAAGAAACGGGCGAAGCCTGAGATGTCGCCGCGGCGGGAGAAGTAGCCGGAGCAGCTTGCTGTTTCATCAGCTCGCGCCGGAACGCGCTCCCCCCGCCGGTGCCCCGATGCGCATACAAAACCGACAACCCCAACGTGAGCGCGAAGAAAATGCCAGCCAGCCAGGTCGTGAACTTCACGAGTACGTTCGTCGTTTGCGCGCCGAAAATGTTCTCCGTGACCGCCCCGCCAAACGCCGCTCCCAAGCCTTCGCTCTTTGGGCGTTGCATCAAGATCACGAGCACCATGAGCAACGCCACCAGAACAAAAAACACCGACAGCAGATTGATCAGAAGATTCATCGGGGCGGGAAATATGAACGCTAAGTGATTGAATGTCGAATGACGAAGCAAAAGCTGCACGAACCAGTAGTTATTCGAGATTCGTCATTCGACCTTCGTCATTCTTTTGATCGCGTTCCAGATCGCATCCAGCTCGATAAGATCCGCATCACCGAGTCGTTTCCCTTGCCTTTGCAGTTCGTCCTCTAATCGATTGAAACGGGCGACGAATTTGTCAGTCGCGCCTTGCAACGCGCTTTCCGCATCGAGTTTGCATTTCCGCGCGAGATTGACGACTGCGAACAGCAGATCTCCTACCTCGTCCTCGATCGATTTCCGATCTTGCTCCAAGAGGGCCTGTTTTAATTCCTGAATTTCTTCTTCAACCTTTGCGATCACGTCGCGCACTTCGGTCCAGTCGAAATTCACGCGGGCAACCTTTGACTGTGCCTTTTGCGCGCGCATCAGAGCAGGGAGCGCCAGGGGCAAATCATCAAGATAATGCCCGCCTGCATCGCCGGCTTTACCTGTTTTTTCAGTGCGCTTGATCGATTCCCATTGTTTTAGCACTGCACCGCTGTCGCGCGCATCGCTGTTGCCGAAGACATGCGGGTGACGCCGGATGAGTTTCTCAGTTACATCCTTGAGCACGCCGTTGATGTCGAACCGGTCGGATTCGCTCGCGATTTCGGCGTGCATCACGATCAGCAGCAGCAGGTCGCCGAGTTCTTCGCGAAAATTCGCGCTATCGTTAGCGCGCACCGCGCCTGCCGCTTCGTATGCCTCTTCGATCAAGGCGGGCAACAACGATTCATGGGTTTGCTCGCGATCCCAGGGACAGCCGCCGGGAGCGCGAAGCTTTGCGACAATTTCGCAAAGTTGTTCAAACGCAGTCATTCTAAGCGAAGCCCGTTCAACTCCCTCCCGTTGCTCAGGGTAAACTCCGCGGAGTCGAAGAATCCTGCCGCGTTCTTTTTGAGTGTCATTACGGATTCCTCGACTTCGCTCGGAATGACCTTCAAATCCGCCAGAGCGAACGGTGCGTACCGAACTCGGAGATTTCGCCGGAAGATTTCTTACTGACGTAAATCGTGATGGAAATCACACTGATAAACGTGCCCGCAAAAACCAGCGCCACCAGCCAGGACGGAATGTGCCCGATGCGCAGTCCCTGGTAAAACGACACCACATCGTTAATCGGCTCGCTGGCATGCAAAAATACTTTCGTCACCCACGCCATCAGGATGAGAATGAAAATGAAAACATAATTGCGTTTCAATCGGCGCCCGACCGCTTCCAGTTTGCTGATCTTGAAGCAGGGCAGAATCAAATCTTCGCAAACGAGTTTTTTCCATTCGCCCTGCAGCATCTCGCGATTTTCCATCACCATCGGAACAAGAAAATGCGCTTCGAGCATCCGGACGCGCGCGCGGAAAGCATCGTAAAAACGGTAGCGCCGAGCCTCAATCCAGAGAAGCACCCACACAATAGCAAGGTTGAAAAAGAAAATGATGTGCGGCACCTGGCGAGTGGAGAATGCAATGGTGATAATGGCGGTGGTACTGGTGATCGCCCAGTTTGTCGTCACGTCGAGCCGCTGCCGCCACACCATGATCCGGCCCATTTCGCCGCGATAAAAATGCGACATCGCGTTGACGTAGCCCGGGTCGTAAATGCTCCGCTGGAGAGAGACGTTCCTCTCTTCGTTTTCTGCTAATGCTGTGTTTTCAGTTGCCACGGCTCCTTATTTAACTGGATAACTGGCTTTGCCGGATAATCCAATGAATCTCTCTCCGCCCAATGGCTGTTATGCTAACTGATCTGCTTGACGAAAAACAGGTGATCCTGGGGTTGCGCTCCAGGAAAGTGCCAAACGCACTGCGCGAGATTATCGACTTGCTGGCGCAAAACGGAAAGATCGATAACCCGGAAGCGTTCTTGGAAAAGGTGCTCGCGCGCGAGCAGGCGCACACCAGCGCGGTCGAAAACAGCGCCGTATTTCCTCACGCGCGGACAGACCTGATTGATGAAATTGTCGTTGGCATTGGACGCAGCCGCGCCGGGATACCATTCGACCACAACGGAGCACGCGCCCGTTTGATTTTTGTAGTCGGCGTTCCGGAACGGTTAGTGAATGATTATTTGATTTGCGTTGGGACGCTCGTGCGGCTGGTAAGAGATGACACGATACGATCGGGGATGCTGCACGCCCAAACGCCGCGCGAATTTATCGACACGCTTACGGCTGCCTTGTAGCCGCCGACCTCCGGGCGGCGCGGCCGTGCCACATCTTGAATTGGAAGCTACACCGCGACGCGCTCAGCTTCCATTTCACCGGCTGGAGCAACAACCGATTTGCTGCTTCGGTATCGCCAGATGGCAAACGCTACTAACAAAAGATCGAGAGCAACGAATATCGCCACATAAGTCTCGCCGCCAATGCCGAAACCGTAGCTACGTAGACCTTTGCCGAGGACAAAGTTCACGCCATACCACGCCATTAACACCGCGAGGAAACAAACTACGTTTGCGACTGCGAGGCCGAACTGCGTCCACCAACCCGCCAGCCGGCCGTGCAATGCCAGAATGTAACAAAGCAACGCGATCAATGCCCATGTCTCCTTTGGATCCCATCCCCAGAATCTGCCCCAGGAATAATTTGCGCACACTCCACCGAGGATTGGTACGTCGCCGCTGTTAAACAGGGCATCTTGGGTGCAGCCGCCGTACAACGGTGGTTCGTGCCCGCCGTAGCGATAAATTTATTCGTTTCCGTTTGCGCAAGCTGAAGCAACGCAGCTAACTTAGGTTCCGTGTTCAGCTTGACCATGCTCGGCAGCGGGAGCGCGGGAAACTCCGCGTTGGTCGCTACCGATCATTGCAAAATTCTCGTTGATGGCGGGCTAAGTGCGCGGCAATTGGTGTTGCGTCTGGAGCAGTGCGGCGTTATGCCCGAGCAGGTCGACGGCATCCTTCTCACACACGAACACGGAGATCACATCTGCGGTCTTGAAGTTCTCTGCCGCAAATTCGATGTGCCGATTTATTGCAACGCATTGACGGCAGAAACTGTGCGTTGCGATAGCTCATTCGAGCGACATCGCAACTGGCGAATCTTCGCTACCGGCGCCGAGTTTTCGATCTGCGACATCACGGTGCAAACGTTCCCCGTCCCCCATGATGCCGTAGATCCGCTGGGGTTCGCTTTTCATGCCGGCTCAGGCAGCCTTGGGTTTATCACCGATCTCGGTTATGTGACAAAGATGATCGTCGAGCGCTTGCGCCAGGTGCAAACGCTCGTAATCGAGACCAATCACGACGAAAAACTGTTGCAGAACGACACGCATCGGCCCTGGCCGGTAAAACAGAGAATCCAATCGCGACACGGACATCTGTCGAACACGTCCGCGGCAGGCGTCATCGAGGAATTGTTACCGGGAAAAATCGAGCGCGTTGTGCTCGGGCATCTCAGCCGGGATTGCAACACGCCTGACTTGGCGTTGGAAACAGTGCGCGCGTCCCTGGTAAAGCACGGCAGAATGGATGTCGAAATCCATTGCGCCACGCAGTCCGAAATCACTCCGCAATTTCGAATCGGTGAAACTGATCCAGGCGCATTTCAATCGACATTCGAGAACGCGTTTTTCCAAACGACGCTGTAGCGGCTGTCTATGACTGCCATCGGTAAAAAGCCCCGAAAGCGCTGTCTCTATCTCCTCTTTCCCTTTACACGCGAGGCGACATTCTTTGCCGCGGCGTCGAGAGCGCTACGCACGATGCTCTCGTTTGCCGAAGCAAGATAAACATTGGTGTAACCTTGCCGGCCCCAGGCGCCATTGGAAGGCCTGAAAACGTCGGGCGCCTTCTCGATGAACGTGCGCTGTTGCTCTGGTGCGAGCTTCACCATGCCCCAGTTTTCGTCGGGCACACCGAGCGATGCGAAAACCTTTCCGGCAACGCGGAAATCGGGATGATTCATATGCGACCGCTCAACAGCCGTCGGAATTTCAAGCGCCATCTTTCGAAACTCGTCGCTTGTCATTTCACACATTTCCCACGCCGATTATTTTTTCTGTGGCCGACCATTTCGCCGCGCACAGTGCGGCGGTCGACGCGGGTGAGGTTCTTTTCCATCGCCGGTGTGAGTAATGAAACATGCGGAATTTCGCAGAGATATTCGGCGACGAACCAGATCGGTTTTTCCGTGGTCATCCAGTTCAATTGATCGAATCGCGCCAGAGTTACCGGACGCGAATAGCGCCGCAGGGTCCGTTCGCCACGCAGGTTGAAGTAAATGTTAAAATAACTCATCGCCAGCTCGCGTAAGCTGCGATAAACGGGCTCCCGATAACGGCAGCCGGTGAAATTGGATTTCGCCACAGCGCCCCAATGGCCGCGCACCTTGAAAATCGCAAGTACATGATCAGTATCCTGCTCTGCTTCCAAATCGAAGATCAACGGTGGAAATCCCAAAACGCGAAGTGCAGCCGCGCCAAAAATCCCGCCTTCGAGGCATGACGCGGTGCGGTCGCGCAGAACTTTCTTTGGCGAACGTGCGGTATAACTGAGGTTGTAAGACAGGTCGTCGAGAAACTTCTGAACGCCGGCTGGATTTTTTAGGGCGCGCAACTGGCGCAACTCCGATTGCGTGAAACCGAAGCTGTTAATGCTTCGCACGACCGAAGCTCCAATATCGCCTGCCTCTTCTCATTTCTTTTCCTGTGCGAGTGTGAAAATCCCAAAAGCTTCGTTTGCAAAACCATCAGCTCTTCCGTCCTCACCGATCATGAACGTTGTGACAGACGGAACCTGGGTCGCGCCAGGAAATTGCATCAGAAACGCGCCGTTATTCCAGTGTTTTAATGTTGCGGGATATTTCGCAGGACCACATTCGACTTTCAGCGCATCGCCATCCTGTACGATCTCGCAATGGCCGTAATAATCATTTTCGTAAGTGCCGACGAGGGATTGCAGCGTGCCATTGAATTTCCCTGGATTCTTGGGCGCCGCCGGAGGCGTCAGCAATTTCTTCAGTTGCTGGTTGACCTCCGAAATCGCTTTTTGATCCGCTTCGGGATCAAGGCCCAAAAGCTGATTTAGAAAATACGCGCGCACAGCTTCGGGAAACGCGGTCAGATTGAGGTTGGCGAGAACGACAATTCCGGCGTTTTTGTCAGGCACAAGCACCAAAATCGTCCGGACACCTGCGAGAGCGCCGCCTTTTTCGATGATCTGATGTCCGGCGTAATCATAACTACCCACACCAAGTCCGTAATAAAAACCTGTTTTGTCGCTGATCGGCGGCAGATCGCTGAAATCGATTTTGTTGACCATGCTGCGTTTGAAAATTTCGTCGACGGTTTCGGGTTTCAATATCTGTTTGCCGTTGTACGCGCCCTTGTTCAGGAACATCAGCATTAATTTCGACATGTCCGCGGCAGTGGACGTAGCGGAGCTGGCCGCGCCAGTGGTGTCGAGCTTTGTTGGCTCGACGACGACAACCTTGCCGTCAGCCAGCGCGTGTGCTGCGGTTGCGTTGGCATTTTGCAAATCTCTCGTCCGCGTCCCGGATCGCGACATCTCCAAGGGTTTGAACAAGCGCGTTTCGACGAGATCATTCCATGAGTGCTGCGACGCGGCTGCGGCAACCTCACCGGCGACAAAAAAACCCGGATTCGAATACTGCGCCACTTCGCGCAAGCTGTAGCGCGGCTTGAAAAACCGAAGACGTCGTAATATTTCCGCGCGGTCATAGCCAAAACTATCGAGCGCATCCCCTGTGTATGCGGGCCAACCGGTACGCTGCGCGAGCAAATCGCGCTCCGTCATGAACCGTGTCATGTACGGGTCATAGCCGACAAATTCCGGCAGATAGTTAAAGATTGGTGTGTCCCAATCGAGCTTGCCTTCGTCAACAACGGTCGCCGCGGCTGCGGCGGTTAATGTTTTCGTAACTGACGCCAGTTGGAAAATTGTATTTTCATCCACGGCGCCGGATTTAGCCACATCGCGGACGCCATATCCTTTGAGCAAGACCGTTTTGCCATTTTGCACGACTGCCACCGCCGCGCCGGGCACCTGATATTCCTTCAACGCTTTGGTAATGAAAGCATCTAGGTTCGCTATTGGGTCAGTTTCGGACGCCGCGGGCGCCGACTGTCTCGGCAAAAGGAAAGCCAGCGTCAAGAGAATGATGAGAGCAAACCTTCGCACGAGCGTCATCTTTATCTTCCAGCATGCTGAAATGCAAACCCAGCGACGGGCCGTAAGCAGCGGCGGGCTGCAGACGCTACAATGCGGAGAAATCACAACCCAACCGGGTGCCGTGCGTCAAACCCGTGCGGCGGACGATAAATGGTTTGCCATCGCGGCGCCCATTTGCCGGTGTAACGGTCGTACGGCGTCGTATCGAGTCGGAGCCCGGCAATAACGGCGAAGGTGTGACCCTCGCGCGCGTAGATGGTGATCCATTTCCCGGGGCCGCGTTCCCCGTAGCTGCGAAACTCGGTTGAACTCATCGGCGCACTGATCAAGCCCCCGGCGCCCAGCACATAGGAGATTGTTCCGGAACAATCATAGCTGCGGTCATCAAAAGATTTGTGGCCGCCACCGTAACGATATGGCTTGTGGCGAAGTTGATTGGCTGCCCAGATTGCGCGTTTCACGGCGACTGGCGCATTCTTTGGCGCAGCTGCTTTGCCAAAACGAAGGCGCGCCGTCTTGCCAGACACAACCGGTCCAGAGGTTGGAAAAAGATCGGCTACTGCCGGTGGAACGACCCACGCGAAAACAACGATGCCGAGCAGGATTCGATGGCTAACCGGACAGATAGATTTCCTCCGGGATCCTGTCGTATCCCGGAAAACCTGTGGATGAAAGGAAAAAAATTAGGAGGAAGCCCTGTATTGAGTAAGGGCCAGAGAAATTGGACCGGCGGATTTGTAGGAGTAGCGGCAGTGATTTTGTGAGCAATCAGGCTTAACTAAACAAGGCGGACGGCGCAGGCGGTGAATCACCGAGGCGTAACGCTGTGAAAGTAGGCGACCGGCGGTTCGCCCTTTGCGCCCTCGCGAATTCCGCCGGTCAACCAACCGAAAGACTATCAAGTGGCCCGTGATGAAAATCGGCGGGACGGCCAGGGTCAGCCTGCGTCAGCGTAACCATGGTCCTGTTCGTAAGCTCGAATTGCTCGCCGCGTCTGCGGCCCCAGGACTCCATCGATTGATCCGCGATAGTAGCCGGCGCGAGCGAGTCGCCGTTGTAACTCGGCTACTCTCGACCGAGTCGCAGAGCCGTATTGGCTGCTGGAACCGTATTGGCTGCCAGAACCGTAGCCATATCCATAGCCGTTACCGTAACCGTAGTCACCGTAACCAGACCCTCCGTAACCATAGCCGCCGTATCCGTACGGATCGCCATAGCCGTACCCGTAGTAACCGTACGGATACCCATAGCCGTAATATCCTGGATATCCCCAGCCCCAGCCCCACCACCCTGGAAAGCCGAAGTCACCAATGAAGATGACGCGGTTATTGAATCGATTATTACGCCAGTTCCCATTCCAGTTGTTCCAGTTGCGGCCATTCCAGTTTCGACCGCTCCAGTTGCGGCCATTCCAGTTTCGGCCGTTCCAATTGCGGCCATTCCAGTTGCGGCCGTTCCAAGCGCCCATTCCGGGGCGTCCAACCATCCCGGGGCGTCCAGCCATTCCGGGGCGTCCGGCCATCCCGTGACCGCCACCGCCGCCGTGACCGCCACCGCCGCGCCCAGCTGTGGCGAGGGGGGCAGCAAGTGTTACGGCAACAAAGGAACTCAGAAAAAATACAAGTCTTGAAGGATTCATTTTATGTGGGGTTCTAATTATTAGACACCGCACCCATCGGAAAGTCTCGGTTTTTTTACGGTGATAAGAAATAAATGAGACCGGCGGATTCGGCCTTTTCGCCTTGCGAATTCCGCCGGGTCCATGCCTGCCTTCGGTTGCACCGCACCTGTCTATGAGATAGGTCTAATAACTAAAAGCCGGGATCGGACGAGAGTTTCACACTGATTGCTGCTCGCCAGCAGGTCGCCGCCCTGATTATCATGCCAGATAACGAAGATGAGGCGTGCTGCGACTTTCATATTGTTGGTCTTCGCGTGCCAAGAACTTCGCGCTTTGCAAGAGCATAGCGTAAGTCCTTCGCGACAATTCGTTATTTACGGCGCCGATACGACGTTGCGCGGGGCGATTTCGGAACTGGCGGAGCAGACCAAGACAAATCTCCTTGCCCTGCTGCGGCAGCGCGACGGATGGAAAACTGCGGTTGTAATCAATTTGCGATCGCAACAGGCGAACCTCCCCGAAATTCCGCCGACCAATGTACGAGTCAGCCAGACCGGATTTGGCGTGAAGTTGCAACTTGATTTGACCGTTGGCCAAAATTTCGACGGTTCATTGGTCGAGCGCCAACTGCTGCGGTCCATTCTGTTCGAGATGATTTATCGAGAGGAGAGCCGACTTGCACCCGGCGCGAGACTCGTCGAACCGCCGGATTGGCTGGTGGAAGGTGTGCTGGCGCTGACTCCGGGACGAGAGCGCGAGGCTCTGATGGAGGCGCTTTCAACAGCCGATAAGGGAAAGTCCCTGGAAGAATTTCTGGGCCAGCGCTTCGATCTGCTCGATTCCGCCGGACGCATGCTTTATCGGGCGTATTCCGTCGCCCTCGTGCAATTGCTTGTCGATGAGGGTGGTGGCCGCGCGCGTCTGACGCGGTACATCTCCTCTAATCTTAGGCATGCGTCGAACGATCCAGTCGCTGATTTGAAGGCCTGCTTTCCGCAATTGCGGGATGACGTGGAACAGAAATGGCGCTCAACCGTGGCTCGACTCAGCGAGCATCAAACTTACCAGTCGCTAACCTTTGCCGAAAGCGAACGACGTCTTGATGAATTGTTACAGATCAAGATTTCAGATGGCTCGCGCAATCGGGGGCGGCCAAAGCCGGCAAATCTTAGCGAGCTTTCGCGCCGCAAACTGTCCTCCGAGGAAAAAGCCGCAGTCAACCACATGAGCCAGGGGTTGCTGTTGCTTGTTGGGACGGCACATCCGGTCTTGCGTCCGGTCGCGCGCGAGTATCAGCAAATTGCAGCGCTGCTCATCCGCGGGAAGGGACGAGGAATCGCAAAGCGTATGTCGAATCTGGATGGTACTCGCAAGGAACTCACCGCACGAATGGGCGATATCGATGATTACATGAACTGGTTCGAAGCCACGCAAATGGAAAATCAGAGCGGAGCTTTCAGCGATTACCTCAAGGCGGCGACCCAATCGCGGGTCTCCGCGCCAAGGCGACGCGACCCGCTCTCAGTTTATCTCGATGCGCTGGAAGACCAGATCGAGACTTCCGAGCTGGAGTGATGGACTATTGGAGTGTTCGGGATTTGCGCTTTTTCGATCATTCCATTACTCCATCACTCGAACGACGCGCGGCCAGTTGCTGGTTCCGAGTTTGGCGATTATGCTTGCAGGCGCGTTTAACGACGCGCCTTTTTCATCCCATGCAAAAAATTGGATTTGCTGAAGCCCTTGATTCCATTGTGAAGAGCGACCCGCGGTACGAGCGGGACGCATACGTTTTTCTGCGTGACGCGCTCGATTTCACGACGAAGCAGCAAAAGAAAGTGAAAGGCACCAGCGTCCGCCATGTGTCCGGGCCGGAGCTATTGGAAGGCTTGCGACAGTACGCGCTCAAGGAATTCGGTCCGATGGTCATGACGGTTTTCGATAGCTGGGGCATTCACTCATCCGAGGACATTGGAAATATGGTTTTTAATTTGATCGGCGCCGGGATATTCGGAAAAACAGAGAAAGATTCGATCGAAGATTTTAGGAACGTTTATGATTTCCAAGAGGTCTTCGTGCAGCCGTTCGCACCTGAAAAACCAGCGATGACGAGGGCACGGGCGGAATTGCCAGCGCCTAAGCCTGCCGCATCGAGAAAGTGATCAGCAATCACACTGATCGCTGAGGACGCGGTCGCCGTCACTTCAATGGCTCGCATAGCACTGGCAAAGATTTCCTCAACGGTTCTATTATTTATGATGGTCAATCTCAAAGCTGCTACGACTGAACCCTCGCCCGTCATCACGTTTCCGCCGACCTCGGCGCACAAATGGATTTTGCCTAACGGGCTGACGATCATTGTCCAGGAAGATCGTAGTGCCCCCGTAGCCAGCGTGCAGGCATGGTGCGCCACGGGAAGCATCGACGAGGACCAGCACCTCGGAGCGGGGTTGTCTCATATTCTTGAGCACATGCTTTTCAAGGGGACGAAAACGCGAGGGAAAAATGAGATCGCACAGAAAATTCAGGACGTAGGTGGTTACATCAATGCATACACATCGTTCGATCGCACGGTCTTTTGGATCGACGTTCCGAAAGATGGGGTTGTTACCGCGCTCGATATTTTGGCCGATGCAATGATGAATTCGACTCTGCCGCCGGAGGAATATCAGAAAGAACAGGAAGTGATCCGGCGCGAGTTCGCCATGGGCATGGATGATCCCGATCGCGTGTCTGGGCTGCTCCTTTTTTCAACCGCGTATCAGGCACACCCTTATCGGTTCCCGGTCATCGGCGAGATCGAAATCTATGACCAGCTTACCCAGGAGCAGGTGATGCAGTATTACAAAATACGCTACGTCCCCAACAATCTCACCTTCATCGTAGTCGGCGATGTCGATGCAGAAAGAGTGCGCCACCAGCTCGCGGACTTGTTCAAGGCGTACCCGGAGAAATCACTCCAGCCCGTATTCATTCCAGCGGAACCGCCGCAACTTGGCCGGCGCGAAGCGCATCAGGAATTTGCCACGGAGTTGACGCATCTCTCACTGGCATGGCACATCCCGGCGGTTACGAACCCAGACGTACCCGCGCTTGATTTGCTCTCAACGATTCTCGGTGAGGGGCGCAGCTCGCGTCTGTACCGGCGCGTTCGCGAAGAGGCTGGTCTCGCGTTTCGCATATCGGCATTTTCCTACACGCCGGGAGATCCCGGTTTGTTCGGCATAGATGCTACGGTCGATCCAAAGAAACGCGAAGCAGCTGAGCAACTGGCACTGCACATCGTTGACGATGTGAAACACGCTGGCGTCACTGCGGATGAACTTGCCAAGGCAAAAAAGATCATGCTCAGTCATCACTTGGGCGCGCTCACGACTATGCGGGGCCAGGCGTCGGACATCGGCTCGAACTGGTTGCTCACGCGCAATCTGAATTTTAGCCGCGATTATCTCGACGCTGTCCAGAAAGTGTCGCTCGACGATATCAAGAGCGTCGCCGCGAAATACCTGACGGAAAACAATCTGACGGTTATCTCGTTGAATCCGAAAGGTTCGCTCGCCACCAAAACCGAGGGTCCGAAGGTCGCTGCCGCCGGCGAGATCCAGAAATTTGAATTATCGAACGGATTGCGTCTTCTGGTTCGCGAAGATCCTCGCTTGCCACTCGTGGCGATGGGCGCTGTTTTCCGCGGCGGTCTTCTTGCGGAGAGTCCCCAAGACAACGGTATCACGCATTTGATGGCGAAAGTGCTGCTGAAAGGAACCAAGACGCGCACCGCTGAGCAGATCGCCAACGAGATCGAGGCAGTTGGCGGTTCCATTTCGAGCGAGTCGGGCAACAACAGCTTTGGAGTATCGGTCGATGTCATGCAACCCGACTTGAAACTCGGCGTGGACTTGCTCTCGGAAGTATTACTGAACGCCACCATGCCTGAGAAGGCGATCGCGCGCGAAAAAGAGATCCAGATTGCCGCGATCCAACAGGAGGAAGAACAACTGACAGCGGTCGCCCGCAATATCATGCGGCAGGCGCTTTTTCCGCAGCATCCTTACGCGCTGCGCGGCAGTGGTTCCGTCGAATCCGTTAAGGGTCTAACGCAAAAAGATCTCATCGAATTTCGTGATCGTTACGTGGTCTCAAAGAACGGAGTGATCTATGTCTTTGGAGATGTTAAGGCAGCTGCGGTAAAGCAGCTTGTCGAGCAGGCGCTCGAGAGGATGAAGCCTGGCGCGCTTGCACTGACTGACGCAAAGCCGTCGATGCCGCTGAGCAAACCGGAGACCGTTGAAAGCCGCAAAGATAAAGCGCAAGGCGTGATCATGGTTGGATTTCGGGGCGCGAGTTTGTCGAGCCCGGATCGGTACGCGCTCGAATTGATCGATGAAGCGAGCAGCGACCTCGGATCGCGTTTCTTTATTCGCATTCGTGAGCAAATGGGCTTGGCCTATTACGTCGGCGCAAGCCAGATGCAAGGACTGGTGCCAGGTCTCTTCGCATTTTATCTCGGTACCGACCCGCAAAAAATCGAGAAGGTAAAGACCGAGTTGCTTGATGAAATCCGCAAGCTCGCAAACGAGGGATTAACCGCTGACGAACTGGCGCGGGCGAAGAAGAAACTGATTGGGCAACAAGAAATCGCCAATCAAAGCAACGACGCTTTTGGTTATCATTGCGCGCTCGACGAGCTATACGGACTCGGATTTGATTATTACAAGCAACTTGAGCATGATGTGAACACGGTAACGCTCGAGGATACTAAACAAGTGGCTGCGAAATATTTTCGCGATCAACCGTATGTTTTGGCGACGGTGCGACCGCCAGACGGTTCCGCAGCTGCGAAATAAAAATGAGCCATGGCTGAAGTCCAGAAAACCACGTTGAGCGGCGAGCTTTCCCAGCGCTTCATTGAATTTGTCGTGATGCACGCGCAAAACGCCGCGCTGTTTCTTGGCCAAATTCCAAATCCAAGAACCGGTGAAGCGGAAGTGAACCTGGATCTGGCGAGAATGTTCATCGATCAACTCGCCATGATTCAGGAAAAAACGCGCGGCAACCTGACCAGCGAAGAGGCAAAAGTGTTGAGTAACGCGCTTTCCAATTTGCAAATGGCATTCGTGGAAGTTTCCGGTGGCGCGCAACCCCAAGGCGCGCCTCAGCCTGAAGCGCCGGAGGCCGCGCCACCACCAGCGGCAGCTGAGCAAGCAGCAAAATCGGAGTCCGAACCGTCAGCACCTGCCGAGTCGGCTGAGCCAGAAACCGAATCGCGAAAGAAATTCACCAAGAGCTACGGGCCGTAAGGCATCATCCACCTTTAGCAAACGAAAAGGTGGAACGCGTTGGCAACTAAAACGCGGTTTGCCACCTGACGTTTAATATCGAGGAAGCCTTGGTGCGCGACGCTAGAAATCTTGCGCCTTCGGTGGTTGGCTTACACATCGTCTTCGCAGAAGCCGATCCACCTTTGGCAAACGCAAAAGATGCAGCGCATCGTTTTCGCCATCACGACCTTTTTCTTCTGTGTGAGAATCATTAATGTGAGCGAATCTCGGCAAAGTCCGTTTCGATGAAACGCCGAAACGAGCACGTTCGCCACGGCGAATCCGTCCTGTGGCGGACGAGAGGCGGTGCGCTATCCTAACGTCTGCTCTGACGCGAACTGGGAGTCGCGCTTGGACGTGATCGTGTTCTCGCGGTCTTACGCACGATGATGCTTTCCTGGCCAGGAGCGGGCGTCGGTGATGCTTCGGCGTACCTTTTTGTACTTGGCCAGATTAAGCGCCATGGCTGAGTTTTGATTGTCTCGCTGAATTCCTTGATGTTTTGGCCGGCTGGCTCAAGCTCAGTCGTCGCGACCTTTAGTTTCTCTGATGAGTTCCGCAGGTTTCGCAACGTGACCTCGATATTGTTGTTCTCCGTCAGACTGGTGCTGATTTTTTCGATGTTGGTCAGCGAATGCGAGAGCGCGCTGTCAGGCGCGGTCAGATCGGAAAGATGTTGGCCGAAGGTCTTGAACTGTCCGAGCGCAAGGGTCAGCTCTGAGTTTTCGTCGGTGAGACGATTCAGATTTTGCGCTGTCTGCTGAAGGTCTTTCATGGTGGTGGTCGCTTCGGTTGCGACCGGCTTGATTACTTCCAGCATTTTAGCCGCGGCTTCGCCCAGATCGGGTGTGCGTTCTCCAGCAAACATTTCGCCATCTTTCGCTCGGCCTGAGGCCCCGGTGCCCTGCGTGAAATCAATAGCGAGGTCTCCTAGCAACCCGAGCTGCAGCATTCGCGCCTTCGCGTCGCGATACACCCTCGCGTTTTTGTCCACCTGCACATCAACGCGCACCTCGAATCGCGGTTTGCCTGGCGTGGCTGAAGGGCTTGGACTAGGATTTGCTTCAGGCGGATGAATTGCCGCCTCTGCTTCTTCCGCCTGTTTTTCTTCTTCTGGCGACACCGGCGAAAATAATTTTTGGACCTGTCCAATCTTGCGACCGGCCAGCATGACCGGCGCGCCTTGTTTAAGTCCGGCCGCGTTATCGTAGTAAATCTTATAAGTCACCAGCGGTCGGAACAGCCCTGGCGCGCCGAGCAGAACCAGAAGGAAAGCGACTACGGCGATCGTGCCGATTACGAGCAGACCAGTCAGGATTTCATTTTTTTGTAATTGCATCGAGACTGCCTTCCAGAATCGGGCCTTCGGTACTCCCGCTCACGAACTGCGCGACGACTGGGTTTTTGGAGTGTTTGAATTTTTCGGGTTCGGCTTCTTCAATGATTTTTCCCTGATACAACATAGCCATTCGCGTGGCGATGCGAAAGGCGCTGCCCATTTCGTGCGTTGCGGTGATGGATGTGACCTTCGATTTCTCGCTGAGGCTGATAATTAATTCGTCGATCACCGAGGCAATGACCGGGTCCAGGCCGGCCGAGGGCTCATCCAGTAGAAGCAATTCGGGCTCAAGCACGAGCGCGCGCGCCAAGGCCACACGTTTTCGCATGCCGCCACTTAGCTCCTCCGGCAGCAGGTCTTTGGAATCCTCCATGCCAACGAGCTCGAGTTTTTCATCGACTGTCTTGTCAATCTCACTCTGGGATTTATCGGTGAGCTCTTCCAGTGGCAACGCAACATTGTCGCGCACATTGCGCGAGCTCAGCAGCGCCGAATACTGATAGACCATGCCAATGTGTTGTCGTACTCGTTGAAGCTTTCGGCGGGATAACCGCGTGATTTCAAATTGCTTGAAAAAAATCGAACCGGAATCAGGGCGGAGCGTCCCGAGAATCATCCGCAAAATAGTACTTTTGCCACTGCCGCTCTGGCCCATGATCACCAGACGTTCCTGCGGCTCGACCTTAAGCGAAACACCGTCGAGCACTTTCTTTTCCTCGAACCGCATGTGTACATCGCGCAGTTCGACCATGTCGAGCGAGGTGCTCACGTCGGATAAAAGGTGGTGTAAACGACGTTGTAGAGCGTATCAAAGCCGATCACTGCGGTGATTGCAGTAACAACGCTGGACGTCGTCGAAGTACCGACTCCAGCGGCGCCGCCTTTCACTGTCAGTCCCCGGTAGCAGGCGATCGCGGCGATGAGGAGACCGAACAGAAAGCTCTTCAAGATGCCGGTAATAATGTCGCGAATGAGCAATGAATCTTTCACGAGATCGAGAAAATAGGGGAAGGCAATACTGAAATAGGCTTTGCAGACCAGGCTGCTCGCGAAGATGGCCGCAATGTTCGAAACCGTAGAGAGACACGGCATCAGCAAGACCAGGGCGAGCATTCGTGGCGCGACCAGGAAGCGCAACGGCCCGATGCCCATGGCCTCAATTGCCTCGACTTCTTCGGAAACCTGCATCGTTCCCAATTCCGCTGTAAACGCCGCGCCGATGCGCGCGGCGAGCATGATGCCGGTGAGCAAGGGCCCAAGCTCGCGCGTAAAAGCAATTGCCACCAGACCAGGGATTAGCCGCTCCGTTCCGAAACGTTGCAACTGGTAACCGGTCAGCAACGCCATGGTCAAACCGAGGAAAAAGGAAACCAGTCCCACCAGCGGCACCGAATCGACACCGGCGCGTTCGGTGTAGCGGAAGAAACTGGCGGCACGAAACGGAACGCGTCCGTGCTGAATCCGCTCGAACGTTTCTTCGAACGTGTTCACAATGAACCAGAACACGCTGCCTACTTCGCGAAGAAAATAGCGCGTGAGCTGGCCGATTCCCTCGGCAATCACAACGGGCGGCGGTTCAGCGTTCGCCATGGACGAGAAGTTGCCTCACTTCGCCATTGGGAAAAGCGCAAAGTTCGACGCGCGAAAACAATGCGAGGATCGGTCGCACTCCAAAGCAGTTCGCGCGTCAGACCTTCAGGAAAACTTATAATGTATTCGCGGCAGTCTTTGGGAGTGCGTGGGCCTCCTCGCGCCGCTTTGATTTGATGCGAATATCCATGAGATCGAACAGCTATTCGACCTAGCGTAGCGATTACCAGATATGAAACGGCTTTCAATAACGAATTGCTTCTTTGCCATCGTGCTATTTAGTGCGGGGGCGCTGGCGGCGGCTCCAGAGCAATCACCTCCGGCGGGGGTTTCTAGCGAACGAAACCCGGATCACCAACCAAACATGGAAACGAAGAAAATTGGACTCGCGATCCACGGCGGCGCCGGCACTATCGAGCGAAGCAATATCACGCCGGAGCGCGAGCGCGAATATCGCGTCGGGCTGCAACGCGCACTCACGGCCGGTTACGAAATTCTCAAGCGTGGCGGCTCGAGTCTCGACGCGACGGAAGGCGCGGTGCGCGTGCTCGAAGACGATCCACATTTTAATGCAGGCAAGGGCTCAGTGTTCACAAGCGCCGGAACCAACGAGATGGACGCTGCGATCATGGACGGGAAAACACTCGCTGCTGGCGCGGTCGCTTCTTTGAAGCACATCAAAAGTCCCATCAGCCTTGCCCGGTTGGTGATGGAAAAATCCGGACACGTCATGATGGATAGCGAAGGCGCAGAAGCCTTCGCGAAAGAAAACGGGATTGAACTCGTCGATCAGAAATATTTTTTTACGCAGGACCGCTGGGATGCTTTGCAAAAGATCAAGGCTGCTGAAAAAAATCGCACGAGCAGCGTCGGAAAGGCGTTTCTGATTACCGATCAAGATC
>Ga0307471_100000607_pt1 | contig 18482 bp, 17 predicted proteins | sample atmos_gasesAM3C__2_FD_204566 | JGI IMG/M metagenome (GOLD analysis project Ga0307471, IMG submission 204566) | Hardwood forest soil microbial communities from Morgan-Monroe State Forest, Indiana, United States - atmos_gasesAM3C_515 | ecosystem: Environmental > Terrestrial > Soil > Temperate...
TTCTCGCCGCCGTCGATCGCGCCGACGGTGACCGAGCGCGCGGCGTCCATGGTGTAGGTGAGGGCCACCATCCGCGCGATGACCGACTCGACGCCCTCGAAGCGCGCGATCGGCTGGTTGAACTGCGCGCGGATGCGCGCGTAGGCGCCCGTCGCCCACACTCCCGCCTTGGCGGCGCCGGTAGTGTTCGAGGGGAGCGAGATGCAGCGTCCGACCGAGAGCTGCTCGACCAGCATGCGCCAGCCGGAGCCCGCCATGGCGGGACCGCCGATGATGCAGTCGAGCGGCACGAACACGTCGCGCCCCTGGACCGGGCCGTTCTGGAAGGGGATGTTGAGCGGGAAGTGCCGCCGGCCGATGCTCACCCCCGGGGTATTGCGCGGTATGAGCGCGCAGGTGATGCCGAGGTCGGTCTTCTCCCCGAGCAGCCGCTCCGGGTCGAACATGCGGAAAGCGAGCCCGATGACGGTCGCCACCGGCGCGAGCGTGATGTAGCGCTTGGAGAAATTCAGCCTGAGCCCGAGCACCTCGCGCCCCTGCCACATCCCCCGCGTCACGATGCCGGTGTCGGGAATGGCGGCCGCATCGGAGCCGGCGCGCGGGCCGGTGAGCGCGAAGCAAGGGACTTCCTCGCCGCGCGCGAGGCGCGGCAGGTAGTAGTTCTTCTGCTCCTCGGTGCCGTAGTGGTTGAGGAGCTCTGCGGGTCCGAGGGAGTTCGGCACCGCGACCGTGGAGGATGCGGTGGGGCTACGGCTGGCGATCTTCGCGAGCACGCACGAGTGCGCGTAGGCCGAGAATTCCAGCCCACCGTAGCGGCGCGGGATGATCATGGCGAAGAACCCGCGGGTCTTGAGGAACTCCCAGACCTGCGGCGGAAGATCCGCACGCTCGTGGGTGATGTGCCACTCATCGAGCATGCGGCAGAGCTCCTCGCACGGGCCATCGAGGAACGCCTGCTCGGCGGCGGACAGTTGCGGCGGCCGTGCCGCGAGCAGCTTTTCCCACTTCGGCGCGCCGGTGAACAGCTCCCCGTCCCACCACACGGTGCCAGCCTCGAGCGCCTCCTTCTCGGTCTGCGACATGCGCGGCAGCAGCTTCAGGTACGTCTTCAGGAACGGCCGCGTGATGAGCGCCTTGCGCAGCGGCCGCACGTTCAGCAGCCACAGCGAGGCGAGCAGCACCCACAGCAATCCCTTCCACACGCCGGCCGGCGCGCTGCTCGCGCCGAACAGCGTGTAGGCGGCGAGCAGCGCGGTGAAGGTGATGGTGAAAGCGAGCAGCGAGAGACGGCGATACGCGAGGAACAACACCGCCCCCACGAAGAGCAGCGTAATGACACCACCGATCTGCGTCAGCGCGTAGGCCGCCGCCAGGACGACAATCAACGATATGACGGCACCCAACATCGAGGCTTCCTCCGTGCGGCTCGACTCGCGCTGCGACTATAGCCCTTTGGCGGGCACTCCACGCTCAGCCGAGGAGGTCCTGCACCCCATCGCGCTCCTCGCGCAGCTCCGCGTGAGTGGTAGCGAGGCGCGCCCGGCTGAAATCATCCAGCGCGAGACCCTGGACGATCCGGTATTCCCCGTCTTTGACGGTGACCGGGTAGGAAAAAACGACTCCCGCGCCGATGCCGTAGCTGCCATCGGCGGGCACCGCCATGCTCACCCAGTCGCCCTGCGGCGTGCCGTGCACCCAGGTGTGCACGTGGTCGATGGCGGCCGAGGCGGCCGAGGCGGCCGATGAGGCGCCGCGCGCCTTGATCACGGCCGCGCCGCGCTGCTGCACGACCGGGATGAAGGTCTCGGTGATCCATCGCGCATCCACCAGTGATTTTGCCGGGCGGCCTCCCACCTCGGCGTGCGAGAGGTCCGGGTACTGCGTGGCGGAATGGTTGCCCCAGATGCTCATGCGGTGGATATCCGTGACGTGGCTGGCGGTCTTCTCCGCGAGCTGCGCGAGCGCGCGGTTGTGATCGAGACGGGTCATGGCGGTGAAATTGCGTGGCTCGAGATCGCGGGCGTTGGCCTGCGCGATGAGCGCATTGGTGTTGGCGGGATTGCCGACCACCAGCACCTTCACGCGCCGGTCGGCCACCTCATTCAGCGCCTTGCCCTGAGCCGAGAAGATCTGCGCGTTGGCGAGCAGCAGATCCTTGCGCTCCATGCCGGGGCCGCGCGGCCGGGCGCCGACCAGAAAGGCCACCTCACAGTCGCGAAATGCCACCCGCGCATCGTCGGTGGCGACGACCTCGCCGAGCGACGGAAAAGCACAATCGTTGAGCTCCATCACCATGCCCTGCAGCGCGGGAAGGGCGGGGGTGATCTCGAGGAGATGCAGGTTGATGCGCGTTGCGGCCCCGAGCGCGGCGCCGGCGGCAACACGGAAGGCGAGGGCATAACCGATCTGGCCGGCGGCCCCGGTGATCGCGACGTTCACGGCTTTCATGGTGCTTGGCTGCGTCCGCTGAAAAAGGGCCCGGAATTCTAGCCTGCGCCCGCAGAACCCCCCTAGCTCGCCTCCAGGCGGCGCGCGGCCGACTCAAACGCTTTGGGCGGCAGCGCTCTCCAACGCCGTGCCAGGACCGGTGGAGGCCCTTCAGAGCGTGGCAGGCCGCCCACCCGACCACGGCAGGAATCCCGGACGAGACCCCAAAAATACTTGGTGAGATGCCTTGACACTATAGTAGTGTACTAGTAGAGTATAACACCAATGAAAGGCAGCCAGACCCGGCTGCCGGGGAAGCTGAAGAGACGCCTGGAAAACCGCCCGTAAACGCCAAAGGAGACCGACATGAACGACTTCGTTTCCAGCCTGTATCGCGACCTGACCTGCGCTGCCGCCGCCCTGCTGATCAGCATGGTCATCGGCGCGAGCTTCGTGCAGTCCACCGCCACCGCCCGGGGTAACCCCTCGGCACCCGCGGCGACCGTGCTGCGCGCCTGAGCCCATCTCGAACACCACAAAGCCCTCACCGCAAGGAGTCGACCATGAACGCCTTCGTTGCCACCCTGACCCGGAACCTCACCTGTGCCGCCGCCGCGCTGCTCATCAGTCTCGTCATGAGCGCGAGCTTCGTGCAGTCCACCGCCACGGCTCCCGGGGCATATGCGCCCGTCGCCGCGGCTCGTACCGCGAATGCCTGACTGCAGGGACCCGAACGATCAAGGAGCGAGCCATGAGCACCTCCGTGAACAACTTCAGCTCGATGGTCTACCGTGAAGTCACCTGCGGCGCCGCCGCAGCCCTGATCACGCTGCTCCTGAGCATGACCTTCGTTCTCTCGACTGCGCTGCCCCCGGGCGCGCACCGCTGGCCGGTCGTGTTCGTCGCAGTGCAGCCCCAGCATGCCTGGTTCGGACAGCCCGAGCCGGCCGTTTTGGTAGATTAGTTCGCTAGTCTCCCGTCACAGGCGCCGTGCAAACGTTAATGGATCCGCAGTGGGACGACAGCTCGCCTATCTATCGGCAACTGCGGGACCGAGTGGTGGCGATGATCCTCGAAGGGGTCCTCAAGGAAGGCGACCCGTTGCCCTCGGTCCGCAGCGTCGCTGCGGACTTCCGCCTGAATCCGCTCACGGTGCTCAAGGGCTACCAGCAGCTGGTCGACGAGCAGCTGGTGGAGAAGCGTCGCGGTCGCGGCATGTTCGTGAGTACCGGCGCCCGCAAGGCGCTGATGAAAGACGAACGCCAGCGCTTTCTCGAGGACGATTGGCCGAAGATCTACGCGACGATCCAGCGGCTCGGATTGACGCAGGACGAATTGCAGCGCGCCGCGGCCGCGGCGCCGGCGGTGCCGTGGCCGGCGGCCAACAGCGCATCGCCAGGTACTGACGCATCGCCGGGTGAGGACGATGACAGCGGTAATTGAAGCGCGCGGACTCACCAAGAGCTATGGCGCCACGCGTGCGCTCGATGACGTGAGCTTCAGCGTCGAGGCCGGGCGCATCGTCGGATTGATCGGTCCCAATGGCGCCGGCAAGACCACCGCCCTCAAGGCCATCCTCGGCCTGACCACTTTCAGCGGCGAGCTGCGCGTGCTCGGGCTCGACCCTCGCCGCGAGCGCGATGCCCTGATGCGCGAGGTGTGCTTCATCGCGGATGTAGCGGTGCTGCCGCGCTGGCTGCGCGTCAGCCAGGCGCTGGAGTTCGTCGCCGGCGTGCACCCGCGCTTCGACCGCGCCGTCGCCGAAAGCTTTCTCAGGAAGACCGACATTCACATGGGTAGCCGCGTGCGCGAGCTCTCCAAGGGGATGGTGACCCAGCTGCACCTGGCGCTGGTGCTCGCGATCGATGCGCGGTTGCTGGTGCTCGATGAGCCGACGCTCGGGCTCGATCTGCTCTACCGGCGCAGCTTCTACGACACGCTGCTGAATGACTACTTCGACAAGCAGCGCACCATCCTGCTCACCACGCACCAGGTGGAGGAAGTGGAGAACCTGTTCACCGACGTCATTTTCATCAATCACGGGCGCGTGGCGCTCAGCGCATCGGTGGAGGATCTCGGCAGCCGCTACCAGCAGCTGACACTCGCGTCCGAGCAGGCGGCGCGTGCGCGCGTGCTGCAGCCGTTCTACGAGCGCGAGGTGTTCGGGCGAGTGGCGATGTACTTCGAAGGTCGCTCCGCGGCGGAGCTCGGCGGCCTCGGCGAGCTGCGCACCCCGTCGATCGCGGACCTGTTCGTCGCCAAGATGCAGAGGATGGGTGGCCCATGAACAGCACTCTCGCCGACACCGCGCCCGACGGCCCGCGCAGTGACGCCGCCCCTGCCGCGAAGGAGCCGGGCGCGGTCCTGCTCACGCTCGTGCGGCGCGAGTTCTGGGAGCACCGTGCGCTGTGGCTCGCGCCGCTATGCGTAGTGGCCCTCCTGGCGCTATGTGCCGCGATTGGCCGCATCCACATCGATGTGGATGAGGCTCCGGACCTTTCGAGCGAGTCGCAGCGGGTGGCGATCTTCTCGATCATCCAGCTGGTGCTCGCGGCGCCGCTCTACATCGTGATCATGTTCGTCGGAAGCTACTACCTGCTCGACTGCCTGTACGCCGAGCGCAAGGACCGCAGCATCCTCTTCTGGAAGTCGTTGCCGGTGTCCGATGGACTCACCGTGTGCGCAAAGCTGCTGGTGGGACTGGTGTTGGTCCCCTTTGGAGTGTTCGGGCTCGCGCTGCTGGCCCACCTGGTGTTCACCGCCATCCTCGGTGCGCGCGTCGCTCTCGGGACACTGCCGCCGGTGCTCGCCTGGAACACCTACGAGTGGCTACGCACCGATGCCGTGATGCTCCTGGCGACACTCCTCGTCGTGCTCTGGTGGGCGCCCATCGCCGGTTACCTGCTGCTCGTCTCGGCCGCGGCGCGGCGGGCGCCGATTCTCTGGGCGACGCTGCCGTTCGTACTCGGACCGGTGCTCGAATGGGTGGCTTTCGGAACCCGCCATCTGCTCGACTTCATCGACTACCGCGCCAACGGCATCTGGTGGCTACTCGGCGTGGAGAAGACCCGCATCGTCACCAAGCACGGGCTGTACTCCGTCGGCACGGCGCTCGAGGTGCTCGATTTCCGTGCCCTGCTGACGAGCGTCGACCTTTGGCTTGGGCTCGCGGTCACCGCGGGGCTGGTGTACGCGGCGATCCGCATTCGCCGCTATCGCGACGACGCCTGAGAAGGGACGTCCGAGCCGATCGCACCCAACACGTAGTGCTGCTGCGCCCCGGAAATTACCACGTCCGCTAACAGCACCCCATAGATCGCGCTTATCATCCCGATCCGGACAAGCGATTGGCCCGCGCGGCGCGGCGGCGGTTTAATTGAGCTCCCCGCAAAAGGAGACTGACATGTTTGACACCCGCAACGACTTGCCGGCCAACGTGCGAGTCGAGGTGACCGAGCTCCTGAACGCCCGGCTGGCGGATGCCATCGATCTCGGCGCGCAGAGCAAGTACGCCCACTGGAACGTCAAGGGACCGCACTTCATCGCCCTGCACGAGCTCTTCGACAAGGTCGCCGAGAGCATCGAAGATCAGATCGACACCATCGCCGAACGCATCACCGCGCTCGGCGGCCGCGCGCACGGCACGATCGCCTCCGTCGCGCGCCGGACCACCCTCAAGCCCTACCCCGAGGACATCGCCGAGGGCCTGGCGCACGTCGATGCGCTGTCGGCAGCGCTCGCGGACTACGCTGCGAAGATACGCGCCGCGATCGAGACTGCGGCCCGCATGGGGGATGCGGACACGGCGGACCTCTTCACCGGGGTCTCGCGCGAGGCCGACAAGTACCTCTGGTTTCTCGAGGCGCATCTGCACGCCAAGCGCTGAGGTCGCCCCCGCCGCATGTCCGTCGAGGTTCGCCGCACTGCAGCCGGGCTGCAGCTCGAGCTGGTCGGGCAGTGGGGACTATGGGAGGCCGAGGCTGCCCGGGCGCAGCTCGCGGCGATCGACCTGAACGCGGTGCGCGCGGTCGAAGTCAGCACTCGCGGCGTGGAATCGCTCGAATTGTCGGGCGCGTGGGTGCTGCGTGAGTTCCTGCAGCGCGCCCGCGCGGCCGGGGCGGCGGTATCCTTTCAGGGAACCCCGCCCGATCAGCTGCGGCTCATCGATGAGACGCTGAAGGAGCCGCAGGCGGGCAGCGGGACGGTGCCGGCCGCCGCTGCGCCGGCCGCCGAGGCGCCGGCCGCCGAGGCGGGCCTGCTGTACGACATCGGCCACTACGCGGTTCGCGCCTGGCGCGATGCGGAGCTGTCGTTAGCATTTCTCGGCCGCACCTGCGTCACTCTCCTCTCGAGTCTCGGGAGCCTGCGGCGCCTGCGGCCGATCTCCGTGGCGCGGCACGTGTACGACACCGGCATCACCGCCGTGCCGATCGTGGCGCTGATTGGCTTTCTCGTCACGGTCATCATTGCGTACCTCAGCGCGCAGCAGCTGCGCGGACTCGGCGTCGATATCTACGTGGTGGACCTCGTGACCATCGGCGTACTGCGCGAGCTCGGGGTACTGCTCACTTCGATCATCACCGCGGGCCGCTCGGCGAGCAGCTACGCGGCCGAGCTCGGCTCGATGCAGCTCAACGAGGAGGTGGACGCGCTCATCGCCACGGGCGTCGACCCGTTCGAGGTGCTGGTGGTGCCGCGGGTGCTCGGGTTCATGATCGCGCTCCCGCTGCTGACGATCATCGCGGATCTCGTCGGACTCACCGGCGGGGCATTGCTGTGCCGCTATCTCCTCGACATGCCGCTTACGCAGTACATCAACCGCGTCGACGAGGCCATCTCGCCGACCACCTTCTGGGTCGGCATCCTCAAGGCGCCGGTGTTCGCGGTGCTCATCGCGCTCGCCGGCTGTTATCGCGGCATGCAGGTGCGCGGCTCGGCGCGCGAGCTCGGGCACAAGGTGACCGTCGCCGTGGTGCAGGCGATCTTCCTGGTGATCCTCGCCGATGCGCTGTTCGCCATCGTGTTCATGAAGATGGACATCTGATCGATGCGCGACCCGGTCATCGAAGTGCGCGGACTGGTGAATCGCTTCGGCAGCCAGTTGATCCACGACGGGCTGGAAATGGAGGTGGGAGAGGACGAGGTGTTCGGCATCGTCGGCGGCTCGGGCTCGGGGAAATCGGTGCTGCTGCGGAGCATCCTCGGCCTGCAGCATCCGGAAGCCGGAACGGTGCGCATCGAAGGCCACGACATCACGCGCATGAGCGAGGCGCAGCTGCGCCGGATCAAGGCGCGCTACGGGGTGGCTTTCCAGAGCGGCGCGCTGTACTCGGGACTCACCGTCCTGCAGAACGTACAGCTCCCCATGGTGGAGTATCTCGATCTCGAGAGCGCGGTGCGCGATGAGCTGGCGCTGCTCAAGATCCGCCTCGTGGGCCTCCCGGCGGATGCGGCCGGCAAGTACCCGGCGGAGCTCTCCGGCGGCATGGTGAAGCGCGCCGCCATCGCCCGGGCGCTCGCGCTGGATCCGGCGCTGTTGTTTCTCGATGAGCCGACCTCCGGTCTCGATCCGGTGAGCGCCACGGCGTTCGATGAGCTGGTGTTGTTCCTGCAGAAGGAGCTGAAACTCACCATCGTCATGATTACGCACGATCTGGACAGCATCTTCCGTACCTGTAATCGTGTCGGGGTCATCGTGAACCGGCGCATGGAATCGGACACCGTGGACCGCATCGTCGATCACCCGAACCCCTGGATCCAGGAGTACTTCCATGGCGAGCGGGCGCGCGGCGCCCGCATCGCCGCGGGCACTGGCGGCGGCGGCGCCGGGGACGGCCATGGAGCGTGAGGCGAACTACGCCGCGGTGGGGGCCTTCGTGCTCGTCGTGTTGCTGGCGGGCGCGCTGTTCGTCTACTGGTATTCCGACACCCGCGAGCACCGCGACTACAACCGCTACGAAATCTACTTCACCGGCAGCGTGAGCGGGCTCGACAAGGGCGGCGCGGTACGCTATCTCGGGGTAGGGGTGGGCCGGGTGGTCGACCTGCGCATCGACCCGCGCGACTCCTCACGGGTGGAGGTGATCGTCGACGTCGATGCACGCACGCCGATCTCCACCCATACCGTGGCGGAGCTGCAGCTGCAGGGCATCACCGGGCTCCTGTACATCGACCTTGCCGAGGATCGCAACAACAAGCGCTTCGCGCCGCCGGCGGTTACGGGGCTGAAGTACCCGGTGATCCGCTCGGCCCCCTCGCGGTTCGATGTGTTCCTGGCGAGCCTGCCGGAGCTGGTGCAGCGCGCCAATCAGCTGCTGAGCAGCGAGAACCTGGCGGCCGTGTCCGCGGCGCTCGGCAACCTCGACAAGGCGAGCAGCCATCTGCCGCAGACGGTTCACGATCTCAACGCGCTCATCGCTGAGCTGCGTGCGGCGAGCACCGAGCTCACGGCCTCCGCGCGCGGCGCCCACCGTCTGCTCGATGCCGTGCAGCCGGACGTGGAGGCGATCGTGCAGCGGCTGCACAAGGTTGGCGATAACCTCGCGGACGCCACTTCCCAGCTCGACAAGCTGATCGCGGAGAACCGCCAGGACGTGCGCTCCTTCACCCGCGACGGACTGCCCGAGGTCGAGCGCTTCGTGCGCGAGGGCCGCGCCGCGGCCGAGGACATCAGTGCGCTCGCGAACAGCCTGCGCGAGAACCCGACGCAGCTGCTGTACCAGCCGCCGGAGCGCGGCGTGGAGATCCCGCGGTGAGCGCCCGCATGCCGGCGCGGACCGTGCCGCTGCTGTGTCTATGGCTCGCGGGCTGCTCGGGGCTGTTCCAGAGCAAATCGAAGCCGGAGCAGATCTACTACCTGCGCGCGCCCGCCGCGGCCACCACCCCGGCGGCTCCCGCGGCAGCGATACCCGCGTCGCTGCGGGTGGTGCGCCCGGTCGCCGATCCGGGTCTCGACAGCGCGCACATCATGCTGGTGCAGGGCGATCACCGCATGAACTTCTACAGCGGCAGCCGCTGGCCGGCGCGCGCACCCGAGCTGATCGAGGCGCTCACGGTGCAGACGCTGCGCACCTCGGGCGAGTGGGCCTCGGTGGAGGATTCCTCGAGCCCGTTCCCTTCCGACTACCTGCTGCAGCTGCACGTGCGGCGCTTCGAGGCCGACTACACCGGGTCGGAGACCGCACCGGTGGCGCGGGTGGTGTTCGACTGCACCCTCGGCCGCCGTCAAGGGCGCGAGGTGCTCGCGAACTTCACCGTCAGCGGAGAGGTGGCGGCTCCGGCCAACCACCTGAGCCAGGTGGTGGCGGCGTTCGAGCAGGCGACGGGGACGGCGCTCAACGCACTTGCACAGCAGACTGCGCAGGTGGTGCACGGCGATGTACAGCGCCCCGCTCAGGGTGAGGACGAGGCGCCGCCCTCTGGCAATCGCTAGCGGCGAGCCGGTGCTCAGGCCGAACGGGTAGCGGCCTCGCTCCCCTCGCGCAGCAGGTGCACGAAGGGCGCCGCGCCGCCCGCCGCCTGCCTCGCGAACAGCGCCAGCAGGTCTTCCACGGCGCACGGCTCGCCGAACAGCCGCCCCTGTCCGTAGTGGCAGCCGTTGACGCGCAGGAACTGCAGTTGCGCCTGCGATTCCACCCCTTCGGCGATGACTTCCATGCCGAGGCTGCGGCCCATCTCGATGATGGTGCGCACGATGGTCGCATCGCCGGCGTCCTCGGTGGCATCGCGCACGAAGGACTGGTCGATCTTCAGCGTGCCGATGGGGAATTGCTGCAGTGCTGACAGCGAGGAATAGCCGGTGCCGAAGTCATCGATCGAGAGGTGCAGGCCCATCGCGTACAGCTCATCGAGCAGGCGCACGGTGCGCTGCGGATCGGCCATCAGCGTCGTCTCGGTGATCTCCAGCTCGAAAGCGGTGGGCGAGACGTGGTGGCGACGGAACACCGAGCGGCAGCGCAGGATGAAGCTCGCCTGGCGCAGCTGCTTGAGCGAGAGATTCAGCGAAATGCGTCCCGGGTCGCCGCCCTGGTCCTGCATCTGGCGGTAGTCGAGACAGACGCGATTCAGCACCCATTCGCCGATGTCTAGGATGAGGTTGGTCTCCTCGGCGAGCGGAATGAACTGCGAGGGTGGAATGTCTCCGTGTCCGGGCAGCCGCCAGCGCAGCAGTGCCTCCGCGCCGCTGATCCGCCCGGTGCGCAGGTCCACTTTGGGCTGATAGCGTATTTCCAGCTCATCGCGCTCGAGCGCGCGGCGCAGCTTGCTCTTGAGCATCAGCCGCTCGACTGCCGCGGCATTCATCTCCGGCGAATAGAAGGCGAAGGTGTTGCCGCCGTTCTGCTTGGAGTAGTACATCGCCGCGTCCGCGTTGCGGATGAGGTCGATGACGTTCTCGGCATCGCGCGGGCAGAAGGCGATGCCGACACTCGCGGTGAGGAACACCTCGTGCTGGTTGAGCTGGAAGGGACGGCTCACCTCCGTGAGCAGCGCGCGCGCGAGCTGCGCGATCGGGCCGCGATTGTCGGCATCCGCCGGCAGGGTGTCGACGAACAGCGCGAACTCATCGCCGGCGAGGCGCCCGACCACGGTCTCGCGCGGCACCGCGCGCGTCAGACGCTCCGCCAGCACCTCGAGCACGCGGTCGCCGGCGCCGTGGCCGAAGGTGTCGTTCACCTCCTTGAAGCGGTCCATGTCGAGGTACAGCACCGCCACCACCTGTCCCGCGCGCAGCGCCCGGGCGATGGTCTGCTGCAGGACGTGGTGGAACTGCATGCGGTTGGGAATCTTGGTGAGGGCGTCGTAGCGCGCGAGATAGCGGATGCGCCGCTCGGCCCGCTTGCGCTCGGTGATGTTGCGCGCGACGAAGATGTTGCCCTGGAACTGCGGGTCGTCGCTCTCGATGCGCGAGCCGGTGAAGGACACCGGGATGGTCTGCCCCGAGCGCGTGCGCACCAGCGTCTCGCGCGTCTCCTGCGATGCCTGCTGCAGATCGAAGTCCACGCGCTCGCGCTCCTCGAGCACCGCAAGGATGCTGCGCCCGAGCAGCTCCTCCTCGCTGAAGCCGAGCAGCTTGCAGGCCCCGGCGTTCGCCACCTTGATGACCCCGTCGGGAGAGGTGACGAATACCGCATCGGTCATGCTGTTGAGCATGCTGTGCAGATAGCTCTTGTTGACCGTCGACTGGCGCAGCCGGCCACGCATGCGCTCGAGCGCCTGCTGCAGCTCCCCGAGGACATCGCGGCGCTGCACCTCGACCGGCCGCGTGTAATCGCCCTGGCCGATGCGCTCGGCGCTGCGGATGAGTGAGTACAGAGGGCGCTGCAGATGACTCACCGCGCGCCACATGAGGGCCGCGGCGAGGAGCGCACCGCCTGCGGCAAGTGCCAGTGCCAGCCACCAGGTGAAGCGCGTGCGTTTCGCGGTGGCTTGCTCGAGGCGTGCCGCCAGGCTGACACCGGGGGCCGGTGAGGCCTGCGCGAGCGTCACGCCGAGGGTGGCGAGCGTTTCGGGCGTGACGGCGCCGGGGATGTTCTCCGCATACGTGCTGACCTTCGCCGCCGCCTGGGCGGTGAGTGTGCCGGGGACGAGCGCCGCCTCACGGTGCCAGTTGAAGAGCGGCTTACCGTTGCGGGCGGTCACGGTGATCGCCTCCACGGTCCGGTCTTCGCTGAAGGGCTGCAGCCGCCGCGCGATCCCCTCGGCATCTCCGGCGCGCACCGCGCCGGCGATGTCATCCGCGGCGTGGGCCGCGAGGCTGAGGGCCCGGGCCTCGAGCTCGGGGTCGATGCGCTCACGCGCTGCGCGCTCGGCGAGCGCGCTGAGCGAGCGCGCGTCGGCGGCGTAGCGCACCATGAACAACACCGCCACCGCGGCCGCGGCGAGCAGCACCACGACGAAGCTCGCAATGGCGTATTTCAGCCTGAAACTGGCCGCATTCACCTGCGTGGTCCGCGCGTGTGGGATCCCCCAGATTATTACGGGGATATTAACCGCCGCTCGGGACCTAAGGCTACCGGCGGGAAAGACCCTAGCCTCAGTTGCCCGACCAGACTCTCTTTATATGCCCGAGCATGAGGCCGCGCATGGTCGCCATGGGGTCGGCGGTGGCAGCGAAGATCGGCGGCCGCCGCCGCAGCAGCTGCCAGCTCTCGCTGCGCAGGACCTGCCGCAGGTAGTCGAGGTTTCGCTCGATGGCCTCGATGTAGGGGTTATGGCCGTCGTAGAGGGTCTCCAGGTAACGGTAGGCCCCTTGGAAGTCGCGCTCGAGGCGCTTCTCGCGCACGTCGCTCACGAACTCCGGCGTCTGCCGCAGCAGGTCGAGCCCCGAGGCGTACTTCACCTGCGGGCCGCTGTCGCTTACCGGCAGCGCTACCCCGCCCAGCACGAACTCCGCGTACAGCCGGTCGCGGCATTTCTCGAGGTAACAGCGGTCGGCCATCTGCGCGATCATGTCGGCAGTGCCGAGCAGGTGCCCGAGGGTGATGTCGCGGGGATCGGCGACCCGTGACTCGATCTCTCCGAAGGGGACTTCGTAGCCGGTGAAATGGATGATCTCGCTTGACACCGGCACCCAGGCGCCAAAGCCGAGCACCGGCAGGTACTCCTGCAGGAAACGGGCGCCGCGCGATACGTGGGTACGGGTGAACTCGGCGCCGTTCTGCGATTCGTGATCGTCGGCACGACGCAGGTAACCCACATCGTGGAAAAGCCCGGTGACGAGCCCCACCGTGGCGCGGGCGCCGCCCAGGCGCAGGTGCTCTTGCTGCTGCCGCTCGTAACCGACGATGAGCCGGGCGAGCGCCAGTGTTATGTCGAGGGTGTGCTGGCGGTCGTGGTAGACGGTGTCGACGCCGTGGTAACCGGGCACCTCGCCGGCAAACAGCCGCTCGAAGTGTGCGAACGCACGGTGCAGCGGATCGAGCGACATTCCGGGCCACGTCGGGCGATACAGGGCCTCCACCGCAGCGAGCACCGCTTTCGGCGAGCTCACCTGCACGCTGTTGGTTACATCGAAGTCACTGCGTCGGCTGTTGGTCATTCGTTATGTTTGGAGGCTCGGCCGACCTTCCCCTTGGGCCATCAGATCATTGACTTATTAAACAATTTAGACACAGCTGGTAGCTCCGCGCCGCGACGCGCCGCACAATTCAGTAGATCCGCAAGCCGCCGTACTTGCGGCGGATGTGCCGGTCGAGCATAAGCGCGCCGAGGCCAAAGCCGAGACCGAAGCCGACGAGCAAAGCCGCGATGCCCCAGGGCCACGGCGGGTGTGGGCGTTCGTCCGTGCTGAAGAGCGACCCGGCGGGCGGTGCGCCCGCCTCCTGTGCCGCGGCGGGAGCCGTCGCGGCAGGCGCGCCACCGCTCACCGCTGGGCTCGCGGCGCTGCCCGAGGCCGGCGGCGCGGGGTTGGCGCGCAACTGCGCCTTCAGCTGACTCATCTCATCGCCGAGGCGCGCAATCTCACCATCGCGCTGCGCGAGCCGTACACGCAGCGGCTCCTCGGCCGTGAGGTACGACGCGCGTATCCAGCCCTCGCGCCCGCTAGCAAGACGCACGTGCACCTGCTCGCCCGCGCGCTCGAGCAGCTCGACGCGCTCGCCGCTCTTGACCGTCGCGATGCGCTCGCCGCTCGCGTCCGGTGCGCTGTTCACGTTGACCACCAGCTGTTCGACGACGTAGAGCGGCTCGGCGTGGAGCGGCGCCAAGATCATGAGAGCCGCGAGCTGCGCCACCGCCAGGCTCCGGTCGGCACACCCGCGCGCGCGGCTCACGCCGGCTCACCTGCACGGTCGATGCCGTGCTGCCTCAGCAGCGCGCGCACATCGGGACGGCGACCGCGAAACTCGATGAAGGCATCCAGCGCGTCGCGGCTGCCGCCGCGGCTCAGGATGGAATCGAGAAAGCGCTGCGCCGTGAGGCGATCGAACACGCCGTGCTCCTCGAAGGCGGCAAAAGCGTCCGCCGCCAGCACCTCCGCCCACTTGTAGCTGTAGTAGCCCGCGGCATAGCCGCCGGCGAAGATGTGTCCGAAGCTGTTGGGAAAGCGGTTCCACTCCGGCACCGGCACCACCGCCACTTGTGACCGTACCTCGCGCAGGATTTCGAGAATGCGGCCGCCGCGCTCGGGGGAGTACTCGGTGTGAATGCGGAAGTCGAACAGCGCGAACTCGAGCTGCCGCATCATCGAGAGGCCGGCGTGGAAGCTGCGCGTAGCGATGAGACGCTGCTGATCTCCGGCCGGTAGCGGCGCGCCGCTCGCGAAGTGCCCGGAGATCCGCTGCAGCACCTGGCTGTGCCAGGCGTAGTTCTCGAAGAACTGGCTCGGAAGCTCCACTGCGTCCCAGGCGACGCCGTTGATTCCGGCGATGCTCGGGTAGTCGACGCGGGTGAGCAGGTGGTGCAGCCCGTGGCCGAACTCGTGGAACAGCGTCACCACGTCATCGTGCGTCAGCAGCGCCGGGCGCTCGCCTCCGGGCGGCAGGAAGTTGCACACCAGGTAGGCCACCGGCAGCGCCGCGCCCGATGACAGGCGCTTGCGCCCGATGCACTCATCCATCCAGGCGCCGCTGCGCTTGTTGGGGCGCGCGTAGGCGTCGAGGTAGAAGCTGCCGATGGGCTCCCCGCCCGCGGCGACGATCTCGAAGAAGCGCACATCCGCGTGCCACACGGGTGCGCCGGCGCGTTCGCTGATGCGTACGCCAAACAGTCGCTCGGCAGCTTCGAACAGTCCGCCGAGCACGCGCGGCAGGGGAAAGTAAGGCCGCAGCTCCTCCTGCGAGATGCGGAAACGCTCGCGTTGCAGCCGTTCGGCATAGAACCCGACATCCCAGGCGGCGAGCTTGCGGCCGGCGAAGTCTTCGAGCTCGGCGAACTCCGCCTGCGCCGCATTGCGTGCCGCGCCGACCAGCTCGTGCAAGAACCCGAGCACTTCATCCACGCTGTGCGCCATGCGCGTCGCGAGCGCGTACTGCGCGTAGTTCGGATACTCGAGCAGCCGTGCCGCCTCGTGGCGCCTCCGGAGAATCTGCTCCATGACGTCCGAGTTGTCCCAGCGGCCGGCGGCCGGGCCGCGGTCGGAAGCGCGCGTAGTCCAGGCTTCGTAGAACGCGCGCCGCAGCTCCGCCGACTCGGCGTCGGTCACCACCGCCACGTAGGTCGGCTGATCGAGACGCAGGATCCAGCCGGGTGCGTGTTGCTCCTCGGCGCGGCGGCGCGCCTGCTCGATGAGCATCTCGTTCAGGCCGCGCAGCTCGCTGATGTCGGAAACCGGCCGGGTCCACGCGTTGGTGGCATCGAGCACGTTCTCCTCGAACTTCGCCTGCAGCTGCGCGAGCTCCAGCATCGCGGTCTTGAAGCTCTCCTTGCGCTCGGGTGGCAGGCCAACGCCCGCGAGCCGGAAGTCGCGCACCGCGTGCTCGATGAGCTCGCGCTGCACCGGGGCGAGGGCCGCGCCTTCCCGCTCCGCGATGGTGCGATAGGCCTGGTAGAGCGGCTCGCTCTGCGCAAGGTCCGTCTGATAAGCCGACAGCAGCGGCAGGCAGGCGTTGTACCCCGCGCGCAGCGCTTCGGAGTTCAGCACGGCATTCAGATGGCTCACCGGCGACCAGGTGCGCGAGGTCCGGTGATGCAGCTCCTCGAGCGGCTCGATCACCGAGGCGAAGGTGGGAGCGGCGAGCGTCGCGAGCTCGCCGATGCGCTCGCGGTTGACGCTCAGCAGCTGCCGCACCGCCGCTTCGACGTGCTCGGGGCGGATGCGCATGAACTGCGGCAGAGCGTCCTGATCGAGTAAGGGATTGTCCATGCACCAGCCTCATCCGTCGCAGGGCCGCCATTGTAGCGGCCCTCTTATCGGCCGCGCGTCTTGGATAACATGGCGCCGAGGTCTGCGAGGGTGCCATGACGGAAAACTACGACCTGATCGTGATCGGCGGGGGCAGCGGCGGACTCGCCGCCGCCCAGCGCGCCGCGGAATACGGGGCAAAGGTGGTGCTCGCCGAGCCGGCCCGGCTCGGCGGCACGTGCGTGAACGTCGGCTGCGTGCCGAAGAAGATCATGTGGAACGCCGCCGAGCTCGGCAGCGCGCTCGAGGACGCGCGCGACTATGGTTTCGAGGTCGAGATGCGTCGCCTCGACTGGGCCAGGCTGAAAGCCGGGCGCGATGCCTACATCGAGCGGCTGAACGGCATTTACGCAGCCAATCTCGCCAAGCGCAACGTGGAGCTGGTACGTGCCCGCGCCAGTTTCGTCGATGCGCATACGGTGGCCGCGGGTGGTCGGCTGCTGCGCGGTGATCACGTCTTCATCGCCAGCGGCAGCCGGCCGCGTCTGCCGCTGATTCCGGGCACCGAGCTCGGCATCACCTCCGACGGCTTCTTCGAGCTCGCCGAGCGCCCACAGCGAGTCGCGGTTGTGGGCAGCAGCTACATCGCCATCGAGCTCGCGGGCATTCTCGCGGGCCTCGGCACCGAGACCTCGCTCGTGCTGCGCGGTGACACGGCGCTCAAGGCCTTCGACGACATGCTCGGCGAGCTAGCCCTCACCCTGCTGCGCGAGGATGGCGTGGATGTCGTCCTGAATGCGATACCGAGCGAGCTGCGCCGTGCGCCACACGGGGCGCTGGAGCTGAGGTCCTTCGATGGCCGCGTGCTCGGCCCATTCGATTGCGTGCTGTGGGCCATCGGACGGGGCGCGTCGATCGAGAGCCTCGCCCTGGAGCGTGCCGGTGTGGGGCTCGACATCGAGGGATTCATCGCCAACGACAAGTACCAGGCGAGCAACGTTCCGGGCATCTACGCGATCGGCGATGTCTCCGGGCGCGCGCAGCTCACGCCCGTCGCGATCGCCGCGGGCCGGCGGCTCTCGGACCGGCTCTTCGGCGGTCAGGCCGACCGGCATCTCGACTACGAGAACATCCCGACGGTGATCTTCGGGCATCCCCCGCTCGGCACGGTCGGGTTGTCGGAGAAGGCCGCGGGCGAGCGCTATGGCGTGGGCAATCTGACCGTGTACCGCTCGAGCTTCGTGCCGCTTTATCACTCGCTCACGACCGCCAAGCCGCGCTCGCACATGAAGCTCATCACCGCCGGGTCCGAGCAACGCATCGTCGGCCTGCATGTCGTCGGACCCGGAGCCGACGAGATGCTGCAGGGCTTCGCGGTCGCGGTGCGCATGGGCGCGACGAAAAAAGACTTCGATGACACGGTGGCGATCCATCCGACCTCGGCGGAAGAGCTCGTCACGATGCGTTAGACGCTGCCGACGCGCTCCTTGAGTGCCGCGAGGACCTCAGCGGTGTGCGGGCGTACACCGCGCCAGAGCCGGAACGACTCCGCTGCCTGCTCGACGAGCATCCCGAGACCCTGCACCGCCCGCGCGCAACCCGACTGCTGCGCCCAGCGGACGAAGGCCATGGCCGAACGCCCGTAGGCGAGGTCGTAGCACACCGTCTGCGGACCGATGGCACCCGGGGCAATGGCAGGCATGTCCCCCGAGAGGCTCGCGGAGGTGGCATTGATGATGAGGTCGAAGGGGGTGTCGCCGACGTAGGCGAAGCCTACTCCCTGCGTCACGCCGAGGTCGGCAAACGCGGCAGCGAGGGCCTCCGCCCGCTCGGGTGTGCGGTTGGCGATCACGACGATCGCGGGCTCGAGTCCGAGGAGCGGGGCGAGCACGCCGCGCGTCGCGCCCCCGGCCCCGAGGATCAGCAGCCGGCGCTGCGTGATGATGAGTCCGAGGTTGTCGCACAGATCGTGGACCAGGCCGACCCCGTCGGTGTTGTCGCCGAGGATGGCATCGTCCTGCCGCGCGAGCGTATTGACCGCCGCCGCGTGTGCGGCGCGCGCGGTGAGCTCCTGCGCCACCTCCACGGCCGCGACCTTGTGGGGCAGGGTGATATTCAGGCCGCGCCCGCCCTCGGCGAAGAAGCCGTGCACGCGCTCGGTGAATTCCTCCGGCGCGACGTCATAGGCGCGATAGGCCATCTGCTGACCGGTGTCGCGGGCAAACAGACCGTGAATGAAGGGCGAGAGGCTGTGGCCGACCGGGTGGCCGAAGAC
>Ga0307471_100000608_pt1 | contig 18477 bp, 16 predicted proteins | sample atmos_gasesAM3C__2_FD_204566 | JGI IMG/M metagenome (GOLD analysis project Ga0307471, IMG submission 204566) | Hardwood forest soil microbial communities from Morgan-Monroe State Forest, Indiana, United States - atmos_gasesAM3C_515 | ecosystem: Environmental > Terrestrial > Soil > Temperate...
CCGTGACGTCAGGATTTGCCAATCGCGCCGCACCTTTCCAGTTGCAGAGCGTGGCCGTCTTCGGGTCACAGATCCAGACCTTGGGCAACTTGTTCAACGGGAACGAAGCTTCGGCTCGCCTTGACTATAACCCCAATCCTTCAAACCGCTTTTATGCTCAGTTCAACTACTTCAAGGAAACCGATATGTTCGGACCGTGCAATGCGGCCTGCACCCGCGGTTTCACCAATCCGGAGCGTATTTTGCAGCCCAACGCCCAGTTCAATTGGGTACATACGTTCTCACCAACCATTCTGAATGAATTGCGGATCGGCTATACCCAGAACAATAATCCGCTTATCAACGCCGCCATTCCTGGAGTGCCGCAAGTAGGTGCAGCCGGTATTCTCGACGACGGCACCGCCGGATTTGGCTCGTACTCCGGGTATCCGCAGACGTTTGTGGAGCATATCTACACCTACTCCGATATGGTCTCGATCAGCCACGGTAACCACAACTTGAAGATTGGAGTGGATTTCCGCAGAAACCTGGAGAATAGTACGTTCAGCGTAGCTCGTCCTTCTTATGAAGTGTTCGATCCCGTGTTCTTTGCAGCGGACGCCCCGGCTGAGGAGGACGCCGGTGTAGACCCCGGCATCTGCACCCCGCCATGTAAGTCGTTCAACCAGAACCCACAAGGGCAGCTGTTTTCCAACGGCCGCCATTGGCGTAATCTGGAGGTTGGCGCTTATTTTCAGGACGATTGGAAAGTAACGAGGCGGCTCACCTTGAACTTGGGCCTGCGCTACGATTTGTTCACTCGCCACAACGAGGAGGACAATCTGGCCACCACGTTCATCCCCGGACCAGGATCGGACCCGTTAGCCTGGGTGGTCAATGCCAATAACCCCGCTAACTGCACTACTCCTTCACAGGTCGCCCTGGCGCAGTTGGCCGGTGTGTGCGGTCCCGGAGGGTTTGCACCTTCCTCCAGTCTGGGTAAGGGTGATCACAACAACTTTGGTCCGCGAGTTGGCTTTGCCTATGACGTGTTCGGTGATGGCAAGACTTCTGTGCGCGGCGGTTTGGGCATCTCCTATGAGGGCACTCTCTACAACCCGCTGTCGAACTCGCGATGGAACCTCCCTTACTACTCTTTCAACTTTGCCGACAACGTTCTGAACGGCGATGTCAATACGGTCATCTACGGACCCACTACCTGCACATCGACGACTTGCTCGCCCAGCGGCGAGACACCCACATTCACCGGGCCACCGACCAACCCGGGGCAGGGAGTGGGCGCCCAAGCAACCGGTAATCTTACGGGCTGGGCTCCCTTCAACCCGAATGTTGCTATCTTGACGGGAATCATCTTTCCGCAAGGTGTCCGCGACCCGTATGTTTACAACTACTTCTTGAGTCTGCAGCGGGAAATTCCCGGCAGGATTGTGCTGCAGGCAGACTATGTGGGAACCACCGGACATAAGATCTTCCGCGCCGAGAACATCAACCGCCATCCCGGATCGGTGTTGCCGACAGGTGGTTGCATCACCGACACTTTCGGCCGAAACTGGTGCGGAAACGGGGGCTTCGCTAACAACAACTACGGCAACCTCCGCGCCTGGGAGAACGTGGTGAACTCGAACTACAACTCGCTGCAGTTCTCCCTCAAGAAACCGGTGGGCCACGGTCTCCTATTCAATCTCAACTACACTTACAGTCATGCGATAGATGGCGGCTCTACCTGGCACAGCGGTGCTACCACCGCGAATGGCGCTGCTGCTGGGGAGGGCTATACCACGGACCAGACCCTGCCCGGGCTGGACCGGGGAAATGCCCTGTTCGACATTCGGCAACGCCTGATATTCAACTACGTATGGCAGTTGCCCGGTCAAAACATGAAGGGGTTTTTGGGAGCCGTACTGGGCGGCTGGTCCTATAACGGCATCTGGGCGTTCCAGTCCGGCGCGCATTGGGAGCCCTATACTTCGTCTGCGGCAAGGTTGCGTGAAATTTCGAGTCCAACCACCTCGTGCACCGCAGCCGACGTAAACGCTGGCAATTGCCAGAACCTGGGGGGCGATTACAACCTCGATCACGGTCGCAATGATCGCCCGAGCTCCTCGGTCGCGAACTTCGCTCCCAATCGTAACTCCTTTGCGAAGGGCTGGTGTCCGGGTGGTTCGGTCGTGGGCGATTGCGCTGCTAGTGGCGGCGTGCCAAGTCAGGCGGGGATACCTGTCTTCGCATCCCCGTGCTTGGGCTGTGTTAGCAATCTCGGCCGCAATACGTTCGTCGGACCAGGTGCTTGGTATGCAGACATGACCCTGTCCAAGACCTTCAGGATTACCGAACGGGTCAACCTGAAGTTTGATGCGCAGGGTTTCAATGTGTTCAACCGTGCCAACTTCATCCTGGCGACCGCAGGCGGGGGTGCTCACAACAAGATCACCGACGGTTCCTTCGGTCAGGCCGCTGGCACTCTGAATGCTCGGAACGTCCAGCTTGGCCTGAAGCTGAGCTTCTAGAAACTGGCCGGGTTTTCCAGGCCTGCCCCCGTATCTTGGGAGCAGGCCCATTCCGATTTCTCGATGAACTCCATGGCTACCCCCCGCCGCAACCTGCTGCTGGGAGCTATCTTCTTGTTTGCCCTCGATCCATCGCTCTGGGGGCAGGCGCAGGTCGGAAGCGTCATCGGACAGATTCAAGTGGTTCGGGGTGATTTCCCCCGCCATCCGGTTCTGATAGAGCTGCAGCTCCACGAGGCAAGTATCGGCAGCGTATATACCGACGACCAAGGGCGATTTGGCTTCTACGGCCTGGCCAGCAACCTGTATCACGTGATCATTAAGGATGAGTCGTACCAGCCGGTGGATGAGATGGCGAATCTAAATCTTCTCACTTCGGCCCAGGTGATGGTGCAGGTACGTCTGGTGCCAAGGACTGATGAAAACAAGGAGCCGCTTTCCGGCCGCACGAAAGGCACTAACCCCTACCTGGTGGATGCGAAGGAATACAACCGTCATTTCTCAAAGAATGTACTGAAGGAGTTCAAGAAAGGAGTGGAGGCTGATCAGCGGGGCAAGCAAGATGAGGCAATCGGCCATTACGAAAAGGTTCTAAGCTTGGCCCCGGACTACTATCCAGCACACAACAATTTAGGCTGCGATTATCTCCGCAAAGCAGACTTCAAGTCCGCGCAGATCCAGTTTGAGGAAACAATCCGTCTGAACAAGAATGATGCGCAAGCCTATTTCAATCTCGGCAATGTCTTCATCTTGAGCAAGCGCTACCCGGAGGCTGAACAAGCTCTGCACGAAGGAATAAAGCGTCGTCCTGACTCGGCCCTCGGTGGATTCCTGTTCGGCTCGCTGTACAGCCTGACGGGGCACACGGCCGAAGCCGAACGCCATCTGCATCAGGCTCTGCAACTCGATCCCACGATGTCGCAGGCTCATCTTCAATTGGTCAATCTCTACCTGCAGGAAAGGCGCACTCCTGATGCGATCAAGGAGTTGGAGTCCTATCTTAGGGCATTTCCGGACGCTCCCTTTGCGCCTAGAGCGCGTGAGACATTGAAGAGGCTGCAAAGCGAGACATCCCGGCAAGGGCCGCCGCACTAGTCAATTTTTGGAATGGCTGGGCACAAGAGAGCAGTACTTAGCCTCTAGTCGGCAGGCAGCATCGTACTCGGATCTGGCCAGTGCACTGTGCCCCATTCTCTGATAAGCGTAACCCAGGTTCAGGTGAGCCTGGGCCAGTCGTGGATCCAGCTCCAAGGCGCGCCGATAGGCCTTCACAGCCTTGGCGAGTTGGTCAATGCGGCTGTATGAGATGCCCAGGAAATTGTAGAGGGTCGCTTCTTCCAGTCCGAGCTCAGTTGCCTTAGCCAGGTGCTTGGCAGCTTCCACGTAGTTATTTTGCCCGAATTGCAACAGGCCGAGGTCTCGCTGCACGAAGACAAAGTTGGGCTGGATGGCAATCGCTTCCTGGTAGGCAAGGACCGCAGCGGCCGGATCAGCTTTCCTTTCAATGTGACCGAGTTCGTACCAAGCTCGGAAGTTTTGCCGATTGTATTGCAACGCTTTCTCCACCCACCGTTTTGCTGCAGCCATATCCCCCAGATTAGCCAGCGCTTGACCCAACCCGGTCATGGCCTGGTCAAAATTCGGATTCAGCTCCAGGCATTTCTTGAACTCGACAGAAGCCTGCTCCCACTTGCGCTGTTTGTTTGCGGCTTCGCCGAGCATGAAAGGGACAACGTACATCTGTGGATCTTTCTCGCGTACGTGGACAAGCAACGTCTCCCCTCCCGGGAAATCGCCCGCGCGAAGAGCGTCACTGGCTTGCAGGATGGTATTGAACTCTGAAATTCTGCTCTTCGGATCTGCAAGGCCGGCAGCCAGCGCTTCTGCCGAAACCGGCGCACGGTAGGCCACGTAGCCGAGTGCACGCAGTCTTTCAACCGTAGCGGGGCTGAGGTTAGCAGTCTGCCCCTCAGTTCTGGAGGACTGATTGATTTTCAAACGGTGCTGCAACTTATCTTTCAGCACGGCAGCTGTTGCCACCTGTCGTGATGCCAAGTTGTCCTTTTCTTCCGGGTCGCCCACCACGTTGTACAACTCCGGATCGGGAGCTTCGATGTAGTGATAGCGGCTGGTCTCGAGCGAGTGGAGTGGGCTCCAGCCAAAAGAACTGAAGGGATAAAACGTCTCGCTGTAGGCCGCGTCTTCGTTTCCGCTGTTCCCGCCTACAAGGCCGGCCGTCTGAAATTGTTCTTGAATGGGATCTCTCACGCCCGCGATCTCGAGGAGGGTTGGAGCCACGGCTATGCTCTCGACCGCCATGCCTACCTGTTTCGGCTGAAAGTGGCGTCCAGCAGGCAGTTTGATGATCAGCGGTATGCGCACCGTTGCGTTGTAAACGAAGAATCCGTGCTCCGACTCGCCATGCTCACCGAGGGATTCGCCATGATCGCTAAGAAAGACGATCAGGCTGCGGTCATACAGTTGGCTGCGTTTGAGCCAGGCAATGAGGCGCCCGAGTTCGTGGTCGGCGTAGGCAATCTCGCCATCGTAAGGATGCTCTCGGTACTGTGACCGGTACGGCTCCGGAGGATCGTAGGGACTATGCGGATCATAGAGGTGCAGCCAGAGAAATAACGGCCGGTGAGGCGTCCCTTGGAGCCAACTGATGGCGTGGGTGACGCTCTCTTCCGCTTTGCGATCAACTAGGCCGATATCTTCCCTCTGGAAGGTCTCCCCAGAGAAGGCGTCGTCGTACAAGTCAAATCCGCGCGATAACCCCCAACTGCGGTCTAGCACGAAGGAACTGACTACGGCCCCCGTGGCATAACCTCGCTCCTTGAAAGCCTGGGCAACCGTGCGAAATTGCGGAGAGAGCGGCTGGCCGGTGAAGTCCTGCACGCCGTTCCGAAAAGGATAGGTCCCCGTTAGTATAGCTGCGTGGGACGGCCAGGTCAGGGGAACCTGGGAGAACGCACGCTCGAAAACCCAGCCGTCACGGCACAATGCGTCCAGGGTCGGAGTCTGTACCTGCTTGTTGCCGTAGCATCCAACATGATCAGCGCGTAGCGTATCCATCGTGATGAGGATGACGTTGATCGCTGTGGAGCGGCGTGGGCTTGAGGGGGAGTTCAGCGAAGTGGTGGCAACCGTCGTGGCCGCGAGCAGCCATGCAACAGCGATCAGAAGCTTGCCGATTTCCCGCAGGCGACAGCAATGGCAGGCACGTGGCATGGGAGCGGCTATTGAGGGTGACTCTTCTGGGCCTTATGCATTTCTTCCTCGGCTTCATCGTTCCGCCCCTTTGCCGCCAGCGCGCGAGCCAGCGCCACATGCGCTTCAGGATCTTGCGGGATCAACTCTGTCGCACTTCGCAGTTGGACAATGGCCTCATCCACTTGCCCTTGGTCCAATAGAACCTCGCCCAAGGCACGATGCGGCAGCCCATACGCGTCGTTGACGCTCAGGCACTGCCGAAATGCGGTCACGGCTTCGCTCACCATTTTCTTTTGCAAGTAGGCCACGCCCAAGTCGTAGGCAGCGGTGAAATTTGCCGGGTCCAGCTCCAGTTCTCGTTTCAGGGTAGAAATCGACTGATCAGTCTGGCCGGTGTGAGCGTAGGCAACACCCAGATAAAAGAGCGCCAGCGTGTAATCAGGGCTCAGTTCGATGACGCGCTGTAGCTGCTCCACTGCTGCGGGAAAGTTCTTCATCCGATAATAGTTCAGGCCCTGCAGGTAGTGGATGGGAACCGAGTTCGATTCCGTCTTTAGGGCTGCGTTGAGCTTGTTTGCCGAATCCTGATATTTGCCGTGTTGGCTGTCGGAGATGGCGTCGGAGATCAGCTCATAGAGTTGGATGCGGTCCTTAGGGTCCGGCAGGTCGCGGTTGCCGATAGCGGGATTGCCTCCACCCGAAAAGCCGGCATAGCCCAATGACTTCAGGCGCTCCATCAAGGCAGGATCGAGACCCGTCGTTTCGGCCATTTCCGGACCCGCGCTATAGTTGCGGATCAGGGCTGCCAGTTTCGCTCGCATCACGTCGGCCACCGCTTTTTTCTCCCCGAACAGATTCTGGGTCTCGCCCGGATCCTTGCTCAAGTCATACAACTCGGGCTTCGGTGCATCGATAAAGTGATAGTGCTGCGCCCGCACTCCGCGCAGTTCACTCCAGTTGAAATGCAGGCGGGGCAGGAAGGTCTCTGCATACAAGCTGCGAAGTTCACCTTCTTTTTTCTCACCGGCCTTTTCACTGATCAGGGGCAGCAAGCTCTGGCCTTGAACTTGCGAGGGCACGTCCATTTTTAGGATGTGCAACACGGTCGGCATAACGTCAATCAGGCTGACCGGCGCGGAAACCAGTTTCTCTTGTTTTCCCCCGGGAAGGTGGACCAGCAGCGGCACGTGCAAGGTGGCGCTGTAGATGAAAAAGCCGTGCGTTTTTTCTCCGTGCTCGCCGAGGCCTTCCCCGTGATCGCCAGCCAGCACGATGAGCGTCTTTTGGTATAGCCCTTTGTCCTTCAGAAATCTCAGCAACCGCCCGACTTGCGAGTCGGCAAAGGCGATCTCGCCGTCGTACAGGTGTGACGCATATTGCTGGCTATACGGAACAGGTGGACGATACGGGTAGTGGGGATCGTACAAATGCATCCAAAGAAAAAACTTCTTCTGATAATTCTTGCCGAGCCAGTCGAGTGTCAGGTCGGCCACCACATCGCCGGGCCGCTCCATTTCATCAAGATTTGATTCGTCCAGACGGCTGAAATCGAAGTGGTCATAGTAAAAGTCGAAGCCATGCCCCAGGCCGAACCGCGAGTCAAGCACGGCAGAGCCGATTACGGCCCCGGTTGTGTAACCGTGCTCTTTCAGAACCGAAGCCAGCGTGGGCTGCTGCGGGGTGAGTTTGTTGGCACTAAAATCGTGCATGCCGCTCAACATCGGATACGTGCCGGTAAAAATCGAGCTGTGTGCAGGCAGAGTTACTGGCACCGGGGTATAGGCGCGCTCAAAACGCGTGCCCTGCGCGGCCAACGCGTCAATATTCGGGGTTCGGACTTGCTTGTAGCCGTAGCAGGCGAGATGGTCGGCCCGCAATGTGTCAATGGTGATGACGATGACATTGAGGGCTGGTTCAGGACCTGCTGACGGGAGCACGGCCACCGAACTGGCGGCCGCAAATATCAAGAATGCAATCACCTTCATGAATAAAGGCATTATATCTCCACGGAACGTCGGGGTGATGGCGTTCTGAGAGACCAAAGCACCGTTTCCAATCGCAACAAACCTTTAACGGAAAAGGAGTTCATGGCAAGGAGAAGCAACACAGCGCACAACGAATCTCGCTCCAATGTGTGACTGGCGTAGTCGCTTTGCTCCCCGCTTGATCTCCTGCCTCTTTGGCCCGCCTCAATTCAACATCTTACGAAATACGGCGGTCAGGCAGACCGTCCGTTCGGACGGAATCGAGGAATCGAACCCGCACGCCCGTTGAGGCTTGGGATTTTGGTCCGCCCCTTTCTTTTTCTAAATTGCTAATAGGCTGCACTTACAAAAACTTGCAAATTTGGCGCGTGTCCCTAGCGACTCCCTCCGGGCCTGGACCCGCACGCTTCCAGCGAGGATCTTCACACGGCAAAGAACCACGGTAAGACGTCAAGTGATAAGCTACTTCGCTTCATGGTGGAGGCTATCCTATGCGGTCCGGGCATCTCCTAGCAGTCATTGTGCTGGTCTCGCTTTGCGTGTCCCAGTGCATCGCACAAAAAAGCAGTCATTGATGTTAAACGGCACTGTCGTGACACCTATAGACGTTTTGGCAGAAGGTACAGTCTCAATCTTGGGAAGCCACATAGACGGAGTGGGTGCATCTGTGGGGCGGTCGCAAGCCTCCGTAGTGGAGACAGACAGCTTCATCTTCCCTGGACTGATTGATCTGCACGATCACATAACTTGGAATCTCCTTCCGCGCTGGAAGCCCAATGAACCCATTTGCAAAGATCGGTCCTTTACCGTCGCCAGATGGCGGAATCCACTCCAGAAAGCAGGAATTGAGTGGGAGGGTTGGCACGGCTTTCGACGCGGGCTTGCAACCACTCTTGAGGGTATCGGCGTTCTTCGCCATTCCAGCGATCGCGTCACTCGAAAGCACTACATCAAAGCCAGCCACAATCGAAGCAATTGCAGCGATGCGACGTTTTTCTGAGAAGTTTTCGGCAATGGAAAAGCTGGCATTGCTCCCCACTTGCTCCCCAGAGGGTCAAGGAGGGACCGAAGGGACAGCGGACGCTCATTGGGTCCAATGAACCCCGAGACAACGTAAATGCTTAGGATTGAAGCGGTAACCGCAAATAATATCGACCGTGGTAAACTGTACCTCCGCACGCCGGAGAGGTGGCAGAGTGGCCGAATGCGGCGGTTTGCTAAACCGTTGTACGGGCTAACACCTGTACCGAGGGTTCGAATCCCTCCCTCTCCGCCAGTCCTTTAGATCCAACGTAATAGAGTCGGGCTACCCGAGCACGGCTACCGAATCGCTGATATCCCCAAGATCCCAAGTATTGGCTCCTCAGGAGAAGGAAGCCAATGCCGAAAGTTTCAATCTACACACGCGAAACCACAGGCGGGAGTCGCCGCCGTTACACCAAAGCCACGCGAGGGTCCACCGGGCCGTTCTTCCTGCGATACGAAATTAACGGGAAACGAGTCTGGGAAGGTCTACGGACGCACAAGTACACCTTCGCTCTGGCCGACGCACGCTCGAAGGAGGCCTCTCTGCTCCGCGCTGAAGCAACCCCACCCAAACCATCACCCGCCGCGCCGAAGTCCTTAGAGGAGCTTCGGACGGCATTTATCCACGACAAGAAGACCACATTCAAGCAGGATGGGACGCCACTGGACCCGGACACCATTTCGTCCTACGAGAAGGTGACGCGAGAGTTCCTTGACATCATCAAGAAGCAGACCCCGACGCAGGTCACCAAGCAGGACTTGAAAGACTGGATGGTCAAGCAGCGTGAGCGTGTGTCACACCGCACCGTCTGTAACCTCTACATCAGCATCGCTTGCTTCCTTCACTTCTGCGGCGTGGACCACAAGAAGCTGCTACCACAGTCGGAACGGCCTTCGCCCGTTGAGGAAACACCCGAAGCATACACAGAAGAGGAGATGACGAAGTTCTTCTTCGTCATCTCCAAGGAGCGCGACGCACTGGCGTTCGAACTGATGTTAAAGACTGGCCCACGTGAGCAGGAGTTGGCAAACCTTGACTGGGGACATCTTGATCTTGGAAGGACTCCCACGGTCAGCTACAAGACGCGCGACAACTTCCGCACGAAGACTGGCAAGTCGCGAACGGTTCCGCTGGAGCGTGGCCTTGCCGACAGGCTGGCTGAATGGCGCGTGAAAAACCCAACTTCACTTCTGTTATTTCCCACGGAGCAGGGCAAGGTCGAAGGGCACTTCCTCCGACTCTGTAAGGAATACGCCAAACTGTCAGGCCAGCAGGAAATGAGGTTCTGGCTACACAAGTTCCGCGACACGTTCGCCACTTGGGCACTAAGGCGGGGCGTGGACATCCGCACGGTGCAACATTGGCTGGGCCACGCCAGCATTGAGATGACGCAACGGTATCTTGCGCCAGAACAGGGTGAGCACGCACAGGGTCAAATCAACAAGGCATTCGGTTCTTTCGACACTACAAGTCCCCTTCACGACAAGCACTTGCAGTCTTAGACGTTTTCCCCGGTAGCTCCGTAGATTAAAGCAGTTGGAGTGGGTTGACGGGACCGGGCAAAAGGAGCCGAGCGCGGCGTGCGCGTTAGCATGCGACCGACAAAACCCGGCCCCGTTTTATTACCGCCGTAACTTGGCTACACAAATTGGGATCAAGGACACTACCGGGTGTGAAGAGTGTTGAGTGCCCATCTGGAAAAATCCCGCACCAGACTCGCGATGCTGCGGAGGCACATGCCCGTAGCATCCAGCAAAAAGACGGTCACGTTCCCAATATCTACACCTGTCAAGAGTGTGGCTTCCTCCACATCGGTGGCGGTCGCAAATCAGATCGCCCGTCTTGGCTTCAGACACACAGCGGTCCGGTTCTACCTCCTGACAACCTCCCTCGCAAAACCTACGAGCGGCGGCAGGTCGGCAAGGCGGTATCCATCAGTGTCGAAGATGCGATACGGAAGATTCTCGAATCACGTGAGCACATCTTCATTACAGACAAAGAGGTTGCCGAACGATTTGAGATGAATTGGTGGGATGTGCGCGAATTGCGCATAGCGATGGGAATCCCGAACCGCGAGAAACGTCTGGACGAAGTTGTTCTGGCAGCACTGAAGAAGAACCCAAGCCTTCATCGCAGGAAGCTCGCAAAGGAACTCGGAGTCACCGAAGGTGCAATACTCGAGCGCGTAACAAAATTCGGATTCGCTGGAACTGGACGACCTGGCACATTCGGGATAGGGCCAAGGGCGACGCAATGGGGACGCAAACATAACGCGGAGACGCGAGCCAAGATTAGAGCGGCGACTCAAAAACAATTTGCCTCACCTGAAGCCCGCGCTGCTGCTGGCGAGAAGCAGAGTACTTGGGCCAAGGCGCATCCCGAAGCTGTCCGCGCCAATCTCAAAGACGCGTGGAAAGCTTCCAACTCGCCGGAAGCCCGCAAGAAAATTTCGGAGAGTTTGAAAGAACACTACGCTAAGAACTCCGAGACAGGGAAGAAGATCGCTGAGGGCCGCAAACGATTCCTCGCTTCTATGACACTGGAAGACAGACAAGCATGGGAAGCGGCTCGTAACCAAAAGGTCAGCGAAAGCCAGAAAGCTCGATGGGAAAGAGTAAGGGCGGCAAAAGCGAAGGCCGCTGGTGCCGGAGATCAATCTTCAAGTTGAGACGGCGAGTGCCATCCTTATACTCTGCCACAAACCGAATCATGAAGAAAGGCAACCACGCTGAATCGGTTCCCGACGATCGGGCCAAGGTTCCCGTGCAACTCATGGTTGTTGTCGCACAAGAGAACATCACGCGGCTTTAGTTCGGCGGAATATCCATAGCGCGGGAACACCAGCCGCCCGCCCGCGTAGTGACCGAGTGTAGTGATGCAGACGCACGTGCCGTCCACGTTGTGCCCGTCCTCGTGTGCCTTGAACACGATGTTGCGGTTGAACTCCACTGTGCTGAAGACTGTGCCGCGAATTGTGTACGTCAGGTTCCAAGGGTCCAGAGCCTTGACGATGTTCAGTTCACGTTCCTTCGTGACGCGGCTTAGGTCGTCCTCATCTGTTAGCCGTCCCTCGGAGTCGCGAACGTCCGGGCGCATCGCTCTCATCGAGCACTTGAAAGCATATTTGTGGTAGTCGGGTACCGCCCGCTCCACTAATTGGTCCATCTCCCGAATCAGCGGATAGAACGCGGCGAGGAGTTCTGGTTGCTCCAGAGTAGGCGCGGTGCGCATGTTGTCATAGCCGGGATAACGCAGCTTGATCCAACCGAGGGTGAGCTTGCGCCCATACTTCTGCCCATCGGCGGCCCGACTGCCCTTATTCATGTATGACTCGTCAGCAGCCAAGTGTGCCTTCAGCCACGTTGGATCAGAGATTGCATTTGGGAGCAATAAGAACTTAATCTGCTTCCGCTTCCTCTTTTCCCGCTGAACGCGCTCGCCGTCTTTATAGACATGTTCGTAGTCGGCCCAGTCCCAATAAACAGTGTTCGGTTCGATTTCCTCCCTCGCCATCTCGGGTGTGGCGTAGCAGAACTTGGCCTTGTTGTATTGCTCCTCGCTGAGAACTGGCTGGACCCGCTGCTCCCTCACTTCAATCGGTGCGGGCGGCTCCTCACGAATTATGGGAAGGTCTTCGATCTCTTCCATATCAGGCTCCTGCTGCATCCGCTTGTTCGTCGTCGCCCACTACAGCGAGATACATGCGCTGAGTAGCACGGAGCGTTCCGAGTTTCTCTACGGCCTTCACGAAGCGGAGCTTCTCCTGAAACGTTAGAACGAAAACACACTCCACAGCCAAGCGACCCTGCGGGCTGTCATCTTTCTTTTCGTCGGGAGCTACATCTATTCGCGCGTCCGACTCTATGAGCGCGGTTCCCGCTCTATTATTTTCCCGATATTTGTGGGATTTTCGGGTCGTCTTGAGCCTCTTCGTCTCGGCCGGGAAGAAGCATTTATCCAGCGGGATTCCCTCCGCCTGCTGGTACTTCACAACCCAGTCACGGGCTGTGCTTTTCTCAATTCGCCTCTCAGCAAGAATGGACTCCCACCGCCCGCGCCGTCCCTTGTCCAGCCCGTGCTTACGCAAATGGACCTTGATGTTGTAGAGGATTCGACCGAGTTCGTGGCGAACCGGGCCGTAGACAATCAACTCCTTGTCCAGTTCCGTGACGAGGTTGTCCCACTGTTGGCGTTCGGTTGGTTGGCTGTCCATAGCGACCAGTAGTGTCCCTCGGTAGACCCTCCGATGGGAACGTTACGGACGTAATCGAACGCACAAACACGCGAGCCGGGTTGAGTCATCCAACCCGGCGCCGAGCGTATAGGAATATCGAATGTATCTGGCCGGTTGCTAGGCCAAATGGGCATGCCTTTGATCAAAAACTTCTGTTCGATTGTTGTTTTGCGATTCATCGGTCTCGGGGATTCCGCTGCTCATTATGAGGGACACGCGACCATTTTCTCCGACGTGAAAGGAGTTTTTCCAAGTGGGCTCTAACCTCACTTATATCCTCGCGCAGTCGCCGCAGCATGATGCACCTATCGGGACACTCACATTGGGCGACGTGAAGAGCCTCAACCTCCAGTAGCGTTGGTAATGCTCTCCGTAATTGACGTTCAGACAGTATCTTTACGTGCATGGCACCCTCCTGAGTTGAAACTACTGAACAACGCAGAAAAACCGCCCAAGCAGGTGAACAGGCACCCCGACAGTGCGGCGCAGACAACGACGACCGATCGTGTGGTTTTCCTTTGGCGAATTGTCTCTGGCGAGTATTAGGCCAACAGCCACAAGCAATATGAAGTTGCTGGCATAGACGGCCCACCGAAAAACTTCAAGATGGGCAAGAAATCGACCGGAGAACCTCTTAGCCGCTTCTTGTTGCTTGTCGGTAGATTCTAGGGGAGAAAGACAAAACCAATGACACAACAGACAGACTTACATGATACGAACACAGTGACCCCAAAGCGCTGTGCAATCTATGCCCGCTACTCGTCTGAGATGCAGCGAGAAAGCTCTGTCGATGATCAAATACGCAAATGCCGTGAGTACGCAGCCAGGCAGGGCTGGGTTGTCGTGGAGGACTACGTCCGCTACGACCAGGCAATCTCCGGAGCAATGTTTGAGCAGCGAACCGCGCTGCAAAGCCTTATCGCTAACGCGGAACAGAAGCCACTGCCATTTGATCTGCTTCTAGTAGATAGCACGTCCCGCCTCGCCCGAAATGCCGAAGATCAGCTTTTTACGATCAGAACTCTGAAGTTCCACAGGGTTCATGTTGTTGCGGTAAGCCAGGGTCTTGACTCTGGTCATGCTTCGGCGCGCATCTCATTTGCTGTGCACGGAATAATGGACGAGCAATACCTGGAGGACCTAGGCAACAACGTTCGGCGAGGGCAAGAAGGCTGCGTTGAAGGTGACAAGTACATAGCAGGGGGCCGGTGTTACGGATATAAAAATGTGCCCGACGAGGACCCGACGAGAACTGGCGATTATGGCAGGCCTTTTGTTCGTGGCGTGACGCGCATAGTCAATATTGACGAGAAGCATATCATTGAACGCATCTTCCAAATGTATGCCGAAGGCTCTAGCTTCGACAAGATAGCGCAAGCGTTGCGTGCCGACGGAGTTCCAGCACCTCGACCTCCGCGCAAGAATTCTGTACGCGGCTGGTCGCCTGATGGTATTGGCGAAATGCTGCGGAATCCGATCTACATAGGGCAATACATCTGGAAACGCACGACTAGTGTCCGTGATCCTAAGACTCGGCAGATGGTGACGCGGCCCGTGCCAGAGAGTGAATGGGTACGCAGTTATAGAGAAGACTGGCGCATCATCTCTGAGGATGTGTGGAATAGAGTTCAGGCACGGCGGGCATTGCGAAGGCACATCGGCATTCGCAAACTCGGCGGCCTCGAAAGAACGAAGCGCAGCGAGAAGTATCTCTTCAGCGGTCTGCTTTACTGTGGCGTCTGTGGCGGAACCATCAGAATTATCGATACGGACAGCGAGACTGTCAGGTACGGCTGTGGTACCTGGCGCGACAAGGGAGCCTGCACGAACGCTACGAGAATCCGTCGAGACCGTCTCGAAGAACAAATGCTTGCCTGGTTAACGCGAGACCTACTTCAATCGAACCGCATTGAGGACGCGGTGACATCTCTATGCGCAAGTGTGCAAACCAAGCTGGCGGAACGACAAGCCGAAGCGAAGAAGAATGCAGTCAATGCTCCTGCCCTGAGGAAAGAACTAGCCGAGAAAAAGCAGGAGGCGTGGAATTTGACCGATTTCATTGCTGCCAGTGGCCGCCAGTGTTCAGCAACGATTCAAGTTCGTCTCGAAGCGGCGGACGCACGGATAAAACAAATTGAGGAACTGCTGTCTCACGCAAGTGAACCCGATCCAGTCGTCACGTTCGGTCCTGATGATATTGAGCAGTACCTAGTGTCGAAGCTGCACGATCTCCAAGTTGTCCTAACGAGTGAGCCTGTAACGGGTAAGGAGATGCTTCGCCGACACATCAGCCGGGTGATCCTGACCCCCGGACTAGTGGACGGGAGACGCGTGTTGTACGTTAGCGTGGAATTTGAGTTGACGAGCGGCGGCGCGAATTCAGACGTATTGCTGACTGGATCGATGGATGCATCCATGCAGCAATACGGGTTTAGCACGATCACGATCACAGGCCTGACGCTCGATGCTTGTCGTCTTTATCGCAAGCGCTCTCATTCGAAAGAGAATCCGGGAACCGAGCGTGAGGGCGCGGTTTCACTGACCCCCACAGCAGACGGTACCGACGCTACTCAAGCGTCCGATAGTGCGCTAAAAGAGATTGCCGCGTGACGCCCCGCTCGCGAAGGAATTGGTCCACGAGGGTCGGGATCAGCCATTCGTTCACAATTGCGTTGAGTACAGGGTCGGGCACCTTTTGCTTGGGATCGAAAACGAGCACCGTATCCCGGCGTTGCCGAGTACGTTTCTTTTTCTGCGGACCAGTTTCTGAGCCTGGCATTCGCTTCCTCCTTATTCGCCAAGTCCGAACGCTGCTTCCGATAACGATATGGAACTTACGGAAGACACGATGAACTCTATTCCGCTGAATGGAATGAAAAGCACCAGTGTCGTCGCCGATGCGGCCATGCCGAATTTCTGCAGCATGGTCTCATTGAAGCTCTGGCTTTCGATCCATATGCCACTCTCTTCGACCTTGTGCAGCCGGACCAAGACCATATTTTCGCGGTCGAGCGCAGGGATACGCGTCACGATAAATTTGCCGATCATATGTCGTAAGCGCAGCATAGTTCTTGGCTGAAGTTGAACCTACCGTCGCCGTCCGAGAATCAGCTAGTATTCTTCCGGCAGCAAAAACGTCGTCACCGACCTGTCAGCTTCCGTTATGCACCAGACCGTCACTCCGCTAGTGAGCCGATAAGCCGAGAGCAAGCGGAAGCCGCGTTGTAGGCTAACGTCGTTCTCAACTACATCGTCCGGGTCTATCTCCCCCCAGTCACCCGCGACATGCCTGAGGAGATACGCATAGGGGGGGTCTCCGGACGCCACGAACGCCTCCACCGCGCCCCGCGTAGCCACAATCTGGCCGGGGTCAAACTTCATCGCTGCCATTTAGTCGCCCCGGTTTTTCAAAGGTCAACTCTTTAACCTTTAGCCTGCTTGTTCTTCGCGGCCCAACTTTTCTTTAGGGCCGCGCTGAGTTTCATTTTCTGCTCGGGGGTCCATACCCTTCCGGTCCCGGCCTTGGGTGCTGAGGTCGGTGCCGCTGTGGCCTTGGTGAGCGCTGAGAGCGCGGAGTCCAGTTTCTGTACGTAATCTGCCGCTTGGGCGCGTTCCAGGTGAACTTGGGCGATCAGTTGATCTAACGTCATTTTTTCCTCCATTTCGCCGTGGCGAATCGGTAACCATAGCTGCTCTATCCGAGAAGTAAAGCGAAAAAATATCGTTGACCGAGGCAATTGGAAAAGAGGCGCTTACGTCGCAGCGGTCAAGAAACGCGACGAGAGTGGAACACCTGCAGAGGCACTTTTAGCTGATGAGTGCACCTCCTCCGTAGTTTGCAAGTAGGAGGACAAAATGGACGACATTAATGGCCGAAAACAGCAAGTGACAGCGGAGCAAGAGAGCATGCTGAAGAAAGTGGCAAAAGTGGCAGCACGGAGGTTGACGCCGATAGAGACACATTCCATCTGTGTATTACTTTCCATGGCGTTTGGTAGAGGCACGTTGCAGAGCAGGACATTCGCTTGGCACGTGAACGAGGTCAGGCGGAGCCTCGGGCTGGCTCAAATCACACAAGCAGCCGCAGGTAATCCGACGATGGAAGAAAAGATGAACATTCTCCGGTCGGCAATGGAAAAGCTGGGTGACGAGGCCGAGGCCATGTTGATCGAAGTGCTGGTCCTTTCTCCTTTCTATGAAGCGGCAAACGCTCAGCAAAATGCGCCGGGAGAGGATGACAGCTAAAAACGAGGATTTTGGCTAGATGAAGGCGGATTGCTTAGCGAGCGCGGCGAAAGCCCATCTGGGTGACTCGATTCCCCATATCCATGTACTCAAACTCTTTGGAGAAGAAGACGATGAGGAAATATTATCGGACTCCGACAAATTGGCTTTCCCAAATGCACTTCGGGCATATTTGATGACGAAGCTTGAGGATCTCAAGCGAGGAGCCACTGTCAAAGGCATTCTGCCTGACTGCCTGGTAACGGTCGTCGATGTTAAGTGGTACGGGTCTGCAGCTGTCGAGCTTACGTACAAGGATCCCGCCAGCGCACTTAGCAAGGCCTGCCAGTACGCACTCACGCTTTGGAGAAAACTTACCCGATTCCTAGAATATCCAGAACTAGAGCTGAGCAATAACCTTGCGGAGAATTCAATGCGCCCGGTTGCTCTTGGTCGCAAGAATTGGTTGCACATCGGCAGCCCACAAGCGGGACCGAAGGTTGCGGCGATTCTCTCGGTCTTGGAAAGCTGCCCTCGGCTGCAAGTCCCGGTGCGCGATTACCTTTCCACGATTCTCCCCGGGCTCGCTGATCTCCAGATCCGGTGCCTTCGAGACCTTACTCCCGCTGTGTGGGTTACCTGGCATTCATAGACTCAAGCGACCTGGGTATTAGCGTGAACTGATTTTGCGACCAACAACATAGTTTCCTAGTTGCCGACTATCCGCCCTGAACATCCTTCCATCCACTTCCCCGACGCCCGTTTCTGGATCGCGGTGGTACCTGGTGGCAAAGGCGCTTCATTTTGCAGATCGCGCAGTAACGCTTTCAGATCTGCGCATCCTCCCGTGCTATACCTCGCTCGTCTGTTCCTTCCTGATGAATAGGTCGCGAGATATCCAACCTTCTCATGATGGCGATGAGTGTGGTTCTCTTCAATCCTAGTTTGGCTGCGGCGCCGTGCGGTCCACCGACTACCCATCTGGTTTGCTCAAGTGTTTCCAAAATCAAAGCGCGATCCGAGTCTTCCAAGGTCTTCGATATGTAAAAAGTTCGAGTGCGATGTAGAGTGGGGATCATGACCTCTGTTTGCTTTTTGTGAAGTGGGTTTGGGAGCACACCCACCCGCGAAAGGATAACGGCGCGTTCCACCAAGTTCTGCAACTCGCGGATGTTTCCAGGCCACGAATACCACTGGAAGGCAGCCATGGTTTCCGGAGGAATGCTATCGACTTGCTTCCCCATCCGGCGGCTAAACAGCTTCACGAAATGCGTAACAAGAGCAGGA
>Ga0307471_100000609_pt1 | contig 18476 bp, 17 predicted proteins | sample atmos_gasesAM3C__2_FD_204566 | JGI IMG/M metagenome (GOLD analysis project Ga0307471, IMG submission 204566) | Hardwood forest soil microbial communities from Morgan-Monroe State Forest, Indiana, United States - atmos_gasesAM3C_515 | ecosystem: Environmental > Terrestrial > Soil > Temperate...
GCGGCTTGGGCCATTTCCCACGAGTAGGTTGGGAAGTTGAAACTCATGTTGATGACATTCGCGCCATTTTGAACAGCAAAGTAAATGGCGCGCAGGATGTCCGACAAGTTGCCGCTACCGTCGGCCTGGAATGCCTTCAGAGGCATGATTTGCGCCGTGGGCGCCACCAGGTGGATGACACCTGCAACCATAGTTCCATGACCGAATGCAGCATATTGCTGGCCTGTATCGAGGACCGCGGCCGTCGATTGGTCCAACACCGCGGCGGTGGATTGGTTCACGTTGGCGATGTTCGTGGAGTTGGGCGGCGGGGGCGCTCCAGTGAAGTCATTCATCTCCGAACCAATGGGCTGATTCCGGACGAAATCGTAACCGGGCAGCAAAACGGGTTGCAGAACCGGATGATTGGGATCTACTCCTGTGTCGATGTCTGCGACGACGCCAGCCCCGGTTGCGTTGAAGGCAGATTGCGTGTCGGGGAGCCGGACAATTGTGCTGGCGGGCTGCGCGACGTAGCCGTGCCACACGTTTGTACCGAAATAATTTACCAGGGCTGAGTCCCAAAGTCCGCTAGGTGCAGCGGGAGCCGTGGATTGCATAACTTTCAGCAGGGCGTCGAGTTCCGCGTTTGTGACCCCTGGCTGGCTGCGAAGCGTTTGTAGGAACGCGTTGGGATCTATCCCAGATGGGGCGGTGACGAGAAAAAGCTTGCCGAGGCTGCCATCGATGCCACCAGCCACGTTGCAACCAAGTGTGACGCAGAGTTGCTGAAGGGAAGCGAGCCCGCTGGGATTCCTGACGATGAAACGCGTATAGGTGGCGGACGGGGCCGTCGATGAAGGGCTGCTGGGCGTAGTGGGAACCGATAGGGTCTGCGCCGAGGCTCTCGTCGCCGACAATAAACAGGAAAATAGGCAGAGGCACAAAATCCTGCATTTCATGTGCTGCTCCTCTCCTCGTTCCTAAGTCTTCGGAACTGAGGATTTGCGACCATTTAAGAAAACCTTCCAGGTATCCAATGCGGCTCCCGCAATTCCTTGTTGAGGCTCACCCCAGACACGGCAAAGGGACGGATATCCACAAGTTTGCGGCCGTTTCGATCTCTAGTTTGACGTTCTGCTCCAGGTCGAAATCGAAATGGAATTCCCCGAACTTGTTGGTTGACCCGATGGCGATTGGTCCTTTCGGGCCCTGGAGCGCGACCGAAAGAATATTCAACCGACGTTCCGGCTTGGCGGAGTCCAAGAGTTGGCCAACGAGCGAGATGCGACGGGAGTCGGTCTGGGGCGGTTCGAGGAAGAGATCAACCATTAGATCTTCTGCCTGGTATATAACCTGTCGGCCGGCAAGTTGCGAGGTCCGGATGCCGGCGGGCGCGGGTTGCAGAAAGCTATCAAAGATGAGGCGGGCCGAGTGGATGACCCGGCGAAATGCCGAACTCAGCTTGGGCAATGAACTGAGGGTGCTCCAGAGGTCCTGAAGCAAGCGTTCCCGCCAAATTTGGGGGAGACAGTATTTCTGAATCAAGGCGGCAACTTCCGGGTCGTGACCCTCACCCGTGACGATAATGATGCGGCCACGCAGGCGAAGACAGATTTCTTCAAGCCCGGAAAGTCCCGGCGAAGTTGCCGCCGTTGTGCGATGCGTGTCCGCAATGGCGGCGTCAGGGTCCTCTTGGCCAAGCTTGGCGCGCGCCTGCTCCACGCTGGATGCCATGACACAGTGACAGCCCATGCTGCCCAACAAGACACGTATGGTGTCGCGTGCCCAGGGATCTTCGGCGATAACCAAAACTCTTCCCGGCCCTCTACCCCCGCACTCGGGGCTAACTGGAAACGAGTACTTTTCCCGCATTATCGAACCCTTAGGGCACGCAGCCTTACACGGAGACAGTAGGGCGGCAATACGGAAAAGCCCCTAATCTAGCTAGAGGTGTAAACCCGATACTAAAGACCTTCCACGTGAATTGGAGCCCACTTGAGAAAGATCTCGTGAGCAGTGGCCACCGCTCTTTTGGCAGGCGAAAGACGGGATTCAGAGCGAATTGTCGGCAAACCGGAAGTAATCAGCTCCCGATTCGTTCGGTGGTCAGACTGTCAACGCCTTTACATTTCGTTGGATATCGGAAGACAAACCCAAGGAGGACACCCGAGCGTAGAATATACGCCCGCACTGAAATTGGGCCTATGCGGCCAAGCTTTTGATCCCCAAAGAGATCACTCTGCGGTCTTCAGCTCGCGGATCCAGATGTTGCGATAGCGCACCGGATGGTTGTGATCCTGGAGCGCTAGAGGAAGTTTATCCGGTCCGGGTTTGTACGCCGGGCGCACATGGTGCCCGCTGGGGCCGGTGAGTTCGACGTTGTCCTGCACGAGCACGCCGTTGTGAAAAACGGTTTCGTGGGCGGGACGCGTCAGTTTTCCTGACGAATCAAAACGCGGGCCATGAAAAATGATGTCGTAAGTCTGCCACTGGCCCGGCGGGCGCGAAGCATTCACGAGCGGAGGATATTGCCCATAAATCGCGGCGGCCTGCCCGTCGGCGTAGGTCTTGTTTTGGTAGGAGTCGAGAACTTGCGTTTCGTAGAGGCCGTGCAGGAAAACGCCGCTGTTGCCGCGATCCTGGTCTTCGCCTTTCGCCGGAGACGGCTCGGCAAATTCCACGTGCAACTGGCAATCGCCGAAAGCCTCGCGCGTTTGAAGATCTCCCGTTTTCGGCATCACCTCGAAATAACCGTTCTCGACTTTCCATTTGGCGGGACTGCCGTCTTTTTTCTGGACCCACTGCGAGAGATCCTTGCCGTCGAAGAGCACGACGGCGTCCGAAGGCGGACGCCCCGCCACATCTTGCGTGCTTGCGGTTCCTGGATCGATCACAGGCGGCACCGGCCGGTTGCGATCGTGGATTTCCCATTTCGTATCCACCTGCGCGTGACAGACCAGGGGAACGCTGGTCAGAAATAAAGCGCAAGCTGGTAGCAGACAGACGTTTTTCATGTTTGAGAGCCTCACGAAGACTAAGCTGAGATCGCTTCGCATTTACTCTTTGGAGGGCAAGAGATTTCTGAGTACGGACGATATTTGTTCAGCAAGCCGGCCAGTTTTGGCGACGGATTCGAGTTGCCTGTAGATATCCTCCGCATCCCCCTGCTTGCGAACGCCCACAGTGCAGACTACCACGACACGATGTTCGGCATAAATGCGGTAAATCACTCGATGGTTGCCAAACTGGTGTTTCCAATAGCCGGCCAGCGACCCTCGCAGCGGCAGGCCGTATCCTTCGGGATCGACGGCGAGCTTCTTCTCCAAGACCTTTCGCAGTTGATTCCGTACACTGCCGTCGAGCCCCTTTATGTCTGCCGCGGCGTCTCGCGTATACCTAAGCTCAAAGGGAGGCCGTTGGCTCGTCTCTTCCGGCGGCGGCGCCGAGGGCGAAGGTTGCTTTCGCCCTTTGCTCATTTGCCAAAAACATCTGCAGTTGTGAGCAGACGGCCAGCCGCAACGTCGCCGTCAATGGTTCGCGACAACTTCCGCAGGCGATCCGTGAGTTTGCGGTCGCTGAGAATCTCCAGCGTGGCGAGAATGGACTCGCGCTCATCAACCAGGGAGTCCAATAAGTCTTTGTCCACCAGGTACTTCGGCGGCTGCCGGCGGTTCTCCACCAACACCACGCGGTTTGCTGTCGCTTCTTTTAAGTACGTTTTGAGTTTGTCTCGAAGGTCCGTGGCAGTGACCTTCTTTACAGCGATGGAAGCTTTTGCCATGGCAGCCTCTCTAATGTACGATACACATCATTGAATGTACATTTGATGAGACCGCTTTGTCAAGTCGGTCTACGCGGCGGTGCCTTTGATGCGCATGCCGTAGAACGAACGATAAACAAAGAAGAAGGAAACCACAAAGAACCCGGCGGCCAGAATGTGAGCCAGGCCACTGCCCTGGCTGGCGGTCAGGCTTACAGCCAGTTCGACAGCAAGCAAACCGAACAGCGTGGTGAATTTGATGATCGGGTTCAGCGCGACTGAAGACGTGTCTTTGAACGGATCGCCGACCGTGTCGCCGATGACGGTGGCGTCGTGCAGCGGCGTGCCTTTTTGCTTCAACTCGACTTCGACAATTTTCTTGGCGTTGTCCCAGGCGCCTCCGGCGTTGGCCATGAAAATCGCCTGGTACAAGCCGAACGTGGCGATGGAAATGAGGTAGCCGATAAAAAAGAAGGGCTCGACGAACGCGAACGCCAACGTAGCGAAAAACACCGCAATGAAAATATTCAACATGCCCTTCTGAGCGTACTTGGTGCAGATTTCCACTACTTTTTTGCTGTCCGCGATACTGGCCGCCGCAGCGCTTTCCAGTTTGATGTTGGCCTTGATGAATTCCACAGCGCGATACGCGCCGGTGGTGACAGCTTGCGTGCTCGCGCCCGTAAACCAATAAATGATTGCGCCGCCAGTGATGAGCCCGAGGACAAACGGAGCGTGGAGCAGCGAAAGCTTGTCGACGTTGGCGGCGAGGCCGTTGGTCAGCGCCATGATGATGGAAAAAATCATTGTGGTCGCTCCGACGACGGCCGTGCCGATGAGCACTGGTTTCGCGGTGGCTTTGAACGTGTTGCCCGCGCCATCGTTGGCTTCGAGCATGTGTTTGGCGCGCTCGAAATTCACGTCAAAGTTGTAGTCCTTCTTGAGTTCCTGTTTGATGCCGGGAATTTGCTCGATGAGAGAAAGCTCGAAGACCGACTGCGCGTTGTCGGTCACCGGACCATACGAGTCCACCGCGATAGTCACCGGGCCCATTCCCAGAAACCCGAACGCAACCAACCCAAAGGCAAACACAGCCGGCGCAAGCATTTGATGGTCGAGCCCCAGGTTGCTGATCAAAAATCCGAGAGACATGAGCACCACCATCGCCAGGCCGATGTAATAAGCTGAAAAATTTCCCGCCACGAAGCCGGAGAGAATGCCGAGCGACGCTCCGCCTTCTTGCGCGGAGGTGACCACCTCTTTGACGTGGCCCGATTCGACGGAAGTAAAAACTTTCACCAATTCCGGAATGATGGCGCCCGCCAAGGTGCCGCAAGAAATAATCGTCGCCAGCTTCCACCACTGCGTGGCATCGCCGCCGAGGCTCGGAATGATGAGTGAAGAAACGAGATACGTCAGCGCGATGGAAACAAACGAGGTAATCCACACGAGCGAAGTCAGCGGCGCCTCGAAGTTCATTTCGTCGGCGTTGCCGTATTTCGCCTTGGCGATGAAGCCGTTGATGAAGTACGCCGCCGCGCTCGCCACCAGCATGATAATGCGCATCACGAAAATCCAAACGAGCAACTGCACTTGCACCGTGTTGGCAGATGCCGTGGCTTTGGCGATCACCGCAGCGGAAGCAGTTTGCAGAGTTAGACCCGCGGGCAAAAAGTGTTCTGGAGTAATCGCCAGCAAAATAAAAGTGATGAGCGCGACGCCGGTCACGCCGTAAGTTTCAAACCCGTCGGCGGTCGGCCCCACTGAATCTCCAGCATTGTCCCCCGTGCAATCGGCGATGACGCCGGGATTGCGCGCGTCGTCTTCCTTGATTTTGAAGACGATTTTCATCAGATCGGAGCCGATGTCGGCAATTTTCGTGAAAATGCCGCCGGCAATGCGCAACGCAGCAGCGCCCAGCGATTCACCAATCGCGAAGCCGATGAAGCACGGTCCCGCATAATCACCTGGAATAAAAAGCAAAATGATCAGCATCATCAACAGTTCGACGGAAATGAGCATCATGCCGACGCTCATGCCGGCTTCGAGGGGTATGTGATTGATGGGGAAGGGCTTGCCGCGCAGTCCGGCAAAGGCGGTGCGGGAATTTGCAAAAGTATTGACGCGGATGCCGAACCACGCCACGGCGTAGCTGCCGGCCATGCCGACGAGGCTGAAAAACAGAATAATCGGCAGCGTGACCGCGACGGATTTGCCGGGCACGGGAGCGAGCCATCCAAAATAGAGCACGATGACAATCGCGATGAACACCCAGAGCAGGAGCAGGAACTTGCCTTGTGTGGTGAGATAGGTTTTGCAGGTTTCGTAGATGAGTTCGGAGATTTCGCGCATGGATTTGTGGACGGGAAGGTTTTTCAAGCGCGTGTAAATTACAAGTCCGAAAGCCAGGCCGAACAAACAAAAGAGAATGCCGAAGAGCAGAAGCGTGTGGCCGTCGATGCCCAGGAATTTGACCTGGGAAAGGTCCGGAAGCTTCAAACTGGCTTCGCCGCCGGCTTCGTCGGCGCGGGCGATGGAGGCGGCGAGCAGCGCGACGGCGGCTGCGGCGCCAGACTTTGTTAATTTCAAATGATTCGTGAAGCCCAAACACTGGGACCAGGCATTCGTTAGCCAGGTGCGCATTCAGAATCCTCCCTAAGGGCAAAGTTTGCGGAGCGATCGAATCTGAAAAGTTCTTGGAACGGGCCGCTGACTGCCACACTTCTTCGGCTGGGCGCTTTACGGCGCAGGCCGACCATTAAATTTTTTCTCATTCCACCGGCAAGAGGCCGCCGCGCGCCAGTCCGAGTTACCCCTCTTTACCTCTCGATACCGCCGGCGAGGCGCCTGCAAGACTGGACGCCAGGGCAAGCACAAGTCGCAGTTTTATAACATTTTGGGCGTGATGGGTCAAACCTCGTCTAATCTCCAACGAAGAGATGTGGCTCGTCGTTGCTTGCCAGCCAAGCTGCAGAACGCTTCATATAAGAGGCAATATTGGTGGTCAGGAAAGAGATCCACGCAGGTTTTCCTTCTCCGCGCTCGAAGGCGAAACGCGCCAAGGCGTAGCCTAATACCTCCTCCGAAAGATAGCCGAGGCGGCTAGCTGACCAACCTTGAGACGTGCTGTACCTGTGCTGCTCGAAGCGAAACGCAGAGTTTGCTGTGAAGATACCAAAGCCCACGAAGACTGTAAGTAGGTCGTTGAGCGGTTCCATTTCCGGATCATTACGATCGACGAGACCCGGGCGGAGAAGAATGATGTGGCCAAGTTCGTGGGCCAGCACAGCAACCAGTGCCACAGGATCTTTCAATTGAGCTTCGTTGATCGATATATGTGGGCGGGCAGTGGGATTGTGGTGGTAGAGGCCTCCAGCTTCCGAAGATTTGCTGGAGTAAAAAGGAGTGAGACCGCGAGTCATCTCGTCTCCTGTGAGAAAGAGCGTCACATCTACTTCGGCAGGATTCACCTGCATCCCATTGGCGACTCGATAGAACATACGTTGAAGGGCGGCTTCGGAACGGTCATAGGGATCGGGAAAGTGTTCAGGAGTCGGGAGGACGACCGTAGCCTGGAGAAGGCGATGCGCTCCGACCAGGGAAGCCAATCGGAGAAAGGAGCTGTCCACCCATCGTTTCTGATCCTGCGTGATGGGAAGTTTTGGCTTGATCAGTCCAAACACGCGACTGTTATAGCAGAGCATCTCTTTGGCTCCAAGCGTGCATCCAGCGCCGGTTGCCAGTTATGCGTTTCTCTTGCTAGCAGAACGGGAGCGTTTTTGCCAGCGTGACGGTAGTGGTAAGATGCGAGGTTCATCGGGAGCGATCCTGCCCGGCTGGATGGGGACCATGGCAACCACGGCGATTTCGGAAGCGGCACAGAAGCTCGCAGCGAGTACGGCGGCACGGTCGGCCGCACAAGGCGGCCTGCCGGGGACCCACGAGGATGGGCTCGTAAGCCGCACAGGCGCTGAAGCGGCGGTGCGGAATGATTGGGCGCGCGGGGAGGTGGAGGCGATTTACCGGATGGCGCTGCCGGAGTTGGTGTTCCGGGCGCAGACGGTTCATCGGGCGCATCATGCTGCAGACCGCGTGCAGACCTGCCAACTGATTTCCATCAAGACGGGCGGATGCCCAGAGGATTGCGCGTACTGTCCGCAGAGCGCGCATTATGATGCGGGCGTGGAGCGGCAGGGATTGCTGGACCCGCAGCACGTGATCGAAGTGGCGCGGGAGGCGGCGGGGCGCGGCGTGACCCGCTTCTGCATGGGCGCGGCGTGGCGAGACGCTCCCGAAGGTAGGGAATTCGACAAAGTGCTCGAAATGGTGCGTGGCGTTTCGGCGCTCGGAATGGAAGTATGCTGCACGCTCGGGATGCTGACCGAGCTGCAGGCCGCGCGGCTGAAAGAAGCGGGACTGACTGCGTACAATCACAATTTGGATACCTCGCCGGAATTTTATGGGTCGATTATTACGACGCGGGTTTATGACGACCGCTTGAAAACGCTGGCGGCGGTGCGCAAAGCGGGTATTAGCGTTTGCTGCGGCGGAATCCTGGGAATGGGCGAACGCGAAGCCGACCGCATCGGCTTGCTGCATCAACTGGCGACGCTGGAAACGCATCCGGAAAGCGTGCCAATCAACATGCTGGTGCGCGTCCCCGGCACGCCGCTCGGGTCGATGCCGCCGCTCGATCCGCTGGAGATGGTGCGAGCGATCGCGACGGCGCGGATATTGATGCCTGCGTCGCGCGTGCGGCTGGCCGCGGGACGCAAGCAACTTTCGCCGGAAGCCGTGACGCTGTGCTTTTTGGCTGGAGCGAATTCGATTTTTGTTGGAGAGAAACTGCTGACCACGCCGAATCCCGGCCCTGATGAAGACGAGCAATTCCTGCAATCTCTCGGAATGAAGCCATTGGAACCGCATGGCGACTCGCAGATTTCGTGAATGCAAAAGACAAAAGCAGATCCCTCACCCGCTTCGCGGGATTCGGGATGACACCGTGGAGGCCGAGCGCATTTGGTGAAACTCAATAACTTTCAGCAAGAGCTTAAGCGCGAATTGGAAACAGGGCTGAGCGAGCTTGAAGCGCGGGAGCAGCGGCGCGCGCTTGCGGAAATTCATGGTACGAATCTCTGCTCGAATGACTATCTGGAACTGTCGTGGCATCCGGCGCTGAAAGAATCGGTGGAACGCGCGGTGCGCGATGCAGCGCGCGTTGGCGGAACCGGGTCGAGGCTGCTTTCGGGGCACGCCGCGATTTGGGAACAACTGGAAGAAGAATTTGCGCAATTCGCGGGGACGGAAGCGGCGCTGTATTTTGGCAGCGGGTACCTGGCGAACCTTGGATTGCTGACCGCGCTGCTGAAAAAGGACGACCTGGTTCTTTCCGATGCGCTGAATCACGCGAGCCTGATTGACGGCATGAGGCTTTCGGGCGCGCGAAAAATCATTTATCCACACCTCGATCTGAATGCGCTGGAAGCCGGACTGCGACAGCATGCGCGCGAACGGGGGCGCAAACTCATCGTTACTGAGAGCGTTTTTAGCATGGAAGGCGATGTTGCTCCGGTTACGAAGATCCTAGAAATTGCGGAACGCCACGGCGCCGGTGTTATTGTGGACGAAGCGCATGCGACTGGCGTTCAGGGGCCCGCAGGGCGCGGGATTGCCGTCCGGGAGGAAATCGCACAACATCTTGCCGCTGCGGTGCACACTTGCGGGAAAGCGCTCGCGAGCGCGGGCGCGTTTGTTTGCGGGAGCGCCGCGTTGAAGGAGCATCTGATTAACCACGCGCGAACATTTATTTTCAGCACGGCGATGCCGCCGTACATGGCAGAGCAAATCCGGGCGGCGATGGGGCTCGCCCGAACGATGGACCGGGAACGGGAAGGGCTGATGGCCAAAGCGCGACGTCTCGCCAGTGGTTTGCGTTCGGGCGGATGGGACACCGGCCGAAGCGAAACGCAGATTGTGCCGCTCATCATTGGCGAAAATGAGCAGGCGCTCGAGGCGGCGGAGCACCTGCAATCCAAGGGATTTGCGGTCCGGGCGGTGCGGCCGCCGACAGTACCGCCAGGTAGCGCGCGGTTGCGGTTTTCCTTGACGAGCGGAATCCCCGATGATGAACTGTTGCGCCTGGAGAACTCTTTGAATAGCTGGCGCGACAATCTACGTTTGTCCACCGCGGTGGCCAGGGCTTGAGACATCATTTTTTCATCACCGGGACCGATACGGGCGTCGGCAAGACAGTGCTTTCTTCGCTGCTGTGCGCGGCGCTGGATGCGGTGTACTGGAAACCGATCCAAACGGGAACGCTGGAAGGCTCGGACCGCGTAACGGTGATGCGGCTGGCGGGAATCGGCACGGACCGCACGCTGGATGAAGTCTACAAATTTGTTCCGCCGGTTTCGCCGGACCTGGCGGCGCGCTGGGCGGGCGTGGAAATTGATCTGGGCAAGATCAATATGCCGACCAGCTTGATGAACGACTGGCTGGTGGTCGAGGGCGCGGGCGGCGTGCTGGTGCCCGTGAATCAAAAGCAGTTCATGCTGGACATGATGGTGAAATTCAAGTTGCCGGTGCTGGTGGCGGCGCGCAGCAGCCTGGGCACGGTGAATCACACGTTGCTGACGCTGGCGGCACTGCATGCGGCGGAGTTGCCGGTGCACGGCGTCGTGCTGATTGGCGACCAGAACCGCGAAAACCGCGAGACGATCGAGCGGTTCGGGCATGTGCGCGTCATCGGAGAAATTCCCAAATTGCCGAACCTGCATCGCACCGCGCTGATGCAGGTGTTCATGAATCATTTCGACCGGGCGGCGTTTGCGCAGTAAAAAGAAGCTGACACAGCTTACAGCCGGCAGTTCAGAGTGGGCCCCGCAACTTCCTCCAGCCCTGACGGGAGCCGGGGCAAGCAGAAGGCAACCCCGAAGAGAGATCTCTCCGCCTCAGGCTGCGGAAGACCGCAGCCTGAGGGTCGAGATGACAGGTTGGGGGGCTGCGTTTCTCCACTTTGCAGAACGCTGTAAGCGGCGCAGCGAGAAGCACCGTGATGCGTCATTCTTCAGTTTCCTCGGGTACAGTACACTAGCGCGATGCATCCGGCGTTGCGCATTTGGCATCCCTTTAGCAATTCGGCGTTGGATCCTCGCCCGTTGCAGGTGGAGAGGGCGGAAGGCGTTTACCTTTACACGAAAGATGGAAAAAGGGTTCTGGATGCGATTTCGTCGTGGTGGGTGAATCTCCACGGGCACGGGAATCCGTGCATTGCGGCGGCGATTGCCGAGCAGGCGAAGAAATTGGAGCATGTCATTCTCGCGGGGTTCACCCATGAAGCTGCGGAAGAACTGGCGCGGCGCTTGAAGAAATGGGTTGCGCCACAATTGACACATCTCTTTTTCTCCGATGACGGCTCGACGGCCGTGGAAGTGGCGCTGAAGATGGCGGTGCAGCACTTCAGCAACCAGGAGCGCGGGGGAAAACGGGAAATCGTTGCACTGGAACATGGGTACCACGGCGATACTGCCGGAGCGATGTCGGTGAGCGACGATTCGCCATTCACGGAGCCGTTTGCGGCCATGCGGTATCCGGTGCATCGCGTGCATGCGGCGTATTGTTACCGCTGCCCGGTGGGGCTGAAACGCGAGACGTGCCGCATCGAGTGCGCGCAGCAACTGGAAACGCTGCTGGCGGAGCGCGCGGGGAAAATTGCCGCGGTGATTGTCGAGCCGCTGCTTCAGGGTGCGGGGGGGATGATTGTGCATCCCGCGGAGTTTTTGCAAAAGGTGTGCGCGCTTTGCACTCAGCATGACGTGCTGCTGATTGCGGATGAAGTGCTGACCGGATTCGGGCGCACGGGAAAAATGTTTGCGTGCGACGTTGCCGGAGTGACGCCGGATTTGATGTGCCTGTCGAAAGGCATTACCGGCGGATTTTTGCCGATGGGCGTGACGCTGTGCACGGACCGCGTGGAAGCGGCGTTTCGCAGCGAGGACCGGCGGCACACGTTTTATCACGGGCATTCGTACACCGGAAATGCGCTGGCGTGCGCGGCGGCGAATGCAAGTTTGCAGATTTTTGATGACGAACCGGTGTTCGACAGAATTGCGACGATTGCGCGGATTCATTCGGAGCGATTGCAGGAGTTGCGAGAATTTTCTGTCGTGGGGGACACGCGGCAAATTGGAACGATTGGCGCGCTGGAACTTCGCGCGGAGGATGCCGGGTATCTTTCGGCGATCCGGCCGAAGCTGTACCAGTTTTTTCTGGAACGCGGAGTTTTACTGCGCCCGCTGGGAAATGTGGTTTATATTTTGCCGCCGTATGTGATCGAGCCGGAAGAGTTGCATGGCGTGTACGACGTGATTGTGGAGGCGGTAGAGACATTGTTTTGAAGATGGCATGAGTTTTGCAAGAGTTTGACGTTGCCTTGTAGGGGCGCAGCAGTGCTGCGCCCCTACAAGGGAAGCAGGAACGGGCGGGGCAAGCCCCGCCCCTACGACGAGTCAGGTTTGTCGGAGGAGAAACAGTTGCCGTCGGGTTTGAACGCGTGGATGAAGAAGGTCGGATCATTCGCGGGTGCGCTTGGGGCACCCGGACTTTTTCTTGTGTCCTTTCTGGATTCCTCGTTCCTAACTTTTCCGATCATCAACGATGGGCTCCTTGTCGATCTTTCCATCAAGCACCCCGAGCGAATGCCCTTGTACGCGCTTATGGCTACGCTGGGGTCGGTTCTCGGTTGCGTGTTACTCTTCATTGTTGCGGAGAAGGGGGGAGAAGCGCTCTTCCACAAACATGCTGGCGATCGCGCTCAGGCCATTCGGAATTGGGTAGTTCACAACGGGTTTTGGGGAATGCTCTTTGCCGCTCTTCTGCCTCCACCGACTCCGTTTAAAGTTTTTGTCATAGCTGCAGGCGTGTTCGAGATCCGCTTGGGCAGTTTCACTTTGGCCATAACGATTGCACGGCTCGTTCGATACTTTGGAGTCGGCTTCTTGGCTATGCGGTACGGGAATGGCGCACTTCCATTTCTTAAACAACACATCTGGTGGGTGTCGTTAGCGCTTATCCTTGCCGCGATCACGAGCTATGTCCTTTCGCGGGTGATACTTAGGCACCGACCCCCTGCCAGCAGCTAAGCGTTTTGGTGGCCGACTTCAAGCAATACTCTAGGTCGGCACGGCCTGACTCCCTCGGAGTACTAGCCCCCCCCCCCCCCGGCACTGTTGCATCGTTATCAAAATAAAAGGCTTACAAAATTTGACTGTTGTAAGTGATTGATTTTAAAGGACGAGCAACGCCGGACACCACCAAAATGTTTCTGAGGCCGGGGCCTCGGAAGAAAGAAAAGCGGGAGACCTTCGCGAGACCCTCATCAGGGTAAACAAGCTCTCGTACTCCACAAGGCGCACTTCTTTACGGGAATGATCATAGCAGATTTTATGGTTTTGTCAAGTATTTTCTTAAGAAACTTTAGAATTGTTGGCGCCGCGAGTGAAGAGCGAGATGCCACGGAGGGTGCTAGTGCCAGGAGAAGGCGCGGGAGGAGGAAGCCCAGAGCAACTCCTCCGATAGGATTTTGCCGGAAGGGTCAGTGTCGATGACCGCAGAGACCCGGGAAGCTGGGCCGACATCGAGAGCTGTTGGCAGGTCATGCAGCAGGACATGGAAGCCCTCGGGACTCCTTCCGACGGTGGCTTTGGGGAAACGGGCGACTTGGAGGAAGCGGCGGGCGACGGCGGAAGTGCGAAGAGCGTCGAGGGCGGGAGAAGGCTCTGGCTTGTAGGTGGTGATGGCGGAACTGGGATCGAAATCGGCGCTGGGGCCGACGAGGACTTCGACGTCGTGAAAGGCGCGCTCGGTTTCGACCATACCACGCCAGCGGAAGGGGGAACTGGATTCAGCGAAAGCGGCGACTTTGCGGGGGAGTTCACCGCGGTAGGTGCGGGATTCGAGGGCGGCGATGGCGTCGCCGTGGAGCACGAGGCGGGCTGCGAGATAAAGGATTAAGGCGATGAGGGCGAAGGACGCGCCAAGCCGGCCGCGGGGGCCTTTGCGGCGGGCGCCGATTTCTTCGGTGACGAGACCGGCGAGAAGTGGGAGAAGGATTCCGGCGAGGAGAATTGCGAGGAGCCAGAGGTCGAGAGAGGGAAGCCAGTCCATAGAGAAGCGGCGAGGGGAGAAAGGCCAGAGGAGTTCGACGCCGGAGGATTGGCAAGTGTCGAAGGCGAGATGAAGGATGGCTGCGGCGAAGGCGGCGACGAAGATTGTTGCGCGCGGGATTGCGTTTTCGGGGGATTTGGGCTTGAGGAAGAAAAAGGGAACGGCGGCGAGAAGGCCGAATACGAGAGCGGCGGGGAGCGAATGAAAATAGGTGCGATTGAAAGTGAGGTAGGCGGAGGGGCCGAAGTAAGTGCTGAGGAAGTCGGCGTCGGCGATTGTGCCAGCGAGGACGACGGCGAGCGTGGCGGCGCGGGAGAGGCGAGGGAAGGCGGCACGCTGGAGAGTTAAAGAGGCCAGGGCGTGGGTGAGGGGATCCATTGCGAAGAGGTTAGCTTACGGCGCGGACGGAGTCCAAACCGCGAAGTTTGTCAGTGCCTCAGCTTCCTAAGGATGCGAATTTCCTCAAGGTCCCGTTTCTTATCGGCATCGGAAGTAGCATCATGCGAAAAGGATTGGGTTCCACTGCAAATTCCAATCGAGCCCGAAGAGGCCCCCGGCGATGCAAAGGCGAACACCAGGTATTCCTTGCCAGCTCGCATTGATCCCCATGAACAGTCGCCGGTCCCCGAGCCATTTTCGGAAGTAAAAGTGGAGCCCAAATTGCCCTTGAAGCGTTCTTTAACAACGAAGTGAACAAAATACTCAGTGATTGTGTAAGCCTGGCCGCCTTTTGGCGTGATGGTCCTTGTTTTCGTCGTAACGTCCTCCGCCGTACCTAGAAAAACTATGTCAGCCTCGCGAAAATCCCTTTTCGTCTCTTGTGACAAAGTAAGCCAGACGTACTCACCGTGTCTTTTGACAATTGGAGGAAGGCAGCTACAAGCCTCCGCTGATCGAGCCAAAAGAAGACTGGGAAAAGCAATGAAGAAGATCGTACCTACGAGCTTGAATTTGCTGGCTCTCATGAGAGGTCACCCTCGAACCGAGTTGGGGACGAGGAGCTTGAGGGCGCGGGGGACGATGCGAAACTCGACGGGGAGGCGCGCGAGAGGCTCGCCGTCGATTTGGGCGTAGACGGGGTTCGCATCGAGCGGCTCGCAGATGATGGAGTCGGTTTTGAAAAAGTCGACGCCGGGGGTCCCGCGGAGTTTGCCGAGATAAAGCGTGGGCAAATAGCTGAGATAGCGGAGACCGCTTTGCGTGGCGAGGGTCAGGATTTCGAAGTGGTCCTGGAAGAGGTCGGCTTCAGTGGTGATTTTGAACGGGCCGCCGTAATTTTGCGTGCGGCCGACGATGACGAGCGAGGCGTCGATTTTGCGTTCGCCGCTGATGACGCGGAAGTGCTGGAATTTGTAGCGAAAGGCTTCGCGGAGGCCTTCCCACCAGTACGCAAGAATGCCGACGCGCGATTTGAGGCCGAGACTGACGGAATAGACGATCATACCGTCGGGACCGGCGCCGGCGACGCTGAGAAAATATTTTTTCTTCTCGGGCTGCTCGAGAGGAGTAGCGAGGCCGAGGGCGATTTCCTTTACCGTGCCGTGAACGAGTTTTTCAGCGGCGCGGGGAATGTCCCAGGGGAGATCGAGTTCCTTGGCGAGGATGTTGGCGGTGCCGCCGGGAAGAAGAGCCAGGGGAACGCGGTGGCCGTTTTGGTGAGCGGCGAGGCCGTTGACGATTTCGTTGAGCGTCCCGTCGCCACCGCACGCGATGACCAGACCGCGATTTTCGGCGGCGGCGCGCGCGGCGATTTCAGTAGCGTGGCCGGGGCCGGTGGTTTCGGCGAGGTCGGCGTCAATGCCGCGCGAAGCGAAAATGTGGCGCGCTTTGTCGAGCAGGCTGCGGCGGCCGTGGCCGCCGTTACCGGCGTTGGGGTTGTGAATCAACAGCGCGTTTTGAAGGTCAGCGGTCATTCCCGTTCCAGTCGATTTCGAGACGTTGGGCAAAACATTCATTCTATATAATAGCAGGCGTTTTCGCGCACTCGATTCTCCGGTCGAGTGCCAAGAGAGATTCCTCGCTTCGCTCGGAATGATGGGCGAGGGGATGAATCGCAGCCGTTTTCGCGCAGCAATTCAGCAACGATGCGCGAAGAAGCAAATGCAGATTTCTCGGCGAAAAAGACGCGCCTAAAGAGGAAGCTCTCGGCCGCAGAAAGCGCGGCCTCGGAATGACAAGTGGGAAGGTTGCGAGGACTTTCATGGCCAAAGCCGCACCAGCAAACGTGAAGAAAGAGATTGAAGAGCTGCGCGAGAAATTGCGCTATCACGAATACCGGTATTACGTGCTGGATGAGCCGGAAATTTCGGACGCGGCATACGACCGGCTGATGGAGCGGCTGAAGGATTTGGAGAAGGCGCATCCGGAACTGGTGACGCCGGATTCGCCGACGGTTCGCGTGGGTGGAGCGCCGCGCGAAGGTTTTCAAACGGTGCGGCATGCGCGGCCGATGCTGAGCCTGGACAATGCGTTTTCTTACGATGCGCTGCGGGAATGGGACCGGCGCGTGCGAGAGGGAAGCGGCAAGAAAAAAATCGAGTACATTGCGGAGCACAAATTCGACGGGCTGAGCATTTCCCTGCAATACGAAGACGGTGTGCTGGCGCGCGGAGTAACGCGCGGAGACGGGACGACGGGCGAGGAAGTTACGCCGAACGTGAAGACGATCCGGTCGGTACCGCTGCGCGTGGATGCGGCGGCGTTGAAGAAAGTAAAACTGCCGGCGGATTTCGAGGTGCGTGGGGAAGTGATGATGACGCGGAAAGCCTTCGACGCGCTGAACCGGCAGCAGGAACAGATTGGCGGAAAGATTTTCGTGAATCCGCGGAACTCGGCGGCGGGAGCAGTGCGCGTGCTGGATCCCACGATTACGGCGTCGAGGAAGCTGGACTTCTTCGCGTACTACCTGCTCGTAGACGGAAAAGTGCCGTTCGCCAAGCATTCGGAGTCCCTGGAAGCTTTGAAGCAATTAAGGTTCCGCGCTTCGGATGATTGGAAGCTGTGCAACGGGATTCAGGCGGTGATTGCGTATTGCGAGGATTGGGACGCGAAGCGGGAGAAATTGCCGTACGAGATTGACGGCGTGGTGATCAAAGTGAACGCCACGGCGATACAAAATGAACTGGGTTACACGGCGAAAGCGCCGCGATGGGCGATTGCATTCAAGTATCCGGCGCGGCAGGAAACGACGGTGGTGAACGATATTTTCGTGAACGTGGGGCGGACGGGGGCGCTGACGCCGGTGGCGATTCTGGAGCCGGTGCAAGTGGGAGGCGTCACCGTCAGCCGAAGCACACTCCATAACATGGATGAAATCGAGCGGCTGGGCGTGCAGATTGGCGACACGGTGCTGATCGAGCGCGCGGGGGAAGTGATTCCGCACGTACTGAAGGTGGTGAAGGAAGGGAAGAACCGGAAGCCGTTCCGGATGCCGAAGAATTGCCCGGAATGCGGGAGCGCGATTCATCATGTCGAGGGAGAAGTCGCATACCGGTGTGTGAACGCGGCGTGCCCGGCGAAGAGGAAGGAGTCGATTCTGCATTTTGCGGGACGGCACGCGATGGACATTGATGGGCTGGGGGAAAAGATTGTGGACCAGCTTGTGGACAAGGGGATGGTGAAGGACGTTGCGGATTTGTACGCGCTGAAAGAGGAAGAAGTGGCAGCGCTGGAGCGCATGGCGGAGAAGTCCGCGCAGAATTTGCTGGAGGAGATTGAGGCGAGCAAAAAGAATTCGCTAGCGCGGGTGATTTATGCGCTGGGGATTCAGTTTGTGGGGGAGCGAACAGGGCAATTGCTGGCGGAACATTTTTCATCGCTGGACGAATTGGCGGCGGCGAAGGAAGAAGAATTGGAGCAAGTGCCGGAAGTGGGGCCGAAAGTGGCGGCGAGCATCGTGGAGTTTTTCTCGGAGCCGGCGAACCGGCATTTGATCAAGAAATTGGCGAAGGCGGGAGTGCGGCCGAAAGCCGAGAAGCGCGAGGTCAAGAGCGACAAGTTTGCGGGGAAGTCATTTGTGTTCACGGGCGGGCTGGCGAATCGGACAAGGGAGGAAGCGGGCGCGATCGTGGTGGAGCACGGAGGAAAAGTGAGCGGTTCAGTGAGCAAGAAGACGGATTACGTGGTGGTGGGGACGGACCCGGGGTCGAAGTATGACAAAGCGAAGGAGTTGGGAGTGACGATTTTGAGCGAGAGTGAGTTTGAGAAGCTGGTGGGATTGAAATAGAAGGATGACTACCTTCTCTTTTTGAGGAAAAAAAGAAAGAATTTCAACACGAACTGGCTAGGACTTGCTGCTGGATGCCGTTTCCTCAGCCAGGGCAGCATTAGGAAGTAGACGTACCCTCCAATCAGAAGAAAGAACAACGAGCGCTGCATCCAAGCCGGAGTAAGCCAATGAACTCTTGGTCCAAACTTCCAATGAATGTTGTAGTGGTCTGCGAGTGACGTTACGGCTGCTGTCACGCCGAAACCTAATGCGATCACAAGGATGGCAGTTCCCAAGAGCTTCAAGGAATCATAGGGAGGGCGCTCCGTCGAGACTCCAGACACAAGATCCAAACCCTCATTG
>Ga0307471_100000610_pt1 | contig 18473 bp, 14 predicted proteins | sample atmos_gasesAM3C__2_FD_204566 | JGI IMG/M metagenome (GOLD analysis project Ga0307471, IMG submission 204566) | Hardwood forest soil microbial communities from Morgan-Monroe State Forest, Indiana, United States - atmos_gasesAM3C_515 | ecosystem: Environmental > Terrestrial > Soil > Temperate...
CAGCTCTTCGCCGCGAAAGACACCCAGTACCGAGTTGGTGTTCCCCACGTCAATCGTCAGCAGCATCTAGCGTGCCTCCGTGACGTCGCCTGAAATCACCGCCGTGATTCGTCCGTCTTCCCGCTCCACTTGCAGCAGTCCCTCCGGCCCGAGCCCCGCCGTCGTGCCGCCGTAGCTTTCGGTCCCGTTTGTTACGCGCACCCGCTTACCTCTCGCATAGCTCGATACCGACTCAAAGCGCGCAACCACGCTGGCCGTGCCTTCCCGCACGAAATGATTGTAGTCGCTCTCGAATTCGCGCAGCAACCGCACCAGGAGCTCCATCCGCGATTGCAGTTTGCCGGTTTCCGCGCGCAGCGAAGTCGCGACACTCGCAAGCTCCCCGGGAAACTTTTCCTGATTCACGTTCAGCCCGATTCCCACGATCACGAATCGAACCTGATTCGGTTCCGCGTGCATTTCCGTTAGGATGCCCCCTACTTTTTTTTCCCGGATCAGAAGGTCGTTCGGCCACTTTAGGTCCACTGCCAGCCCCGTCACCGCCTGCACCGCGGAATGTGCCGAGAGTCCCGCCATCATGGTCAGCAGCGGAGCCTGCACCGGCGCCAGTTTCGGCCGAAGCAGCAGGGTTACATAAATTCCCGCTGCGCGGTCGGAATGCCACTTGCGTCCTGCCCGGCCGCGCCCGGCGGTTTGCTCTTCTGCCAGCACAACCGCGCCTTCCGGCTCGTCGGCATGTCCCAAGTCCAGCGCCACGCGATTCGTCGAATCCGTCTTGAAAAAATGAAAGATGCGCTTGCCGAACAGGCTGCCTTTCAGCCGTTGCTTCACCATGTCCGGAGTCAAAATATCGGGGACTTGCTCCAGGAAGTATCCCGTGGCCGGCTGGCCTTTCACTTTCACACCCAGGCCGCGCAGCCGTTCCACCCACCGCCATACTGTCGATCGCGAAACGCCAATCTCTTTCGCGATTCGCGCGCCGCTGATCACGATGGTGGCATTTTCCGCTAGCAAAGTCAGCAACCCTGCCAGCCGCCGGTCGGTTGTGCCCGGTAAGGATTCTTGAGTCATCGGGATTTTGCCGCGCCTCTTTGCGCCGCCTAAGCTTACGTTCCCTCGAAGCTGTCCACAAGGAGGCTGAGGTTGGCAGCTGGCGCCGAGTGCGTTAGCATCCCGGAAGAAAGAAAATCGGCCCCAGTCTCAGCGTACGCCCGCGCGTTGTCCAGCGTGACACCTCCGGAAATTTCGATCACGCATTCCGGACGCATCCCGCGCGCCATCTTCACGCATTCCGCGGCACGTTCCACAGGCATATTGTCCAGCAGCACTGATTCCGCGCCGGCCCCTAACGCCTCAAGCATTTCTCTTTGGTTGCGAACCTCGATCTGTACCGGCAAAGGCCCTGGGCCAACGACTTCCGGGTCCAGCCCCGCCGCGTCGTAAGCGCTCGCGGCTCGCGGCGCCGGAACCTTTGGCGAAACATACGTATGCGCTTTGTCGAGCGCTGCCTTGATTCCTCCCGCTAGCGCGATGTGATTTTCTTTCAGGAGGATGGCGTCGTAGAGGCCGAAACGGTGGTTCGTCCCGCCGCCCGTCTTTACCGCATACTTTTCCAGCGAACGCAATCCAGGTGTCGTTTTCCTGGTATCACGAATTCGCGTTCTCGTCCCCGCCAGTTGTTCCACGAAGCGCTTCGTCACTGTGGCGATTCCGCAAAGATGCGCCAGAAAGTTCAGCGCCGTTCGCTCGCCGTTGAGGATCGCGCGCGCGCTGCCGTTGATCTGTACGATCTCCGCCCCGGGCTCCACAAATGACCCGTCGTTGTGTGGAAGGGTAACGCGAACCTCCGGGTCTAGAGCACGGAACACCTTTTCTGCAATCGGCAATCCCGCGCAAACGAGCGTCTGCCTGGCGAGAATCTTGGCCCGTGCCGTCGCTCGCGGCGGTACCACCGCCGAAGTCGTTGCGTCTCCCGTGCCAATGTCTTCTTCCAGAGCGCGCCGCACAAGCTCAGCGACGTATCGAGAATTCCAATCCATGGGGACTCCAAGAGCAATGAAGAGATATTATTCGAGCTGTGCCAAGCGATCTTGCAATTTCTTCAACTCGACCCGCTGCTCGGCGAGCGTAGCTTCCAGTCCCTTGATGATTTTCTCGGGCGCTCGACTGCGAAAGGTCTCATTTCCGAGCTGCCCTTCCTTCGAGGCAATGGCCTTCTGCAGGCCCTCCGTTTCTTTCGTCAGTCTCGTTTTTTCGGCCTTCACATCCACTGTGTCGGAATACGCGATGCGTACATCAAACGTAGAGGAAGAGCGCACTGCGCCGCCAGCTTGCTCCATCGCCGCTGGCGAAATCTTCAACTGGTTTAGAACCGCAAGCCGTGTAATTGCGTCAGACTCGACCTGCACGCTATTGCGGATTAACTCAGCAGTGCTCCAAAATTCGGCAGGAACTTTTTTCTTCGCGTCAAGCCTCATCTCCGCCCGGATATTCCGCAGCGCAGTGATAACGTCTTGTATTTGGGTGAAGATGCCCACCGCGTCCACTATCTTCCCTTGTGCCCACCCTTTGCGTGCCGTGGGGAATGTGTCCAGTGCGATCGACTTCGCTCCTGCTTTTTGTGGCAACTTGTGCCACAGCTCCTCCGTCAGAAACGGCATAAAAGGATGCAGCAGCCGCAGCGCGTCATCGAATGCCGCAAACAGGTTTTTCCACGCCACGGCCGCCCGCTCACGGTCCGTGCTTTGCAATTCCGGCTTCACCCATTCGATATACCAATCGCAGAAGTCTCCCCAGAAAAACTGGTACACGCCTTGAGCCGCCTCGTGAAATCGGTAATCTGTCAGCGCTTCATTCACCAACTCGATCGTGCTCGCCAGCCGTGAATAAAGCCACTGGTCTACAAGCGGCACCGCAGGAGACGAATCTGCCTCACTGCGATACTTATACGGCGCCTTTGCGCGCACCTCCGGTGCCGCCAACTCCTCCAATTTCACCCCGCCTTCTTCAAACTTGTCCAGATTCACGAACAAGAATCGCGCCGCATTCCATATTTTGTTCGCAAAATTCCGCGCACTCGCGAGCTTGTCATCGGAAAGTATGATGTCTGTCCCCGGCGCGGCCGTGGACGCCAGGCAAAATCGCATCGCATCGGTTCCGTACTGCTGGTTCAGGGCCACCGGATCGAGTCCCGTCCCCTTGGACTTGGACATTTTCTCGCCGCTCCCGGTGCGCACCAGCGAGTGCAGATACACGGCGTGGAAGGGAACTCTCCCCGTAAAGTGAATTCCCATCATGATCATCCGCGCCACCCAGAAAAACAGGATGTCGTATCCGGTGATCAGCAGAGTCGTCGGATAATACGTTTTGAAATCAGCCGTTCCATCCGGCCAGCCCAGCGTCGAAAACGGCCACAATCCCGAGCTGAACCACGTGTCCAGCACATCCGGGTCCTGCTCGAGATTTGTCGACCCGCACGCGCATTTTGACGGCGCTTGGCGCGCCACGGTGACATGCTTGTTTTCCTTGCAATACCACGCCGGAATCCGGTGCCCCCACCAGAGTTGCCGCGACAGCGTCCAGTCGCGGATATTCCTCATCCAGTTGAAGTATTCTTCGCGCCGGTTTTCCGGCACGATCTGAATTTCGCCTCGCTCCACCACCTCAATGGCCGGCTCCGCCAGCGGCTTCATCTTGCAGAACCATTGCGTCGAAGCCCGCGGCTCGACAATGGTCTTGCTCCTTTCACAGATACCGACGGCGTTCGTATGCTCGGTAATTTTTTCCAGAAGGCCAAGCGCCTTCAAATCCTCAACAATCTTTTTCCGCGCCTCGAAGCGGTCCATTCCCGCGTACGCGCCCGCGTTCATCTGGCCGTCGTCCGTCATCACATCGATTTCTGCAAGCTTGTGGCGCCGACCCACTTCGAAGTCGCTCGGATCGTGCGCCGGAGTAATTTTCACTGCGCCCGTCCCAAACTCCTTATCAACCATCGCGTCCGCAATGATCGGAATCTCCCGGTTCATCAGCGGCAGCAGTGCTTTTTTGCCAACAAGATGCTTGTAGCGCTCATCATCAGGATTCACAGCAACGGCCGTATCTCCCAGCATTGTCTCTGGCCGCGTGGTGGCCACTATGAGAAATTCTTTCGTTCCCACCACTGGATACTTGATGTACCAGAGATGCCCCTGCCGCTCTTCGTGCACCACCTCCAGGTCGCTCAACACCGTCAGACAGACGGGACACCAGTTCACCAGCCGGTTTTCGCGATAGATCAATCCCTCTTCGTACAGCCGCACAAAAACTTCTCGCACCACGCGCGACATTTCCGGCGAGAGCGTAAATTTCTCCCTTGACCAGTCGCAGCTCTCCCCAATGCTTTTCATCTGCCGCGTAATCTCGCTGCCTGCTTCTGCCTTCCACTTCCAAACCTGCTTCTCAAACTCCTCCCGGCCGAGCTTCTGGTAGTCAATGCCCTGATCCATCAGGTACTTCACAACGACGCGTTGCGTGGAGATGCCTGCATGATCAGTGCCGGGCAGATACAAAGTGTTATACCCGCGCATCCGGTGCCAGCGCGTGAGAATGTCGATTTCCGTATGCTCCAGCATGTGCCCGATGTGCAGCGAGCCCGTGACGTTCGGCGGCGGTATGACGATCGAAAACACCGGTCCCGGCGCATTCGGGTCCGCTTTGAACAGTTCCTCCCTAACCCAGAAGTCGGCCCAACGCGGTTCGATCTGCTGCGGTTCGTACGCTTTGGCTATCTCGCGAGCCATCCGATACGCTTCTCCCGTTTACGCGTGGGCCCAAACCGCCCGCTCTCGACGCGTTTAAGTCGTTCAGAGTAATCTTCGACTATACGAGGGGAAAAGCGGCTGCGTCAATTCGGCCGGGTGCAACGATGCGAACTAACTTTCAATTTTGTAAGTGCAAGCGGAGACGGATTTTTCGAGTAACGGGGCAGGGAACTAGGACTTCTTCGACTTCATCTCTTCCTTGACCATTGCTTCGACGACGGGCCTCAAAATCTCTCGCGTAACTGCCTGCAGCATCTCAGGATTCATCTTTGCCAGCACTTTGGCGACCAGGTCATCCATACTGGGAGCCGCCTGCTGCGCAGGCTCGGGCGCAGGCGTTTCCACGACTTCCTCAGTCGCGTAAAAGCTTGCTCCATCGGAAGTGTGCTGCTCCGCGAATTGCGTCGCGTCTTCCGCCACTTGAGCTGCTTCCTCCCGGATAGCTTCTACGGTCTCAGCAGGCAACGACGCTTCCTGGATCACGTTTTGCGTCGCGTCGTTGGCTTTCTCCGCCCCGTTACTTGACACCGGAGGAGCTGCCACCGGCGCGCCAGAATCCCACGTTGAAGCCAGGCGGTTGGCCTTTTCCAGCTCAGCGTTCCAGGGATTGGACGGCACAGAAAACCAAGACTCTTTGGATGTCGTTTGCAGCTCGGCTTGCGATTTGCTGGCATCCGCCTGCGTTGAAGACGGTTCGCGTTCCTTCGCAGGGGTTACTTCCTCAACGGCCGCGGTTGCCTTCGTCGACGCCTTTTCCTGTGAAGCTGGCGAACTCAACGCTGCCCATGCGTCGGCCGCAAACGGTGTAGCTGGAATGGCCTCTGGGTGCGACGCTGGTTCCGGGATGCTGGCCGGAACGGGCGGCGCTTCCTTCACAAAAGTGCTCGCCGCCGGAACCGTCTCGACGACTTCTGGTTTCTCTTCGACGGGCTCCCAGGACTCGCCGTGACGCTTCCTTGCTAAAATCTGTTCGAAACTTCCGGATCGCCAATCCTTGGCCCCGCCTGTTGCTCCCGCGTCTGGATAGCTCTCCGCTGCCTCAGGCCGCCACGGTGCTGCTGGCTTTTCTTCTTCCTCTTCCTCGTCCGTTTCCTGGTCATCCGAACTGCCCCAATGGCGCTCTGTCGCCAATTCGGAATTCACCGGTGGCAGAAAATCAGCATCGTCGTTCTTCTCTTCAGCTGGCGTTTCCAAGAGGCTCCCGAAAGCTACTGGTTGAGAAACGCTGTCTATTCGAACAGGTTCGGGACGCGCCGGCACTTCGTCCACAAAACTCTGCTCATCCAAGGCCGCAATGACTGGTTCGTGGGAGGCCGCGTGTGCCGGAACGCTCCCAAAAGAAGACACTGCCGCAGTGCTTGGCGTGAGGAGGTCTGACGCCTTCAGCACTTCAGGTTCTGGAGTTTTCGCGCCGCCCACGTTGCCGGGAGCGACTCCCGCACGTTGCAGCGCGGACTTCACCATCGATATCAGTGGATCCGGCGGAACAAAGGGCTTCTTCAACACGCCATCTGCACCGACTCGCTGCGCCTCTTGCTCATCCAGCGGATCGAATGCCCCCACCAGCAGAATCACCGGAATATGCGCCAGCGCGGCATCCATCTTTACATACTGGCAAACTTCATAGCCGTTCCGGACCGGCATGAATACGTCCGCGAGCACCAAATCTGGGCGAATATCAGAAATCTTTCGTACCGCCGCTTCGCCATTACCAACAGCAACGACGTCGATGCCCTGATCTTTCAAGGCGAGCCCCACCATCTTCTGGATGTTGCTGTTGTCGTCCGCAACCAGAATCTTGGCCACCGAACGTCCTCCGGCGATACTCTACCTGCGCGGGCCACACCACGTGCGTGGCCGTACTAAATGACCTGCTCTAGAGTATTGGAGCACCCGCTGAGGTTCGCGTCAATCTCAACAGGGTGCGTGTGTGTCGGAAGTGAATACTCGGGTCTTGGCCCGCGGCAGCCGCCCAATGGCCCTAAAACAAACGGGGTACGGTCTTTAGACCGCACCCCGCGCCGTTTCTCCTGATCTTCGCCCCGCCTCAAACTCACCAGGGAACGATTTTCTTCAGACCTTTCTTTTTCTTGCTGGTCGATTCCTTCTTGTTGTCTCCGTTGGTTCCGTTTTGTGCTCCGTCTTGCGCCTTCGAGGTGTCGGCTTTGGCTCCATCAGCGGTCTGATCCGCCTCAGCCGGGGTTGCATCCGTCTTGGCTGCGCTGTCGGCAGTTCCCGTCGCCCCGGCAGCACTCGCGCCATTCTCTGTCGTCGATGCTGGGGTTGCATCGGGCTGCGCTGCCGGACTTCCCTCGCTCCCGTCCGTGGCCGGGGTCACGCTTTCCGCGCTACTGGTTGTCCCGCTGGCGCTTCCCACCGCTACCGTTGCGACAATTCCCGTTTTGGCTCCACCGATTTGATTTCCGCCCTTCAAAATATCATCAATACCCGTTTCGCTTTCCGATGCCGGAGTCATCGTCGGCTTTCCGAATTTCGCCGCCTTATCCATCTCCTGCTTTGGGCCGGTACGAACCAAAGACATTGGTTTATTGATGAGCGTCTCCCGTTGCCGTGGCGCATTCATCTCCGCCGTCATCCATGCGACTGCCTGCGGATCAGGCTGCGGCACCGGCGCTCCAAGTGCTTTCAACCGGTTCTTTGCCTCGGGGACCAGAGGCGACAGGGGATAATTGCGCACGAGCCGCGCATAATACGGAGCGGCGATCTCCTTTTTCTCCGTACCCTGCCATATGTTTCCGATCATCCATAGGGCCTGGTCGGATTTGCTGTAAAGGGGATAGCGATTTACGACCGCTCTTAGCCTGGATTCGGCGGCCTTCTTGTCTTCCTTCACGTAATAGTAGTAACCAATGCGGAAATCGCCCTCCGCCAGCAGTTCCTGTACCTCGCGCAAACGCTGCTCCGCCTTTGCCGCCAGCGGATCATTCGGGTACTTTGACAGAAAAATTTGGAACTCTTCCTCAGCCGCGACTGCATGCGTGCGGTCGCGATCCGGTTTCTCCATCTGCTTGAAGTGCGTCATCGCCACCTGCAACTGCGCATACGCCGCCTCCGGCAGCATCGGGAAGAAAATACCGAAATCCTTGTACGCCTGGACAGACTGCGTCAGATTCGCCGTTCCGCCCTCTTTGTAGAACGAGTCGGCAATCGCTAGCTTGGCCTTGGCTAGATACTCGCTGTCCGGATACGTGTTGATGAGCGTCTGCAGATTCAGCCGGCCTACCTCGTGCCGTCCGTGCTTAATGTCATCCATCGCTTTGTCATACAGAATCTTGTCGGGCTCCGCGGTATTCTCCGCGCTTGTCGATTTATTGACCCTTTTCTTCTTATGGAAGATTTGAGCGTCGCACTGTGTGGCGCAAAGCAGGAACAGTCCGGTCATCGCCAATAAGGTTGGCCGTCTTGTCATTGCTACCAATGAAGTACCGAGCAAACTTCACCTCTCTCTGGTCAAACCAGGGTGCTTTCATGCACCCTGTCGAAGCCTCGTGCGCTTCCTGACTCCCCATAGTTCGGAACGGCCAAATTATACCCTGAACGAACGGTCAAGCCGAACAACAACTTTGCACCCCTGGCCAGGCCCCCTAAACTACCCTCTCTGTGATGCCGCCTTGTCGCGCGAAGGGTTGCCTTGACCCTTTCGTGCCCTCGAAGTTTTTCAACCTGCCTTAACATTGCTTGCCGCCCATTCCGATACAATGCCATCATCGCTTCGTTATCTTATCAGGGCCTGCGATTTCTCAAAATGGACAAACGTAAATTTCTCTTTGTTTCGCTCTCCGGTCTCATCGGTGACATCGCCTGGCAGGTTCTCAAGGAAGGCCACGACGTCCGCTATCACATCGAGGCCGAAAAAGAGCGTGACATCGCCGACGGTTTTGTCCCCAAATCTAAGGATTGGGAAAAAGACGCCAAATGGTCCGACATCATCGTCTTCGACGATACCCTCGGCCAAGGCGCTAAGGCACAGGCCCTTCGCGCATCCGGCAAACCTGTCATCGGTGGTACCCCCTACGCCGATCGCCTCGAAGACGACCGCTCCTTCGGCCAGGAAGAGCTCAAATCCGCCGGCGTCAGCATCATTCCCTACGAAGACTTCGACTCTTTCGATCCCGCCATCGACTTCGTGAAGAAGAATCCGGACCGCTACGTCATCAAACCAAGCGGCGAAGCGCAAAACGTCAAGCGCCGCTTATTCGTGGGTGAAGAAGAAGACGGCGAAGACGTCATCCGCATGCTGGAGGCTTACAAGAAAGCTTTCTCCGACGAAATCAAGGTTTTTCAGCTGCAGCGCCGGATCAACGGCGTCGAGGTCGCCGTCGGCGCCTTCTTCAACGGGAAGAAATTCGTCACTCCCGTCAACATCAACTTCGAGCACAAGAAACTTTTCCCCGGCGAAGTCGGACCACCCACCGGCGAAATGGGCACTGCCATGTTCTGGAGCGAGCCCAACCTTCTCTTCAACCGCACCCTTCTCAAAATGGAGTCCAAGCTTGCCGAGGAGGGCTACGTCGGCTACATCGACCTCAATTGCATCGTCAACAACAACGGCATTTACCCGCTCGAATTCACCTCCCGTTTCGGCTATCCCACCATCAGCATCCAGCAGGAAGGAATGCTCACTCCGATTAGCGATTTTTTCTGGGAACTCGCCACCGGTGTCGAGCCTAAATGGCGCACCCGCAGCGGTTTTCAGATCGGTATCCGCATAGTAGTCCCGCCATTCCCCTTCGACGACGACGCCACCTTCGAATCCTTCTCGAAAAACAATGCCATCGTCTTCAAGAAGCCCAACATGGAAGGCATTCACATCGAAGACGTCAAAGAAGTCAACGGCCAGTGGCTCATCGCGGGCACTTCCGGCGTTGTTCTCGTCGTCGTCGGCACCGGCCAGACGATGAAGCAAGCCCAGGCCCAGGTCTATTCCCGCACCAAAAACATCCTCATTCCCAACATGTACTACCGCACTGACATCGGCGACCGCTGGGCCGAAGACTCCGACAAGCTCCACAACTGGGGCTACCTGCGCTGAGCGCTGCTCAACGCAAGAAATAACCGTGTTTGTCCCGACCTTCTGTGGAATATTTCTCCCATTCAGGTGGTAATGCATAGATGGCAGGGTGTAACCTGTTCCTGCCGCTCGAATCCCGCTTGAGATGGGAGATTCTCAATGAAACGCAAGATTGCTCTCGGACTTCTGGTAGCCGCAGCCGTCTCGGCACTTCCCGCGGCCCCGCACGCGGGGAAGTCCGAAGTTGCCAAGATGACCCTCAAAGTCGGCGATACTGCCCCTGATTTCACTCTCCTCAGCGACCAGTGGAAAACCGTCAAGCTAAGCGACTACCGTGGCAAGAAGAATGTCTTCCTTGCCGTCTATGTGCTGGCCTTCACGGGCGGTTGAACGAAACAACTTCAGGCGGTCCAGGCTGGAATCGCCTCCGGTAAAATCGACACCTCGGATACGGAAGTTTTTGGAGTGAGTTTGGATAGTCCTGCCGCCAACTCCGCCTTCGCCAAGCAGATCGGCATCAAGTTCCCGCTCCTCAGCGACATGAACAAAAAGATGCTCAAATCCTATGGCATCCTGAAAGGGTATGACGTCCACGAGGAGACCTTTGAGTGGGCCTTGCGCGCCAACATCATCATTGACAAGCAGGGCATCATCCAATTCATCGAAGAGGGCGATAGCGCCGTCGACCCGAACACGGCTCTGACCATGTGCACCACCCTGCACAAAAAGGAGCCTGCCAATTAGTCCTCGGCTTTGCCGGAACTCTTGGCTCGTCAGCCTCGGATCTCAGTTCGCGACAGTGAGCTCAATCGTCGATGATGACGGAATCCGCGTCCCGCTCATGGGCGACTGGTCAATAACTGCGCCGCGCGGCCACTGCGGCGCAGTCACGTAATTTACCCTGCGGCGCATCTGAGCCATGTCCAGCCGGTGTTGCGCTTCCATCTCGTTCAGCCCGGTCAAATGCGGCATCACAAAGGCTGTCTCGCGTGGCCCTTGCGAAACCAGTACGTCCACGCGCGGTGTTGCCGCCCCGGCTCCCGGCTTCGGATTCTGGATCACCACCGCATCTACAGGCCGGTCCGCCATCGTAATCGCGGAAACCTCGCCCACTTGCAGTCCCGTCCGCAGCAACTCGATTCGCGAAGCTCTCAGCGAATTTCCTTCCAGCAGCGGTATCTGCAATTGCCGTTGCCCCAGGCTTAGCACCACATGTGCTTGCTGCGACACTTTCATCAGCAAGCCGGAAGGCGGCGTCTGCCGCACGACAGCATTGATCGGCTGGTCGCTATAAACCCGGTCCGCCACGCGCAGCACCAGCCCGCGCGACTGCAGCATCGTGCTCGCCTCGGAAACATTGATGCCCACCAGATTCGGCATCGTCACCTCGCGCCCGTGAATCGCAATGCGCATCGCCGTGATCGCGCTCAGAAACGCTGCCGAGGCCAGGATAAACACCAGCAGCGTCATCCGCCCCAGCCATTCCAATCTCTCTCCCAGTGTCATAATCCCTGTAGGGCCCGCCTTATTAGGCGGGCAGCTCCCTCTCAGCCTTAGCGCAGCCCATAACCAGCCGCCTCAACTAGAGTCTCGAATCTCTACATCAATTCGTCAACGGTTTTCGCGTCAGGCTGGGCCAGCTTGTTGCCGCACACGGGCCCCCCTGTCCGCTGTTCTTCTCTCTTGACAGATTCCGAGCTCTACGATAATTGGATTGTTAGCTACCTCTGTAGCTAACTCAGCGGTCGGTTCAATCTTTGTGATCCTCACAGACCAGTAGCATCAGCTGCACAATTTTGGTGCGATGTGAGTTCCTTTAGAATCCACACTTATAGGGAGTGCCCGCAAGTATTAGTGTTGATTTTAAACCGCTTACGCAAAATCTAAGTCCTTTAGATGCAACACTTACAAAAAGACAGGGGGAGGTAGTACGGGATGTGCGGATACAAGAGAGGCAAGCAGCCTCAGGCTTAAGAGCCTGTCTCGCGTGTCACTTTCAGGAGCGCCGACTTCCCAGAGTGCAGGCTCAGGCTCGCGCGCTTTGACTTACCTCTTCAACGGCGGCGCGGGATAATCCGGCAGTTTGTCCTTGCTGGTGTCCGCCCGCTTCACTTCCAGCTCACCGAACAGCAGCGACGGGCTGATAATCGTCGTCGGCGCGCCGCCGGCCCGATTGCTTACCAGTGGATCGTTGCCCACGGCGATCAGATCATTGCGGATCGCACGAATATCCAATTCATTGAACACCGCGCCACGCACCAACTCTTCATGCCCATCTTTCGCGTACACGCGATACAGCAGCCGCGGCGAATTGCCCGGCCCCAGTGTCTCCACTCGGTAGCCGTATGGCTTGCCCTGATCCGTCACCATCTGGATGACCTTTTTCTTCAGCTCTTGCGCCGATTGCGCCTCGGAACTTTTCACCAGCAGGACACCGAGGCTCGGCCCAGGAAAAGATCCCGGCCCGCCGCGCCCATGGCCGTTGGAAGCAGGGAAGTCGCGAATCGGCTGTCGCCCAATCAAATAATTCGCCAGCGTTCCGTTCTCGATAGCGTTGACGGCCTGGGCTTTTACGCCTTCACTGTCCACCGCGTAGCTTCCGACCAGGCTTTTGCCGTGAAAATCACTCATCGTCGGATCGTCTACTACCGACAGAAAGTTTGGCAGCACACGCGTCTTGTAACTCGTCGCGAACCCTCCCGTCGTCCGGTTTGGTTTCCCAAGCTGCGGCTTCTGCCCCAGCACGTTCTGCCCGATCAACGACGCCACGATGTCGTCCGCCGCGTCCGGTGCGAAGAGCACCGGCCCGCGGTATTCCTCCTCCACGATGGGCGCTTGCCGCAACGCCACCACAGTATCCAGCATCTTTTTCGCTTCGCCTATCAGAGCGTCATGCGTGGGCAGCTCCTCCGGACGCGCCACCATAAACGCCGGGCTCCGGCTCAGCCGCATTCCATCGGCCGCCTGCGCCGAACTGCTCAGTTGCACGCTGTACGTCGTCCTCCCGCACCGCGTAACCGTGCCTTCGGAATTCACCAGGTATTCGTTGATCGCGGAGAACTTCGCCGACGCCGTTACCGACTGCACGTCGGGATACTGCTTATACAAACTCGTTACATCTTCCAGCGTTTTTTTCCAATTGCCTTCGTCCACTTTCAGCGACACCGTCGGTTCGACGGCAATCATTTGCGGCGCTTTCGCGAAATCGTCCACGGGATTCGGGTCCACGCTGAACTGTTTCATCGCCGCTTGCTTCTCGGACAGTGCCTGTCCCGCGGCCTTATACGCTTCGTCCGTCGCCAGCCAGATCTGGTGCCGCAGCGCGATCGGATCGTTGTCCAGCGGCAATATGTTCGATTCGCCCTGGCCTCTGCCGAAATAGCTGTCCTGCTTGTAGTCGCCGACGCGCACCACCACGCGTAGTACGCGAACGTGAACGTGCTGATTCTCGCGCAAAGCTCCAAATGTAGCCTCCGCGCCAAAATCGTCGACTTCATTCACGCGATACTCCACGTAATAAGGCGACTGCACCTGATCCATCTTGAGTTGGGCTTTGGAGCGGTCCAATTCCGTAAGCAGGGCCTCGAGCAGCCCGTCGCCTTTCGCCGCGGCGTGAGCCGCGACCATCGCGGCATCCGGTGTGGCGTTCGATCCTTCGGATCCGGCGAGGCTTGACGCGCCGCCGAGAACAAGCAAAGCCGCAATCGCCATTCCTATAACTTGTCTATGTGCGTGGAACACGCTTGCGAGGTGAAGAATTTTCATGGCTTCACCTCCGCGCTCATTTGCGCACCATTGGTGGCGCCGCCGTCTTCAAATCCCGGCGGCGGCAAAAGCGGCTGACGCTCATGCTCGTGCGCTCGCTTCTGCACTTCCATTTCGGAAAACAGCATCGCCGGAGCCGCAGCCGCGACCGGCACCTGCCCGCTTTCCGCACCGCACACGCCGTTAAACACATGCTGCTGATCACCTGTCGTCAGAATCCGTGTCAACGCCGCGAGTGGCGTGCCAACAATGTCCACGCCGCGCACCAATTCATCGGGACGCCCGTCGGCGTAAACCTTGTAAACAATTACCGGAAGCACTTGGAAAGCTTGCGGCAATGCGCGCTGGGTCAACGTGAATCCGCCTTGAATATCGTCGAAGTACAACCCGTACGGTTTGCCTTGCTTCTTCACTTCATCAATCAGCCTCTGCCGCATCTCCGATTCGGGCACCGTTTTTGTCGAAGTGACGATCAGGTTTCCCTGGCGTCCCGTTGGCATCCGTCCCGGCTGATTCCGTCCGTGCCCGTTCGACTGTCCGAAATTCTTGATGGGCATCCGCGACATCAGAAACTTTTGCAGCACTCCGTCCTTGATGACGTCAACGCGCTGCGCCGGTTCTCCCTCATTGTCAAAGTCATACGATCCGGCCAATTTCACTCCCGCAATCTCGTGAGTTGTCGGGTCGTCGCTCACGCTCAGGAATTTCGGCAGCACTTCTTGCCCGACTTTCTTCGTAAACGTCTGTCCTTCCTCTTCGTCGCGCTGCCGGTGGCCTTCCAACCGGTGGCCCAGCACTTCATGGAAAAAAACCGCCGCCGCTCGTCCGCTCAACACGGCTGGCCCGTCGTACGGTTCGGCTACCGGCGCTTTGCGCAACGCGCTCAAGTCCGCTGCCATTTTTTCAATCTTGCCGGTCAGCTCCGCTTCGCTTGGCAAACCGCTCGCCGCCGGCGCCTGAAACGTTTCGACGCGCAGCAAATCCATTCCGTCTTCGGCGCGTGTTTGCGCTTCCATGATTAGTCGCGTGGAAGTGCTTGGCGACACGATGGCGCTTCCTTCGCTCGAGACCATCCGCGAATTCGAGCGCTGCACTTGAATCATGACGGACGCGAAGTACACCTCAGGATATTTCCGGAACGCTCCGGAAAGTCTCTTGATCTCGCCTTCCCACGCCGCTCGATCAAAGGGCGCCGCTGGCGCTTCCTCGACGTGCGCCTGCGGTTTCTCCTTGGAAAAGTCCGGCGACTTGTCCTCTTCCTCTGCGCGGACCGCGGTGTTCGTGCGAACGTTTAGCAGCGAAGGCACCGCCCGCTTGTACTCCCGATCCGTCAACTCCCACAATACCCGCGCGATGGCATCGGCGTCGTTTCCGAGCGGCAAGCCGCCCGAAGTCACTCCGCTGGGGCGGCTCTGTCCGTGCGTATTGTCCAATTCCGGCGTGCCCACGCGCATGGTCACATCGGCGAAGCGCCGCTGCGCCGCGCTGTCCGTGAGCAAACTGCCGTATGCCCCAACCAACACGACGAAATCCTGGTCGTACACCGTGTAGCTGAGGTAGTAGGGAGGCTGTTCCGCCTTGCCCAATTCCGATGTCGCCCTGGCCATTTCGTTTTGCATCGCCTTCAAAACAGGGTCGTTCGCCGCGACAGCCCCTGGCGTTACCTTATCGGTGGTCTTGTCTCCAGCCGCCGCGGCAAACGGCAATCCCGCAAGTTGCGCAGCCAGCGTCCAGCACGCCGCCGCGCGCAGCAATGCGTTGTGGCGGAAACGCAGTTCTCCGCCTCTTGCTGCTGATATTGAGGTTTTCATGTAAGGTGAGCTCCCGTTACCACGACGATTCGAAGAATGTTTTCTTTCAAGTGCATGCGGTAAACCTGAAGTATGTCCTACTGGTCTGTTCCGCGCAAACTAGCTGTTGCCAAAGCGTTCACCGCTTTTCAACCGCGCGCCATTGGCGAATTCTGCGGCGGAGACTTGCTTGCGTCCCTCCAGTTTGACGGTCAGAAGGCGCAAAACGGTTGTGTCGCCGCATGCGACTAGCAATTTATTCTTCTGGAGAAGAATAGTTCCTGGCGCAGCATCGCTTGCTTCCTCAGGCGCAAGCTCACCCCAGAGGCTGCAGGACTGGCCGCGAAAAAAGGAGTACGCGCCCGGCCACGGCTGGAATCCGCGCATGCGGTTGAAAATCTCCGACGCCGGGCGTTTCCAATCAATTCGCCCGTCGTCCTTTTTCAGAATCGAGGCATAGCTGGCTTCCGCGTGGTTCTGCGGTTTGGGCACAATTGTTCCGGCAGCCAATCCGCGCAACGTCTCCGACATTAGCGGCGCCCCAATCTCTGCCATACGGGCAGCAAGGTCAGGCGCGATCTCCTTCGGCCCAATGCCGATCTCATGCTGCAGCAGCATATCTCCCGTGTCCATGCCCGCATCGATTCGCATGGTTGTCAGGCCGGTGCGCGTTTCGCCGTTCACGATGGCCCAGTTGATGGGCGCCGCGCCTCGATATTTCGGGAGCAGTGAAGCATGCAAGTTGATCCAGCCCAGCTTCGGAATTGGCAATAATTTCGCCGGGATAATTTGGCCGTAAGCGATGATGACGATGCAATCGGGAGCCAGCCCCTGCAGCAGTTCCTGAACTTCCTGCGCTCGAATTTTCTCCGGCTGATGCACGGCAAGGTTTGCGGCCAGCGCTGATTCCTTCACTGGCGAAAAAGAAATTTCGCCTCCGCGTCCGCTCGGCCGGTCCGGTTGCGTAACTACGCCGACGATTTCAAAATCCTTTTGTGAAAGGAGATGTTTCAGCGTGGGAACGGAAAACCAGGGCGTGCCGCAGAAAACGATTCGCATCATCAACCCACTGCGGCCGCAAGGCGGCCGACTCCGGCACTTACCACTCGCCCTGTTTCCTGAGCTTCTTGATTTTCCGTCTGATCAGGTCGCGCTTCAGCATGCTGAGGTGCTGCAAAAAAAGAATTCCGTTCAGGTGATCGATCTCATGGCAGAACGCGCGCGCCAGCAGGTTTTCGCCGCGAATTTCAAAGCTTTCGCCCTTGGCGTTCTGCGCCTTGACGGTCACGAACTGTGGCCGCATCACATATCCGCGAAACCCCGGAACCGAAAGGCAGCCTTCTTCTTCGCGAACTTCGCCTTCCGCGTGAATGACTTCCGGATTCGCCAGCACAATCTTGGCTTCGGGATTTTTTCCGCCAGTGACGTCCACGACCGCAAGCCGCAGGCTCAATCCAACCTGCGGCGCGGCCAATCCCACTCCTTGCGCCGCGTACATCGAAGCGAACATATCCTCGGCAAGCTCTTCCAGTTCCGCGTCAAATTTCTTGACGGGCGCGCCCGGCTTTTCCAGGATGGGATCGCCATACTTGACGATCGGATAGATCTTGCGCGCCGCGGATGGCGCTTGCGGCGTCTCGGCGGCCGCCACGCTGGCGGGCTCAGAATTCGTCAATTTGTCTGGCATAGTTCTCGAAATTCCGCCGCATCTCGGCGAGCGAGTCTCCCCCAAATTTTTGCAGAAAAGCATCCGCCAGCACAAGTGCCACCATGGCTTCGCCGGCCACCGCGCCCGCCGGCACCACGCACCAATCCGATCTTTCGTACGCGGCCTTCACCGGCTCTTTGGTGACCATATCCGTCGTGTGAAGCGGCTGGCGCAAAGTCGAAATGGGTTTCAAGTAACCTCGCACCACAACGTCTTCGCCGTTCGTGATTCCTCCCTCCAATCCGCCGGCACGGTTGGTCGAGCGCCGGAACCGCCGGTTCGATTTTTCGTAAAAGATCTCATCCTGCACTTCGCTCCCGAAGGAGCCGGCGGCCGTCACGCCCGCGCCGATCTCCACGGCCTTCACCGCCTGCACGCTCATCAGCGCTTGCGCCAGAAGGCCATCGAGTTTCTCGTCCCACTGCGCGTGGCTGCCCAACCCTACGGGAACGTTGTGCGCGACAATTTCAAAGATACCGCCGACCGTGTCGCCGGCCTTCAGCACCGCATCCACTTCCGCTTTCATTTTTTCCTGCACCACAGCATCAATGCACCGCAAAGGAGAATCCAGGTCGTTGCTTGCCGCGTGAATTTTTTTCCAACTGCCCGGCTTTTCCAGCTTTACGTGCCCGACCTGAATCGTGTGGCTGGCAATCTCCGTACCGAATTCCCGTAAGAGCAATTTTGCAAACGCGCCTGCCGCTACGCGCGCTGCGGTTTCCCGCGCCGATGCCCGTTCCAAAATGTAACGCGCATCGTGGTAGTCGAATTTCTGCGACCCCGCAAGGTCCGCATGCCCCGGGCGGGGCGCCACCAGCTTTCGCGCGTTCGAATCTAATTCCGCGGCTTCCACAGGCAGGATTTTTTCCCAATTGGCCCAATCGCGATTCTCGATCCGGAGAGCAATCGGCGCGCCGATTGTTTTTCCATGACGCACGCCGGCAAAAATCTCCGCGGTGTCCTTTTCGATTTTTTGCCTTCCGCCGCGTCCATACCCAAGTTGCCGGCGGCGCAGTTCGTGATTGATGAATTTCAAGTCAACGGGCATCTGCGCGGGCAGACCGGAGATAAATGCCAGCAGCGCCTGTCCGTGCGATTCACCCGCGGTGTAAAAGCGAAGCATTCCCTTTCATCCCTCGCACGTATTTGCGCGTATTCGATTCAAAACAAGCGGAATAAGAACAGTGTAGCGGCCGCATCGCTGCGCGTCCAGCGTCTCTCTGCGATGTCCGAGTTTATTTCGCGGGCTGAAAGAAACTAAGGGCTGATGTTCGGTGCTGAGATTCTTTCTTTGTCGTCCACGGCGAAGAGCAGGTAGTTCGTGAAGTTCAAGCGGCGGTGAATTCGCTTTCCTCTCAGGTCGCTGTACAGTTCGGCCG
>Ga0307471_100000611_pt1 | contig 18396 bp, 14 predicted proteins | sample atmos_gasesAM3C__2_FD_204566 | JGI IMG/M metagenome (GOLD analysis project Ga0307471, IMG submission 204566) | Hardwood forest soil microbial communities from Morgan-Monroe State Forest, Indiana, United States - atmos_gasesAM3C_515 | ecosystem: Environmental > Terrestrial > Soil > Temperate...
GATTGTATGGCGCTAGTTTTCAGTAGTTTAGGGTATGTGGAAAACGCTACAGCGTTTATTAAAAGGTAGAAATTGCGTGCGGCCCGAACTTTTTGCTCAATTTGCGACAGATCAAGGAGTTACGGAGTGAGGACGCGGGTCTGCTCGGGGGAGATCAATTCGTACTCGATGCCGCGCCAACGCAGGCGCCGACCAAAAAGAGATGAGGAGAAATTGAACAAGTACAAAAAGGGAACAGCCAGACTCAAAAGAATGTAGATCCACGACTGTCCCACGATCTGCGAGCGCGCGGCTGGCAATGCCTCCGTTGCACCGATGACACGAAACGCGCCACGAATGGCGGCCATGAGAAGGGGGAGGATCAGAAGCATGGTGACATGGAAGACTGGGCGGGAGGAGAGAGTGAGGAGCAAGACCAGTGCCAGTCCCAGCAAAACTGTAAAGCAATAGAGAGCGTGCGTGGCAAAGGCGGTTGCCCACATATTGTGGCGGTAGACGCGAGTGATGCTGACCTGACGATTCGTAAACTCAAATAATCCCGGGAAGTCGGTTTGGGCATAGGAGATGGTGAGACATTCGGGCAAGAAGACGATTTGACGACGAGTCTGCTCCAAGGCTCGCGTGAGGGAATAATCGTCACTAAAAGAGTATTGCCAGACGTCGAGCATGCCAATTTCTTCAAAGAGTTTCCTGCGGATAGCCGTGCCGCCGCCCCAGCAGAAATTTTTCTCGTGACTGCCGAGCATGGTGACGACCGAAGCGTTCCACGCGGCGAGCAAAGAAGTAGCCAGGTCGGTACGGTTCGGAATAAACCAGCGCATGGTGGTCGTAGCGCCGATGCGGGAATCGGTGAGAGGTGCAACCATGTGATGCAGCCAGGATTTTCCCGGGCGGCCGTCCGAATCGGCAAAGACGAGGACTTCAAATTCCGGAGGCAGTTGCTCGATGGCCGTTCGCAGATTGTTAACTTTTTCACTGCAGTTTTGGGGTTTGCCGGCGATGACAATATTTGCTTTGACGCGGGAGGTCGCCGCGACGCGGTTCACGACAGCGTAAGCCGGGTCTGATTCGGAAGCCAGGATGAAAAAGACTTCATAATTCTGATGATTGAATTCGCATAAGGAAACCAAGTTGCTTTCAAGGCCCGGCTCCATGCCGCGGCAGGGGCAGAACACCGCGGTTCGTGGAGCATAGAAACCCGGGTCGGTGTTCAAGCGCTGTTGAACGTAGAGAAGCCAGCGGATGGCCTGCCAAAGCAGGTAAAGCCCAGCCGCGATCTGAAGGATGGCCAGAAGATAAAAAAGAGTTTCCACGTAAGCCGAGAATAACAGAGAGGAAGGGGCGTCAGGATTGACGAATCAACAGGTATAATCGCAGCGGTAAACACCCGCAAAATGGAGGTAAGAGAGATGACAGGTCGCGTGGATTCATCGATGGTAACCACAGCAAACGATTTGACGGGATATCGAGTGGTGCGCAATTTCGGGATCGTGCGAGGAATAACGGTGCGGTCGAGGAGTGTACTGGGGAATCTTGCGGCAGGAATTCAGACGATTGTGGGCGGGAACATCACCGTGCTGACAGAGCTCTGCGAAAAAGCCCGAGAGGAAGCGTACGAATTGCTGCTGTTGCACGCAGCACAGCATGGCGCCAACGCGATTGTGGGGATGCGGTACGACGCGAATGAGGTGATGCAGGGGGTGACCGAAGTGCTGGCGTACGGCACGGCGGTGCAGGTGGAGCGCATCGTTTAGTTCCCCGGAAGAGTGTTGCCCGGCAGCGCGCGCTAAAGCTCTGGAACTTTAGCGCAAGGGATGCAGCTTCGTGCTTGATGGTGGCCGCAAAACGCTCTCGGTTGTCTGGGCGGCGAGAGCTTCGAGATCGGCGAGGGTACGGCTGGCAGCCAAGCGGGCCTGTCCGATAAAAGAAGAATCCAACAAAAAAGCGCAGCGGTCTACAAAGGGGTGATTGGCCACCTCGAATGGCTTGCGGGTGCGGCGAGCCGAGTTAGCACGCGCAACGATGGCTTCATACATCTGCAAGTCGGATTGGAATTCGAGCGCGTCGCCAGCATTCCATTTCTGGTGACGGATGAGCGCCGCAAGGAATTTTTGGCGGAATACGGCGGCATCCTTCCGTTTCATGGGGACGGGTTTCTTGTCTTCCGGGCCGGCCGAGCCCTTGGTCACGATTTCCAGGGCGCGAACAGAGGCGGCCAAGAGGGCCTCGCGCTGCAGGATTGCGAGCAGATCCCGGTACAACGTGGGGTGTACTTGCAGGGCGAAGCGTCCGTGCTCGAGGACGTAGGAATCCACAAAACGCGGCACGATGCGCTCTCGCAGCAGGGACTCGCTCAAGCGCTGCGCGAGGGTTACGGCCGGGGTCGCCGGCACGGGTTTGGGGTTCGATTGCAAGGCGAACCAATGTTAGCAGGAGTCGGCGGCTAGAATGAGCGTAAGCAATTGCCCTGGAGGGAGCTGGTAGCTCGCTTTCTTCTGAACGGAATCACATCCACGTAACGAGTTCAGTAAAGCATGGTCATCCTACACAGTATCGTGGTCGAGATCCTTCGGGGCGCAAACGACGCGCCTTTCAGGAAGACAGTTTTGTGGTGTTTGAATAACCAGCAAAATTCTATCTTGTGAAAATCCAGGCTAGCGATGATGGCGGAGCCACCGCGTTTCCGGCATGGCAGCCAGACCCATGGCGAGGAATCCTAAAACAATGACGAAGCCGATAGCATGGGCCGTCCACTGCCCGGCACCATAGGGGCCGAAGGGCACGAGGTGCTTCGGTTCGTGATCTGACGCGTGCTTGGCCGCTCTGATCATCAGTTTGAATGTACACCAATGAAGGGGCGGGGCAACAGTGCTTGGAAAAAGAAAAGGCCCGGCGAGATGCGCCGGGCCTTTTCGGATCACGGGTTGATTTGATCTTAGTGAACTGCGCGAGGAGAGTCGCCGATGCCGGACGGTTGAGGTTCGGGTTCGGGTGCGACTGGAGCGATGGGTTGCTTCTCCAAGGCGTGCTCGAGAACTTCGTCGAGCGAGCGCACGTAGGTGATCTTCAGGTCGCCGAGAATATCCGGCGGGAGATCAGCAACGGCGTTGGGCTCATTGTCCGCCGGCAGCAGCACGTGAGTGATACCCGCGCGCTTAGCGCCAAGGACTTTTTCTTTTACGCCGCCGATGGGCAGCACGACACCGGAAAGGGTCATTTCGCCGGTCATTGCGAGACGGTTCTTCACCGGCCGATTTGTGAGAAGACTCACAAGGGCCGTAACCATCGCAGCTCCCGCTGACGGGCCATCCTTGGGCACGGCCCCGGAAGGGACGTGAACGTGGATGTCCTGCTTACGGAAGAAGTCTGGGTCGATACCGTAGCGTTCGGCATTGGCACGAGTCCAGGTCAAAGCCGCGGTCATGGATTCCTGCATGACCTCGCCGAGATGGCCGGTCATGGTGAACTGTTTGCCGCCGCGCATGCGGCTGGCTTCGATGAAGACGATGTCGCCGCCCACGGGCGTCCACACCAGTCCCACCGCGACACCAGGCCGCTTGACGCGCTCTTCGACTTCCTTCTCCGTGCGGTACTTCGGCACGCCGAGGAATTCGCGAACCACTTCGGGCGTAACGACCATCTTCTCGGTCTTGCCCTCGGCGATACGGCGAGCCTGCTTGCGAACCAGGGTGGCGATTTCCCGCTCGAGGTTGCGCACGCCAGCTTCGCGCGTGTAGCTGTGGATGATCTCCTGCAGCCCCGCTTCGGTGAATACGAGCTGTTCGCCTTCCTTGATCCCGTGCTCCTCAGCCTGCTTGCGGATCAAGTATTTGCGCGCAATGTGGATCTTCTCTTCGCCGGTATAGCCGGGAAGTTCGATGATCTCCATACGGTCGCGCAAGGGCTCCGGAATGGGATCCATCCAGTTGGCCGTGGTGATGAAGATCACCTTGGACAGGTCGAACGGCACATCCAGATAGTGATCGCGGAACGAATTGTTCTGCTCGGGATCGAGCACTTCCATCAAGGCGGAGGAAGGATCGCCGCGGAAATCGCGGCCGAGCTTGTCGACTTCGTCAAGCATGCAGACGGGGTCGTTGGTCTCCGCGCGCTTCAAGCCTTGAATGATCTGGCCGGGCAACGCGCCGATGTAGGTACGGCGATGTCCGCGGATTTCCGCTTCATCGTGCATACCGCCCAAAGCGATGCGCACGAATTTGCGGCCGAGCGAACGGGCGATGGACTTGCCGAGCGAGGTTTTGCCTACGCCGGGAGGCCCAACGAAGCACAGGATCGGTCCCTTCATGCCTGGCTGAAGTTTTTTCACCGCCAGGTAATCGAGGATGCGCTCCTTGACCTTTTGCAGATCATAGTGATCTTCATCGAGGATTTCGTGCGCCTTGGTAATATCAATTTCCGCGCTGCCGGAAGATTTGGACCAAGGCAGCGAGGTCATCCATTCCAAATAGGTGCGCGAAACCATGTACTCCGCGGAAGCGGGAGTCATTTTTGACAAGCGTTTGAGCTCGCGGTCGCATTCTTTCTTGGCTTCCGCGGTCATGCCCGCTTCTTCGACTTTTTTGCGCAGCTCCTCGATTTCGGCTTGCGCGTCGTCGATGTCGCCCAATTCCTTTTGAATAGCCTTCATCTGCTCGCGCAAGAGATATTCGCGCTGGTTCTGGCTCACCTGCTCCTGAACCTGCTCGTTGATCTTGCTGCGGAGTTCGAGAACCTCGAGCTCTTTGGAGAGTTCGCGGATGAGCGTTTCGAGGCGCTTGCGAACGTTGGAAGTTTCAATCAACTCCTGGCGCAAGAGCGTGGAAAGGCTGGGCAGCGTCCCGGCAATAAAGTCGGCGAGGCGGCCGGGGTCTTCGATGTTGAGCGCGGCATTCTGGAGGTCATCGGAAAGCTGCGGCGAATGACTCACGACGTCGCGAAAGAGTTCTTGAGCATTGCGCTGGAGCGCTTCGAGCTCCGCGTCCTTCTCGCCCACAAAATCGGGCTCGGCTTCGACGGCCGCTCGGAGGAACGGGCGCAGGCCCAGAAGTTCGACAATGCGGATGCGCTGCAAACCTTCCAGAAAGACCACCACGTTGCCGTTAGGCATTTTGACGGTTTTATGGACTTTTGCGAGTGTGCCTACCTTATGGAGGTCAGCAGCGGCGGGATCCTCGACGCGCGGATCCAGTTGCGCCACAACCCCTAAGAGTTTCTCCTCGCCACTAAGGGCGTTCACGAGGGCCAGGGAACTCTCGCGCCCCACCGTAAGAGGCAGGACGGCTCCCGGGAACAAGACGGTGTCCCGGACCGGAAGAATGGATAGTGTCTCCGGCATAGGATGTTTTTTCTCAGCCATGTTTACCCCACTAATCTGGCGGCGGAAAGGCCACCATGAATAAGGTTAGATGCAGAGAGAAGGAAAAGGGTGTTGAATAATGCAATGTTCGGCAGCAAATAACCTTAGTCTAAGAAGCTCACATATTACCGTGAGTCCTTTCCACTTGCAAGTAGTACCGTAATCCACTGAAAATAAATACTATATCTACCATAGTAGTGCAGTCTCAGGGCCGCAGGCGCTCTAATCGACGACCTCAATTCCGCGCATAATGCTTCAGGACAAACGCGACGGCTTGAACCCTTGTTCGGACTAGCCCCTCTAACTGGGCGTCTTCCAGGGCCGTTAGGATCTTCTGGAAGTCAGGACCGGGTACATATCCCATATCCTTAAGATCGTCGCCGGTCAATAGACGGTTTGGCCGAACCTGTTCCGAAGGAGTATTTTCCAGAAAGGTTTTAACGGCATTGTAGGCATCCAGACGGCCATGGCTCGACAAGCAATCGAGACGGTGCAGTTCCAGGTGCTCGGGGAAGTTCGAGAGGCGCACGAAGCGCTTCAGGGTGGACTGGCGCATCTGGCTCACGTCTTTAAACTTCATGTGATTGGCGACGAGAGCCAGGATCTCGTCCGTGTCGCTATTAGAAAAGTGCAATCGTTTGCAGATGGACACAGCCATATTCACGCCAATTTCGACGTGGTTGTCGAAACGGATGCGGTCCCCGGTCATTGCGACCGAGCGGAAGGTGGGCGGTTTGCCGACATCATGGAGGAGCACACCCCAAGCGAGGGTAGGGGAAACGCCGGCGGGCAAGCCTTCGAGCATCATACGCGTATGGATCCAGACGTCTCCCTCCGGGTGATACTCGGGAGGTTGCTGGACACCGTTCATGGCGGAGATCTCGGGTAAGAGTTCGTGGAGCAGGCCAGATTCGTCAAGCAATTCGAAGCCGCGGCGCGCCGAACCCTCGGTGAGCAGTTTGCTCAGTTCTTCGCGGATGCGTTCAGCGGAGACGCTATGAATTTGAGGAGCCAGTTTTCGGATGGCGGCGAAGGTATCTGGTTCGATGGAGTAGCCAAAGCGTGCAGCGAAGCGCACACCGCGAAGCATGCGAAGTTTGTCTTCAGAGAAGCGCTGCTGGGGCTGGCCGATGGCGCGCACAAGACCTGCTTTGAGGTCGGCTTGACCACCGACAAAATCGAGGACCTCGGCAGAGTCATGGCGCATGAGCAGGCCGTTAATGGTGAAATCGCGGCGGGCGACATCCTCCTCGGGCGACTGGGAGAAGACCACGCGATCCGGGTGGCGGCCATCGGAATAACCCACATCCGAGCGGAAGGTGGCAACTTCGACCTTGGCGCCATCGAGTGGAACGAGGATGACTCCGAACTGGGCGCCAACCCCTAGGCTCCCGGGGAAAAGTTGCAAGACGCGTTCCGGCGTGGCGTCGGTGGTGACATCGTAGTCGGCAGGATCGCGGTGGAGGAGCAGGTCGCGAACGCAGCCGCCGACAAGCAAGGCTTTGTGGCCGTGGGCTTCTAACGTTTGACAGATCGAGTTGGCAAGTTCGCGGGGATGCACGCCTAGATTATGCGCCAGGCACGCATGGCATTGGGCAAGAAATGAGAGCAACTGGTTGCAAGCGAATGAAAGATTTCAATCTTTGCAACGAAGAACGAGGCAAGTGATGTCGTCCGACTGGCGAGTGGCTCCGACAAAATCTTCAACTTGCTTCATGAGGAATTGCAAGGTTTGCTGCGCGGAGAGCGGCGGCAGATTGCGGATGACGTTGAGCCAGCGGGAGTCGGAATACTCTTCACCGGCAGAGTTGAAGGCTTCCACGACACCATCCGTGAAGAGAACCAACGTGTCGCCGGATTGAAGCTCAATCGTGGATGAGCGGAAAGCGGATTCTTTGCGGATGCCGAGCGGGAGGCTGCCAGATTCCAAGCGCTCGGTGGTACCGTTGGCGCGGCGAAGGATCGGTGGGTTGTGGCCGGCGTTGACGTAGGCAAGTTTGCGGCTAGCCGGCTCATATTCGCCGATGACGGCGGTAGTGAAGCGCATCCCGTCCAGACTGTGCGCACAAGCGTAATGATTCAAACGCTCAGTGAGCCGCTGGAGCGGCAGCGCTTCGGAGGCCAGCGTACGCAAGCTAGCCTGTAGTGTAGCCATGAGCAGAGCCGCCGGTACACTTTTCCCCGCGACATCCGCCATGACCAGCATCAGCTTTCCGCCGGAGCCCGGATCGTTCGTGGGGTAAAAGGCGTCGTAATAATCACCGGCGACGGAATTTTGCGGGCGCGTCCAGAAGGCGACTTCCGCCCCAGGAACGGCGGGAGGAGTGGAAGGCACAAGCCAGGTCTGGATTTCGCGGGCGATTTCGAGGTCGCGCTTCATGGTCACTTTGTCGGCGAGCTCCAAAGAGAGAAGGAGCAGGAACAACAGAGCGGAGAAAAATTGAAAATTGACATCGACGGCGACATTGTTTCCGAACTGGAATTTCGTCCCGGAAATGAGCCACAAGACTATGGCAACGAGCAGAAGCACGCGGCGAGCCGGCGTCAGCTTCATCATGAGAGCCCAGAAGAACTGGCTTATAACGCGGAGCGGGCGCTTCCAGCGGGGCAATTTGTGGATTTCGTCCCAGTCCACGTCCTTGCCGTAGAAACCGTAACTGGAGCGAGCGTCGGAAGCAAATTGGGACCAGAGGTCCTCGATAGCACGGCCTTCGCTGACGCGCTGCCAAAAGCCTTGGACACGCTCAATGGGAGTGAGGCGTGGCGAAGACGTTGTAGCAGGGTTGGGAGCGGGAGAATTCATCTCTCGGAGAGTATAGGTGATTTAGGCGGTTCCGTGCAGGGGCGAGAGGGGCCGCTAAGAATCCTCGCGGCGAAGAGAGCCGCCAAATTGCACGGAGCCAAAGCCAAACTTGTCGCGAAGGCGGTCGGTGGCTTTAGTGAGTTTGTCGAGCTTTTCGCGGCGGTCGGCTTCTAAGAGATCGAGCTGCTCACCTCCATGAGAAAGGCCGGAGAGGGCGACGCCGAGCAAGCGCACTTTACGTTTTGGATCGCGGTGTTCGCGAAATTGCCCCAGGAAGACCGCGAAGATGTCGGTGTCGAGATGGACCGGCTCATTCGTGGTTTTCGAGCGCGTGTGCGTTTCGAATCCCGCATAGCGGATGGTGAGGGTTAGGGTGCGAGCGGAGAGGCCGGCTTCGCGCAAGCGCTTGCAGGTCTTCTGGGAGAGATGGCTGAGCATGGTTTCCATTTCGGAAATGTCCGCGGTGTCTTCTCCGAAGGTGTGATTGTGAGAGATGGACTTGGGCTCGGCATCGATGAGGAATTCGTAAGCATCACCGCCACGCGCCTTGCGAAAGAGCGCCGTGCCCCACTGACCGAAGATTTTTTCGAGTTTTTCCTGCTGATGAGAAGCGAGCTGTTCGACAGTTTCGATGCCGAGGGCGCGAAGAGCGCGCTCGGTAACTTCCCCGATGCCAGGAATCTTGCGGATAGGGAGCGGCGCGAGGAAGCGCGCTTCCATGCCCGGCGGCACCCAGAGGAGGCCGCGTGGTTTGGCCTGATCGGAAGCGACTTTGGCGACGAGACGGGTGGTGGCAAGGCCCGCCGAGCAAGGAAGTCCCGTGGATTTGGTGATGGAGCGAAGGAGATTGTCGGCAGCGGCGAAAGGCGGGCCATAGAGCCGTTCAGTACCGGCGAGATCGAGATAGGCTTCGTCGATGGAGACCATTTCAACGATGGGGGAAAATTTCGCAAGAATGCGAGCGACGCGGTCGCTCCATTCCTGGTACTTGCCATGGTGGCCGTCGAGGAAAACGGCGTGAGGGCAGAGGCGTCCCGCGGTGCGCAGCGGCATGGCCGAGTGAATCCCGTATTGGCGGGCTTCATAGCTTGCAGCGGAGACGACGCCGCGCTCGTCGGGCCGGCCGCCGACGACAACGGGTTTGCCGCGCAAGTCGGGCCGCTCGAGCAGTTCCACAGAAACGAAGAACGCATCCATGTCCATGTGAAGGATGGAGGACTGCAGTGGGAATTCGAGGTTCTCCGGCGAATCGTGCTTGGCTCGGAATCGAGCGAGGTCCGGCATGAGGTAAGCCTACGTCTTCAAAGTGGATCCGGCAATCGTTCGGCGGCCAGGACGCGGGGAATACCGGTGAGATCATTGGTGACGGCAATGTTGGTCCAAGAAAGAGTGTCGAGAAGGGGCTGAACGGCAGGCAGGCCGTGATGGCCGAGTTCGAGAACAAGCAGGCCGCCGGGTTTCAGGAAGATCTCCGACTGGGCCACGAGTCCGCTATAGAGTTCGTAGCCTTCCTCACCGCCGAAGAGAGCAGTTGGAGGTTCGTGATCGCGGACCTCGCGAGGCAGGGAATCGGATTCGCGGTGACCGATGTAGGGCGGGTTGCTGATGATGAGATCGAACAGAGGGGATTGATAGTTCGAATCGGGCGGCTCGATGAAAGATTCGAGAAGGTCGGATTGGACGAAACGAATGCGGTCCGCCATGCCGTGGCGGGCAGCGTTGCGATGAGCGATCGCCAGGGCGGGGAGGGAAATGTCGGTAGCAAAGATCTCTGCAACGGGAAGCTCTTTGGCGAGGGCGATGGCGATGCAACCGGAGCCAGAGCCAACGTCTACGAGGCAGATGCCCTGGCCCGAAAGTTTCTGTTCGCGGCCAGCGCGAATTTCGCGGACAGCGAGGCGATCGAGCGCTACTTCGATGAGATGCTCGGTTTCCGGACGGGGAATCAAGACGTCCGGGGTGACTTCAAACTCGAGGCCCCAAAATTCCTGTTTGCCAGTGAGGTGCTGCGTGGGGGCACCTTCGGCGCGTCGGCGAACGAGAGCAAAGTAGCGCTCGATAGTTTCCGAGGAAAGGATTTCTTCAGGATGGGAGTAGAGCCAGGTGCGATCACGTTCAATGACAGAGAGCAAGAGAAGTTCCGCAGCAAGGGTAAAGGAGGGGACGTTGGCCTCACGAAGGTGACTGATGCCCTGGCGCAAGACTTCGCGAACCGAATTTTGATCGAGGACGGGACTCATCCGATCAAGCGTTCCTTGTGGCGGTCGCTGGCCTCAATGGAGCCGTACGCGGCACCGGTTCCCGCGTTAGCGTAGCGACCAATCGAGAGGGCGCCCAGAGCGGCCTGACCGATGGCGAGGCCACCCAGCCCACACCAACCGATGGCCAAGCCCGCGATAGCAAGAATGCCCAGCGACAAACCACCGAAGGAAATGACGCCGAGAGTGATAGCCCCAACGGCGATGACACCCTCAGCGATTCCACCAAGCGCGATAACGCCCGTTGCGCGGCCACCGAGGGCAATGATGCCGTGCGCCACGGGAGCGTAGGAAATGACGGGGATCCCGGCGAGGTGGGTGCGGGATTCGTAGACATAGTCTTTCGACAAAATGACGGCCGTGACAAAGTGGGTGAGGCCGATGCAGGTGAACATATAGAGGATGAAAAAGGCCCAGAAGGGCATCAAGATTTTGTGGGCGCGATCAGGATCGCAAAACGAATCGCTGATGTTGCGCATCCAGGCGGGCCCTGGTTTCGAACCGGGACGTAAGAGCATAGGAGCCTCCGCAAAGGGATTATGCCTCAGCCAGCTCTTGTTTGAGGCGCTCGGCTTCGAAATGGGAGACCAAGCCGTCGACAAGCGGGCCCACTTTGCCCTCCATGACCTCGGTCAACTGATGGATGGTGAGGCCGATGCGATGGTCCGTAACACGGTTTTGCGGGTAATTGTAGGTACGGATCTTTTCGGAGCGGTCACCGGTTTTGATTTGTCCGCGGCGTTCGGCACCCATGGCGGCTTGCTGTTTTTCGAGTTCCATTTCGTAGAGGCGGGCACGGAGGACACGCATGGCCTTGGCGCGGTTCTTGATTTGGGATTTTTCGTCCTGCTGGGAGACAACCAGGCCAGACGGAAGATGGGTGATGCGCACGGCGGAGTAAGTGGTGTTGACGGACTGGCCGCCGGGGCCCGAGGAGCAGAAGGTATCCACGCGCAGATCCTTGGGTTCGATCTTGATGTCAATTTCATCGGCTTCCGGGAGAACCGCGACAGTTGCAGCGGATGTATGGATGCGGCCTTGCGTTTCGGTCGCGGGCACGCGTTGGACACGGTGGACGCCGCTTTCGTATTTCAACTTGGAATAGACTTTGTTGCCCTGGATGGCCGCGACGATTTCTTTGACGCCGCCCATGGAAGAGGGTGAACTTTCCATGACTTCGATCTTCCAGCCCTGCGACTCGGCGTAACGCGAATACATGCGGAAAAGGTCACCGGCAAAAATGGCGGCTTCGTCGCCGCCCGTGCCGGCACGGATTTCGAGAAGGATGTTTTTATCGTCGTTGGGATCCTTGGGGAGAAGAAGAAGCTTGAGTTCGCGTTCGACCTGATCCTTGCGGGCGGTGAGCTGTTTTTCCTCTTCCTGGGCCATATGCTTCATTTCGGGGTCATCGGATTCGAGCACCATCTGGTGCGCCCCGGCGAGGTCTTTTTCGATTTGTTTATATTCGCGGTGTTTGTTGACGATTTCTTCGAGTTCGGCGTGCTGCTTGGCGAGCTTTTGAAAGCGCGCGGAATCGCTGACGGCCTCGGAGGTGGAGAGTTCGCGGGTCATTTCCTGGTAGCGAATGTCGAGCTGATCGAGCTTCTCAGAGAGTGTAAGTACGGCCATGGGAACCTCAATAGTTTTCAGTACTTAGTGCAAAGTAATAAGGAATAGAAAGAAGGACTTCCGGGCGTAAATTGTTTCGAAATGCTGGCGCGCGCTCCGGAGGGAGCAAAGAAGGTGACCGCTAATAGAAAGAAGCAAACATAAGAAACCTTGCCACATAAGAATAGCGCGGAAAGAGGCGCGGCGCAATCCGGGCCGATTGATGGATTGATGGGCCGATTGCGGTTGCTGCTGGTTGGCGCGGTGTACTACGATGCGATTTGGCGAAGTAGCCGCGATTGAGGTTCAAACGGATGAGTGAAGCGGTTCGGGCAGCGATGGAAAATATGGCGGAGGAGCTGCGCCCGGGTGCGGTGGAGCCGGATGCGGGATTTTTGTGGGACTTCTGGTATCCGGCGATGAAGAGCGAAAGGATCGGGGGTAAAAAGCTGGCCAAGGCGACGCTGCTGGAGGTGCCGTTGGTGCTCGGGCGGACGAGCGAAGGAAAGGCGTTTGCCATGAAGGACGCCTGTCCCCATCGGGGAATCCCGCTCTCTTACGGGTGGTTCGATGGAAAGAAGGTGCAATGCAGCTATCACGGCTGGCAGTTTGACGCGTGCAGCGGACAGTGCGTGGAGATTCCGTCGCTTACGAGCCACGACAAATTGAAGGTGGAACGGATCAGGGCGGGACACTATCCGTGCGAAGAGCGCGACGGGTACGTATGGGTTTACATGAACGCGGCGGGATCGCGGCTCCCGGAAAAGATACCGGCGGCGCCGGAGCTGCCGAAATTCAGCGAGCGGTATAAGGCGGCACGGCTCGCTTGCGAACTGCCTTCGCACGTCGATCACGGAATTATCGGGTTGATGGACCCGGCGCACGGGCCGTTCGTGCACCAATCGTGGTTTTGGCGCAGTCGCACGAGCATTCATGAGAAGGCCAAGCAGTTTGAACCGATCGAGAATGGATTTCGAATGAGCAAGCACTCGCCGTCGACCAACAGCCTGCCCTACCAGGTGCTGAAGCGATTGACGGGGGAGCCGGTAACGACGACGATCGATTTCGTGCTGCCAAATATGAGATTCGAAGAAATCCACAGCGGGAGGCTCTGGTTTTCCAGCCGGGCAACGGTGACTCCGGTGCGGCGGGACCAGTGCCGGATTGATTTCGTGGCCGCCTGGAACCTGGCGCTCCCTGTACCGGTTTTCCGGGCGTTCGCGAGGGTCTTCCTGCGCCAGGATCAGGAGACGATGATCCGGCAAGCGGAAGGGTTACGGCACAGTCCGCGGCTGATGTTGATTGACGATGCGGACCGTCCCGCGAAGTGGTATTTCGCGCTAAAGCAGAACCTGCTGGAATCGAGACGCACGGGTGCGGTAATGGTACACCCCATGGACGGGCCAGTTACGTTGCGTTGGAAGAGCTAACGAGATGGATTGCGCCCGGTATTTCTGCCGAGAGCCGTTCGGCGAGCAAGATCATTCGTCTTGCGAAAGTGCGGTGAGCGCCGGAAGGTCGCAGACCAGAACGGATTCACGCCGAGTACTGATGATTCCCAACTTCTCCCACTGACAAAGCAAGCGGCTGACGGTGAAGAGAGTGGTGCCCGTCAGTTGCGCCAACTCCTCGCGTGAGAGTCCGATCTCGGCGGAGCCATTGACACGCCGGCCCAATTGATTCAGCAAGCGAATCAGTTGATGGCTGAGGCGCGGGGCGACCTTCTGTGTTGAAATCTCGCGGAACCGTTCTTCGAGTTCATGAAGCCGTTGACTGAGGATGCGCTCCGTATTGCGGCGGAGTATGGGGAAACGATCGCAGACAGACTCGAAAACCGCGGCATCCCAGACGAGGGCCGTCGAAGTCTGGGTCGTTCGGGCCGTAACCAGATGGTTGGCTGAGGCGGAGACTCCGAGGGTGCCCACAAGTTCGCCGGGGCCATTGAGCCTAAGAATGACTTCAGCACCGTTCTGGCCGAGTTGCGTAATCTTCACGCAGCCAGAGGTGAGAAGGAGAACCTGACGGATCGGATCGCCTTCGATAAAAATAGTTTGACGGCGGAGAAGCTCTTTGTCAGTGGCCGAGGAGACAACTTCCCGGAACCCCGCGGGCGAGAGGTTTGAGAATACCGAGAACTCCTTGACCAGGGCTTCCCTACGTCTGGTCGCCGGGTCGCCACTTAAATTGGGGCTTTTCCCGAGAGTCACGATTTCGTGAGCATTGGACTGGAGCTGATGCATCGAGCCTTCCTCTCCTGAAACAGCTGACTTCGAACGGAAATGCACGCGACCATAAGCAATCAATTGTTGACGAGAGCACAATGAGAGCACTCAGGGACGGTCCGTGCTCCAGAACAAGACGCGACGCCAATTCGATCCGACGAGGCCTGAGCTTTATCCCTCACGAACACTGCACTCTTAAATCTCCGAAGCAGCAGCAGGCTCGAGAGACAAGCACGCCGATGAACGGGCCCATGAAACGCCAAAACCTAAGGAGATAATATTTGCCATCCTGATGGTCTGAACCAACAACGTCACAGCCACCCCGGCTGGTAGGCAGGAACGGTGCAAGTTGCCTGCCAGACGAATGCCAAGCCGTAAGTTATTTATGTCCTTGTAGTTAGAAGGTAAAGGTGACCTACGGCACGGTGGGATGTGTGACGAACGTTGCGCAAATCGGGAACTTTCTTGTCAATACGGATAGGAATTGTTGGGAGGCTCGGGTAGGACATTTCGAGTCGTAGGTCCATTTCAGAGGGGGCACGCGGATGGCTGGCAACAGGGTTCTGAAACTACTAGCAACTCGCGCATGGCAGGGTAAGGACGAGTGACTGATTGTGCTTGCGAAGGGCAGAGGGCGAGGGACGGTCGCTATTGCGTGGAGCCTGTCCGCGGCGCAGCCTGTGCGGTCGGCACGGGTGGCGCAGGTGCAAGTGGCTGTCGCGGGGGGACACCCGTTGGCACATTTTGAGGAGCTGGATTCGCAGGCGTTTTGTTCTTACTAGACTTGGCCTGATCGTCAGGGGAAGTGGTCGGCTGTTCCTTGAACCGGGCACCAACGTTGTTTCCGGTACCAATATCTACGAGGCGCAGATTTTCGTCTGTGATACTCTGAGCGCGCAAGATATGGGGTGTAATGGCAAAAACGATTTCGTTATTCTGGCGCTGTTTGGAATCCTGGGCGAACAGGTATTTGAGGATGGGAATTTTCGAGAGGTAAGGATAACCGGCGAGAGAAACTTGCTCGTTGTCTTCCAGAATTCCGCCGATGAGATTCACCTCTCCGTCGCCCAAGCGGGCTTCTTCCTCGATCCTGCGTTGTCCGATGACGGGTTGGCTGATCCCGCCGATGTTCGAATTTCCCGTTACAGAGGAGATCTCCAAAGACATCTTCAGAGTCACCTCGTTGTTGGAATGGATGTGGGGAGTGATATCCACATTGACGCCCACATCGATGTATTGAAACTGCGTACTGACGAGGGGACTGACGCCCCCTACGCCGGGAGCAAATGAGCCTGTGGCCACAGGCACGCGATCGCCGATTTTAAGGGAGGCTTTCTCGTTATCAAGGGCCCGGACTTGGGGATTCTGGAGGACTTTGGTGTCGCTGTCGCTCATCAAGAAAGACATGGAAGCCCCGGGAATGGATACCTGGAAATTGTCGCCGGTGAGTTTCGCAAACGAATTAATCGTGAACGTGGCGCCGCCACCGGTATAGGTGGAGCCCGAGCCCGTGTTTGTACCACCAGCAGGAACGTTGGTGGCGAGCGGTGGGGTCATCTGAATGCTGATGGAGGTAGGCGGATTTGTGCCGATGGTTAGCAGCTTGTTGCGGTTTACTTCCAGAACAGCGATTTCAATCATGACTTCCGCTTTGGGCTTGTCCAGATCGGACAACAATTTCTCCGCCAGAATCATTTGGTCCCGGGAACCGCGGAAAATCAATGCGTTCTGATTAGGAATGAGCTGAACATTCTTGATGTCGAGCAGAGCGGAAACAGTTTTTGACGCTTCTTGCAGTTCTGTCCCGGAGGCGTTTCGGAGGAAAAACATCTTCATGACGGTGTGCTCGTACTCTTTGCGCTTTGCAGCTGTGTCAGCGGCGACGAGAATCGTATTCGTGGAAATGGGCTGATAGAACGTCTTGGATTCGAGGGCAACCATTTCGAGAGCCTGACGGGCGGTCACGTCGTTCAACTCGACAGTGATCTTTTGAGGCTTGTAGTCGGGGTCGAAAAGGACGTTCACTCCGGAAAGTTTACCGATAATCTTGTAGGCTTGGTCCGAGTTGGAACTCATGCGCATATTGATGGGGGTGTTGGAGGGGGGCTGGAACTCAACGGGGCCTTCGGCTGCGGCAGCCAATTTGGCGAGCGGAGACGGGGGAGTGACGGTGGGATTCTCTTTCTGCGCCTGCTTTTTGAGCATGTCCGTGGTGCGCCCAAATTCCATCTGCGCAATCAGATTGGTGGGATCAATCTGCATGGCCTGTTGGAATTCCGTTGCGGCCTCATTCAGTTTTCCGCCGTCGCGGTAGGTGATCCCCATGTGGACGTGCTGCATCGCCGCGTAAAAGCGCATGCGGGCCACAGCGGTCATGTATTTGACGTTTTTCGGTTCGAGCTTGACTGCTGCGCTGTAGGCTTGGTAAGCAGCATCATAGTTATTGGCCGCTTCCGCTTTGACGCCACGTTTGTAGTCGCTCTCCGCCTGATTGGCGAAGGAGGGGAGAGTCAGTGTCAGAACCAAGAGAACAGTCAAGAGGCAACGCATCATATGGAGGCTCCGAGCTCCGGCAAGCGCTTCCGAGACACGGACAGTGCGCTTGCTTTCGGTAGGAGCGGTAAGAGCAATACACAGGCCATCTCTAAGAGAAGAAATGCGGTCGATTATGAAGAGGCTCATGTATCTCTTTCTCGCGGACAGGGGTACCCCTAGACTCAAAACGCAGTGATTCCGACGAGTATTTGCGCGAGCGCAAAGACTATTCATCTAATTTGGCAAATCTTGGCAGACCGGGTTTAACGCCCTGCGAAGGAGTGCGTAGAACCTTGCTAAGGTATGGCCCATGAGGCAGTTCCAGGCTCGAGAGAGAGCAGTCATAAAGTGGGTTGCGCATGCCAAGCGATTATTTTTCTATGAGTTAGGCTTATTTCTCCGGAATGCAGGGAACAAGTAGCGTGTGCAAAGCCTCTTGGAGTTAGCGTGATTTTTGGGATGCTCAAGAACTACAGATTCAGCTTGATCGCGGCCTTCGTGGCCTTGGTGGCGGTGTCCACGGCGGGCGCGGAGACGGCCATTCTGAAGAATGGTTTCACGATCCACTGTGAACGGCGCGAGGCCAAGGGTGAATTGACCCGTCTTTACCTGTCTGATTCGCCCGACAGTTTTGTGGACGTACGCACTTCGGAAATCGCAAGTTTTGAGGAAGACGGAATCCAAGCGGCGCCTGCTCGCACACCTTCGTTTCAGGGCAGTGACGGGAACAGCATTGAAGAAGCGGTCAGCGCTTCCAGTAGCCGGAACAACGTATCCCCAAACCTGATTAGAAGCGTCATACGCGCCGAAAGCGGATTTAATCCGAGCGCCATTTCGCCGAAGGGAGCTCAGGGGCTCATGCAACTGATGCCGCAAACTGCGGCTCGTCTGGGAGTGCAGGATGCGTTTGATCCCGCGGATAACGTAGAAGGCGGAACGCGCTACCTGAAGCAGCTTTTGGGGCTGTATCACAATGATGTCGTGAAAGCGCTAGCGGCTTACAATGCGGGTCCGGAACGCGTGCAGCGGTATAAAGGTATTCCTCCCTATCCGGAGACGATAGCTTACGTGAATCGGGTCATCAAAGACTTCAACCGGCAAAGCCTGGTCGAGACGAACATACCGCGAATGGAGGAAAGTTTCCCATCGTTCGCTCGCCATCCTCTGACGACGACGGCAAAACGTCCCGGCGTCGCCCGATCTGACGCGTTCAGCGACGGGACCAATCAGGCTACGAACCGTAGTGCGTTGGTTGCAACCTCCGAGTAATCAATTCGGTTGCGAACTCAGATCTTGCTCAGTTTCATTTAAACTTTGCTGCTGGCATTCCGAGGACAGGCCACAAGTGTGAAAATGAGGGCTCAATTCAATCCATTTGACACTTCAATAATCTGCCGCGCGGGAGCAGTTATTGGGGAGAGCCGGACCCAAGTATTTCTCTAAATTAGCAGTTGAGTTACCAAAGTGGGCAAGAAGTTTCATGGGGGAGTTGGACTTCTGACTGTAAAGCATTCTTGAGGAATAATTTACGAAGGTTATCCCCTGGAGAACCGCTTGCCTTACAATTTAGTAGGCATTGAGGATTGGGGATTGCCGTTTTGTATGGATGGCAGA
>Ga0307471_100000612_pt1 | contig 18386 bp, 12 predicted proteins | sample atmos_gasesAM3C__2_FD_204566 | JGI IMG/M metagenome (GOLD analysis project Ga0307471, IMG submission 204566) | Hardwood forest soil microbial communities from Morgan-Monroe State Forest, Indiana, United States - atmos_gasesAM3C_515 | ecosystem: Environmental > Terrestrial > Soil > Temperate...
CCGCGATTAGCCAAGTCCGATAGAAGACAGCAAAGTGTCCTGACCATGCGCTCAGCGGAGAGGAAGCCCTGTCAGGCTTCTTCTTCGACCAGTTGTTCGCCGTGGGCGAGTTTGTGAGCGGCGATCACTTTCTCCGCGAGCTCGTTGGGGACGTAATCGTAGTGCGAGAACTCCATGGAATAGGAAGCGCGGCCCTGCGTTTTTGAAGTGAGATCGGTCGCGTAGCTGAGCATTTCCGCGAACGGCACCTGGGCCTTGATGATTACGTTGTGGCCGCGGGATTCGCTGCCGGCAATGCGTCCGCGGCGCGAGCTGAGATCGCCCATGAGGTCGCCGGAGTATTGATCGGGCGCATAAACCTCGACGTGCATGACCGGCTCGAGGAGCGCGGGGCGCGCCTGCCTCATGGCTTCCTTAAAAGCCAGCGAGCCGGCGATCTTGAACGCCATGTCCGAAGAATCCACGTCGTGATACTTGCCGTCGTACAGAATGGCGCGGAAATCCACGACAGGAAAACCAGCGAGGAAGCCGCGAGCCGCGGCGTCGCGAATCCCCTTTTCAACGGATGGAATCCAGTTTTTCGGGATGGCGCCGCCAAAGACATCATCAACGAATTCGACACCCTTGCCGCGTTCGATGGGCTCCATCTTGATGCGGCAGACGCCAAACTGGCCGTGACCGCCGGATTGTTTCTTGTGCTTGCCTTCGACGTCGGCTTTGCCGCGGATGGTTTCGCGGTACGGAACTTTGGGCGGCTTGAGCGTAAGGTTCACGTTGTAGCGTTTGTGGAGCTTGGCGACAACGACTTCAATATGCTGCTGGCCGGAGCCGGCCAGTAGAAATTCCTTCGTCTGCGGATCGCGCGAGAAACGCAGTGCGGCATCCTCTTCCATGATTTTGTGAATGGCGACGCCGATTTTGTCTTCGTCGGCGCGCGTTTTCGGCTCGATGGCAAAAGTGATAGACGGTTCGGGAAGCTGCGCGGGGGAATAAAAAATCGGCGAAGCTTTGTCTCCGAGCGTCTCGCCGGTATTGGTTTCTTTTAGCTTGGCGATGGCGCCAATGTCGCCGGCGTGGAGTTCGCCAATTTCCGTGAGCTGCTTGCCCTGAACCACTTGCGTGTGCTGAAAGCGCTCAGAAATGCTGCGATTGAAATTAGTGAGCGTCGCATCATTTTTCAGCACGCCGCTCTTGACCTTGAAGTAGTTGATGCGTCCGGCAAAAGGATCGGCCAGCGTTTTGAAAACGAAAAGAGAAAGCGGCTGGGCGCTGTCGTACTTGCGTTCGAGGCGGTCGCCTTTGCCGCCGGGGTCTTTGAAACCGACCTGCGCGTGCTCATCGGGATGCGGGAAAGCGTCGGCGAGAAAAGTGAGCAGGCTCGCCGTGCCGATGTTGTGGAGCGAGGAGACCATCAAAACTGGAAAGATCTTTTCCGCGACGATAGCCTTGCGGACGGCCGGAATCAGATCGTGAATGGGAATCGTTCCTTCGCGGAAAAACTCCTCCATCATTTCGTCGTCGCCTTCGGCGATCATTTCAACAAGTTTCTCGTGAGCTTCCTTGGCTTCGTCGGCTAGCGCGGCGGGAATCTCTTCGATGGACGGTTTACCATCGCCGTCGGGTTTATACATGTGAGCTTTCATGGCCACGAGGTCGATCACGCCGCGGAAACCTTTTTCGGCGCCGATAGGAAGCTGCAGCGCAACAACGTTGCGGCCGAAAACCTGCTCGAGCGATTCCATGGAGCGTTCGAAACTGGAGAGTTCGCGATCCATCCAGGTGAGCACAAAGGCGCGCGGGATGTCGTACTCGGTGCAATAATCCCAAACTTTTTCCGTGGTGACTTGCGAGCCGACGTGGGCGTCCACGGCGATGAGCGCGGCGTCAGCGGCGATGAGCGAAGCTTTCGCCTCGGTAATGAACGTGGAATAGCCAGGTAGGTCGATGAAATTGATTTTGACTTTGTCCGACGAGCCGGAAGGACCAGTGGGAGTGGGAGACCACTCAGCAAAGGCCAGTCCGGTTTGAATGGAGATCTTTCTGCCGATTTCTTCTTCGTCCCAGTCCGTGGTGGTGCTGCCTTCCGCAACTTTTCCCCAGCGCGGCGTCATCCCTGCGGTGTAAAGCAACGACGACACCAGTTGCGTCTTGCCGGTGCCGCCGTGGCCTACAATGCCAACGTTGCGAATGTCCTTGGTGAGATAGCTCTTCATACTAACCTCCATAGAGCGAGGTCCGTCCGGAAGAATTCGGGCGCGGGCCTGCCTGGCATGTTGAAACTGAGGGAGGAGAACGTGTCCGCTTTGCCTGGCTCCCCGTGCGGGCCGGGGGCGAGGTTCGAAACGAGTTTCCCTGATCCGATCTCCTAGCGGGCGGATGCTAGCACAAGGATTGGGTTCGAGCAACGCGCGGCGGGCTGAAAGTCCGGATTCCGATTGGCCGGAGAAAGTCGTCCCGGTAACCGGGAAAAAATACCGGGTCTAGTACTGCTAAGGCCGGTTCGCATCGATGGTTAGTTGTTGACGGGAAGAGGTTTACGCCCGGAAGTGAAACTCAACCGTCGGCACGCATCTTGCCAATAGAAAGTTGGGGGCAAGCACGCCAAGGTTCTAGTCCTGAGAATTTTGTGAGACCCAACTGAGCTATGAGCGGCGAATTGGGTCGAATGGCAGCTGAGATCGAGGAGGATCATGATGGAAGAACATCGCGAATTGAATGACAACGAAAACAGAGAAGAAAACTCGCCAAGCGCTACAAACCGTTGGTTGCTGGTGGCAGCCGTCGCGCTGCTGGTGGCGGCAGTGGTTGCGTTCGGTTACGGGTATCAACAGCAGACCACGGTCGGACATCTGAAGGCGCAAGAGTCTGTGGCAAACGCCACGATAAACGACATGCAGGGACAGCTGTCTACTTTGACGACGAAGTTCAATGAAATGTCGGCAGCGCAGCAGGCTGCAGCACAAGCCGAGGCGCAAAAAAAGGCCCAGGCAGTTGCCGCGGGCGCAAAAACAGCGGGTAGCCGGAAAAGTGTTGTGGAGAGCAAGCAACTCAAAGACCTTCGCGCGCGGCTGGACGATCAGCAAAAACAATTGAAAGACACGCAAGACCAAGTGGCCAAGAACCGCACCGACCTGGAAGGAAGCGTAAGTTCCACGCGGGACGAACTCAACGGCTCGATCGCCAAAACGCACGAAGAGCTGGTGGCACTCGCGAAGCGTGGCGAGCGCAGTTATTTCGAATTTGACCTGACAAAATCAAAGCAGTTCCAGCGCGTAGGGCCGATCACGGTCTCGCTCCGCAAAGCCGATACCAAGCACAAGAACTACGATCTGCAGATGATTGTGGACGACAATCAACTCAGCAAAAAGAAGGTAAATCTGTACGAACCGATTTGGATCCACACGGAAAACGAGTCGCAACCTGTGCAAGTGGTGGTGAACCGCGTGGAAAAGAACTCCGTGCACGGTTACGTCAGCGCGCCGAAGTACAAGCCATCGGAACTGGCGGCGGCTGGCTCGGCCACCGTTACTCCTGTTTCGGACCGCCCGCAGCCACCCGACGAGAATCCTGAGATTCCCAAACAACCAGAACAATAGAGAGAGACAACAACATGTCCAGCAGGGCGTCCATCGTGGCGCCCTGCTCTTTTTTTTTGCAGCCTATTCTCCGCTCTGTGAAGATCTACCGATAGAATGCGAAGGGAAATCGAAATCCCTGCGTACGCTCCCCTGATTCGTCAAATGAAAGCACGCGGCGGTCAAAATCTTGCCCAGATTCGGGAACCTTACTGACTGAACTGCGTAGAGTACTGAGAGGTGCTCCATGCCCTATCTCCCAGGCAGTATTCGCTATGCCCTGCGGCAGTTCCGTCTGTCGCCCGTATTCACCGCCGCAGCCGTCCTGACGCTGGCCCTGGGAATCGGCGGAACCACCGCCATCTTCACCTTGATCCACGCGGTCATGCTGCGCTCCTTGCCGGTTTCTGATCCCTCCAGGCTTTACCGGGTCGGCGAAGGCGACGATTGCTGCGTGGAAGGCGGTCCTCAGGACCGTTGGGGAATGTTTTCCTTCCCTTTGTATGAGCGACTGAAGTCAGAGTCTCCAGAATTCGAGGAAGTGACCGCTTTTCAGGCCGGTCGTGGCCGGTTGGGTGTGCGGCGTCAGGGCGTCGACCCGGTTGCCAGGCCGCTGCGTTCGGAGTACGTCTCTGGCAGTTATTTCTCAACGCTGGGAGTACGCGCCTTCGGCGGGCGGGTATTTACGCCGGATGACGACAAACCGTCCTCAGCCCCGGTTGCCGTAATCAGCCACCGTGCCTGGCAGATTACCTATGGCGGCGATCCTTCGGTCGTGGGTTCCACATTCGTGCTGGAAGGTCATCCCTTTACGGTAATCGGAGTCGCGCCCGCCGGATTTTTCGGCGAGACGCTGCAAAGCGACCCGCCTGACATCTGGGTTCCGCTGCATCAGGAAGCCATGATGGATAGTCAAGGTGGTCTCCTGAATCAACCCATTTCCGCCTGGCTACGCATGATCGGCCGATTGCGGCCGGGAGCTTCGACGGACGGAATGGCGCCGCGGCTGACCGCAGTATTACGGCAATGGATGGAGAAAGATGCCGGGTATCCCCCCGTGTGGATGCCGGAGGTGATTCGCCTTCTTCCCAAGCAGGTGGTCGACGTAGTCCCGGCCGGGGCCGGTGTAGCCGTGATGAAGGAAGAATTCGGGCGAAGCCTGCAGATTCTACTGTCGGTTTGCGGGTTGGTGCTGCTGATTGCCTGCGCAAACGTAGCGAATCTGCTGCTCGCGCGTGGCGTGGCGCGCCGGGGGCAAACGGCAGTGCGGTTGGCGGTTGGGGCGACCCCGGGACAAATCGTTGGGCAAGCTCTGACGGAAAGTGTGCTGCTCGCCATTGGTGGCGGCATTGTTGGTCTGCTGGTGGCCATGGGCGCGGCGCGGCTCTTGCTTGCTCTTGCGTTCCATAGCGCAAATTTCCTTCCGATTAGCGTCGCGCCATCGTTCCTGGTAATGGGGTTTGCGTTCGTGTTGGCGCTGCTGACGGGAATCATTTTCGGAGCGGCTCCTGCGTGGCTGGCCACCAGGACCGATCCATCGGAAGCGTTGCGAGGATCAGGCCGCGGCACCAGGGATCGTACTTCGTTCACTCGTAAAGCACTGTTGGTCGTGCAGGCCACCTTATCCGTGGTTCTGGTTGCCGGTGCGACCATGCTGGCGCGAAGCCTGAACAAACTCGAGCATCAGGATTTCGGATTTCAGGTGCAAAGCCGCGTGGAGGTGGATATGAACAATCCGCCCTCCAGCTACACGCAACCTCAGCTTGCGGCGCTCTACCGGCAGCTTGAAACCGAGCTCAATCGCTTGCCTGGGATACAAGGCTCCGGGATGGCCCTGTATAACCCGCTTACCGACAACTGGGGCGAACTCATCATGGTGGCCGGCCACCCTTCAGCCAGTTTCAACGGAGAATCAGGCGCGTCCTGGGACCGCGTGAGTGCCGGCTATCTTCAGAATCTCGGCGTGCAGATTGTGCGCGGGCGCGGCTTCACCGCGGCGGACAATGAAACGACGGCGCCTGTGGCCATCGTCAACGAAGCTTTCGTAAAGCGTTTTTTCAAAAGTGACGAAGATCCGCTGGCCCAGCACTTCGGAATGGACCTGCCGGAAAATGCCGGCACATTCAGCATCGTCGGAGTGGTGCGCGATGCTAAGTTTGCGGGCTTTCAGTTGAGCCGGCCTGCGCGTCCCATGTTCTACGTGCCGCTGGCCCAGACTGTGAACTACCCCAACGAAATGATGCAGAAACTCGAACTGCGCTCGCACTTCATCGGCGGAGTCCTGCTGGTGACAAATCTGTCCCCCGGCGCGCTGGAGCCGCTGCTCACCAGAATGTTGTCGTCTCTGGATCCCAATCTCACGATCAACAGCATCAGGACCATGCAGCAGCAAATTGATTTTTCTTTCGATCAGGAGCGCTCCGTCGCGGGCCTGGCTAGCTTGTTTGGGGTTGTGGCCCTGATCCTGGCGGCCATCGGATTGTACGGCGTCACCGCTTATACCGTTGCCCAGCGCACCAATGAAATCGGCATTCGCATGGCCCTCGGCGCTGACCGCACAAAAGTGGTTCGACTCGTACTAAGCGGGGCCTTCAAGCGTGTGCTCATCGGTCTGTTATTGGGGCTGCCGCTGGCTGCGGGAGCCGGGCGCTTGATCTCCGCCCAGTTGTACGGCGTTTCCTCATTGGACCCGCCGGCGATGAGCGTGGCAGTCGTGGCGCTCGCCATCTGCTCTTTTTTAGCAGCCATTATTCCCGCAAATCGTGCGGCGTCCATTTCGCCCATGAACGCCCTGAGGATTGAGTAACGCAACATCGCAAGTAGCACAGGCACTCTTGCCTGCCCTGAGGAACGAAGGGCCTGTGCAGCCATATGTGGTGACGCCGCACCATGAACGGCCATAAGTGGCGGTGCTACCAATGGACCAATTTTCGCGGAGCGGTGGGTCAGCGAGCGGGACTCAGCGCGGCTCTCAAATTCACTTTATTGCCTTTGAGCACTTCCAACGTGCGCTTCCAGTCAGCGTGGCGTGGAAACTTGAGCACGATTTCATGGCTTCCCGCCGGTAGCCTCAGCGTGGCTGGTGTGTTGCCATGGAATTTTTCATCAACGAAGATTTCAGCGGATTCGGGATCGGAGAGCACGACAACAGTCCCGAATCCTTCAGGAGAAGAAACCGGGGAGGAAACATCGGTAGCGGCAGAATCAGCGGAGGTTTGTGCCGGAGGAGGAGTGGCGGAAACCACGGAGTCCGGGTAAAGGCGGTGGAGGACTTCGAGGAGGTCGGAAGAGCTGAGAGCAAAGCTGATGCCGGTGACGTTTTTCTTGACGAGTTTTTGCGTGTTGATGCCGATGACTTCGCCGTGGGAATTGAGCAGTGGGCCGCCGCTGTTGCCGGGATTGATGGGCGCGTCGGTTTGAATCCAGGTGCCCGGACCGGCATTCGGAAATTTTCCGACGGCGCTGACAATTCCTTTCGTGACGCTGAAGAGCATGGCATCGCCCGGATTGCCGATGGCCAGAACATTTTCACCCTGATGGACGCTGGCGGAATCCGTAAGCGTGAGATGAGGGAATTCTGTTTTGTCCGAGGGACGGTCGAGTTTAAGGAGCGCGATGTCGAGATCCGAATCAATGTGAACGACTTTGGCTTCGAGCTGCTGGCCGTTTGAAAGCAGGGTGAGCAGATTTTCTTCCCCGCGGACGAGGTGGGCGTTGGTGACGATGAGGCCGGTGCCGGTAACGAAGAAGCCTGAGCCGGATTTGTCCGATCCTTTCAAGTAGACGACGGCAGGCTTCGTCAGGCGAACAAGTTCTTCCCGTGAGAGTTCGGGCCGAAGTTCGACGTTCGAATCAGCAATTCTTGCGGTGATGCCCCCGGTGAAAGTTTCCGAGATGGCTTGCAGATCCACATGGAACTGATTGGACTTGATGAGCCAGTATTCGCCGCGGTTGCGGCCACTGAGAGAAATCCAGTTCATTGGGCCTTCCGTGAGGGTGATCTCTTTGGTGCCGTAGCCGGCGAGGCTGATCCGCGCGACCATGGGATGTTCGAGTCGTGCCCCCAGGGATGTTTTCGTTTTGTGAAAGAAGCCGCCCGGGAAATCTTTCTCGAACGGTGTGGTGCCGGCGGCCGTGCCATCAAGCTCGACGGTGGCACCGGTCGGCGTGCTGGTGATTTGCAGTTTGTCGGCAAGCGCTCGATGCGGGCAGGCTAGTAGCAGTAGTGCAGCGCAAAAGGCAAGTTCCGAGCGGGAAGCCATACGAAACCTCGCCGGAGAATAAACACAACAATAACGTACCATAGTGTTAATTAATGGCATAGCGAAAAGTGGGGCGCAACAGTGCGGCGCTGCTACAAACTCTTTTTGTAGCCGTCGCAGGCGAGCACAGGGAGGCGAGGATATTTTGGAAAACCAGGATCGGAGAGAGAGAGTTCGCAAAGGATGAAAACGGAACCACGGGGCGATTCGATGGTGCGGGCATTCACGCAGGACGCGCAGAGGCCTGCCGCGGCTCGATCCATCTGTGTTTCTGGCCGTTGCGGCATTCGCGCAGGATAGCGCAAGAGGGCTGGTGGCGCGAAACTAACTCAAGCAGCCAGATTCCGGAAAACAGTCCCCGGCCCAGCAACCCTCTGATAGCGTTCGGTTGACAATGGAACGAATTAAGTATAGTTTCATTTGTAGATTCACCATAGTTAACAAGAACCTTGCTTTGCGGCGATCAGCGAAAGGGCGCCCGCGGTCTTAAGTTGTTCGCTTCTTTGGCAGGAACATATCGAGAATGCTCGGCAGACTATCCAGGGCGCTTGTTGTTTGCTTATTTGTGTGTCTCGCGAAGGACGTGCCACTTCGCGCGCAAGCGGGGCAGGCGTCGCCAGCCGGGGCGCAGAATCCGCCCGCGACGCAGAACCAGGAGCCCGATGAGATCACTGCGGTGCCGAACAGGCCGACGTTTGCGTCCACGGCGGAAACGGTGCAGCGCGGCGTGTTCGAAATCGAGTACGGATTCGAATTGGCGCGCCGGCACCAAAACATCAATGGGCTCTTGAAGTGGGGCATGTTCAAAAACCTCGAGCTGTGGTTTCTCAACCTTCCGATGGAACGCGACGCGGGCGTGGCCGGGATCGGAGATTCCGGAGCAGGATTTAAATTAGGAATTATTTCGCAGAAGAAAATCGTGCCGAAAATTGCGGTGCTGTATGTCGCGCTACTTCCCACAGCTACGAACGAACTCGGGGCCGGGGCTACGGGCCATTTTGTGAATATTCTGGTGAGCAAGGATTTTGGAAAACACCATTTCGATGTGAACGAAGGCGTGCAATGGCTTGGGCGGCCAGGCGCGAGCGGATTTGACCGCAACTATTTCAGCGCGCTCTCGTACTCGCACCCGTTGGCTGGGAAATGGGGATACACGGCAGAGCTTGCGGGATACAGCCGGCCAAATCTGGCAACGCCGGCGACGATGACGCTGTTAAATGCCGCAACTTACAGTGTGTCGCGCCGCCTGGTGCTGGATGCCGGCGTCTACTTTGCGGTGTATGGAAATCTGCCGCGCGCTACGTTTGTTGGCGGCGTGACCTATTCGATTGCGAATCTCTATCATTTGCACCCGGCCCACCGGCCCGCGAAAAATTAGCGCCGATGCCAAAAAGCCAAAAAGACTAGGACGAGCAAGTAAGCTAGTTCGCAGGGGGCGGAGTCGCGGCGGCGGGAGCTTCCGGCGCGCCGGGCTTGGCGAAGCGGGAATCGTCGAGCGGAGGATTGATCTCGATTTTTTCGGTCGCAAGCGCCTGACTGAAGTCCGTGCCCGGGCTGCCCTGCTCGATCTTGAACGGAAATTTCAAGCCCTGAACATCGCGGTAGTCCGAGAGAGTGGACTCCCACGGCAAGTCTTTTCCTCCAATTTTGCGGATGCCCACCCATTTTGCGGTCAGGAAACTAGCGGCATCAATAAAATACGAACGCACGTCGCCGCTCTTGGTCGTCAGTTTCAGGCGATAGACGGGCTTGCCGTCAAGATCCTCTTTGCCAGCCAGTTCAATCTGGTGGCCTTTGGATTTGTAATCCACCAAAGGGCCATCCATGTCGGATTCATCCATGATGCCTTTGAGGTCTTCTTCGGACATCGGCTGGACGTCTTTGTTTTCCATATAGGGATTTACCACCCAGCCAGCAGATTTCCCGTCGTAGACGCGGATGATTTTTTGACCTTCAACCAAAACCTCGGTATGCATCTTGTTGGGACGCTTGAGTTCCACTGTGAACTGGCCTTTGATGCCCTGCGGTGCGGAAAGTTCGCCGGTGACGCGCTCGGACTGGACTGCCTTGATCTTATCGATGCCGCCGCGCGCGTCGATCACTTTCTTGATGATTTCGTCGGTGGTCTGGGCCGCCGTAATCATAGGCAAGAAACAAAACAAAGCGATGAAGAAGAGTTTTATTTTCATTCAAGACTCGTTGATGCACGCCGACGATTAAGACAGTATCCCATTCATCGTAGAAGTAGAGTCGCTCCGCGTCAAATGCGTTGCCTTGCGGCGTTGCCCGGCTTTGTGGCCAGCGAGCGCAGGGTGAATCTCTGAATTAAAGATTCCGAAACAATTTCACGATAGACTCTGGTGCATGTAGATTGAAAGCCGCAAAAACCGGAAACAAGGGAAGAGAATCTTTGGGGACAAAAAAGGCGAGCCCAATGAAAATGCGAACTCAGGCTGGAACCATTTTGATTTGCGCAATTTTCTGCGCGAGTGCATGGGGGCAGCAGGAACCCGCCAGTGAAGGGCGGCCGATTACGCCGGCAGGAACGCTGGTGATGGATGTGGGGACCCATCTGCCGGCGGTGGGGGCCATGCCCATGGCGTTTCTGCGCAGCCCGGACAAGCTCGGGCGCGATGGCAAGGGCCGTTACCTGCTGGTGATGAACAGCGGCTTCGGCGTGCAGTTCAGCGAAGACACGAACAAAGCGCAGCAATCCATCGCCGTCATTGATCTGAATGCCGATCCGGAGCCGCGGGTGATTCAAAACGTATATTTCCCGACACCGCAGAGCGCGAATGTCGGCCTGGCGTTTTCGCCAAGCGTGGGCGCGGATGGAAGTTTTGCGATGTATGTTTCCGGAGGCTTCGAAAACAAAGTATGGATTTTCCGGTTTGATCCGAAAGCGGCAGCGCCGGTGCAGCCGGGATCGCCGGGACCGGAGACGAAAATAACAGCGCCATCTTTTGCCATCAGCAATCCGGGCGAAGTTTCGCCGAAAGATTACAACGATGGGAAAGCCGCGCTGTATCCCACGGGGCTCGCGGTGACAGCGGATGGACAAACTTTGGTGACTGCAAACAATTTGGGAGACAGCGTGACGATCGTGCGCGACCTGGGCGGGGCCCGGCAAATGGAGCGCGTGGATTTGCACCACGCGGGAAAGCAGAGCGAAAACATATATCCGTACGGAGTCGTGGCGATCGGAAGCGGGAACAAGGCGCGGGCGTATGTGTCCTGCTGGAACGATTCGTCGGTAGCGGTGATTTCGCTGAGTGGTAAATCGGCGGTGCGAAAGTACATCACGGTCGACCGGCATCCGACGGCGATGTTGATGAACGCCGCAGGGACGCGGATTTTTGTCGTCAACTCGAACGCGGACAGCGTCTCGGTGATCGATACCACGACGGACCAGGAGGTCGAGCGCATTGACGTGCGGCTGGCGGAAGGTGCTTTGCCCGGTGCGAGCCCGGAAGGGCTGGCGCTCAGCGACGACGAACAGACTTTGTACGTCGCGAATGCCCACAGCAACGCCGTCGCGGTCGTGCTGCTCTCCGACAAACTGCGCGGGCGGATGAAAGCGGACAGAATGATCACCGTCCCAAAATCGAGGATCCTGGGATTTATTCCCACGGGGCAGTACCCGTCGGCGGTGGCGGTGGCGGACGGGAAATTATTCATCGGAAATGGAAAAGGAACGGGATTTGAAGCTTCTTCGATGCGCGTGAACAACAGCGGGCGCACGCCGAATCCGCCGAACGCCGCGTTTCCGCCGAACGCGGAAAAGAACCGGCAAGGCGGAGAGTACAGCGGCGCGATTGTTTCCGGAAACATCAGCATGGTGACGCTGCCGGACGAACCGCCGCTGGCGCGCTACACGCAGCAGACCATGCAGAATGACGGACTGATGGATTTTGCGCCGCCAAAACTTTTTGCGGGGCAAAGCCCGATCAAGCACGTGGTCTACATCATTAAAGAAAACCGCACGTATGACCAGGTGTTCGGCGACGTGAAAATGTCCGGCGACGGCCAAGCCGCGGATGGAGAGGCGGATTTTGCGATTTTTGGAAATGGCACAGCGGCGCGGCGTCCGGACGGAACTGCGCAAACGGTGACCCCGAATCATCACGCGCTGGCGCAACGATTCGGTTTGTTCGACAGATTCTTCGTGAATTCGGAAGCGAGCCCGGACGGACACAACTGGGCGACGGCGGCTTTTTCGACGGATTACGTGGACAAAGCGTTCCGCTGGAACTATTCCAAGCGCGGGCGTACTTACGACTTTGAAGGTTTTAATCGGTTGCCGGACTACGAGCCGCCGGGAGATTTGGAACTGGGAAAATTTCACGGGGACGTGCTGGAGGCTTTGACGGACTTGCTGGTGAAGCACCTCCCCTACCGGCAGGGATTTACGGATTTGGGGGAACCGAAAACGCTGTACCTGTGGGACGCGGCGGCGCGCGTGGGATTGACATACCGGAATTACGGCGAATTCGTGACGGTGATTTCCGCGAAAGATGTGGAGGCCGCGGGGCAGAAAAAGCATAAAAATTATCCGGATGTTTCGAGCGCAGTGCGGGCCATCGCCAACAAGGAGACGCTCGAGAAACATCACAGCGACAGCTTCCGGAGTTTTGACGTGACGTCGCCGGACAGCATGACAGTAGGTTGTTATCAAGCGGCGCTGAATCCCTCGGGAGGCGTGGATGCAGCGGTCACGCGGGACAATCCGAATGAAAAGTGCCGGGGCAATTCGCGGCTGGGAGAATGGCTCGCGGAATTTCAAGGATTTGTGAAGGAGCGCGACGCGGGGCGCGGCGATACCATGCCGGCGCTGACCGTTATGAAATTTCCCAGCGACCACACCACGGGATTGAAGAACGGATTTCCGACGCCGCAATTCATGGTGGCGGACAACGACTACGCGGTGGGGCGGCTGGCGGAAGCGATTTCGTCCAGCGCGTATTGGCGCGACACGGCGATTTTCATCGTGGAGGACGACGCGCAGGCCGGGCCGGACCACGTGGACTCGCACCGGTCGGTGGGGCTGGCGATCAGCGCGTACAACCGGCCGGGAGCGCTGATTCACAAATTTCACAGCACGGTGAGCATGATCCGCACGATGGAATTGCTGCTGGGGATCGCGCCGATGAATCAGCTGGATGCTTCGGCGATCCCGATGGATATTTTCCAGGAGACGCCGGATTTGACGCCGTACAAAGCCATGCTGCCAACGATTGCGGCAGAGAACCTGATCACGAAAAAGCCGAAGGACAAGGCTACCGCGGAATGGATGAAGAAATCCGACCGGCAGGACTTTGCGCATGCGGACATGGCCGATCCGAAAGTGTTGAACGCGGTGATCTGGTTTGCGTGCAAGGGCAACGGATCGACGATTCCCGCAGCGGCGCAATTGCCGGCGTACCAGGCGATGCGCCTGGGCATCGCGAAGTTGGAGGACGAGGGTAGCGGCTCCAAGAAGATGGATGACGACGACTGAAACGGGCGAAGAGTGCGAAATAGCGAGGGCAGAAGAGAGAGACGTTTGGCTTGAAGGATGTGCCCCCCTCCACCCCCCACCAATGTGCATGAATTTCTAAAGAAAGGAGTTGTGAAATTTGCAATTCGTAAGCGCATGAAAAGAAAGGACGGAGATTGCCGGGACCAAACGCGGAGACTCTGGTTTGAAGGATGTGCCCCCCTCCCCCCTGTTTCCTGTAAGTGTTGCATCCAAAGGATTTAGCTTTTCCGTAAACCATTTAGAATCAACACTTGTGGGCATCTCTGTAAGTGTTGCATTTAAAGGAGTTAGGGTGGAGTGAGGGGCTGGGGTAGGGATCGGGCTACGGAAAAAATTGAAAGGTCGCGGCGTCCCCATGGCGGCAAATTGCAAACGAAGAGTATCATAGAGATACCCGATGTGTCAACTACTTTGTTAGTTAGCGTTCGAATGGGGCTGGAAGACGTTGAAAGGTTTGCAGGTTACAGGTTTGATGGTTGAAATCTTGGAATGCGGTCCGGGGCGGGCACGGCTATTGAGACCACTGTTGCAATTACTAGTTAACGGCGGACAATGTCGCGCGTATTCCAGGGAGTACTGGTCGGAGACCAAATTGAACAAGCAGGTGGTCGAGTTGCCCCGAGAGCACCATCTGCCTGAGGATAGCGTCGGCTTGCCGGAAGCGGGCTTCGTTTTTTGGGGTGTCCCAAATGGAGAGAATAGCTATCGTGTGGAACTTGGGAGAAACTGCATAGAAAATATGCAATCTCTCCCTTGAGACCCAAAAAACTTGCGTTAGAGGATGTGAAAGTTCCCTGCCTATTTCGCATGGATTATGGGGAATGGCCTTGTCGATCAAGTCATCGACCACCTTCAGGATCGTCACCTTTGGGTTGGACAGATCACCAACTGCGACGCACTCCCTAGCCGATGTACATATTTTTCTGTACGTTTTCTCAGCGGAACCACTCAGTTGGACTGTGTACTTTCGCATGAACGGGCTACCGTGCCTTCACCCCTTCTCCTTGGCCTTCCCAAGCGAATTGCGAACTTCTTCAATGGTCTTGGTTTTCCCTGCTTTGACGTCATTGAGGCCAGATACAATGCTGTTGATCTCGTCTTTGTCGGACATTACCGCCTGTGTTTCCAGGACGGCCATTAATTGTTTTTGCATGATGAGAAATTCGTCGTACTTCAGTAGGACGGCCAACGGCTGATCGTTCTCCTGAATCACGAGCGTCTTGTCTATACCCCTCAATTTCGAAGCGTTCAAGGACCGCAGCTTGCTAACCCCAACGGTGCGAACATTGGGATTGATATACGAGTTGGGAATGCAAATAGGCACGCAGGCCATCTCCTTTTGAGTTTGCCGTTAGGTTGGTTTCACCATTGAGTGCCCGACGACAGGTGAATCATAGGCAATAGACGGGCTCCGTGTCAAGCGAAAAGATGACAATAAGCTATCAAAATATTGCTTGTGTATTAGCAATGTTTAGGCAATACTCTTGCAGAGATTGGGACGCTCGCGAGTTAGGGAGTTGACCAGTCTAGTGGTGAACCGTAGCTCATAGAGCTCTGGTAGTTTTTGAAATCGAAGGGAGAGGGATATGACCGAAAAGCTTGTAGGTGTTGCTGGAATCGAGACCGCAGTCCATATTTTCGTCAATCGCAGAAAGATCGAACTTCCGTCGTCGCAAGTAACCGGAGAGGATATCTTGCGCGCGGCAGGTTTTAGTGGGCGCGAGTGGGACCTTTTTCTCCTGCAGGGTGAGGGAGATCCCAGTGGCGGCACCCTCATTCAATTCAACCAGAACCTCACCTTGAAGAACGGCGAGCATTTTCGGGTCATACCTGGGAACCGCACGTTCGGAAGCGTGAACGATGGCTGCTCTTGATGAGATGCGTAAGCATGCTGCGCAGCTTACCGAGGCCAGCGGCGTTGTGGTTAACGTAGTGGAGGACGGCGGCCGGATGATTGTGATTCTCGCTGCGGTGCCTCTTCCCGTAAACGCGTTTCGACTGCGTGAGACTGACCTCATGTTCATTGCGGACCTCATGTATCCCCTCTCCGCGATGGACATGTTTTGGACTGAGATGGATGTTGTCCGGCCTGACGGTTCGGTTCCTCAGGGAGCAGAGACCATCGAGCAGTACGTCGGTCGCTCTTGGCGCAGATTTAGCTGGCACCGGAATGGTGTTTGGAATCCTGCCGGGAATCCTTTGCTTGATCATTTCTCATTTGCAGAATCACGTCTCGCGTTGGAGGTACGCCGATGATTCGCTTAGCGATCCTTGACCAAACTGTACAAGAGCTCAGCTGGTTGTTCAGGCAGAGCTTCCCCAATGAGCAGGGAGCGTTCGTCTTGCTCCGTGAGGGACGTGGGCTCGCCGGCTCACGTCTACTCGCAACCAAACTGCTTTTCCCGCCCGCGGAGGCATGGGAGAGGCAAGGCACCGGCGTTCTTCGCCCGCGAGCACAGTGGATATCTGCGGCGATCAGCTGCGCCATACGCGAACGTGCAGGTCTGCTGTTCGTACATTCCCATCCGGATCCTTATCACCCGATCGGAATGAGCCCCATTGATATGAGCTCTTTCGAGGCTCTAGCGAGTCATCTTGCGCCGGTACTTGAGGGACCTTTTGGTGCAGCTGTCGTGCACCCCTATGGTTGGGCTGGTGTAGTGTGGTCGGAGAATAGGATTGTTCCAATAGACTCGGTTGTGGGAGTTGGGCGAACGCTACGGTTTCTCAGCCTCTTGGAAAAATCCGTGGACAGGGCGATGGATGACCGCCAACGTAACGCGCTCGGCGTAGTGCAGGACAGACTCTGGAATCTTTCCGTCGCGCTTATTGGGTGCGGTGGCATTGGCTCACCAACCGCTGAACAGTCTGTTCGAATGGGAGTTCAGCGACTGCTGATCATCGATGGCGGGCTTCTTGATACGCCGTCCAACGTACGTCGAGTTTTTGGTTCTAGACCATCAGACTTAGAGAAGGCGGTTCGCCGTAAGAAAGTAGACGTAGTTGGTGACCATGTTGACGGCCTGGAGTTTGGCGTACCTGTTGTTCGTATTCCTGGGGATATCAGAACGGAGGCGGTTTTCCGCAATTTACTCGACGTGGATTTAGTGATTAATGCGACTGATAGCCACGGTAGTCGAGCAGTGGTAAACGATCTGGCGAGCACCTACCTCTTGCCAGTCATCGATGTAGGAGTACGAGCTGGGGCGAAGAAAGATGGAGCGTTGAGTGGACTGGTAGCAGAGATTCGAATCCTAACGCCAACGACCCCCTGTTTGTGGTGTCGCGGGAGTATTAGTGCACAAGTGATCCGACAGGAGAATCTGCCAGAAAAGGAACGCGCGAAGCTTGCGAAAGAAGGCTATTTAATTGGGAGCGTGGATGCCGCAGAGCCGAGTGTCGTGGCGCTGACTGTACTTGGAAGTGGACTAGCAACTTGTGCCCTGCTGACTATCTTGTCTGAGGAAGGTGATGTGGCGCCGTCAGGATATTGGATTGATGGCTTCTTGGGTGACGGGCGCGAAACTAACCCGAAACTGCCGGTTGAGGGATGCAGATGCCGGGCCCAATTGGGCCTAGGGGACGTTGCACCGCCTCCTTTCTTGAGCACGTTGAGACAGGCATCTACGGCTGCGTGAGGCACGGGCACGCGAGTGTCGCACCTCCGGCGCTTGGGGATGGAGATTGCGCGGACCCAGCGCTTGCCGTTCGACTCGGCTCAGGCAGGCGCGCTGGCTTCCCGGTACAGAACACCGGGACGCAAAAGGCGCGAACGTGTGGCGCGCGCCTATGGCGCTCTCAAGGACGAAACGGGAGAACCAATTCTTCAGGGGCTAGAGCCCAGGTCATGGTGATGCGTTAATGTCGGAGCTGAAGCTCCGACCCCCAGTGGCGAGATTGGATTGGTGCCAAGACGCAGTGGTTGAGATCCTTCAGGCATCCTCGTCGGATGCCTCCAGGATGACAGGTCACGGAGGATGGCGGGGCCCTTCGACTGCGCTCAGGATAAACAAACCTCGCCATTACAGGAAAAAGTACGGGTCTTCCCGGCAGGGCCGGGACGCAAAAAGCGCGGAAGACCCGCCACTACAACCACCAGGAGAGGGCACGATGTTCCGGCTGCTGCCCGGAATCTGCGATATCGCGCCCCACGAGAGCGGCCGGCCTCGGAAGGCCAGCCCTACAACGGCAAAAAGCAGGGCACGATGTATCGTGCCCCTACGGGAGAGAGGCACACAGGCCCTTCGAGGCTCAGGGTAAACCCGAGTGCCTGTGCTACTGGACGCGGGTTAGCGGAAGAGGAGGGAGGAAAAATCGATCAGGTTGCGGCGCCAGACCATCCAGGTGTGGGCGCCGGGGGCTTCGATGCCGGCGTGTTTGATGTTTTTGGTGGCGAGCCAGGCGCGGAATTTGCGATTGATGTCGATGAGGTGGTCGTCGGTGCCGCAGGCAATCCAGAGCAGGCGGAGTTGCCCGGCGGATTTGGAGTCGAGCGCGGGGAATTCCTTGTCGAATTCTTCGGAGATGCCGCCGGAGCTGAAGGCGCCGACCCAGGCAAATTGATTGAGGGTGTTCAGGCCAGTCAGCAAGGATTCGGAGCCGCCCATGGAGAGGCCGGCGATGGCGCGGGAGTTACGGTCCTTGATGGCGGGATAGGCGGCTTCGACGCGCGGGAGGACTTCGGTGAGTAAGGCTTCGCGGAATTTATCGAGATTTCGTTGCCAGAGCGCCTGATCACGAGACGTGCCGGAGTTGGGAAGAAGAACTTCGGGCGCGCCATAGCCGAGGGGCATGACGACGATCATAGGCTTGGCTTTGCCCTGGGCGATGAGATTGTCGAGGATGACGTTGGTGCGGCCGACGGCGGTCCAGGCGCTGGCGTCATCGCTGAAGCCGTGGAGCAAATAGAGGACGGGATAAGTTTGCTTGCCGCGCGGGTCGTAGCCGGGCGGAGTGTAGACGAAGAAATCGCGATGGTCGCCGACCACGCCGGATTTGTAGAAATGATGATGGATTTCGCCGTGAGGGACA
>Ga0307471_100000613_pt1 | contig 18357 bp, 10 predicted proteins | sample atmos_gasesAM3C__2_FD_204566 | JGI IMG/M metagenome (GOLD analysis project Ga0307471, IMG submission 204566) | Hardwood forest soil microbial communities from Morgan-Monroe State Forest, Indiana, United States - atmos_gasesAM3C_515 | ecosystem: Environmental > Terrestrial > Soil > Temperate...
TCAAGGAACGTATATGTCCGTAGGCTCTGGCTTCAAGCCGTAGTGGCACTTTTTGTCGTCGCCGTTGCCGTCTGGTACTGGCGCGAATGGAGGCATGGCTTGACAACTCCTGCGGGCCCGGTGATTCATTCCCTGGCTGTTCTTCCATTGCAGAACTTGGGCGGAGATCCGTCGCAGGATTACTTCGCCGATGGCATGACTGAGGAGCTCATCGGACGGCTTTCTAGAATTCACGGCCTACGCGTGATATCCCGCACTTCGGCCATGCACTTCAAGAACACACAGCTCTCGGTGCCAGAAATTGCCAAGATGCTCGGTGTAGATGCGATCGTCGAAGGATCGATCGTACGAGAGGGTCGTCAGGTCCGTGTCCACGCCCAATTGATTCGTGCCGCGACCGACGAGCACATTTGGGCAGAAGAATACCAACGAGAATACCGGAGCCTTCTCGACGTGCAGGCCGAGGTCGCTCGGAGTATCGCCGAGCAGATCGAAGTCAGCCTCACGCCCGAGGATCGCGCGCGTCTGGCATCGACGCACCTAGTCGATCCCGAAGCTTACGAGAATTACCTGAAGGGCCGTTACTACTTCAACCAGCGAACAGCGGATGCGCTCAACAAGAGCATCGTGTCTTTCCAACAGGCTATCGCGAGGGATTCGGGCTACGCTCTTGCGTATAGCGGTCTGGCGGATGCCTACGCGATGCTTGGATTTCGCGGTGGTTTCCCATCGAAAGATGCCCTGTCGCGGGCGAAGACAGCAGCGCTGAAAGCTATCGAACTGGACGATACCTTGGCAGAACCGCATGCATCTCTCGCGTTCATCGCCGAGACCCATGAGTGGGATTGGGCCACAGCCGAGCGAGAATACAAGCGGGCCTTGGAATTGAACCCAGGCGACGCCAGGGCTCACAACTGGTATGCCGGCTATCTGATGTACGTAGGACGATTTGATGACGGAATCTCTGAGGCCAAGCGTGCTCGGGACCTCGACCCATTATCTTTGCCCATCAACAACGCGCTGGCGGGCAGATTGCTGGCAGACAGCCGTTACGATGAGGCGCTGCAGCAAGTGCAGGAAACCTTGGAACTAGATGCCCATTTTGCACCGGCTCACCAAACTCTGGGCTGGGTCTACCTGCATAGCGGAAAACAGGAGGAGGCCATTCGAGAGTTTCAAAACGCACTACAACTCTCCGGGACGGAGGACACGGATCTCGAGTTGGACTTAGGTTTCGCCTACGCCGTGACAGGCAAGCAAGATGAGGCTAGAAGAATACTCGCCAAACTGGAGAAACTGCACGAGCAAGGAGTTGTTCCGTCCGGTTCAGTTGCAGTTCTGCATGGAGCGTTGGGTGAGTCGAATGAGGCTTTCGCCTGGCTGGAAAAGGCCTACGAGGAGCGCGATCCTCAACTTACATACATCAAAGCGGGACGCAGATTCGAGCCCCTGCGTAAAGATCCACGATTCGGACAATTAGTACACCGTGTCGGCTTACCCGATTAAGGCCGAAAGGGTGTTCATCACGCGAGGCGTGGCTATGGGGAAGTCGATGAGCAACAGGCTACTTCCTCGATTGTTCAGATCAGCCCGGAAGTTGAATAGAATATGCGCACGGGTATTTCCTGAGGTGTGTAACTTGCAGCCGTAACGACCCGATGGGGTTGCCAGGCTCGACGCACTAGGTCACGGCGCGGCAACCAGAGTTTGGCATTTATCTTCAAGTACCGCAGCAGTTCGAGTTTCCGGCAGCGTCCAGGGCAGACATATACCCTTAGCCCGGTCTATTGTTCAGAATGCCGCCCCCGTCCGGTCCGGCTTGGCCCAATTGATGGCCGAGGTCGGCCTTGCACTAATCCTCCCCAGCGGCGGGTGAACTACGCGCCAGCCCTATAGCACCTTGTTTAGATCTCGATCTGAACCTCCTCGATTATCGGTGCGCAGCGAACGCAACGATTCAGGGCGAGTGGTTTAGCAACACGGAAGTAATCGAAACGAGATTCCCGCGAATATTAATGTCGGCTAGTGTAGAGCGATCAAGTTAAAATAGATCCCGTGTACGATATCTTGATTGCGCCCACGATTTTCTCTGTCATAAAAATGTAATACTAATTGTGACAAATCGCGGTAAAACGCCCGCTTAACGCTAATGAAAAAGGAGTAAGTAGTTAGTCACCGCGCATCACAAGTTGCTGACTTTCCCTCGCTTAACGCTCGCTCTGGCAAGTTCTGATTAAAGTGGTCAACGGACTTCTAAGCAGGATGTTGTGGGTTCGAATCCCACCGGGCGCACCACTTCCCTTTCCCTTCAACGGTTTGTGTGAGACATGACCGTCTGCTTTTTTGCCACCGTGGGTCGGCAAGTCGTATTGATGAAATGTAATTAGCCTCCGCGAGTGTGTGGGGATTCGCCGACCCGTGCTTCCTTTCTGTATCGTCTCCGAGTGTCTGGGAGTTAGCGCTTTTGTCGGTACTAATCCGACGGAAGAACAGTCTGCCCGCCTTCGAGTAGGTCTTATCCACTCAAGTCTGGAGTGGTAACGAGAGTATCATTCACGATTTTGTGCCTGGGCTGCCAAAAGCTGTCCAAACCCGAGCACATGGACGTCGCGGTCGCGTATCGCGAATTCCTGCATCTGGTAGGCGTCCTGGATCATGGGCCCATAGACGATACTTGCCCCGTTTGTCCGCAGTTCTTCGTGCAATGTCAGGACATCGGCGACCCAGAAGAATGCATCCCACGTTCCGCCCTGGCGCTCGTTAGGGCAGATCTTTTCAGGCGCACTCACCAGGCGCAGCATGACGGACAGGCCGTCACGGCTTACAATCGCAAATTGCGGTGGCGTCACGGCAGCATAATCGCGTTGAAAACCGAGCACGCGTTCATAGTAACTTGCAGACTGTTCAACATCAGTGACAGGAAAATACGGCGCACTGCGAAGTAGTGCTTGGGCCGTGTTACGGCGCCTTGGTGCCTTCGCTCGTCCTCCTTCGCGACGGCAAACCACAAACGTCATGCCTTGCGGATCATGCATGACCGCCATCTCATCGCCTTCAGGCAGCGCAGTCGGGGCAATCAGCAGCCTTGCCCCAATTGTTTCCGCCTTGCTCACTGCGGCAGCTACGTCATCCACTGCCACAATAGCTGTACGAAATTCGAAGCCTGCGGAGGCGCGACGTTGTCCCCTCTGGTTACATTTTAGATGGCGCGATACGGGCGCTTGACCCTACAACCTGTTGAGCCTAAGCTTCGTCTTACACCTTAGATGTCTGGCCAATCAAAGCGGGTCTTTTTCGTAGCTGTACTCCTCGGGGTCGTTTTTTTCACGGCGCAACTGCATTGCTGTGTCGACTTGAGCTCCCGGCAAATAGATTCGCATGTCTGCCCGATTTGCTCGACGTCGAGCACTGCCATCGCCACTCCTTTTCTGACCATGGCGATTGTGCGGGCAATCAACCAGCTGGAAGTCTTCGGTGTATTAGCTGCGGTCGTCGTGGTGGTCCTCCGGAAAGTGGCGCCTCGCGGTCCTCCTGCCGCGTAGCGCACTGCGTTTTCCCAACTCAATTCCGAAGACAATTGTTGTACGCCTCTCTGAAAGAGGCGCACGAGGAGTTATCACTTGGGGAAAGGAATGGTTTCGACCGCGGCCCTCCTTGTTCTGCCGGCGCTCGGGGCGGGACAACAGGGTGCTGCCCCTGCGCCTACGGTTCCGCCACCGCAAGCGGGCACGACGCAAACCGCTTCGACGCGCATCTCCCTGGACGATGCAGTTCGTATGGCGCTGCAGCATAACCATGCGCTGCAGGCTTTGCGCACAACCATCCAGCAGAGCCTGGCGGAAGAAGTTACGGCGAACCTTCGCCCTAATCCCGTTCTAGGTCTGGACGCGCAGTTCCTGCCGATCTTCAACCCGAACGAGTTCAGTTCGGCCTACGTCAACCAGCAAGCGCAGTTTGATGCCGGCGTGGGCTATCTGTTCGAGCGCGGCAGAAAGCGCCAGCGCCGCTTCCAGGCCGCGCAGGACCTGACCGCTGTGGTGCGCTCGCAAGTGTCCGACAGCGAGCGGTTGTTGGTGTTCAACGTCGGTCAGCAATTCGTCGATGTGCTGCTGGCGGAATCGACACTGGATTTCGCACAGCAGGATTTGGATAGCTTCCAGAAGACCGTGGACATCGGCGACGAGCGATTTCGCGTGGGCGACCTGAGCGAAGGCGATTTTCTGAAGATCAAGCTGCAACTGCTGCAATTTCAAAGCGACGTTTCAGCCGCCAAATTGGCGAAACTACAAAGCCTGGCGGCGCTGCGGCAATTGCTGGGATTCGAGTCTGTCCCGGATGACTACGACGTCCAAGGCACGCTCGACTACCAGCCGGTACACGCCAATGTGAGCGGCCTGAAGTCCATCGCGGCAATCTACCGGCCCGATCTCCGCGCGGCCCAATTAGCCGTGACTGCGGCGGAAAGTCAATTGGCGTTGCAGCAGGCCAACGGCAAGATGGACGTCACCGGTACCTTCAATTACACGCATACCGCCGGTGCAAATACAGGGTCGTTTTTCTTCACCATGCCGCTTCCCATCTTTAACCGTAATCAGGGCGAAATCGCGCGAGCGCGTTATGCGGTCGCCCAGGCGCAGGAACAGGCCAGCGAAACGACGCAACAGGTTTCCACGGACGTCTTACAAGCGTACGAAAATCTGCTGACCAACGATCAGATCATCCAGCTCTATCGGGGCGGGTATGTGGAACAGGCCAAACAGTCGCGAGACATCAGCGAGTACGCGTATCACAAAGGCGCTGCCAGCCTTCTTGACTATCTCGATGCGGAGCGAACGTATCGCGCCAACCAGCTTGCCTATCGTCAGGCCCTTGCGAATTACATGCTCGCGCTGGAACAGATGCGCCAGGCCGTGGGAACGAGGAATCTGCCATGAAGCAACCGATGCAAAAACGCCTAACCACATTAGCCATTGTTGCGCTCGCCGCTCCCCTCACTGTTGAACTCCCCGGTTGCAACTCCGGTCCACGTGAATCGGAATCCAACATGACTTCGTTCACGTCCACCGAAACAAAGGCGGACACGGCTGAACTGTTTACCGTTCCGAAGGAGCAGATGGCGCACCTGCAAATTGTGGCTGCCAAGAAAGGGCCACTTCCGCTGACTCTGCGGGTTGCAGGCGCGGTGGCGTACGACGCGTTTGAAACCACGCCGGTTTTCGCCGCGATTGGCGGACCGGTCCACCAAATCCTGGTTGCGCCCGGCCAATTTGTCCAAGCCGGCCAGCCGCTCCTCACCGTCACTAGCCCTGACTATTCCGCTGCCCGGTCCGCTTATATCAAAGCGCGCGATGCCTTTGCTCTCGCCGACAAACTCTATGTGCGATCGCAAGACCTCTTCGCACATGGCGCCATCTCGGAAGCCGATCTCCAGCAGGTGGAATCCAATCGCACACAAGCGCACGCGGACATGGAATCCTCGGCCGATGCCCTGAAGGCGCTGGGTCTGAAGGATCCGGAAGCCTTGATCAAGAATACTGTGCAATCCACCGCGGAAATTCCGGTTCTCGCGCCGGTCATGGGTGAAATAGTCGAGCGACTCGTGGGACCCGGGCAACTGCTACAAAGCGGCGCGACGCAATGCTTCACGATTTCCAATACCAACACAGTGTGGGTACTCGTGAACGTCTACCAGAGCGACCTTCCCTTCGTGCACCTTGGGGATGCGGTCGAAATTAATACCGAGACCTACCCTGAGCTGTTTCAAGGAAAGATTTCCTATATTGCTCCTGCTCTGGACCCGAACACGCGAACGCTGCAAGCGCGCATCGTTACCCAGAATCCTGGAAAGAAATTGAAGAAGGACATGTACGTGACCGCGTTTGTAAAGGCTGGGTCGATTCCCGACGCAATCACTGTTCCGGACGCTGCGGTTCTGCGCGACACGGAAAACAAGCCGTTTGTATACGTGCAAACGAACGCAAACCAGTTTGCGCGACGCGTAGTTACCTTGGGCCAGAGCGACAAAGGACGCACGCAAATTACCAGCGACCTGAAAGAGGGCGAACACGTGGTTGGCGACGGCAGCCTGTTCTTGGAATTCAAGAATTCGATTCAGCATTAAGAGGAGCGCTCCGGAGACCTGTCGATGATTCATCGCGTTGTCCAATTCGCTCTTCAGCAGCGCTTCCTCGTGCTGATGCTCACGGTGCTGATTGTCGTGGCGGGGGCTTGGTCCTTCAAGCAAATGCCCGTTGACGCCTACCCGGACTTGTCGCCGCCAATGGTGGAGTTGATTACACAGTGGCCCGGTCACGCGGCCGAAGAAGTGGAGCGGCTGACGACACTCCCGCTGGAGCTGGCGATGAATGGCGCGCCGCGACTGAAAGCGATGCGCTCGATCTCGCTCTATGGATTGTCCGATGTGCGGTTGACGTTCGACGAAGGCGTCGACCCGTATTTTTCACGCCAAGTAATTTTCGAGCGTCTCAGCGACGCCACACTTCCGCAAGGTGTAACGCCAAGCATGGCGCCGCTGTTCAGCCCCAGTGGCCTGGTCTACCGCTACGTGATCGAGAGCCCCGATCGCTCGCCGATGGAGTTGCATACGTATGAAATTTGGAACATCGAGCGAGCATTTAAGAGCGTGCCAGGTGTGGCGGACGACTCCGGTTTTGGCGGTCCCACGATGGAGTATCACGTCCTGCTGGACCCCGTGAAACTCTACAACTACCACCTTCCGGTGGTGCAGGTGCTTGCGGCGCTGAACGCGAACAATGCCAACACGGGAGGTGGTTTTTATACTCAGGGCGGACAGTTCTACTATGTCCGCGGCCTGGGCCTTGTAAAGACTACCGAGGACATCGGCGAGGTGGTAGTCGCGAGCTCCAATGGCGTGCCTGTTCGAATCAAGGATATCGGCCGTGTGGAGATCGGCCACGCCCCGCGCCTCGGCATCTTCGGTTTCCAGACCAAGCAGAAAAAGGACGACGACGCCGTGGAAGGTGTGATCCTGATGCGGCGTGGCGAGCAAACCCAAAATGTACTCGAAGGGGTTGAGAGAAAAACCGAGGAGATTAACAAAACACTCCTGCCGCCGGACGTAAAAGTTCGCCCGTTCTACGACCGCAGCGACCTCGTTCGTATTACCACGGACACTGTCGAAGGCAATCTTTTGCGGGGGATGGTCTTGGTCTTGATCGTGCTGATTTTCTTTTTGGTGAGTTTCCGCGCCGCTGTTATCACGGCGATTACCATTCCTCTTGCGCTGCTGTTTGCCTTCATCTTTCTTCGCTGGACGGGGGAAGCGGCGAACCTCCTCTCCATCGGTGCGATCGATTTCGGAATCATCATCGACGGCACCATCGTCATGGTGGAGAACATCTATCGCGAACTCGGCTTGCGCTACGGCACTGAATACAAGTTGACAGACGTGATCCTGACCGCAGCGAAGGATGTCGACCGGCCCATCTTCTATTCCGTGGCGGTAATTATCGCAGGTTACCTGCCGATTTATGCGCTGAGTGGCCCGGCCGGAAAGCTCTTTCATCCCATGGCGGACACCATGGGATTTGCGTTGCTGGGCGCGCTGATCCTGACACTCACAGTTGTCCCGGTGCTGGCGTCGTACTGGTTCACGGGCGGCGTGAAAGAAAAGCAGAACCGCATCTTCAATTCGGTCCGTGATCAGTACGCAGGCCGATTGGAGTGGTGTCTGAATCACCCGGGATTGACCATCGTCGCGTCCCTGGCAATTTTCGGGGCAACACTCTTGCTTGTGCCGCTAATTGGCGGAGAGTTCCTGCCGCATCTGGATGAAGGCGCAGTGTGGGTTCGCGCCACCATGCCGTACACAATCTCGTTTGAAGAAGCCGCAAAATTTGCGCCACAGATCCGCAATCTGCTGATTCAATACCCCATGGTTACAGTTACGGGGTCGGAACTCGGTAGGCCCGATGACGGCACGGACCCGACTGGTTTTTTCAACTGTGAATTTTATGTTGGCCTGAAGCCCTACAACGACAGATCCTGGTCGCAGACGTCCGTTCGCACCAAAGAACAACTCATTACGGACCTGCAGATTAAGCTCGAATCCTACCCCGGGGTAATTTTCAATTTCACGCAGCCTGCCGAGGACGCCGTCGACGAAGCGCTCACGGGCTTGAAGTCGGCGCTGGCAGTGAAAATCTTCGGCCCCGACCTCGGCGTTCTAGAGAACAAGGCCGTTGAGATCAAGCGCGTGCTTGAAAAAACACCTGGCTTCACCGAACTCACGGTTGTGCGAGAGCTCGGTCAGCCGAGCCTTCTCATCGAGGCAGACCGCGCAAAGATCGCGCGCTATGGGATCAACGTCGCTGAGGTGGAGGCAGTTGTACAAGCCGCAATCGGAGGCCAGGCCGCCACGCAGGTAATTCAGGGAGAAAAACTATTTGATCTTGTCGTGCGCATGGACCCGAAGTTCCGCTCCGACGCGAGAGAGATTGGAAATCTGCTGGTGCCCGCGCCCGCAGGCCAGCAGATTCCTCTTTCCGAGCTGGCCACTATTAAGGAGTCCACCGGAGCGTCGTTTATCTATCGTGAGAACAACTCTCGGTATATCGGCATTCAGTTCTCCATCGAAGGGCGCAATCTGGAAGGCATCGTCAACGCTGGACAGAAGAACATAGCCAAGGCTGTGAGCCTGCCAGAAGGTTACCGTCTAGATTGGGGCGGCGAGTACAGTGAATTACTGGATGCCAAAGCGCAACTTTACATTATCGGCCCGCTCGCCGTGTTGCTCATCTTCCTGATCCTTTTCGCGCTGTACGGCAACTTCAAATTCCCGATTACTATTGCCCTCGGCGTCGTCATCACCGAACCGGTCGGGGCACTGATCGCTCTGAAGCTCACCCATACGCCGCTCAGCGTTTCCAGCGCGCTGGGATTACTGGCTCTGCTCGGCGTGTCTGTGGAAACCGCGGTCATTCTGGTGAGTTACATCAACAAGCTGCGACTGGAGGGGAAGAGCGTGCGCGAGGCTACGCTGGAAGCCTCACTGTTGCGGTTGCGGCCGATCATGATGACGGCGCTGGTGGCTTGTCTCGGACTGTTGCCCGCGGCGTTGTCTACGGGTGTGGGCAGCGACACGCAGAAACCATTTGCGATCGTGGTTGTCGCAGGGTTGCTATCGAGGTTGCTGCTGGGATTTTTCGTGAATCCAGTGCTGTATGAAATGGTAGCCCGCGAAGGCGACGTTCTGCAGGTATAGAGGAAATGCGGGGTATAGAGCGCGCTATAAATTGCCGTTGAACCTCATACCCAATGAGCCGCTAAGGCGTAGAAAGATCCGGAAGCTTGGCAAAAAGTACTCAATGAATTGGATAGGTTGAAGCCATGGCGACCACTGGCGTACGCAGGATTGATTTACGTTTCAGAAGACTGTTTGACACTCCAACCATTCCAGACTACAGCGAACATGTTGGCAGAACAAGAGAAGTTGCGTAATCGGATGAGTCCTCAAAAACACTTGAGTCTGTTGAAAAAGTTGATTTTTTCCCAAAGAACCAGGGGAACAAGTACCGCGCAAGGGCCACCCCCAGCCTCAAGCCCTTTTTTTCAATAACAGAACACTACTCAACGGAACGGAATTATGTTGAGGGTCGACAGTGGGGTTGCCATCGAAACGAGCGGAGATTTGCGATCGGTCGAGACACGAACACATCTGGCGTTCGTCCTTCAAGTGAGTCATGTGCCCGATGGTTGTTGAAGTAGGTCCTGAAATCGAGCAACTTGTTCTCGAAATCTGCCGTTGTCCAGAACAATATGTAATCCAAATACTCGCGTCGAAGGGTACAAATCAATCTCTCCTCGAACGGCGGGACAGGGAAACGTAGGGGATGGTCTTGACCTCTTTCACCGTCAATATCCGCTGGTTGGCTTGTCATTGGTGGAACTAATAAAGTGACTCATTATTAGAGCGGAGGAATTTAGGAAAGCGGAAGCTGTGTCCAAATAATTTGTGCCAACCTAGGGGTTCACCCCACTCATTTCAGTCCATCTTCGGTCCAGTTCGAGAGCGAGATAAATGACGCGTTCCCCAGTAAGCGACACCAGAAGCGGCACTTAGAGTTTTGTACTGCGTACCTTCTAAGCAGGATGTTGTGGGTTCGAATCCCACCGGGCGCACCACTTCCCTTTTTCTTTCAACAATTTGTGCGAGAAACAGTTGTGGCCGACCGTCTGCTTTTTTGACAGATGGTCGGGAATAGGGCGTTCTTGCTCTTTATTTCGCAACCTCAACCAAGAGCTTCCGGCAGTGCCTCGTGCCTGCAACAAACCAGAATTCGGACCAAGTGCGCCGGTTCTGCGGTTCTGCTACCTTACCGACGGATTGGGGTCCGCCCTTACTACCGCAGGTAATGCGCCTTCCCATCGGCCTAAGCCCGAACAGTTAGTGCTGATCCTCGTTTTGGGGTGGGAAGTGTTCAACGGCATTGAAATTGACATGATTTCTCTTGGTGATGCAGATTCGATACTTGTGTCGCAATGGGTGCACACCGACGCGCACGGCAACTTCGCCTGCCGAGTTCTGATGACGGCGGGTTCGCCGACGATGCCGATATTGTGCCTACGGCAGATGCCATTCCCGCGGTGAACCGCCAAGCTCAAGCAATTCGCGGACCTTCTTGAGTCTGGTGAACGAAATTCGCGGGGGCGCGCGTGTGCTACGCCCCAACGACCTTGAACGGCCAGCCTGTAGAGGTGGACACAACCATTAATGCAATCTATCTCCCCGGCGGAGAGTCGATCTCCGATCTCCTCCGTTTCCTCAACGGCCAGTACTCTTTTATTTGCGCACTTCATAGCCCCTGCTGAAAACGGGCGCAAGGGATTTCCACTGTTCTTGTGTTAAGTACCTGAGGTGAGTGCCGGGCCAACCTGTCCTGGATCGCCCATCAGGACAAATCCGGCCCAATAAAATGGATTCGGATACTTGCGCCGGATGTCCGTTTGTGCGGCTCGCAGGGCTTCGACTTTGCTCAGCCCTTCCTTCAGGTGCGTATAGAAGGCGATCATCAGTTGCATCGTTGTATCGTCGTCCACGCTCCATAGACTTGCTATGACGGAGGGAGATCCCGCGTATATAAAGGCACGGCTCAGCCCGATGACGTCATCCCCACGAGTCCGGGTGCCCCGCTGAGACTGACACCCACTTAGGACCACCAGGTTTGTCTTTCGAAGATCTAGACCAAATACGTCGCTCAACTCCAGCGATCCGTCATTGCCTTTGCCCTGGCCCAAAATGATGCGGGAGGACTGGGGGTGTTGGCTGTCGAGATCAAAGTGAGCTATGAGGTGAACAATGTCGTAATTGCCCGCTTTCGCGCGGAGTACGGAAGTGGTTGCAGCGGCGCCCAAGAGTGGTTGGGCACCCAAAAGCGAAGCCACTGCTTGCGCCTCACCTTCCGCGTAGGTCAAACGCGGAAGACCCTCTTCCTGGTCGTTAGCCAAAACAAGGGCCTGACCACCGCCCGGATTCACCCTGGCACGTATGTAAGGCAGAACGCTAACACTGGGCAAATACGACACTGCGTACTTGTCGCCCAAGAAATGTTGACCATCGGGCGTGAGGGCTGCGAAGGACAAGCCGTGTAGCGCGCCATAAGGAACCACGGCCAACTTCGAAGTCTTGAGCTGGGACTTGACGGGTGCGATCAACGACTTATAGAGAAGTTTGAGACTCGGCGGTGCGTCATTGTTTCCGGAGAAATCCAGAAACGTTGTGACTGCCAGGAACAGTTGAAGCTCCGTCACGGAGAGCTTTGAAACATGAAAATTGTCCCGAGTGAGGACAAAAGCGAGTGTCATCTCGGGACTCGTGTAGTAGGAAAGAACTGTCACATCCGGCGCCAGCTGTTGTTGGGCCTCCCGAAGAGTGACAGGCATAATACTCAGAAAAGACGCGTACTCAGGATTCGACAGCTTCAGTTGACTTAACAAATCTTCATATTCTTTTCGTACGGCGAATAATTGGGCTTGGATTGAGCGCATTCTATTGGGGTTCACCTCGGGGCCGGGTTTTGCCAATTCCTGCCCAAGCTGGCGCTGGAGTAAAATGTTTTCCTCGCGTAGCTTTTCTTCGCGCATAGAAAAATCCGCTGGCTGATGGTTACCAAGGTCAATCCGGCGATTGCCTAATTGGTCGAGGAATGTCCGAGCCCGGGCTCGTTCACTGAGATCGAAAGCCTCTTGCATGTGATGCAAGCTAGCCTCCAACAGAATCGCGCGCTGGTAGAGACTGGCAGACTGACCTGCGAGATCAAGGCGAAACTCTTCGAGACGGGCAGAGGTCTCGAGTTCATCCATCCTATGCAGGGCCTCCAAATAGTAAGGCAGAGCCTCGCGGGGTTTGCCCCAAGCATCGTAGACGAGCCCGGTATTCGTAAGGATTCCGATTTCTCCAATTCGATCTCCCACCTCACGCATCATTGGCAGCGCCACGTTGTAGTCTTTCAGAGCCTCCGAGAAGCGTGACTTCGGATTTACTGCCGGGGAGCTAATGGCGACCCAATAATTCAGCTCGCCAATGCTGCCGATAACGCCAGCTTCCGCTGCTCGATTTCCCGACTCTTTTATTTTCACCTGAGCCCGCTCAAAATAGTCTTGGGCTACCTCATAGGAACCCGATGTCATGTGGGTCCGGGCCATTCCGGTCCAGATGGCACCTTCTAGTGAGGGATCATTTGTAGAGCGAATCAAAGACAGTGCCTTTTTGTAACGAGTGAGCGCCTCGAGAGGTTGGTTTTGCGACTGGTGAATTTCCGCGACGCTTATGAGGATCCTGGCATACTGCTCGTCCGACGCGCTGGGTGCAGCTTTCATGTACTGCTCTGAGGCTTTTTGAGGCTCACCGATTGATTGATAAAGTGACCCCATTGCAATGCGGGTCCTAACTTCACCCTCTTTGTTTCCCACTCTCGTAAACAGGGTAATAGCAGACTCATAGCACCCGAGGGCGCGCGGAACATTGCCAAGCGACTGAAAGGCCCAACCGCTGCTCGCAAAGAGCTCTGCCTGACCTGTTTCGTCATTCAGGGATCTCGAGATCTCCATGGCCTCGCGGTATGCGTCGAGCGATTTATCGAACTCACCTGAGGACATGTAAGCCGCGCCCTTGGCTCGCAAGAGATTTACCTGCGGCCTGGGATCGCCAACTGTCTTGGTCATCGTCTCGGCGACGCCGATGTGCATGAACGCCTCATCGAGCCTGCCCTGCTGAACAAGAAGCTGGGCTAGGGCGGCGTGATTAGTGACTTGTCCCACTTTGTCGCCAGCGGATTCGCTGAGGGCTAAAGTGCGCTCACTGTTTTCAATGGCCTTCGCTATGGCACCGGGTCGAAAGACGACCGGGCTGTTGCGGGTGTTGGTCGGCGGATTGGAGGGTTGGAATGGCCTCAGGTCACCAGGCTGCTGCGCGCTATTTGGCGCAACTCGTGAAGGCGTTGGCGAGTTTGGTTGATAAACGGGCGAGCGGTAAGTGGGCGCGTAGGACCTTGGATTGTATCGAGTAGAGCCAGAGTTCCGTGAAGAATAAGTCGTGGGGCTGGCGCTCGGGAGAAACCCATTCGGCTGAACCCCTTGCCAATTCATTGTTGTCGACGACCATGTAGTGGGGAGATACCAATTGGGAGTAATTCTGCCATTTTGATATAGGGGGTTCGATTGCCCGTTAGGCAGAATAGGAGAATTAAACCAAGTATTGCCCTGATTGTAGGTTAAGGCTTGCTTGAGGCTCGGGTCCAAGGTTCTGAGGTTGGGGTCGCGGTTGATGTATGACTGAGTTTGCTGTTCCGTCGGACGCGTGTTGGGACCGGGCAAATTGCCGTTTACAGGCGGTATAGGTGGCACAAACGGACGAGGGGTAATTTGCTGTTCTTGCGGTGATCTCATTCCCTCGGGCTCCGTAGCTTGTCCAAAGATCGGGGCTCCACTGGCTAGAGGGAATACGAAGAGTGAGATGAGCGCCGATATGATTCGAATATCGACATGAAGTCCGCGCTGAGGGACCATAGTGTCCTCCTCTACAAACGGAGCGCAAGAAGAGGGGCGCGATTGACGGTGTACGGGGGATGACTCGGACTGAGCTCAGTTCAGCTTTCGAAGAACATAGACCTTCTGAAACTCTACGTTCCTGTTCTTTTTAACTCCGCCAACCTCTTTGCGACCTCACTGGCTGTATAATCATCCCCTAACATATTGGCTAATGCAAGCGTGGCCTCAAGATGTTCATTCGCCAACTTCACGTTGCCCAACGCTTGTCCGTAGATACGCGCCAGAGCGAGGTGGACCAGCATCTGGCCCTCCTCATCTTTCCCATCCTTAGAGAGAGCTAGTGAATTCAGATAGCCGGTCTCGGCTTGCCGCGGGAGCCCAACCTTTAAATACAGGTCGCCAAGCAAGCGGGTAACTGCGGCCACCTTGAAAGTCTGTGAAATATTTTCCAATCGTCGAATCGCTTCCGCATTCAGGTCGTGAGTGGCGTAGAGATGGGCAATGAGGAATTGAGTCGGGCCCGCCGGCAACCCTAGGTTTTCGACCTGCCTCTCTTCCTCCAGAACTGTCTTTCTTTCCTTTGAGCTAATCATCGAGAAACCGAGACCGAGGCCAGGCTCGTCGGAGGAACTCCGACCGTTAGGGCCGCCCGTTTCGACGATCAATTTGTAATCCACGCCAGCCTCAAGCGGCGGCGCTTCATCCGGATAGGCGATTTCTGTTCCCGAAGAGACTTGCGACGACCAGTAGAAATTGATCGCTCGCACAATGACCCGGTAATTGGTAGCTTCTTGCACCTCTGTCCACCGAAGTACCGGGTGCGGGGAAAGGAGTCTTGTCTTTCGCGGTGAAAGGACCATCGGAAAGGATCCATCACTTGGCCAGCCCCGCGTGGCATTTATCATGCTTCCATCCGGCCTTCGCAATAGCAGTTGGGCTCCCTCGCAAGGAACACCCACGATGCCGGCAGATATGTCATGCAGTGTCAAGTCTGAACAAACAACTTTAGCGTGCGAAGAATCGTCAAGACGTAACAGATCACCGCGCCGCAGACTTGTGCCAAAGACAACAGGCGCGTAACCGGTCCAACCCTTCCGTTTTACACTGACTTGTCCTTCGATGAAGACAGCCAAGTTTACGGCCTGACCACCACCGTTTTCCGTGCCGTGGAGCTTCGTCTGGACCAAAAGCAGCCACACGCTGCATTGTAGAAGAACAACTAGCACTAGCAGCGCGTGCTTCCAGTACCGCTGTGTCATTTTACTGCTTCCTTTCTGAGCCGTTCCTGCGTCTCATTGCGCCACTCTGGTTCCACTTCCTCTTGGCTTGAGTACGCGGCGCACGCCTCCCATTCTGCTAGGGCGACGGCCGGTTTCTCCTGCGCATCCAGTACTTTTGCAAGAAGGCAGTGCGCTGCCCCGCGTTCCGAGTTCAAGGCTACCGCAAACCTCAGGTTCTGTTCCGCTTGGCCCAATTGGTGCAGTTCGAAATTAGCCCAGCCATAGTTTTTGCGCAAAGAGTATTGCACGGACGGCTCTTGCGGCTTGAGATTCAAGGCCCGGTCGAGCAACCGCAGTGCAGCCCCATAGTCTCTGCGTCTTAGGATGTACAAGCGAGAGAGATTGTTGTATGCCTGGTAGAATACAAAATCAGCGTCGATTGCCCGCTGATATTCCTCCAGAGCTTTGTCGTAATTCGGTATTTCCTCATAGGCGTCTGCCAGGTTGTAGTGGGCCTCGGCGTAGCCGGAATTCAAGCGGAGGGCTAGCTTGTAATCTTCAATCGCTGCCTTGATTTTGCCACGCTGCTGAAGCTCGACTCCCCGATTATTGTAAGAGCGCGCAATCGAAGGCAGTGATTTCACAAGCGCGAGCACCAGAACCATCCCCCCGATTGCCAAAAGGATTATCCAGCGTTTTTGGAGATTCAGGTTCGCTCGGAACCATAGAAGCAGTTTCTCTACCCAGGTCTGTGCGTTTGGAATGGGAAGGGGCTTCGGGAAAGGACCGTTATCAGTCTCCGAGATCTCTCGTACTACGGCGACAAAGCGATAGCCCCGGCCTGGTACGGTGACGATATATCGGTGATCCTCGACACTCTCTCCCAAGGCCCTGCGCAAAACATGTATGCTCTGGCTGAGATTGCCCTCCTCGACGAATGCGTCCGGCCACACTGCTTTCATCAGCTCGTCTTTCGTAACGACCTCACCTCTGTGTTGAATCAACACGACGAGAGCATCCAAAGCCTTGGCAGGAAGTTGAACCAATTCCTCCCCCCGAAAGAGTAGGCGTCTTTCGGAGTCAACCCGATAGCCATCGAATTCCCACAGTTGCTTCATAGTGCAGGATTTATGTGCCTTTGAGAAAGCCTCAAGAGAATTGAGCTCCTCCTAAAGACTTTTGATCAGTGCGCTTTGCATGATCGGCTCATTGATAGTGAGGAGGTTTAGAAACGAATGTCAACTAGATACAACTATATGGATACGAGGACGCAATCGGCGCGGGACCTGTCTGGAGACCGCCTCGATTCCTGGAAGGAAATTGCGGTTTATCTCGACCGGGAGGTTCGCACGGTGCAACGCTGGGAGAAGCGGGAAGGCCTGCCCGTCCATCGGCAGTTTCACGTCAAGGCAGGCACGGTCTGGGCATTCAAGCATGAGATTGATGCCTGTTTCAGGAATCGTTGTCAAGTGCTCAGCAAACCTGCCCCTGGAGGTAGGTTCTTGGAGCACTCGGTAAATTGGTCGAGCCCCAACTTTGTTCTTGGCGAGGCAAGGGGGAAACAATTGCTGGCTGTGGCTTGTGGTCGGTCGGGATTCACATTGGCTCGACAGCCGGTTAGGAATCGATCGTAGCGATCGAAGGAAAGGTAGATGGCCGAAAGACTCTTGCAACAAACCAAAATCCGAGCGCAAGGCTTACGCCAGTCTCTCAGGCAAGTAGGCAAGGAGCTATGAACATGGTTGACTTCAAAATAACGTTGAAAGGACTCCCATTTACTTTCGGGCGCTATTCATCGGGTGCGCGATGGCCGCATTGGCCCTTCTACCCCCCGTTAGGCAAGCGCAGACCGTTACGGCGACGGTCAATGTCGGCAGTATCCCCGCTGCAGTGGCCGTGAATCCGGTGACTAACAAGACCTATGTTGCAAGCGGCCCAATAACTGTGATCGACGGGGCCACCAATGCGATCACAGGTGATTCCTTTGGGACCCTCTCTCCGGTTCCGGCAACCTGCCAATCGCTTCCAGATTCTCTGGCCTTTCTCACTGCTCCTCGTCTTCTTCTCGATGCTCGCACGCAACAACGTAGGGGCACGCCGCTTACGCTGGCCTGTGGCTCCTCCAGCATTTGCGGCAGTTTTGCTATTAGCCTTGGCCGCAGCGGCAATCACCGGGTGCAACGGTGGCTCCATGTCGTCTTCACCTTCGGTCGCGAACGGAACGCCTGCGGGCGCCTATACCCTCGCCGTAACCATTACGGCGACCCAACCCGTAGGCAGAGCTACTCCGTCGCATACGCAGCAGCTTACGCTCACGGTGCAGTAATCCCATATCGAGAGTAAGGCTTACTTAAGTGGCGGACAACGAGTCGTTGCTACTGGGGACAAGAAGTGAACTAAGTCGAAAGACAAGGAGAAAGAAAGTGAACAACAATTGCAGTAAGAGACGCTGGCGTACCAGAACCACTCGGAGCATCATTCGCGGATTGTTGGCAGCTCTGGTAATACTGGCCGTCTCCGGAGTCATCTCAGGTCAAGAAAAACCTCAAGACAAAAAAGAGGAAATCACGAGCCCAACCACTCCTGCTGCCATTACTCCCCCGGCGGGGAATTCTGCATTTTTCGTGGGCCACGCAGTAGGTACGCAAGGCTATATTTGTCTCCCCACAAGCACGGGCGCTTCGTGGACCGTCAATGGTGCTCGCCCGGAGGCCACCCTTTTTACGAATATCCTGGGAGAGGCCATCCAGATCATCACTCACTTCCTGAGCCCCAATGCAAATCCGAACGGGTTCGCGCCAACTCCGATACCCTTCGCAAACGCGACCTGGCAGAGCTCGTTCGATAGCAGCAAGGTGTGGGGCCAACCGATACATGCGATCACGGCGGGCTCCGATCCGAGCTGCCCGAACGCTGGCTCGATTGCTTGCCTGTTGCTGCAGGTCATCGGCTCGGAGCCGGGACCAGCTGGCGGTAAGCTCTTAACCAAAACTACTTTCATCCAACGCCTCAACACCAACGGGGGATCCGCTCCGGCTACCGGATGCCTCGCATCCGGCGACGTCGCCAAGCAAGTCCTCGTGCCTTATTCTGCCGACTACTTCTTCTT
>Ga0307471_100000614_pt1 | contig 18351 bp, 18 predicted proteins | sample atmos_gasesAM3C__2_FD_204566 | JGI IMG/M metagenome (GOLD analysis project Ga0307471, IMG submission 204566) | Hardwood forest soil microbial communities from Morgan-Monroe State Forest, Indiana, United States - atmos_gasesAM3C_515 | ecosystem: Environmental > Terrestrial > Soil > Temperate...
TTTATCTATACATAGACCCTTTCTCTTGCGCTTCCTGCCATTGCGTTTCGCACAATTTTCCACCGCCAGCGGGTTTGACTTCGCGTTTCGGTGCGCTAGAATGCGGAACACCAGTCGGGGAGATTTTCGCGGTGTCTCCAGCTTCCGCCATGAAAGTTCTGAGGGAAACGCAGTTCGCCGGGTTATCGCCGAGCGCGCGCGGCAAAGTGCGTGACATTTACGATTTGGGCGACATGCTGTTGATAGTGTCTACGGACCGGCTCTCGGCGTTCGACGTGATCCTACCGACGCCGATTCCCGATAAGGGACGCGTGCTTACGCAGCTTTCGCTTTTCTGGTTCGACCTTTTGAAGGATGTCATACCCAATCATATAGTCAGCGCGACGGAGTTTCCCGCGCCTTTTGACAAGTTCCGAGATGAACTGGCTGGGCGATCCATGCTGGTGCAAAAGACGAAGCCTTTGCCGATTGAGTGCGTGGTGCGGGGGTACGTCTCGGGCTCGGGATGGAAAGATTACCGCGCAACCGGAGAAATTTGCGGCATTGGGCTCCCGAACGGGTTGCTCGAATCAGGGCGGTTGCCGGAACCGATTTTCACGCCCGCGACGAAAGCAGTGAGCGGGCACGATGAAAATATCTGTTTTGAGCAAGCGGAGAAGATGATCGGCAAGGAACTTGCAGGGAAAGTTCGCGCGGTTAGCCTCGAGCTGTACCGGCGCGCCGTGGCGCACGCGGAGCCGCGGGGAATTATCGTCGCTGACACAAAATTCGAGTTCGGCTTGTTGAATGATAAACTGATTTGGATTGACGAGGCGCTGACGCCAGACTCGTCGCGCTTCTGGCCCGCAGCACATTACACACCCGGCGGACCGCAAGCTTCTTTTGACAAACAATTTGTGCGGGATTACCTCGAACGGATGCGCTGGCCCAAAACCCCGCCGGGGCCGGAGCTGCCACCGGAGGTAGTCGACGCCACTCGCGAGAAGTACCGGGAGGCGTACCGCATCTTGACCAGCCGTGAATTGACGTAGCAACTGGGCCCCCATTGCACAAATGTCCCCAGCGGAGCGTGTCATCGTGAAAGATCAATTGGAAGGGCTCGTCAACCAAATGGTGGAGCGGGGAATCTACTTTGACGAAGCGATCGGAGAGTTCGAAAAACGATTCATCAAGCGCGTGTTGGACCGCGCGAACGGCAACCAGTCGCGCGCCGCGCAGCTGCTTGGCATTCACCGCAACACCCTCAGCCGGAAGATCGAAGAGTACAAGCTCGATACCAACGGCCACCGGCGCCGTTCGCGCTGACTCCAGTCGGTACTGGCAAGAAGCCTCGCCATAATGGACGGGTTTCCCGAAAGCGCGGTGTGGTTATTGGTCTTCTGTTTTGATCTTTGCGGGACCCAAGCTACAGAAAAGGCTGGTTGGCTTTATATCCTTCGTGGAGAGCATTAGCCAGCTGGTCTAGCGACCTCTCTTTTTCAGAAAAGCAGGGTTTTCTTGCCTGGAAAACGAAACGGCTCCCCGAAATTCCCGGGGAGCCGTCCCTTAGTAAAGCAGATGCAGAGCTAGTTGGAGCGGCCGCTCGGCTTCCTCGTAGGCCGGCGCACGGGCGCCTTCTTGGGGCCCTTGTCTTTGGGAATGTCTTCTTCCTTTACCTTAGCCTTGTCCCAGTGCAGGAAGAAAGGGGCAGGATCGTAAGAAACCAGAGTTCCAGTAAAATGGACGGCGCTGTTTTTTTCGACGCGGGCGGCCTCGGGCTGGCCCACGACCTTAACGTCCATGTTCGGCGTAGTCGCGGCATCGAATTCCGCATCGCTGGTCACGAAGGCAATTTTCAGGACAAGCGGATCGCCGGGCCCGACTTCAATGACCTTGCCGGGAACTTCGGGAAACTCCAGGCCGCAGGCGGCGAGCCAGGTCAACTTGCTCTTGTCGCCCCCGGCCTTCAGGTCATTAAAGACTGAAGCGATGGTCATTTCCTTCTGAGCCGCGCTAATATCCGCAGCGCTCGGCAAGGAATAGGTGGAGGGCCGATCAGCGGAGCTGCCCGCGAGCTGGAGAAGCTCATTCAACTCGCCGTCGGTCAAGCTGTCGCAAACGTTGCCGCCCTGGTGATTGGCGATGAGGCCTTTGAGGTACTTCTTGACTTTGTCGGCCTGCGCTTGCGTGGCCTTCTTGGAGGTCACGGATTTTGCGAAATACCAGAAGGCATCCATCGGCTGAGGGGGCGTCATGGCCAAATAAGCCCGCCCCAGGTTGTAATTCGTGCTGAGATCGTCCGGATCGAGCGCCAGTACGGCCTTGAAGGACTGCACGGATGACGGATAGTCTTTCGCGGTCATGGCCGCATTGGCGGCCGTGTAGTTGAACAGAATGGTGGGTTGTTGCTTTTGCTTCTTAAAATCCTCGTCGGATACATTTACATTGTCCGGCTTCTTGACTTCGTCGAGCGTCTTTAGACCAAGAGAGGCCGCCTCCCGAGCTTTCGCTGCGCCGGCCGTCTGGTCGGTTTGGGGCAGGGTGGCGTAAGCAAGCGCCCGGGCATAAAGCATCTGGTAGCGCACCACCGCTTCCGCTTTGTCGCCCAGGGCCACGAGTTTGTCGGCGTACTCAATCACCTTTTGCGGATTTTTCAGCTGGTTGTAAGCATTGACGAAGAGGGGGTAAACGTAAACCAGCAGCGCGGAATTCGGGTACTTCGCAACAAAATCGTCCAGGCATTTGACCTGCGTTGCCGGCACTTTCTCGGCCGCGCATGCCTGCTCCGCGTTGTACTCGACAAGTGTGTATGCCGGGGCCTTTGTCGCGGCGCTGTCCTGCCCGGCCGCAGGCGTGTGCGCGCCCAGGCTCGTCAAACTCCCCAAAATCAGGCATAGCGTCACCGCCGGCGCCATGCCCACCCACTTCCGTGTTCCATTCATTCCGGTTTCTCCTCGCTGAGATGCCGCGCGTCGTTCGTGTTCCGGTGCCACCCGGAATCTCTTTCACCGGGAATCATCCTTTCTCGGAAACGTTGGGATTATAGGTAAAGCCGCGCTCCATCCGCAAGCCGTTATCCTCGACGAAGTTCCTGATGATCTTTCCTGGGTGCGGCAGGGCCGCTTTTCACTCATTTCCGCTGAAGCGAACGGGACGAACGCCACCGCAGAAACCTCTGATGATAGGATGAGTTTCGCACAAAAAGAGTGGCTCGTGCGAGGAAGAATTCTCATGGCTGGGATAAATAACGCAAATGGCGGACGGAAGGAAAAACGGCTCGCGGGAAGTGTCGCGCTGGTTACCGGAGGGAGCCGCGGCGTCGGCCGCGCGATCGCGCATCGTCTGGCAATGCTGGGCGCTGCGGTAGCGATTTGCGGCAGGGACCGGGCGGCCTTGGAACGTGTCGCGGCAGAGCTGGAAAAACTGGGCGCGCGCGCGTTTTTTCATATTACCGACGTCACCAATTCCAAACAGGTCTCCGCACTGGTCGCCGAAGCGGATGCGGCGCTGGGCTCGATTAACATCCTGGTGAATAACGCTGGGATCGGTCTGTTTGGCCCGGCTCATGAAAAAACCGAGGCGGATTGGGACCGCGTTGTGAATACCAATCTCAAAGGCGTTTTTCTGGTTTCGCGGGCGGCGGTTCCTTCGATGATCCGGAGCGGCTCGGGAGACATCATTAATATCAGCTCCCTGGCGGGGAGAAACACTTTTGCAGGGGGTGGGATTTACTGCGCTTCTAAATGGGGGCTGATGGGCTTGTCGGGCTGCATGATGGAAGACTTGCGGGAGCACGGCATCCGGGTGAGCGTGGTCTGCCCGGGAAGCGTGGCCACTGAATTTGCGGGCAGCGGGCCGAAAAACCCCGCCAAAGCGTTAAGCCCGGACGACGTGGCGCACGCCGTTCAAGCGATTGTGACGCAAAGGCCGGGAAGCGTTTTGAGCGAAATTCAATTGCGCACGCTGCGCAAGGCCTAGACGAAAAGAGCCGATCGGCAAAGCAGATATTTTCCTCTTGACAATAGTCGTTTACACGACTATTATCAGCTTCGTGAACCCCCGGAGCAAGCCGGCGCACCCGCCCGCCTCCCTTGAAGAGCGCGTCTTTCTCGCCATGCTCAAGACCGCCGACGCCCTGGGGCAACAGGCGGAGCAACTGACGCGCACCGCGGAATTGACCGGCACGCAGTACAACGTCTTGCGGATCCTGCGGGGAGCCGGACCCGAGGGTCTCGCCTGCCGCGCCATTGCCGACCGTATGATCACCCACGATCCGGACATCACGCGGCTTTTGGACCGCTTGGAAAAACAGGGTTGGATCATCCGCGAGCGGCAGAAGGACGACCGCCGCGTGGTGAAGGCGCGCATCACGGCTCGTGGACTCGAACTCCTGAAGCCGCTGGACCAGCCGATGCGGGATTTGCACAAGCGGCAGTTCCGGCACATGGCCGGCGGGAGGTTGAAGGCTCTTTACGACCTGCTCGAACAGATCCGCCCTGCCAAGCGGGAGTAGCGACTTGCGGATACACTTAGCAACTCCAATTCAACAAGGAAGGAAAAACAAGATGAACCGGTACCTCTCTCGCGTTGCAGTGGTTGCTGGCATGGCCGTGGGGCTCTCTCTGCCCGCCCGGGCGGCCACATCCACATGGCAAATTGACCCGCAGCACTCCTCCGCGCAATTTGCCGTACGTCATTTGGGCCTTTCCACGGTGCGGGGCTCGTTCAGCAAGCTGAGCGGCACAATGGTGCTCGATGACCAGGACATCACGAAATCCAGCGTTGAAGTGACCATCGACGTAAACACTGTGGACACGCGCGAACCCGACCGCGACAAGGATCTGCGCAGCGAGCGCTTCTTTGACGTGACCCACTTTCCCACCATGACCTTTAAATCCAAGAAGGTGGAACAGCTCGCTCCGGGAAAATTGAGAGTCACGGGCGACCTGACCATTCGCGGCACGAGCCGGGAAGTGACGCTCGATGTGGACGGGCCAACGAATCCCGTGAAGGACCCCTGGGGAAATCAGCGGCTGGCGGCCACCGCGGCCACCAAAATTAACCGCCAGGACTATGGCGTGAAATGGAACGCCAAGCTGGATAACGGGGGCGTGGTGGTGGGAGACGATGTGAACATCACGCTCGACGTGGAAATGATCCAAAAACCGGCAGCGAAATCAGGCGACTAACCGGCTCGACGCAAATGGCAGCGAGAGATCGCGGGGGCGTCGCGGATGCACCGCCGTTGGGGCTTCGATCATCTAAGTGACCTCGGAGCAAAAGGAACCCCTATGCAAAAACCGGCGCTAAACGACGCTCCCATCCACGAATTGCTCCGCAACCGCTGGAGTCCGCGCGCCTTTGCGGACCAAGCCATCCCGCAAGAGGTTCTCCGCAGCCTGTTTGAGGCGGCGCGGTGGGCGCCCTCCAGCTTTAATGAACAGCCTTGGGCCTATATTGTGGCGACGAAAGAGGACAAAGTAAATTTCGAGAAGGTCCTGGGAACTTTGGTAGAGTTTAATGCCGGTTGGGCCAGGAGTGCTTCCGCGCTTGCAATTGCCGTGACCAAGCTGGCTTTCACGGAGAATCACACCCCCAACCGCAACGCGCAATACGACACAGGGGCAGCAACGGCCTTGCTGTCAGTGGAAGCCACGGCTCGCGGCCTCGCGGTTCACCAGATGGCCGGCTTCGATCCGGACAGCGCGCGGAAGACTTTCGCCATCCCGGAAGGGTGGGAGCCCCTTGCGGCTATCGCCATCGGTTATCCGGGAGACCCGGACACCCTGCCTCCCAAGCTGAAGGAGCGAGAACTGGCGCCCCGGATGCGCAAGCCGATCCGTGAATTCGTGATGACCGGGAGTTGGGGGCACACCGCTCCCTTCGCCGCGAAATAATCGAGCAACGGGAATGCACCCAGCCTTACATCGCGCTTTCGAGTTCCTCATTCACCACGGGCTGGCGGTGCTGTTTGCATGGGTTCTTGTCGAACAATTAGGCGTGCCCATTCCGGCGATGCCTCTGCTGCTTGCGGCGGGCGCTCTTGCCGGCACGGGACATTTGAATTTCTTCGCCGCACTCTTGTTCACGGTGCTCGGAGCCTTAGCCTCGGACTCGTTATGGTTTCAGCTCGGCCGCCACAAGGGCATCAAGATTCTCCAGCTCCTTTGCCGGATTTCCCTGGAACCGGACTCCTGCGTGCGGCGAACACAAGGAATTTTTTCCAAGCAAGGAGCACGCTCGCTCCTGGTGGCCAAGTTTTTGCCCGGTTTGGGATTAGTTACGCCGCCGCTTGCCGGGGTTTTTCGCATGCGCTTCCGGCGCTTTCTGCTGTTTGACGCCATTGGGTCCATGCTGTGGGCCGGCGTGTTTCTCGCTATCGGCTACGTTTTCGCCGGGCAGATTGAGCGAGTGGCGGCACAACTGGCTTCGCTTGGCGGATGGCTGCTGGTATTGTTTGCCGGCGCGCTTGGGACCTATATCGCGTACAAATTTGTCGCTCGCCAGCGTTTTTTGCGGGAATTGCGCATCGCGCGGATCACGGTGGACGAGCTGAAAGAAAAGATTGACGCGGGTGAGCAAGTCACCATCGTTGATTTAAGGCATTCCCTGGACTTTGAAGCCGAGCCTGAAACAATTCCCGGCGCGCTGCACATCGAGGCCAAAGAACTCGAGGAAAAGAACTATCGTTTGCCGCGCGATGGCGAAGTGGTGCTTTATTGTACTTGACCGAACGAAGCTACCAGCGCCCGTGTGGCGCTGCTCCTCAGAAGAAATGGAATCAAGCGCATCCGGCCGTTGCAGGGGGGGCTAACTGCCTGGCGCGAGCGCGGCTATCCGTTGGCCGGCGCGCCCTAAACTGCATGGTCTTCCCCTGGAGCGCGGTCTACAAGCGTGGCAGAACGATGCCGCCTTGGGCCTGATACTTCCCTTTCTTATCCCTATAGCTGACTTCGCACTCCTCGTCCGACATAAAGAAAATCACCTGACACAGCCCTTCATTGGCGTAAATCTTCGCAGGCAGCGGTGTGGTGTTGCTGATTTCCAAAGTTACGAAGCCTTCCCACTCCGGCTCGAAGGGCGTGACGTTGACGATGATGCCGCAGCGTGCGTAGGTGGATTTGCCCACGCAAACCGTCAACACGTTGCGCGGAATGCGGAAATACTCGACCGAGCGTGCCAGCGCAAAAGAATTCGGAGGAATGATGCAAACGTCGCCTTTGAATTCCACGAGCGATCGCGGATCGAAATGCTTGGGATCGACAATGGTGGTGTTTACGTTCGTGAAAATGCGGAACTCGTCCGCCACACGGATGTCGTAGCCGTAGGAAGACACTCCGTAACTGATCACCCCTTCGCGCACCTGGCGGTCCGTGAACGGCTCGATCATCTTGTGCTCCAGCGCCATGCGCCGGATCCAGCGGTCTGGCTTGACGGACATCCATTCCTCCCGAAAGATATTTGCCAACCTTGTTTTGATAATTGCCGCGATTCGGCGCAGCGCCTCGACGCCAAAAGACGTTCAGTGTAGATTACCCCTGATATCTTGACAACCCGGGCCTGCAACCTCTAGCATCTGCCTCGGCAGTGCGGGAGGATCGCGTGATTAAGCTGGACCTGGTAAACGCGGTAGTGGCCGCCACAAACATCAGCCGCACCAAGGCCGAGCAAGCCGTCGAAACGATTTTCGAGTCTTTGAAGCAGGCGCTTGGCCGCAGTCAACGCATCGAACTCCGCCGCTTTGGTGTATTCAGCGTGAAGCCCCGCAAGACGGGAATCGGCCGGAATCCCCGCACCGGGGAAGAAGTCAACATTCCTCCGGGAAAAGCCGTGCGCTTCAAGCCGGGCAAAGAACTTCAGGGCAAGGACGACGAAAAGAAGCCGGCGTAGTTTTTTCCAACCTTGCAAAAGTAACTATCTCCGCTTTAGATCTGCGCTGTTTTTCCCAGGTTTCCCCCCGCTGGCGTGAACCTGTCCATCTATGCTGTACTATCAATGCCGCGCTCAATTGCCGCGAAAACAATTTCGTGACTCCACCGCCGCCACTGCCCGAGCATCCCCCTTCAGCGATACCAGCTAACGCGGATTGGGATTCCGATCTTGTGCGCCAATGGTATTACGCGCCGATTCCTCCACCCCCTTCCGCGAAATCGCTGGTTCTCGCGATTTTGCTTTTTTCCCTTACCCTCGCCACCTGCCTTGTCGCAGGCACGCAGTTTGCCGTGGCGTACTCGCACAATGAGGCCGTGTCCATCGATGAGTTGCTGCGGGCCTTCACGCTCTTTTATAGAGATCCGGCCGGACTTCTGACCGGTCTTCCGTTTGCGGCGACGTTGCTCGGGATTCTGCTGGCTCATGAACTGGGACATTTTTTTGCTTGCCGCTACCATCACCTCCATGCCAGCTATCCTTTTTTCATTCCCTTCCCGAACCTCGCCGGCACGTTTGGCGCGTTCATTCTGATTCGTTCGCCGATGCGCACCAATCGTGCGTTGTTTGACGTTGGCGCCTCGGGACCCATCGTGGGCTTTGTCTTCGCCATCCCGGCGCTAGTCTATGGTGTGATGCATGCCAAGCTGGTGCCCGGACTTGCGAATCCCGCGCATGCCGAACTGATTTATGGAACACCGTTCCTGCTGCGCCTTCTCGAAGCCGCTTTTCATCGGGGAATTTCGCCCGATGCGCTGCTGCTGCCTCCCATCGGCCGCGCCGCATGGGTGGCTTTGTTTGTCACTTCGCTGAATCTTGTCCCGGTCGCGCAACTGGACGGCGGGCACATCCTGCGTTCGCTAAACGTGCGCGCCCACCGCTTCTTGTCTCTCGCGCTGCCGGTCGGACTGATTGCTCTTGGCTGGCTTCATTTTTGGGAGGGCTGGTACATCTGGGGGGCTCTGCTGCTGGTCATGCGTTTTCTGCGCATCCCTCCGGTTTACGACCCGGCGCCGTTGGATGCCAAGCGAAGGTTCGTCGCGTTACTCGCGCTGGCTGTTTTCTTGCTGTGCTTCATGCCTTCGCCTATTTCCATCCCTCCAAGTTCACCTTGACCGGTCGGAATCTCCGGTTATGATGCCAGCAGCCGGCTCGCCGGAACGGCGCGGCAGACTACGCCATGATTGAACTCCTCCGCACACTGCGCCTGCGCGACCTGTTCCTGCTATTCATTGGCTCTGTCATTGGCTCCGGCATCTTTCGCACGCCGGGTCCCATTCTCCGCCAGGTGGGAGGCTCGGTGGGTGTCGCCATGCTCGTATGGATTGTGGGTGGCGTCTTGTCTCTCCTGGGAGCGCTTACCTACGCAGAGCTGGCAGCATGCAATCCGCAAGCGGGCGGTCTTTATTGCTACATCCGCGACGGATTCGGCCGCGCGTCCGCTTTTCTTTACGGCTGGTGTTTGTTTCTGGTGATTGCCAGCGGATCGGTGGCGGCGCTGGCTCGCGTGTTCAGCGAGTACTTCGCGCAAGTGGTTCCTATCTCACCGGTACTGCAAACTTCCGTGGCCGTCGTTGTGATCGCCATCGTGACAGCGGTCAACGTCTGGGGGACGCGAAAGAGTTCCGACCTACAGAACTGGACGACAGTCGTCAAGGCGGGAGTCATCGTGGTTTTGAGCACGGTGCTTTTGACGTTGGGACATCACGCCAAGGACCTAGTCCCGGCAATGGCCGCGACGCAGCATGGAGCGGGCTTGTTCTCGAGTTTTGGCTTAGCCATGATTGCTGTCCTTTGGGCCTACGAGGGCTGGCAGTTCGGCACCTATAGCGCCGGAGAAGTGATCGATCCGCAGAAAGCTTTTCCACGTGCTTTTCTACTGGGCTCCCTGGTTCTGATCGTGCTCTATCTCATGGCCATCGCCGCGTATCTCTTCGCGCTTGGTCCGGTGGCTACCGCCGCGAGCGACACCATCGCAGCCGCTTCCGTCAGCGCCGTTCTGGGATCGTGGGCAGGCAAGATCGTAGCCCTCACCATCCTCGTTTCCACGTTCAGCGCGGCGAATAGCGTGATTCTCACGGCTCCGCGTGTGTTTTACGCAATGGCACAGGACAATCTGTTCTTCGGAAAGCTCGCCGTGGTGCACGCCGTTTACCGTACGCCGGTGTTTGCCATCGTCGCGCTCGGCGCATGGTCGGCCGTGCTTGTTTGTGCCGGGCAATTGGGGCAGTTTCAAAAACTGATTGAAGGCGTGATTTTCATTGGCTGGATTTTCTATGGCCTGGGAGCTGCAGCCATCTTTCCCATTCGCCGGGCGAGTGGCGGCCAGCCACGTCCTTATCGCGTTCCCGGATATCCCTGGACGCCGATTCTCTTTGTCCTTGCGGCTGCGGCCATCGTCGGTAACGCCGTGTACTTGGCGTTCCGCGATCCGGCGCAATTCCAGAACCTCACCGCAGCCATAATCCTGTTTGCTATGGGGCTTCCGGCCTATCTTTTCTGGCGCAGACGGTCCGCCGCGTAGCACTCCTGCCCGCAAAGACACAGATTTCTTGACCGCTTGGAAGAAAGGTCAAGGCGTGGCACGAAAGGCGAAGTTGACGGTTTGCGTTTCGCCGCCCCCGAGAGTGACTTCCTGCTTCTGCGTGCCATAGACCTCATGCCATGCGGTCACCGTGTACCTGCCCGGGGGCAGATCGGGAAGCCTGAAGGTGCCATCGTTCTTGGTCAGTGAGACATGGCTGGTTTTAAGAACCACAAAATAGGCACTCATCCAAGCATGAATATTGCATTTCACGTGGATGAACTCCTCGTTTTCATAGGCGTAGGAAAAGGGGGGAGTACCAGGCAACTGGATGCGGTTCCATTCGCGATTGATCTTGCCAAGAGGGTGGACATTGTGATTAAAGGGGTCGCTGTTGGAGATGCTCACGTCTTGCCCTACGCGAAGCGGGAGGACATGGGTAGCGTAGCGGCAGTCGCGCTGGTCAAAGGTTGCAGCAACAGCTGGGGGCGGGTCGGGGTCGGAATCGCCGCTCGAAATGTAAACGAGAACATTTTGCAGCGTGTTGCCGGGGCCGGTGACAACGTCTTCGGTTAGCCGCCCGCCGGGATTTACTTTGATACATTCCGGCTGCTTGGCCATGTCAATGAGCTTGGGTTTCGCGGGCGTTCCCGTATAAGTGACTTTGCCCCTGACAGCCGCAGTGTTCGGACCGGGATAGAGAGGTAGTGAACCCAACAATAGGAGCAGGGCCATGAAGCTTACGGTTGCGAAACGCATTCCTCTTCATCCTCCTTTCCATTTGAGGAGTGGAATGACTAGACCCGTTAGGCTGTCGCGTCTTGACGGGAAGAAAGGGCTCAAGAGGAATCTCTTCGGCCCAAGATCCCTTTCTGCCAAAATACCGCCTCTGCAAGCTTGCGAGTTGAAGGTTTTTTCGTTGTGTCGTCAACGAGATAATAGGTTTCGGAGATCGGGTGCGCAGAATGACCCCCTGGGTCGCGGAGACGACTGGCGGTCAAGGTAGTAAACTCCAGGGTTGCTCTTTTGTGTGCATTGGTACTATTGTTTGGTTGCCCAGTGCGCAGGCTCCGTCTCTAATGATCTGAATGGAGCAACAACCCGCAGTCGGTGGGCAAGTTTTTGGCGCTAGGAAACCAGGAATCCTGGTGCTGGGATGGTTCTTTCTTCTGGTGTCACCGTACGCGACAGGGCAAAAAGTTCCGCTCGACCAAACTGAGATTCTGGGCCGCCTTGCGGCGGGCAATACGGCTAGCTACGTCGCTCATCTTGTCAAGACGAGAGGGGTCAGTTTCTCTGTTTCCCAAGACTTCCTTTACCGAGTGAAGCTCGCGGGCGGCGAGGGGATTCTTACCGAGCGACTCTTGTCGGCGGAGCAGTCCGGGCAGCCACAGTCGGTGTTTGGGAAGGAAGCGAGCTTCAAACGCTTGGCCAAGTGTGCGGAACTGATCCACGCGGGAGCGACCGATTTGGCGGAGAAAGAGTGCCGCATCTCGATTGAGGAAAACCCCCAAAGCCCCTGGCCGCTGCTAGCGACGGCCCGGCTTTTAAATCACTACGACCTGACTGGGAACCTGGTGGAAACCTCCCGAGAGGACCCCGAAGAACGAACAGAGCTGCTGCGACGCGCTGCTGCACTGGGACCTAATCTGGCGATGGTTCACCAGGCCATCGCGATAACCCTCGATCCCGCCGAAGCTATGACGGAACTGGAAAACGCAACCAGGTTGGACGCGGAGCAATTGGAAGTTAGCGAAACGATCGCGCAGGAGATTCCCCGTATAGCTTACGTTGGCGGGGATGAACAGGGTTCCGATTTGGGGGCCTCTTCTAACGAACCGGCAATGATCGACCCCGAGACTGCCCGCCATATGCAGATTGACCCCGACCTAGCCAGCAACCACCGCAGGCTGGCTCTCAAATATCTTCAGGTTGGCAATTTCGAAAAGGTGGAAAGCGAATTTGCAGAAGCCATCCGGCTAGAGCCTGACAATCCCGCGATTCGGAGCGACCTGGCCGTTTACTACCTTTCCCGGCACAACCGCGAGGGGGCGCTGGCGGAACTACGAGAGAACGTTCGCATCGTCCCTTTTGGGATCGTTCAGCATATTTTCTTTGCCGAGACGCTCGAATCCTTTGGAGCTACGCGCGAGGCCATCAACGAATTGCAAAATCTTACGGTCATGTATCCGGCAGCCACGGCGGCGAGTCAATCCCTAGTGGAGCTTTACTTAGAAAAGAAGGACCCGAAGGCGGCGATTGCGGAGCTGCAACGTTCGCTGAAGGCTTCCTCCCTTATCTATGGTGACCAGAGCAAGTTTGCGGAAAGGCGCTACCAGGACTTGAACCGTTTGGCCCATCTGTTGACGGAAAGCCGCGAACTGGACGCGGCGGCCGACGAGTATCTGTTCCTGTTGCGCTACGCGCCAGACTCCGCGCTGCTGCACAATGACTACGGAAACGTCTTGGTCGAGCAGCGTAGGCTGGACCAAGCCATGACCGAATACAACGAGGCTATCCGGCTAGATCCGAGCCTGTCGGCCGCCCATGACAATCTCGAGACCTGTCTCACGGGGAAGAAGAATCTCGAATAGGGCGATTGCGGAATAAGACTCGGGCGGGCAGTTCGTCATATTTGCTCTCAGCAGTCGACCACGAACGCGGCAGCGGCCCCTAGGCAGGCTCATCCGCCTACTTGTAAGCTTCTTGTAAAGTTCTTGTAAATTAAGGCTTTGGCGGCACTTTCTTTGCTGAAGAGCATAGAGGCTCCGCTTCGGCACCCCTACACTGCCCGCACGGTCGTTCATGGTCTGTCAGCGACCAGGTTTTTTCGCGCCAGCTGGCATTTCGGTGGACGACAATGCGTTCATTCGCTTCATTCTCCTCTGGGATTTGGACCCAAGAATGGCGAAAGTGGCGTTGGGACATTCATCGTTGTAAGAAAGTGATCCGGGGTGTAGTTGCGCTGCACCCCGGACCGGAAGCAAGGCGCACTTTGCAGAGAGCGCTTACCTCAGCCTTCTCCTCGAGGGATGGCACGTAGCTTTCTGCGCGCCACTGAGCCCCACGAGGAGGGCTGCCAGTGATCATAACTCCCTTCGCCAGTGAGCTACCAGGCCTCCTGTCCGGCGTGTGTCGTTCGCAGCGGTTCCCTTATCTTTTCGGACACGAGATGCAAGGCCGTCAGACGCGCCTTCCTGAGTTGCTTAGCGCATTAGCGCCTGAGCCCCGGACAAATCGCAAACGCACGACCCGAGTTAGGGGTTTTGGGATTTCTTTCGTTGATTCGCACAGCGGCCGGCCGCAAAGAGTCCGGCCTGCCGTGGAGGCTCTATGACGGCAAAAGTGAAGAGTCTGTCTGTGGTTTTGGCCGTTTTGGCCGCGCCCTGGGGAGTGGCCACGGTGGGATTGGCTGGCCGCGCCAGTTGGTTTCGTCAAGGGAACATCGACTCGCTACGGGAAACCGACGCCGCCTACCGTGACGGCATCTTTTGGGGAGAGCGCGATGCTCGCGAAGGAAGAAAGCTGCAGCCCAGCATGGCTCGCTGGAATGACGAGAAGGACCGCGCCTCCTTCAAAACCGGCTACGAAAAAGGCTATCGGCAGGCCCTAGATTCGAGAAGCCCCCAGCGCCGGCGCTAACAGCTTGATCCGAGAAACGATGGTTTGCGGAACAAAAATGAAAGGAGCCCATCTACGATGAAAGGCAAAGCTCTAACTGTACTCCTTGCGGCAACCGTTGTTCTATTCGTCGCAGGACGCGAACCTGCCCGTGGCCGTCCTTCTGCTAACGACGGTCCCGCTCCAGGAACAGCCGTAGTAAAGGGAATCGTGAAGTTCGAAGGCTCGCGGCCCGCCCCGACCCACGTAAACATGAACGCAGATCCGAGTTGCGCCAAGCTCCACCCCGGTGGGTTGGTCTCGGAGGATGTTCTCGCCGCTCCTGACGGCGGTTTGCAGAATGTTGTCGTGTTTGTCTCCGAAGGATTGGGTGACCGCACGTTTGATCCCCCGCCGCAGCCCGTCACGATGGAGCAGAAGGGTTGCATGTATGCCCCTCACATTGTCAGTCTGCGTGCGAATCAGGAGCTCGACATTGTGAATAATGACGCGACGACACATAACATCCATCCCGTCCCCAGCAACAATCGCGAATGGAATAAGGCCCAGGCCCCGGGCACCCGTGTAGACGCTACCTTCGCTCGCGAAGAGATCGCCATCCCCTTGAAGTGCAATATTCATCCGTGGATGCGCAGTTATATCGCCGTCTTCAAGCATCCCTTCTTTGCGGTGACGGACAAGGCGGGCAATTTCGAGCTGAAGAACCTTCCGCCGGGCGATTATACGATCGAGGCATGGCACGAAAAACTTGGTAAATCCATACAGAAAGTCTCCGTGAGTGCTGGCGGTACAAAGGAATTGGAGTTTGTGTTCAAGTCCACAGCGGGCCACTGAGTCTTGTGCCCTCCGCTTCAATAACTAAAACGACAAGGAGCCATACAGATTTTCTCGGAGAAGGGCCTACAACCGGTTAGAAACTGAAAGACAGGCTCCCCCGTGTGGGTCCTCTCCGTCCTGATTCTGACGGGTAACGTTACACATAGTTGGACTGGTAATTCTAAACCTAGGCCGAGGAGGCGCTATGTTGCAGGAGGTTCTGAAATTGAAGAAGCACCGAGTCGCTGCCGTTGCATTCATTGCTGTGTATGGCTGGCTTTTTCTTTCCATAGCGGTCCCTTCGGCCTCCGCGTTACCGATCCCAAAAGGCAACGTGCACGCCATCCCGGCGTTCGCCCGAAAGTACGGCATGCCCTGCTCCTCGTGCCACGAAGCCTGGCCGAAACTCAGCCCGTTTGGGCAGCAATTCAAGGACAGCGGCTACCAGATGGGCAATGAGAAAGACGCTCCCATCTACCAGAACCCTTCGTATTGGCCGGTCTCTTTCCGTATCACTCCGCACTGGCATCGCGAGGGTGTGGACCACGCAGATATCACTAACGCGGTAACCGGCGACACCGCCGAGGGCCAGCTGACCACCCATGGTTTTGACCTTTCCGGCTTGGACATTCTCACCGCCGGGACGCTCGCTAAGAACATCAGCTTTCTGCTTGTGCCCTCGGCGGACAACGCCGGCGCTTTCCATTTTGAGTCCGCCAATGTTCGCTTCAGCAATCTGCTTGGCTCGAGTTGGCTCAATATCAAGGCTGGGAAATTCGAACTCGATAACATCATCTCCGAGAAGCGAATCCTGGGCCTCTCGAACAATGGCGGCTTGTATCAGATGTACCACTTCCAGCCGGTGGGAGAAAACACAAATTTGTTCACGTTCGGCCTCGGCGACAACCAGCTCGGTGCCGAGCTTTCCGGGCATTCCAAGAACGACCACACGCGATTCTCCGCGGCCCTGTTGAGCAGCAACGACGGCAATGTGAGTCTCTCCAACGGGCGCGGCTATGATACCTTCCTGACCTTTAGCCAAGCCTTTGAAGCGGGTAGTTTGGGCTTGCAGCGGGTTGGCGCGTTCGCTTATATCGGCCGCGCCCCAACCTTCGATACCGCCGGAGGATCAACCGTGGCTAATGGTCTCGGCCAGAAATCGTTCTACCGGGTGGGTTTCAACGGTCTGTGGTATATAAAGAAGTTCGATGTGATGACGCAATATCTGCATGGGCTCGACAACGCGTTCCTCGGAACCGCCACTCCCTCGTATAACCCTCTTCCGGCGGGAGCCCACAGCCCTACCTGGAACGCAGGATTAATTGAGCCGCACTATAACCTAAACCCGCAATTTATTCTGATTGGCCGTTATGAACTGATTCGCATGTCGCGGCAGGCGTTGGACGCCAATCCCGGTAATCTGGGAGATATCGACGCCGGGACTGTCGGGTTCCGCTACTATCCGTTCATTTCCAGCCGAGCCGGCTTTGCCTTCCACAATGAGTTCTCCGTGGTCCGTCAGCAGGGGGTCTCTACTTCGGGACGAGACTTAACGAGCAGCAGCGTTTTCCTTGGTCTTGATTTTATCTTTTGAGGAGGCGACAACAATGCACACACGCAAATCAATTCTATGGATGTTTCTGGCTTCCGCGCTCCTCGCTCTCCCCTCTTCGGCCATGGCCCAAAAGGTGGAAGGTCACGTCGGCAAGCTTAGCGGACAGGCGGACGCAGGCAAGCAGCTCTACTTCCGGTATTGCTGGGGCTGTCATGGTTTTCGCGGCGACGGCAACGGCGAAAACGCTCCCTACCTCAACATTCTGCCGCGGAACTTTGTGTCCGCCACGTTCAAGTGCCGTTCGACGCCGACGGGCACGCTGCCAACGGACGAGGATGTTTTCAATGCCATCACTCGCGGATTCTACACAACCTACATGCCCTCCTGGACCGCTTTGACGCATCAGCAACGCGCGGATTTAGTTGTCTTTATCAAGACTCTTTCGCCGCGCTGGGCGAAGGAAAAGGCTGGCGAGCCTGTCAAAGTGCCGGCAGAGCCGGCGTTGACCACAGACGGCATCAAGCGTGGGAAAGAACTCTTCGCAAAACTGGAATGCTGGAAATGCCATGGACAGGAAGGCCGCGGTGACGGTCCGTCCGCGGCGACGCTCACGGATAGCAACGATCAGCCCATTCGGCCTTACAATTTCGCGGCCGGCACACGGTTCAAGTGCGGGGAAACCAACCAGGACCTGTACAAAATCTTCATGACCGGTCTAGACGGCACGCCCATGCCCTCGTACGGCGAGCAGATCAAGCCCGAGGAGGCTTGGGACTTGGTGCACTATTTGCGGACGTTGCAGGTCACCCATAATAGCGCAGAGCTAGCGCTGTGGCAGGGCACAAAAGAAGGCGCGGAAATCGTCAAGGCTGCCAAGATTACGGGAACGCCGACAGGTTCCGGCATTAAGCAATAATTTGGCAATGAGACGATCCCCCTTATGAAGAAAACGTCAGTCATCTGAAACGGGCCGGGATTCAACTGTTCGTTGCCTCATCCCGGCTCCCCGGTTGAGCCTGCATTCCGCAGTTGAACAGGGATCTCTCCGCTTCAGGCTGCGGCAGACCTCAGCCTGAGGGCCGAGAAGGCGGGATGGACGGTCTCGACGTGAAGACAAAATCCAACTTCGGCGAAGTTGCATCTCCACAGTGAAACCTGTAGAACCGCTCGTGCAAGCGATTTTCTAAGCTAACTTCGGAGTTCAGGACATTACCGGCCGCCTTTTTTGGGCGGCGCGGGCTTGGTGAGGCAGTGAGAGAGTCGGTACAGGCTACCCAGAGAAGCTGGGTTTGGCATCGCATGACAAACAGCCCGAGCTCAGGCTGAATAGCACGCAAAGAATCGAGCCCTCCGCCCGGGCCCGTTCGAAGGGGAACTGAGGACACGCTGGGATGCCCAACAACATGGCAGGTTTTGAGCGAGCCAGCTGGAGCGACCGGAGGAGATGATCTGATCTCACGGCGAACGATTTCATCGGTATTTCGAGAGAAGTGTGGCTCGATTAGGACAGAACAACGCCAGCATGCGGGAGCAAGCCTAATCTCGTGGCTGCATTCGATCCAGAATTCTCTGGGCTACTGCTCGCACCTCAAGCACTCGCTTGCTTGCCCCACCATTGGGGTCGAGCCGCAGGTAATTGTCGAGGTCTTGGATCTGGTCACGGTAATCCTCACGGCGAGCGCACGAATCGGCAAGCACAAGATAGGCGTCAGCCATATTGGGATCCCTGACCAAGGCCTCGTGAGCGCTTTTTTCTGCCTCATCCGGCCGGTTCAAGCGGAGAAGCGTCATCCCCAGGATAACGTAACCATCCGCTGCGTTTGGGTCGATTTCGAGACCTCTCCGCACGGCAGTTTCGGCGTCGGCCGCATTTCCCTGCAAATAGTGGACGTAACCGATTCCGAATACCGCTCTGGCATACCGCCCG
>Ga0307471_100000615_pt1 | contig 18323 bp, 28 predicted proteins | sample atmos_gasesAM3C__2_FD_204566 | JGI IMG/M metagenome (GOLD analysis project Ga0307471, IMG submission 204566) | Hardwood forest soil microbial communities from Morgan-Monroe State Forest, Indiana, United States - atmos_gasesAM3C_515 | ecosystem: Environmental > Terrestrial > Soil > Temperate...
AATCATTTAGACAAAATTGGGGAAATGTCCCAGGGCGGATACCGTCCCAAGTTTATTATTCGAACGAGTATTGGCGCAACTAAGCCCCTCAGTGCCGGATGCCAGCATGGAGGGGATTTTACCGATGCTTTTAAATTGATGCTTAGGAATATAGAGGTTATTCGACTTGACAAAACAGAAGATATTATGATAGCCTATGAAAAGGCTCTAAATCGCACAGATGGGAAAAACACGATTGTCGTTGAATATGGCGATTATTTTAATGGAGAATAGCTAAATGAGAGGACTAAAAATTTCGCAACATCCAGGGGAGGAGTTTCTTTTTTCGTGCGGGCATAAGGGTGTTCTTCCAGAATTAGGTATTGGCAACGATTTTGCTATTTGGAGTAAACAGCCTAATCGACTTCGTGGCGGCAGTTGGTATTGTAGAGCATGTCAGGTTGCCCAGGTCCGCGGAGCCGGTTCTTCAGGATTACGTGGATGGGCTAAGCATATACTTCTCACACTTCGACGGGTCGCAAAAATTCACGGATACACGGAGGCCAAGATAGCAATCGATGAATTAGTTTCTCTACGCTTAGGTTCTTTATATTGTAGCGACGGTTGCGGACAAAAGCTTAAGTGGTGTATTGACGGGAGTTTTAGAAACCCCCATTTACATCATGATCATAAAACTGGTCAAGTTTACGGATTTATAACTATGAATTGTAATACTACAGAGGGCTCTTTTAGTAAAATAGAGAATAAAAGAAAATGGCTTGAATATCATTTTCCAGACATTGTAGGGGGTCTTCGTCATGAAGCCTGATTTGTCACAATTGAAAGGTAAAACCGTCATAATCACAGGAGCGACCGGTCTGATAGGCTCCAATCTTCTTAAGTCGATAACTGAAGTAAATGTCCAACTTTACACACCGACTCATAGCAGCATGGAACGTAATTATGATTTTCCCCAAGCTGATATCATACTTCATTCAGCGGGGTTCGGGCAGCCCGCTTTGTTCATGGCGAACCCTATAGACACGATTCGAATAAATACCGAAGTCACAGCCCAGTTGCTACGATGTTTGAAACCTGGCGGCTCATTTCTTTTTTGTAGCTCTAGCGAAGTTTACAACGGTCTGGATAAACTCGCTACGGAAGACGACATCGGGACCACAACACCGTCGCATCCGCGAGCCTGCTATATTGAAAGCAAAAGATGCGGTGAAGCGATTGTTAACGGCTATCGTCAGATAGGAGTCAAAGCAGTCTCAGTTAGGATTGCCCCGACGTATGGGCCGGGGACTCGCCGCCATGACACAAAGGCGATGAGCCAATTTATTGAGCAGGCTTTAGTTGACAAAAAGATTATTTTGAAAGATTCGGGAGATGCTATTCGGACATATGGGTATGTCACTGATGTCGTAGAGATGTTGTGGAACATTGTCCTGAACGGAACTCAGTCGGTCTATAATGTTGGCGGGAGAACCGTTATTTCTATTGCTGGGCTAGCCAAATTAATCGGAGAGATGGCAGACGCGGAAATCATCGTTCCAAAGGATACTCCCGATATGATTGGTGGAGCCCATATCGTTCAGCTAGATTTATCGAGATATGAAAAAGAGTTTGGTAAGAAGGATTATGTCTATTTAATGGAAGGCTTGAAGAGAACGATTGAATATCAACGGAAACTCTATGCGTCGTAATATCACGCTCGGGACATTGAGTATCAGCGACCAGGGTAAGAAGTATGTCAATGAAGCCCTGGATAACAATCGTCTATCCCGAGGAAAATTCACCGAGAAATTTGAGCGGATGTTTGCCCCTCTGCACGGCTGTGATTACGGGATATTCTGCAATAGCGGGACATCAGCCCTCCAGGTCGCTTTGGCGGCCCTGAAAGAAGTCCACGGCTATAAAGATGGCGATGAGGTTCTAGTTCCCGCCACGACCTTTATAGCGACATCAAATATCGTGTTGCAGAACGGCCTGAAGCCTGTTTTTGTTGACGCCCACCCCTCGACTTTCAATATGAACCCTGCTAGAATCCATGACGCATTAACGTCTAGGACTCGATGTATTATTCCAGCACATTTATTTGGTTTACCTTGTGATATGCTTAGGATTGTAACAATTGCGGAACGATATAATTTACAGATTATAGAAGATAGCTGCGAAACAATGTTTGCTAAATGCGATAAATGGCCAGTCGGAAGTTTTGGCGATATTTCATGTTTTTCCACATATGTGAATCATCTGATTGTTGGTGGCGTTGGCGGTATTATTACAACTTATAATCCAGAGATAGATGAAATTTGCCGAAGCCTGATTGCTCATGGCCGAGACTCAGTCTACACCAACATAGACGCTGATGACGGCTTGTCAGGTGCCGGTCTGCAGAACATCATCGAGAGACGATTTAAGTTTGACCGTATCGGTTATTCATACCGGGCGACAGAATTGGAAGCCGCCATTGCATTGTCCGAATTAGAGCGTTGGAAAGACAACATTTGGCAACGTCGGACAAATGCGTCTATGCTAACTGGCCTGCTGTATAATTTGACGGACAAACTTCAACTACCGTTCATTCCGGACGGTTTTCAGCATAGCTTCATGATGTACCCTATGATCCTAAAGTACGGCAACCGAGACGACTTACTGATGTATATGGAAGAGCGGGGTATTGAAACTCGCTATCTGCTTCCATTACTTAGTCAACCAGTCTATCAAAAGTTGTTCCCTGGCCTGGATGATAAGTTCCCGGTATCTCAACATCTAGGTAGGCAGGGATTCTTTATCGGCTGTCATCAGAACTTAACTTATGAAGATATAGATTACGTTTCAGAAGTAATCCACGATTACTTCAAGAGGGCTCAATGTTAACGACAGTTTTGATGGGCGGCATGGGTAATCAAATGTTCCAGTTTGCCGCGGGCCTAGCCCAGGCTCGCCGTCTGAACACCACTTTACAACTTGATATCAGTCTGCTGGGCGGGAAACGTAAGTATACTCTTGGTCAATGGAATCTACCCGATATAGCAATCACCGGAGTGGGGGTTACGCCAACAGTCTACGAATCTGGTATGCAATATAATCGAGACATTAATGAAAAAGTTAAGGACGGTGATTGCCTACAGGGCTATTGGCAATCCAAAAAGTACTTCGATCATATCCAGGACGATCTTCGCAAAATCTTTATCCCTCGATCAAATATAGGACCATCATTTTTTGCGACCAAGAACTCCGTCATGTTACACGTCCGTCGGGACGATTATCTAATCGCACCACACAAAGAATTTCACGGTCTGTTGCCGATGTCATATTATGAATCAGCAATGAGCTATATTCGCTGAAGAGTCACCGATCCGCACTTTTTTATATTTTCCGAAGACGTCAAGTGGACTCGTCAAAACTTCACATCTAGCGATGTTGAGATTGTCGAACCTTATTCAGAAGCAGAAGACATCTATTTGATGAGTTTCTGCCATCACGCCATCACGGCCAACTCGTCATTTTCATGGTGGGGTGCCTTTCTTGGCGACACTCGCCCAGACAGAATCGTGATAGCGCCGAGCCGGTGGTTCCAGGATAGCCGGACAGATTATAGCGATATCGTTCCGGATAGGTGGCTACGACAATGAAAACTGCACTAGTCACTATCGCAACTGGTGAGAAGTATCATCAATACATTCGTCCGCTATTTCAATCGGCGCGGAAGTTCTTTCCTGTCCATGACTTCTTTCTGTGGACCGACTCAAATGAAATCTTTTTTGATGCCTACCAATTTAAGTTGAAAGATGAGGGCTTCCCGGGGGCAAGTCTGCACAGATATCACACATTTCTGCAAAAAAGGGAACTACTTTCTTTATATGACTATATCTTCTATGTCGATATTGATATGCTGTTTGTTGCCCCAATAACGGGAGAAGAGATTTTCTCGGATGGAATAACGGCTACCCTGCATCCCGGCTATGTCGGAAAGACAGGCACGCCAGAGCGGAACCCTGCCAGCCGGGCCTATATCCCTCTGCACGCTACAAATAAATACTTCTGCGGTGGATTTAATGGCGGTTTATCAAGAAGTTTTCTCTGGATGGCCGAGCATATAAAAGAATACATCGATATAGATACAGCGAACGGTATCACCGCGGTCTGGCATGACGAGAGTCAGCTAAACTCATTTCTGTACTACAACAATCCACCAGCCCGGATTTTGGGTCCCGAATACTGTTATCCGGAAGGCTGTAACGGAAACTATGCCGAGACTCAGATAGGCGAGCCCAAATTAATTGCCTTGACAAAGAAGTAGGACTGTGTTACCCTATTGAGGCTGTAAATCCAACTGAGGAGAACCAATGAAGAAAATTCTACTAGTACTAAGTTTGGTGCTTTTCCTGTCTTCGAATCTTTTCGCAAGCGTAACCCCTGATGTAACCAACACATCGGTCAATTCTGGCGTGACACAGTTAACCATCAATGGCACGGGATTCGCTCCGACAAATTCAGCCCCAACAGTCGTCCTCGGGACATCAACCCTTTCAGTCGTATCGTTTTCGGATACGCAAATCGTCGCGACTCTTCCTACAAACGAGCCGTCCGGCAGCTATGAATTGTCCGTCACAGATGCTGGTGGCGGAGCAAAGACAACCACGTTCGGCGTGACTATTGGCGCTGTAGGCCCTACCGGCCCACAAGGTCCGCAAGGTATTCAAGGCCCACAAGGACCTGCAGGCTCTACCGGAGCAACCGGATCGCAAGGACCTTCCGGCCCAACAGGACCGCAAGGGCCTGCGGGACAAAACTCATTTGCAGGAAATTGGCAATCAGGAAGTTCATACTCAATTGGGCAGATTGTATTCTATAGCTCAAACAGCCCATTCGGCGTTTATATAAACGTCAGCGGCCAAAACACGTCTTCTCCTAATTTAGACACTATAAATTGGGTTAAGCTAAACTCACTAGGCGGCCTTGTAGGGGTACAATCCTTTACTTGCGGACTTCCTTTTGGGGAGACGATGCTAAATGTAATTTTTACTGGGAACGGCGGATTGAACGTACCGTTTTCTGGTATGTCGTCTTGCGGAACCTATTCAACTTTCTCAATTGTACAAAGCACACCTGCACCGCCTAACAGCGGTACACTTCTTTTCGGTTTTTGGGATTATACAATTAACAACGGCATTAACTGTTCTGAAAATGCCGGTGATACAAGCTGTACCCACACAGGGTACCCCTTTACGATAAGTCCCGGAGATAACTTAGTTTTCCTAATCTACGGTCCGAATGCTCCAGCGTTTACAATTGGAAGTCTTACCTGGACTCTCAATTGAAACTTTCAATCGTGATTGCGGCTCGAAATGATAATCACGGAGATAACTTTTTGAGCCGTATGCAGAAGGGGCTAGACAATCTTTTTAGATTGTCGGCCCTTTCGGCCCTAGACGCAGAAGTTATCATAGTGGAGTGGAATAACCCTATTGGTAAAACTCATCTCCAAGATATCCTAGACTGGAGTAAGGCGAGTATCCCTGTCCGTGTTATTCACGTACCCCCGGAGATACACCAGTCGTTGCCCGAGGCGGGAAATTCCCCAATATTTGTTTGTTGGGCTGAGAATGTCGGGATACGACGCGCCTCAGGTCAGTTTGTCCTGATTTCCACCGCCGATATTCTATACAGCAAAGACATGATTTCTTTTCTTGCAAAAGAGTCGTTGGACGAAAGCTGTTTTTACGGAGCTATCCGGCATGACATCGATAATAGTGGAAAAGTTGTAGAGATACGAGGCAGAGAGCCCTATCTAGGGATGCACATGAATGCTTGCGGGGATTTCACCTTGATGGCTAAGACTCGCTGGGAACAGTTGCGAGGATATCCAGAAGTCCCGTTCAATACCTACATGGACGGTACCGTATTGTATTTGGCAAGTCAGATCGGTATGAGACAAATTGTTTTGACGGCCCCTATCTATCACATGAATCATGGAGTGGCTGAGAGGGATAGTCGCCCTGTTTTAGATTTAGCTAGATTTCCTCTCCCTATGAATCAACATGAGGATTGGGGATTTAGAGATATAAAATTAGAGGAGACTAAAATCCTATGATCGAAACTTTACCGACCCGCCTACTTCGAACTGAACGTACTGCTTGTCAGTGCAATCGATGCGGCACGCTGCACATACTCCCCGCCTTGAAGAAGTTTCAACAGGAACTTATCGGCGTCGTATGCGATTGCGGGCAGTTTGTGACTCCTCGGATTAAATTGGTGAATCATGTTTAATATCGAGACATGCAAATGGGTTATCTGGGGCGCAAAAACGCCCTATAATACGTTTGGGCATATCCATGAAGCTTTTCTCCGTGCCCTGAAGCATATGGGGAAGGACGCACAGTGGTTGGAATACGACGAAGACACGTCGAAGACAGACTTTAGCAACACTTTGTTTTTGACAATGAACTGTGTCCTTCGCGGCCTGCCGCAACGGAAGGATTGCTTCTATATTTGTCACAACGTATTCGGAGACAAGAATTATCCGTACTTCGATGGACTGAAACTGCTAGGGACCGGCGTGCATATCACGTCGAACATCTACAGCAAGGACGTTCAGATTCTCGGGAGTGATATTTACTTCGAACCGGACAATCGATCAATTCAGATGCGCTGGGGCACCGATCTTCTGCCACATGAAATCGAAGCTAATAAGCCGACCCGGGTGTTCAATGAAGACAGCTTATTGGTCAACTATATTGGAACAGTGGATTATCAAAAAGAAGGTCCGATGAAAGACTTCATCCGGGCATGTCATGAAAACGGAAGACTGTTCAACACTTATGGAGGTTTTAATGGCGGCCCACAAGTTTCAATCGAACAGCATGTCCGTCTTATCCAGAATTCTTACATGGCTCCGGCCTTCCAGGGTCTCGACCAAGTGCGAACCGGCTATGTTAGCTGCCGATTGTTCAAAAATATCAGCGCAGGCCAGTTTGGGATTACGCACTCCCCCTTCGCTAACGAGATTTTCGGAGGCAGACTTATCTGTAATACGGACACTTATAGACTCTTTTTCGAAGCCCGGGAACGACTACAGAGCACACCGTTGAAAGAACTGCATGATCTGATGGATGATGTCGCTCGGAATCACACATATCTAAATAAAGTCAACGCTCTGATCACAGCAGTCAGAACATTGGAGAATCGATGATACATATTTTTGCCACAGTATGCGGTAGGACAGAATTCATAGAATTGCAACATAGAGCCTTCCAAAAGAATCTTCAGGAAGACTTCAAGTTCACGATATTCAATAACTGTATGTGGGACCGGCCAGGAGAGTATGATGGTATCAAGTCGACCTGCCAACGACTCGGCCTGGACTGCATTGATATTCAAAAAGACGAGGATTTAATCCGGCGCTGTGACGCCATAGAACCTCTGCCGACATTCAATAACCGCGGGAATTATTCAATCGTGAACGTCGCGGCGCAGTATTCTGATAACTGGGCCTGGGAGAACGTCATCTCGAAAGTTCCGGGCGCTATTTTATTGTTGCATGCAGACGTCTTCATGGCTCAGCCCGTCAAATTGACTAGCTATCTTGACCGATATCAGCTAGGCTATGTCCCGCAGGCTAGGGACGGCGCGGGCGAGTACATGCACGACGCCCTAGTTCTAGCAGATATTCCGAAATTGCCAGATGTCAGATCGATCTGCTGGTGCGGCGGTACCGTGAACGGCGTATCGGTAGACGGCGGCGGCCAGACGGCTCATTATCTCAGAGCGCACCCAGAACTTGACATTCTACGGATGGGGTGTTATTATCACCAGGACGATCCAGACCTGGGCTTCCATCCGACAGATTTTGAGATGTTCCATCTAGAAGAAGTCCCGGCCTTTCTACATTATCGGACAGGTTATAATTGGAATCGAAGATCGACCGAGTATCATGAATCCAAGACTGAGTGGCTTAAGAGGACGTTACAGCTATGATTCCTGGAAAAGTACTCATTGCAATCGGGACATGCATAGGGCAGAGAAGCACGCACCAACAAATTCGTGACGGATGGTTGAAAGACTGCCCGGTTGATTATAGATTCTTTTCTGGTCGCTTCAAGATGCATGGAGAAGTGAGCGAGCAGCGCCCGATAGAGCAGGACGAAGTCTTTCTAGATGTTCCTGACGGGCTCGAAAATCTTCTGTGGAAGATAGACGTCTTGACGCACGAATGGGCCTTGGAAAGAGGGTACGATTTCATTTTTCATTGTCATAATGATACCTATGTTCATGTCCCGCGATTACTTGCATCAGGTTTTGAGAATTATGATTGGAGCGGAAATCCCTGGGGGAGAGGGAAGAACGAAACGAGAGAATACGGAAGAGATAGCACACCTGAGTTTGCCTGTCCCTGCCCGATGGTAAATGGCGCTTCCGGTGTGTGGTTCAGCCGGAACGCGATGGAATTCTTGGTAAAGGCCATCCGAGAAAATCCCAATTTGTACATGGATATGGAGGCCGAGGCGGAAGATTGGCGAGTAGCTAGATACCTGGAAGATCATTTCACGCGGGGCGGCGATGTCCGCTATAGTGTCCGGCAGAAGCCGAGACCGGACAATAACGTCATCACGTATCATCATCTTTCCGGTGGTCTGGATTCTGTCCGGATCGCTGAAAATTTCAAAAAGGTACACGATATCGCAATGGAGATTAAATCATGATTCCTGGAAAAGTAAACATCGTCATCCCTTTGTACAATCAGGAAGGTTATATCCGGCAGTGTGTCGAATCCTGTCTGAATCAGACATACAAGAACTTCGATATCACGGTCGTGAATGACGGTTCGACAGACGTGTCCCGCCGGGTCCTGCAGGAAGTCATTGATGATTATATGTCCATAGACGGCATTAAAAGGCTGCAGTGTCAGAATGAAATAAAAGACAGAGGGTTGAATTATCAAGAACAAAGGCAGAAATTATGGGATGGATATTTCCCGGACGGTAAGTATAAAACGGATACCCCGGGTGAAGATTACTCGCCGGAAGACCTTGCCAAAAGAAATAGATATTTCAGGGAAATCAAAGATTTAGGCATCCACGATGATAGCATAATTTGGGCTACCTGGGCGAAATACTTCCCCGACGGCGAGCGTGTCCCGCCGACCGTGATCGACCAGGAGAACAGAGGGCTGTCAGAATCCAGGAATGCCGGAATCTGGGCAACAAAGGGAGAATTTATCCTACCTCTTGATTCAGATGATTGGATAGACCCGCGATATCTTGAATTGACCGTTCCAAAGATGGCTGATCCGAAGGTCGGAATCGTCAGCCCGGACATGCAGTATGAAGGTATCCTGCATCACAGAATTCCGCCGCGTGGAACGTCTCTCGGGCACGAGATGCGCAGCAATGACCTACCTGTCTGCAGTTTGATTCGCCGCACGGCCTTCGAGCAGACGAAGGGGTATGAAAGTATATTTGTTGAAGTCGGTGGAAGCAATAAGGTTTTGGGTTATGAAGACTGGAATATGTGGTTGGACATTTTGAAGCGAGGCTGGACGGTTGCGGTCGTGAATGAGCCATTATTTCACTATCGTGTCAAGCCTGTCTCGATGATCACCCAGGCCACGAAGCTGCATGCCGGTCTCGTTCGTTTGGTACATTTACTTCATCCTGATTTATGGCCGAACGGATGAAGATACTCAATTTGACGCATAGTCCTTGCTGGTTTGACGATCATTTTCAATACCTCCTTCGGCAGACCGGCCATACCGGCGAGACGATGTATCGCAGTATAAGTAATTTGACCGCTGAGAAAGCAGATGCTATCTGGCAAGAACTGAAGGATTATTTCAATTCCTTCGACGCTATCCTAGTATCACATATATCAACCTGGAGTCGAATTTTTCTGCAGAATGATTGGCAGAAGCCGTTATATATCTGGTTCTTCTTCAGGTTTGATTTCGACATAACAGATAGGGAAGAATACCACAATTTACTGAAAGCAGCGTCCGTGAAGCCGAACGTTAAGATATTCGCGGCGACAGAGACTGACAGAGTGTACGCCGAGACAAAGCTAGGTTTTCCAATCCCCGTGATTAAGCCTTTCATCTGCATAAATAACGGGCCCAAAACGCCAATATCATGCAACGAAGATACCTTCTACCTGGTCGGAAAGCATAACGAGAGTCTGTTCGCTCCGCGGTTGAAGGAACTAGGCATCCCTTTCTACCGGCAAAATTGGGAAACGACCGTCCCCGATCTTCGGGGTGTTCTCGGCGTGATTCATTTCCCATACGTTTATGCTACCAGGTCCTTCATAGAGACTCTGGCGGTCGGGAATGTCTACTTTCTGCCAACTGAGCGCTTCCTGACTGAACTTCGCCATAACCCAAGTTACTTCTGGGACGGCACACTGAGCCAGGATCATACCCAGGGCGATTATAGCTTGACAGAATGGTACAGCCAGGAGCATAATGGGCTGTTCGTATATTTCGACAATTTTGAGCAGTTACAAGAGATGTCTCAGAGCGCTTATCTGACAGGCCCGATTGCGGAAATAAAGAATAATATCCAAGAATTTGTCAAGAAACAGAATGAGAAAGCACTGAAAGAGTGGACGGAGCTATTCAGGTGAAGATATCAATTTTAATGCCCACATATAATTGCCCGCCCGAACTGTTCGAGAAGGCGTTATTATCTGTGTTCGTCCAGGATTACGATGATTATGAGATTGTCATTAAGGACGGCAATATAGATCAACCCGCCGCAACATCACAAATTATCCGAGATTTGTTCGGAAGAAATAGCGATAAAATTAAATATTATGCCGCAGTCGAAAGTGCCGACCGAGAAAATCATCAGAATAGCTATTACGACGCCCTGAACTGGTGCATCGAGAATTCGACCGGCGATATCCTGACTGTTCTTAGTTCGGATGATGAGCGTGGCGACCCTGACACACTGAGATATGTTAATAGTTTGTTCGAACTATACGGTAAAGTCCCTATGTGCCTCTACGGCGGATGCGAATGGATAAATCGGGATGGTGAACATATCTGTTTCAAACAACCACCAAATCCGCCAATAATCTTCGATGATATATTGCGAGATAATCCGTTCTATACTCCGTCTCTTTTCTGGAACAGGGCCGTCTTTGATAAATTTGGGTTATTTGACGCAAAGAATTTTCCATGGTGCGCCGATCTGGACTTCTATCTCAAGACATGGCGTGGAATAGATGGAATCTATATCCCCAGAATTATAGGTAAATACCGTCATTGGGAAGTTTCGCAGCAGAGAGATAACGGCTTGCTGGCAGGAGCGGAAGGCACTAAAATTCTGGAAAAATGGAGAGCATTGAGATGAAAAAACAAAACAAGATTTTGCATGAGATTTGGCTAGTAGAGGCTCGCGGCACGAAGAATGGTCCTTATCAACCATTTTGTGGATCGGAAGGATGCAAGTCAAGACACCACGCCCAAATGTTAGCTAAAGAAAAATCCGAGAAGATCGGGCTGCCTTGTCGAGTAGCTCTCTATAGGAGGATGAAGTGAAGACCACGATAGTCACCACCACGATACATATCCCGACGTTCCTGACGGCGTATGAAAAGAATATCCAGCGGTACGGACATGAGAATGTCGATTTCATAGTTATCGGGGATAAGAAGACCCCGCCAGAGGCTCGTGCTTTCTGTGAAACAATTTCGAATTGTCAATACATCGGTTTGATGGGCCAGGATAGGTATTTACAGCGCTATCCTCAATTACTAGCTCATATCCCGCACAACTCATTCGAGCGCAGAGACATCGGCTTACTGATGGCTTATGAACACGGCGCGGATGTCATAATCACTATTGACGACGACAATCTAGCGACCGGCCACGACGCCGTCGGATTTCATCAGATAGTCGGCACAACAATCTGTATTCCAACATTCACATCCACGTCAGGCTGGTTTAATGTCTGCGAAATGCTGAAGGAAGAAAATGACGTTGAATTTTATCATCGCGGATATTCGCCGAAGCATAGATGGGAAAAAGACACAGACGCGTATGTAACAAGAATGGACGGCGATGAGGTTGTCGTGGTTAATGCCGGATTATGGCTGAATAACCCAGACACAGACGCTATTACCCGTCTTGAGAGAAAGTTGAACGTGACTGGTTTTGCAGACGGTGTCCCGACATCTATAGCGCTCGCGCCTGGTACCTGGTCGCCGTTTAATTGCCAGAACACAGCGTTAGCCCGTCAAGTGATACCGGCGTACTTTATGAGCCCGATAGCAGGGCGGCATTCGGATATCTTCGCTAGCTATGTTGTGAATCGGATAACTGAGCGCCTCGGGGATGTCATTACTTTCGGGTTACCGTTGGCTAACCACGAGCGGTCCGCACATAATTTATGGCATGATGTTGAATTGGAGCGCGAGGGCATGCAGCGTACGGACGAATTTTGTGACGCACTGCGGGCCGTCAAGCTGACTGGATATTCATATCATGATTGTTTTGGTGAGATAGCCGAGCAGTTGAAGGGGTTCGAAAAGATTACGGAAGGCATGCGAATTTGGCACGATGTCTTCAACAAGGTGATACGATGAAGACCGCTTTGATCACAGGTGTGACCGGACAAGATGGGAGTTTTCTGGCAGAACTGCTTCTTGAAAAGGGATACGAAGTCTGGGGAAGTCTCCGCCGGTCGTCGTCCTTCAACACGGGCCGGATTGATCATATTTTTGATAAATTGAACCTCCGGTATGCCGATCTGACAGACGCGGCATCGATAGACAATCTAGTAGCGGAATCGAAGCCGGATGAAATTTACAACCTGGGCGCTCAAAGTCATGTCAAGACATCATTTGATATCCCGCAATATACCGCAGACGCCACGGCTATCGGCGTTTTGCATATGCTGACAGCGATGAGGACACACTGTCCCCAGGCTAGATTCTATCAGGCGTCGAGCAGTGAGATGTTCGGGTCTGCCCTGCCGCCACAGAACGAGTTAACGACATTTCATCCCCGGAGCCCGTATGGCGTGGCGAAGGTTTATGCCCACAACATGGCGGTCAATTTCCGAGAAAGTTACGGCCTGCATGTTAACTGCGGTATTCTTTTCAACCATGAGTCAGAACGACGTGGCGAAACATTCGTCACGAAAAAGATCGTGAACGGAGTTGTAGCGATACACCGCGGTCTTCAAGGTACACTGACTTTGGGGAACCTTGATGCGAAAAGGGACTGGGGATATGCCCCTGAGTACGTCGAAGGGATGTACCGGATGCTCCAGCAGGTTCGTCCTGATGACTACGTTCTAGCAACCGGCGAGACGCATACAGTCCGGGAATTCTGTGAAGTAGCTTTCAATCTTCTCGGGATGAAATATCAGGATTATGTCGAAATCGACCCGAAATACTACCGTCCGGCCGAAGTCGACGTCCTGCAGGGAGACGCCAGCAAGGCTAAATCCGTCCTGGGCTGGCAGCCAGCGACGAAGTTTGAAGATTTGGTAAAGATTATGGTTGATGAAGAAATGAGGAATGTATAATGTTTAAAGGACTTGATAAGGACGGGGCCGAAACATACGACACAAAAGAGAACGCTATTGAAAGAGCAAAAATGATGATTGAATGGCAGGGTGACTCGACAGACAAAATTATGGTTCACAGACACGGCGTCCCTTTGTGGTTGGCTCATCTGGTTCGCGAGACACGATTAGAGTGGATAGGATATGAAGAACTAGTCTACGTAAAAAGGACTTGACATCCTGGAAGAATATGATATAGTGTCTAGATGGGATATCACTCAGAAATGACATGGCCTAAAATCATCATCTTGATGACTTTTATAGCCATCGAGGTCGCGTCCTACATAATCGTAGTTGCTCAATCGAGGAAGAAATGATCAAAATTATTGGTGACGTTCACGGTAAGACTGGCGATTACAAGCGGTTGGTCCGGGATATGCCTGAAGGACAACGAAGTATCCAGATCGGCGATATGGGTGTCGGTTTCGCCGGTTGGAGAATTCATCAAATGAGTCAAGATCACAAGTGGTTTCGTGGAAATCACGACTGCCCAGAAAAATGCCGAGCACATGAAAACTACCTGGGCGATTACGGATTTCTGTCTGAAGATAATCTATTTTGGCTAGCTGGTGCCTTTTCAATCGACCGTCAATGGCGCACTCCCGGTGTTACCTGGTGGCATGACGAAGAATTAAGTTATGTCGAATTGCAGGCGGCGATATCTTTATACGAATCACATAAGCCTAAGTTCGCTATATCCCACGAGGCTCCAGCGAAGGCCGCAAAATTTATGCTTTTATCCCTGGACGGTGCGTACTTCTCGGCCAAGCTGGGATGCTCGATGTCCCGGACGGCAGAAGCACTCCAGGCCATGCTGGATATCCATCAACCTGACGAATGGGTTTTCGGGCATTATCATGTCAATAAGACTTTCTATCTGCCGAATTGTAAAACGAAGTTCACCTGTGTGGCGGAACTAAGCACGTATGAATTGGAGACCGGGAATGAAAAAGACAACAGACAAGAAACTCCAGAAGCAGTTTGATGAACTGAACGAGCGATTCTTTGGCTATCGATTGGAGGCTATCACTGTCCAATTTGCGAAGATTAGCCCGGACGGCCTATTCAATATGCGGACCAAGGAAATTAAACTCAATGACGGATTGAGAAAATTTCCCGTCCTCGGTCTGACCGTTCTGCTACACGAGATGGCGCATGCCGATCTAGACCTGCATGGATATAGAGGGTATCTTCGAGACGGCGGTCACGGCATGCTGTTTCAGGCAGAATTGAACAGACTGTATCAGGCTGGCGCTTACGACGGTCTGCTATGAAAGTTTATTTGATTAGCGATACTCACTTTAATCATCAAAACATCGCGACATATTGCGACCGCCCGGCGAACTTCACAGACTTAATCGTGAAGAATTGGGCCGTGATAGTCAAGCCGGAAGACATGGTGGTACACCTCGGTGATGTCCAGATAGGCAAGAAGTCCGATCAGCATGACATCCTGTCAGGATTGCCAGGCCGGAAGGTTCTTATCCGCGGTAATCATGACAGACAGTGGTCGAACACCCGTTGGATGCAGGCCGGATTTGATTTTGCGTGTGATTCAATGATATTCCGGAATTGTTGGCTGACTCACGAACCGGCTCAATCTCTCCCGGAAGGAACAACTTTGAATCTGCACGGCCATCTACATAACATTTGGGACGGCTTTCATCCGAATGACCCAAAAGAAGATAAATATTTTGCTGAGACTTTGCTTACAATGCATAAACAGCTGCATAATCCATGGCAGCGTCTTTTCGCTATCGAATACACTAGCTACAGGCCGGTAGAGTTTGATAAATTTGTCTCGCAGCCGGACAAATATCAGGCACGCGGCCCGAAGATACTTGACCCAAAGTTACCTGATAAAAAGAATGTTTGAACTTATCGTAATGGCGGTCAGGCATCTGATTGATTCGTGCCCTGATTGGTGCGCTTTCTGTATGGAACAGGAACATCACGAACTGTATCGGCATAGATTTGCACATCTAGACAAAGATAGGAGACACGATGTCGATAGTCACAATTAATGTCACGGGCGGTGGAGTACCGGAAATGCGGGTCCGGGATATGCGCAGGCAGTTAGCGAAGGTTCTATCCAAGCTTCAGGGCGACCGCAAGGTCTCATTTTCCCTGACAGTCTTCCTGGGGGATGTTGATGGAAAATCTTAACTTCGTTTTGATGGGCAACAGCCTGTCCGGTCTGACACAAATTTGGAATGTCGAGTCAGCCCATACCGGTATCGGATTAGGGTCGGTGAAGTGGTATGCGCCTTGGCGCAGATATGCTTTCTATCCTTCCCCGGCATTATTTGACTCAGCCTGCCTGCAGGAAGTCGCTAGATTCCTTGATGGCCAGATGACCGTCCGAGCGCAAGATAGGCTGACCCGATGACCGACAAGCCAGAGATTCGATTTCTTGAAATAACGAAACTCACTGCGGAAGATATCGTTTGGATATTCGACAAAGACGGCAAGCGGACAGGATTCGGTCAGACAGTCCAGATGACCAAGGAAGAACTAGAAAAGACATACCCGGAGATAGAAAATGATTGATCCAGAGACGAAAAAACTTGGTGCTGAATTAATGGTTGCTTCCCGTAAATCTCTTGACAAGATTTTACTTGAAGCGGGCATGACCCAGGAAGAGATTCAAGCGACTGTCGAAGAGGCTATGTCTGATATCAGGATATGTGGCGTACCGCTTCATGCGACGGAATGCCAAGCCTGTCAAGGACGGGGCTGGATAAATCCAGCGAGGGAGAAAAAGAATGGCTGATTTTAAAATTGCTGTAGCTCTGACATTGATTCATGAAGGCGGCTACGTTAACAACTTGAACGATTCGGGCGGTGAAACAAATATGGGCATTACTCAGAAGGACATGCCCGGGCAGGACATGAAGACTCTGACCGTCGAGCAGGCAACAGAGTACTACGCCCAAAATTATTGGAAGGCTCTGTATAGTCAAATCGAGAGCCAGGATATCGCTTCTAAACTTTTTGATATGGGTGTTCTGTTCGGTGTCGGGACAGCCGTGAGGGAACTTCAGCGGATTATTAAGATACACAACGTCCCGGTAGATGGCCAATTCGGCCCCAGGACTTTGGATGTCGTCAATACTGCGGAACCAGTTGGTTTGTTAGCTGCTTATAAGACGAGCCTGGTAAGCCACGCTGTAAATATCATTGCTGCAAGCCAACAAGACCGGGTATTCTTTGCAGGATGGGTCCGTCGGATAAATTCCTGACAGGTCATGACCAAAAAAGACAAAAAGGATGATTTCGAAATCTGGGCTCGCGGCCTAGACGAGAAGTTCGAGAAGTGGTCCTGGTCGCTAGCGCTCGATAAGGACGATAGAAGAGTCCGAACCAATGTCTGGGAACTTGACCAGACGTTGTCTCTTTTGAAGGGTCGATGCGCCGCACCTTTCTGCGGGTATCCTATCCCAGAGATAGGCAATTTTCAGATTTACGGAGTTGGGAATGTCTGCAATCTCTGCTGGGCTATGTATTGCATGGCTAAGATTTCAGCCCAACGGGTAATTGATGAAGAGAAAAAGAAGAGAGGTCTTGGACTATGACAAAAATAACACGATGCGATAAGCCGCCGGTAGGCTGGTGGTGTTCACGGCAACCTGGGCATGACGGCCCTTGCGCGGCGCGTCAAGATTTGTTCGGCGATACTTGGAGACAACTTTGGATTCAGGTACGAGGATTCTTCAATGAGCCTGATTAATGAAAATAACGTGGAACAGACAGGAAGCGAGATTCGAAGCCGTCTTGACTGCGGGTGCTATGTGGTCTGGGGACAAGGATGCTCTCTCCCTCGCGAACTTTTCGTGCACTGGCCCACCGTTATGGATATGGTTTGCTACAAAAGCTATTATAATCTCTTCCCTTCGGGAAAATCGGCCGCAATCTGGTTTAACAATCACACCCGAGGCTCTAGAACGTTATACGGCTTTACAGGCGCTAGAAGCAGTCAACACCGCGGTAAAGGCTCAGCTTGACCTGGCTAAGAAGGCGCTCCGGAAAGAGCAGAAATACCAGACTGAGACAGCCGCGCCAACCGAGGAAGAGACCGAGCATGGCCGGGACTTTGATTATATCAAGACCGTGATGTCAAAATCCTGCCCGTATATCCCGCCAATCGTCCCGCCACCGCCAACTACGCTTTGCCAGATATGCCAGACACCCGTCTACTTCTATGAACGGCAAGAACCGCCGACCTGCCTGTGGTGCGAATTCCCCGGCCAGATTTCTGAAAATAAGACTTGACAACATTCCTGGAGTATGAAATACTCTTGTCATGAAATATACTATCTCACTTATGAAGAACCTGGATGGCCGACAAGATTTGGCACGAATTATCGGCCAAGATATTGATCTTATTTTGGTGGGCGAGTTTGTAGTGATTGATTCACGTCCTATGTTTAAATCCTTGACATCCGGCATGAATGTGATACACTCTATCCGAGGTGAAAATAGTGAAGAATCTTAAACTAGTCTCGGTTCTGATGTCTCTGATGACAATCCCGGCCAGCACTAATCTGCCGGTAAAGTCAGAAACTGACAGACCGGACCTTAATGAGGTTTTCAAAAAGGCCTTCTTCGACGCGGCCCGTGTTTATGGGCGTGCTGGCTGCGGTGACGTCCGTCTAGCTGATTTAACAGCGCGAGCCTCCGCCAAGACGGGGCTCCCGGCTAATGTCATCGCAGCCGAAATTGCAGTCGAGTCAAGTTGCAACCCGCTAGCTATCAGTAAAGATG
>Ga0307471_100000616_pt1 | contig 18318 bp, 12 predicted proteins | sample atmos_gasesAM3C__2_FD_204566 | JGI IMG/M metagenome (GOLD analysis project Ga0307471, IMG submission 204566) | Hardwood forest soil microbial communities from Morgan-Monroe State Forest, Indiana, United States - atmos_gasesAM3C_515 | ecosystem: Environmental > Terrestrial > Soil > Temperate...
GCAGAAAAACAAGACAGCGGGCGAGGCATTCTTCTCGGAGAACGCGAAAAAAGAAGGAGTCGTCACGCTGCCGAGCGGTTTGCAGTACAAGATCCTGAAAAAAGGCGACGGGAAGACACCGATATTGGATGACAAAGTTCTATGCCAGTACAAGGCAACGCTTCTTGATGGCACGGAATTTGACAGCACCGAGAAGCGGGGCCACGCGGTTACCCTGCCGGTGAAAGGGATTATGGCTGGCTGGACCCAGGCGCTTCAGATGATGCCGGTGGGTTCAAAGTGGCAACTTTTCATCCCGCCCCAGCTTGCCTATGGCGAGAAGATTGTGAATGGGATCGGACCGAACGCCATGTTGATCTTCGAGCTCGAGGTGATCTCAATTGAAGACAAACAGCAGACGGCTAGCGCTGCAAAGTGAGGAGGCTCTGATGCTGTCCGTGCGCTCTCAATTCGTGCTCATTCTGATTGTGATGGTTTTCCTTTGCCTTCCGGCCGAGGGCTGGGGACGGGTTTCGCCAGTTCAGGGGCAGGCGGGGGTGGGCCCGGCGGGTCCCACCCTGCCAGCCGAGCTAGCGCAAGTTCCGCCGGGCAAGTCTGATGTCTCTTATGTGAATGGCCAGTTGACCATTAGGGCCCACAACGCCCCGCTCATCGAGGTCGTCCGCACAGTGTGCAACCGAATCGGCGCCGAGTTGGATGCCAAGTCAGAGCCGCGTGAATCGGTCGTCGGCACTATGGGCCCTGGACCAGCGAAAGAGGTGCTGGCTTCTTTGCTGAATGACTCCCACGTGAACTATGCCATGGGGGCAGCGCCGGACGATCCGAACACACTCGTGAGCGTCATGATCTTTTCCGAAAGCAAAGATTCCACTGTGCGGAAACGAGTTGCTGTGCAAACGCCTGGCCAGGAAGAACCGAATCAGCCACAGGACGGTTCACCGGCACCCCCGGTTAGCGTTCGTGAGGCCGCGAGCCAAACGATGGAACTTCTGGACGCTGCCCGATCCGAGTTGGCCAACGGCGGGCTTGCTTTGGATACCCAGGGGGACTCCGAAGACGTTACGGCTGCCGACTCTACTGGCGGAGGCAAGAAAATTGATATGAATGCCTTCCTCCAGCAGATTGAAACAGAATTGAAGGCTGCTGCTGCCGACCCCAACTCCTCCCAAGCTCAGCAGCAATCTGATCCCGCACCTGCCGGCTCGGCTCCAGGGCTTCAGGCTGGCAGGCCCATGCACAGAAAGCATCACTAGAAGATGAAGCAGGTTGCGAAGCAAGCGCGATGAGGCGTCGGCAAAAGTTCCCTAAATCCCCCCAAGAGATTTTTGGAAACGCCTCGTCTACACAAAGGTAAGTCGAGGATTTCTCGAACTACTGTCCTCCCCAACGGACAAGAGCACCGGCGAACCATCCGAAAAGGATTAGCGTGAGAAGGATTTGCACCCTCGTGATATTCGTTTGGTTAACTTGCGGCCTGTCAGCCTCGGCTGCCGAGCTTAAGGGGACCATTGTCAACGGTACGACGAGACGCCCAGTAGGGGGCGACGAAATCGTGCTCATCAACTTGTCCCAGGAGGGTATGAATGAGACCGCCCGAGGCAGGGCTGACAGCCGCGGGCGTTTCAGCCTTCCAATTGCAGACCCGCAGGCCGCCTACGTTGTGCGCGTAATTCATCAGGGCGTCACCTATCACAGGATGATCGACACCGGTACCAAGCAATTAGCGGTCGAGGTGTATGAAGTTGCGCAGCAGCTGCAGGGCGTCAGCGCAGTCATGGACGTGGAGCGCTTCGAAGCGACCAGCGATCAACTTGAGGTGAAGCAGTTGATTACCGTTCGGAACGACTCCCAACCACCGCGTACGCTGATGAACGATCGACCGTTCGCGATTCAGTTGCCGCCCGAGGCCCAGGTGCAATCAGGCTTGGTGCAGGTCGAAGATGGCCAGCCGCTGAAGCAAAAGCCAGTCCCTGGGGACCAGAGGGGCCAGTACTATTTCGTATTTCCGATTCGCCCCGGCGACACCCGATTCGCAGTGGTGTACCGGTTGCCCTACAACGGGGAAGCGCTGATCGAACCGAAGATCCGCAATCCGCTGGAAAAGTTCGTGGTCATGTTGCCCAAGTCCATGAAGTTCCAACCGAAGACCCCAGGGGTCTTCGAAGCCATGCCCGGGACCACACCTGACAACGTGCAGGGAACAGCACCATTGAGTCCAGACCAGGTTGTGGCATTCCGCGTTTCCGGAACGGGCACGTTGCAGGAACTTGGAGGCCGGCGCCAAGAAGCACAGACCGGCAAAACAAACTTGGCCACACCTGGGGGCGGTCTAGGGCCGCCGATTGAGGCGCCCGACCCCTTGCAAAAATATCGCCTGCCGATCCTGGCGGGGATGATCGTGCTGATGAGTACTGGCGCCGGATACATCGCAAGGAAAACCAGACTCCCGCGTGCAGGATCGCATGAGTGGGTCGGGCGCGAGGTGCCAAGCGGAGTGGTCAAGAAGCAAACATCGCCGAGGCGGAGGAACCGTTGCCACCGGCATGGCGCTCGTGTGTGACAGAAGGGTTTTAATCAGGGGGAATTTCAATGAAGTTACAATTCAAGATCGTTTTCGGAATCCTGCTGCTCGTAGCAACCGCGGTTGCGCAGGAGCGTCCACAGGATAAGCAACAGTCCACCGATGCAGCCGCCTCCAAGCCAGCGGCATCAGGTTCCACGGCGTCGAACAAGAGAACCGCCACGAGCCCCGCCGGGGCCAAGCCCAGGGCCACAGAGGAAACGCCCATCCTCTCCACCCGCGTCTGATCCGGCAAACAGGTAGTTCTTCCGTCCCAGGGCTACGCCACGCAAAGAGCGTTCGGCGGCGTTGTTGTCGATCTCGATGTGTCCATCTTCTATATAGCGCGTCAATGCGTCCCAGCGCGAAAGTGCGCGCGCCGCTGCCATCTACAGCCTGATCGGTTCGGCGAAACTCAATGGTCTCGATCCCGAAGCCTATCTGCGCCAGGTGCTGACCAGTATCGCCGACCATCCCATCAACCGCATCGACGAACTGTTGCCTTGGAATCTCAATCCCACCTCTGCCGAGGTTTCCACTTAGCCGATTCGTGGGCACTTAGCAATACGGTGCAACTCGGACGCTTACTGGACAGCAACAAATGTCCTGCAATCCAATCCATTTACGCTGAACTCTCAACTTGTGGATTCGCTTGAGAACCCCAATTCGACAACTTGCCCCTACGACACATCTCCCATGTTTTGTGGAGTTTGGGAGCCGTACCTGTTCATCCGGAGTGACGGATCAGTCCTGATTTTCTGGACTGACGAAGGTCTTCAGCAGCAGGGATATAGTCAAGTTATCTGCGAGAAGGTCTCTACCGATGGGGGCTCGACTTGGGGGTCAGAGAATGTAATCGTCTCTAAGAACGACGGTACGTCCCGTCCCGGAATGCCACACCTGACGTTGATGGAGAATGGCACTTACTTTTTGAGTTACGAGCTAGGTGATTCCAATGGTCATTACCCAGGATACTATAAGACTTCGAGCGACGGAGTGACCTGGTCGTCTGGTCTCGGATCGGCTCTGCCGACTTCAGTGGGAAATCCAGCCGTGGAGTCGTTTTCGAATGGGATGCTGCTTCTGTCATGCAACAGCTACAATACCTACTACAGTGGGGATTACGGCGCTACCTGGACTAGCATGACTGCTGGGATCACCACGAACTACTGGAATTCTTGGTATCAGACGAGAACGAACGAAGTAGCTCTCGTTGTTGGGCCGACTATTCGTCTTGGAACCATGGCTCCCATACCGTACCACGATGCGTTCGCGAGCAATGCATCTTCTGATTACACTTCCTACGGTGGTTCCTGGTCAGCCAGTGGGGGAGTTCTGTCCGATTCGAATGCCGGTACCGGCGGCGACAAGGTAATGATGGTGGGAAATATATCGGGCGGAATTTCAGGATATGCGGCGCACTGGCGCGACTACACACTGCAAGCCGATGTCAGGCTTCACAGTTCAGGGAATGCCGGCATTCTCATTCGCGGTTCCAATCCTGCGACCGGAACCGACTCAGTGGATGCGTATTATGTCGGGGCAGATACGGGGGGATTTGCTGTGCTTGGGAACGAAGCGTATGGATGGACGTCCCTTTCGAACGCCAACATTCCTGGCGGTGTGCCAACCAACACATGGATCCACCTTACGGTTACCGTGTCAGGCTGTAATATTGCTGTAACCGCGCAACAAGCAGGCAGCACGAGTCAGGCCTCTTTTTCGTATAACGACACATCTTGTTCTCACATGAACGGAACGATCGGCCTGAGGACTTACAATACTGCCGCCGATTGGCGAAACGTCATGGTTAACGAGACCGGGACTGCTCCGTCTAGCAACACTCCATACCTGGCACCATTCGCGAGCGGGAGCTCCTCCGGCTGGACTCCGTATGGTGGGAGTTGGAGCATTTCCAGCGGCGTCTACAACGACACGAATTCCGGATTGGGTGACAAAAGTATCGTAAGCGCTTCAACAAGCGGAAACCTTATCGTTCAAAGCGATGTTGAGATGGGTACAGTGAACAATTCACCGAACTCAGGGTTGTTACTGGGGGTAAGCAGTCCTGCGGTGGGCACGGACTCGCTGTATGGGTTCTATGCTGGCACCAATGTTCAATCTCTCGTGCTTGGGCACGAGTCATATGGCTGGACCTCGCTTGCGTTCACGCCATATGAGGCGGCGCTCACCGCTGGCCAATGGGTACACATAACCGAACAGGTCCGAGGATGCAGATTCACCGTGGCCGTCCAACCGCTGAATAAGACATACGGATACCTGCAAACATACGTATATCCCGGCTGCACAACTACCGGATCGCAAGGCGTCCGAGAGTTCAATGCCGCAACCGGCTTTCAGAACTTTTCAGTACTACCGAACTAGCGCTGGAACGCTTGGCAACTTTACCAGCGAGAGTCTCAGTGTAACGCAGCAGGTTAGTACTTAGTAAGAGCATGGGGAAGTGGAAAGCGCTGGTCTGTTTCGCTTTCCCGTGTTCTACGCGATTTTTTGGTCCGCCACGTTCGAGATGCGAGAACCGGAATTCACGCCAAGATGAAACTTACAGCAACGACGTCGGTAGTGAGGCGCCGGGATAAGCGTCTTGAGGTTCTTGCGTGATCATCAGTGTTGTGTTGGAGTCGGAGGGCATGGAATTGATCTCCGTGTCCATGGTTGAACGGCTTTCTTCTTCGCGCACCAACCCTTCGCGACGCGCTTGATGGGAAGGCTGAATGAACCATTTTCATGGATTAAAAATGTTCTGAACAATTGCGTAGCCTCTCCGCGGCCGTTTCCGGCGTAATGTCGCGCTGGGGCGAGGCCAAGAGTTCGTAGCCGACCATAAATTTCCTAACGCTAGCCGAGCGCAAGAGCTGCGGGAAGAAGTGTCCGTGAAAATGCCACTCTAAGTGCTCATCCCCATCAGTTGGTCGATGGGCAAAACTTTGATCCGTCATTGCATGGGAGCGCTTCCATTGAAGAGAAAGACAAATCAAAAATGAAAGCGTGTCGGTCAGGATGCTGTACGAGGATTCAACAAGACCTATGTCTGATTTCGCCTCAATTACCTTCAGCAGAAGGTCGTGCGCGCCGCATCGCGAGGGAAGCGGCTGTGCGGTTCAGTTCGAAGCCATACTCTCTTACCACTCGCATGACCGCCGAGCGGGTCTCATCCGAGTGATTGCCTTTATTGTGAAGTACCCGCGAGACGGTCGACATGGAAACCCCAGCCTTTCGCGCTACCTCCTCGATTGTTATCTTGGGGGAGGTGGATGTGTTTTCCTCCAGTGTTTTGTCGTCGATCAACTGCTCAACGATTTTGTTGAATTTTCTCCAAATGGCCTTTTTCTTGATTTTAAGTCGGGATGAAACTTCGCCATCGCTGGCGCCGCTTGCAAGGAGCTCCAGAAGCTCTATGTCGGAAGCAGAAAGTCGCGACCTTGGTGTGCACTCGGCAAACCGAGATGCAATGTACGGCGGAAAATATCGCTGGCCGGAAGTGACGATACGGATTGCGTCAAGAATCTCTTCATCGGAACTCGCCTTTAGCAAGTAGCCGTCAGCACCTGTAAGAATCGTCTGGTAAATGTCCTCGTCGGTCTCGAAGCTTGTCAAAATTATGACCTTGGGAGGCGAATCCATCTGCTTTAATGCCCGCAACGTTTCCAGGCCGCTCATCTCTGGCATACGGAGATCAAGGAGAAGAATATCAACTCGGGATTTCCTGATACTGGCTAGAGCGGCAGCGCCGCCCGCGACTCCGCCGATTACATCCAGCTCGGGGTAGGAGGTCAACATGCTCGCCAACCCTGCCCGGACGACAGGATGATCGTCGACGACCAGGAGACGGATTTGCTTTGCCTTAGCTTGTGGGTCATTCATACTTCTGACCTCCAATATACGACACCGAAAACAACCAGAATGGCTGCTTTTTACAAGGCGCTACGACCGTAATCTTGGTCCCGTTCCCGTTACCCTCAATATTCAGCTTGGCATGTATGCCCTCAGCCCTGCGCCGCATGCCCGTTAGACCGACTCCCTCCGATTCGCGCTTATCTCGGAACCCAAGTCCGTCGTCTTCCACTACCATCACTAGCTGCGAGTTCTGATAATCGATTTGGATTTTCAGGTGCTTCGCGTGACTATGCTGAACGGCATTGGCGATGGCTTCCTGTCCGATCCGAAAAAATGCATCCACGATACGGACAGGGAGTTGGCGCGGCTGACCCTTGATTTCCGTTTTGAAATCCATTGAACTCCCAGCAACGGTGCGCCTGCCCACCTGACTGAGGGCCTCGGGTAATCCTCGCTTCTCAAGCACTTCAGGGCGGAGCGACGCAAGGCTACGCCTGGCTTCGTCGTGGCTGTGGCGCACGAGTTCACAAGTTTCCTGCAGTTCGTCTCGGAGTCTAGCAGCATCGATCTTCTGATCATTGCGCAAGGTCCAGTTTCGTATCGCTCTCAGCTTGAAGTCTAGACCGGCAAAACTCTGCGCAAGCGTGTCGTGCATTTCGTGAGCCAGGCGCTCTCTCTCATTCAGGACGGCCGATCGGCGTCGCTCGTCTGCATGGCTGTAAAGCAGGTGAATCAGAAAACCAAGAACCAGCATTCCAACCGCCATGATCGCGAGATGTTCGCCACTCCACCACGGAGGCCCAGAGACCACTTCAACTTCATCCGGAGATCGTACGATCAGCGCAAAGGGAAGCTTCTGCTGTGTGTACGCAGAACCGATAAGGCAAATTCCACGCAAGCGGAGCACACTTCCTTGCTCCTGTTCCGTGAAACTTGTTGCAGTCTCCCGCGAGTTCGAGATGGCATAAAACTCCTGTTGGCCACCGCTGAGATTGAGTCGCACCATCTCTTCGGTTCGCGAACTTGAGTCGAGTCTCCCCTCCACTTCCACAAACATCCCGTTATAGCGTCCCATTGCTGCCTGAAGGGGAGTTATCGAGAAGGCAGGAACAGGCACAACTCCAGCGATGCTGCGTTTGGTTGCATTTTCAATGCGCACGCTTAAGTCTTGCCGGTGAGCATCGCCGGTAACCTCAATTTCGTCACCCAATTTGAGTATGGTCTCCTCCCGAAACACAACCTCTGCCCCGCCGGTCGCGTCCTGAATATATGTACGCGGCGTGATGAGAGTGACGGTGCCCCGTACTGTAATGTGAACAGGCCGCGATACGGCGAGAAGGGGCAGACTGTCGATGGAGACGACATTGGTCAACGGCTTGCTCAAATCTGACAATTCCGTAACTTTCTGAAGTCCATAGGTCCGCGGGTAAGGACCTTGACTTGTTGGATAAAGTGAGGCGCGGGCTGGCTCCGTTGGCGAAAGTCGCGGAAGCTCTGCATGGTTCAGTGTGCGCACCTGAACGTGCCGCCAGACGCCTCCGGATACAACGTCGCGAAGGCCGATTTTTCCAGATCGGGTGCAATTTGGATCAAAGGCACTGTTGGTGGCAGTGTCACCTGTGTCCAAAGCGCTCGCGGAGGCATAAATAGTGCAGTCATATGCAGCGACCGTGAGATGGTACCAGCGATGAGGGCCAACTCCCCCCGGCATGTGAACTGGCGGGAACTCGAGCCAGCCGTACTCAGCGCGCCCTAAAATCAGCGACTCATCATCAATGCGTAACCCCGCATAGTACCCGCTGTAGGAATCAACACCAGCATCGACGTCGCGTGCGCGTATGACTATTCCCGCGTCCCCTCTTCCGAGAAGCTGGAGATCGGCCTCTACTTTATAGTTTGTCCAAGACGAAGAACCCGTAATTAGTTTTGCGCCGCGCTCGTCAGAGTCATTCCGTATGCTGTCTCCAGCGATGCTCCAAGTTCCTCCAAATTCCTGCCATTCACTGCGCCGCCCCTCCCGGAACTGGTCGTGATACGGGAGGCCCCGCTTTGGGCTGCGATAGTAAATAGCGGCAGACATCCCCAAGATTAGTGCGAGCGCCGTGAACAGCACAGCGTACCTTATCCAGACGAGCTGCCATGCTCGCTTCACTGGTGCTCGGCCCTCCAGTCGTTCGTGATGAAGGGTTTGGCAGCCGCCGAGTCCACGTTCTCAGCCGTTATAAGCATTGGGGCAAGCTTGACAACGCCAGGCGTTTTGCCTTGACCAAGTGCCAAAGTTTCCACCGCCCGATAACCCATCTGATAGGTATCTTCAGCAATGATGGAATCGATCTGGTGTAATCGGATTGCATGCGCGAGCTCAGCACTCTGTTGCACCCCAACGACTTTTACGCGATTCGTCAAGTTGTGGGCCTTCACGGCAAGGTAGGCGCCAAGAGTTCCAGTTGAATCGAGAGCAAAAATCACATCGACATCCGGATGAGAAAGCAGCACTTGGTTGACGACAAGTTCCGAATCGACATCTGTGGTTGTTGAGGGGCGCCTGTCCACAATTGAAATATTCGGGAAGGTTTGTTCAATTAGCGAAACGAAGCTGCTCAATACGGCAAGGGAGCTGAGTGACTGAGGGTCAATACCAACAATGGCGACTTGCCCCTTTCCGTGCAAGACCTCGCCGATTCGCATAGCGCCGATCCGCCCGATCATTTCATCATCGTTAACGATGTAGGATAAGTTTCTCTGCGACGGAAGGGACAGAGAAGATCCGAGAACGACGGTAGGCACTCCGGCGGCGAGGGCCCGCTGAACCGGCACCATCAAGGCGCGCGGCTCGTCTGGCGTCAAAATTAATCCTCTGACCCTTTGTGCAATTGCCCGATCGACCATATTGATCTGAAGCTGTACGTCGTCTTCGCGTGTTGGCGCATTCCAGCGGATCCTCAGTCCAGACTTGCGAGCCGCAAACTCAGCACCCGCGTGTTCGGCCTCCCAGATTGTGGATGAAGTGGTTCTGGGAATTACCGCTATTTCATCGCGCTTCGGGTGACAAGATTGCAATCCTACTACGACCGTTAAGAGGCAAACGAGCGAAGCCGAAATCACAAAAGCTTTGATTAGTCGCATTCTCACTAGGTATGAACCAAGAATCCCTGCGGAAGAAATGCCATCGCCGCAACCGAAATTGTGAAATCTCGAAAAACTCGTACTTCTATTAAATTTTCCTTGACAAGCATCATTGAGTGGGGATACGGTCCGTGTCAAGTCAAAATGGAAGCGCTTCCATCGGTCCCAGGACTATTAGTTTTACACGGGGGCCGTTTATTTAGGGCCCGAAATGGAAGCGCTTCCAGGCAGGACGTCGCCTTGTTGCGGGCACGATTTGTGGGAAACACGAATATTTTTAGGACTCCGATTTCGTTTTTTGTTCTTCAGTCGCTCGGAAGCGTACCAGGCCAAGTCGACCGAATTCTTTGCTCCGCAGCTGGCTGCGGAAGGAGAGAGGATATCGCATGAAGAACTTTTTGGTAGCCGTCATGAGGCGGCCGCAGTGGAGTCTACTCTCAATTGTGTTCCTTGTATGTGTCTCCCGGAGCTATGGGCAGTTCAGCAGCAATATTCAAGGTACGGTACACGATCAGAGCGGCGCTGTCGTCGCGAATGCGCGAGTCACCCTGATCAACATCTCCACGCAGGTAACGCTCACTACAACTACGAGTGATGCGGGACTTTATCGCTTCGGAAGCTTGCAGCCAGCCGAATATGAAGTGCGCGTGCAAGGCACGGGCTTCCAAACGGCAACGGCTCGCGTGACGCTGCTGACTGCACAGACAGCGGACGTGCCGATAGCGATGAAGGTAGGCAGCGCGACCGAATCGGTGCAGGTGAGCTCGACGGCAGCGGACCTGGATACTGCGGACACCCGTATTCAGGCAACCTTGGAGCAAACGGAGCTGCACGATCTGCCGCTTCCAGGACGTAGTTTTGCTGGCCTCACGGCGCTTGCGCCCGGAGTCAAAGGAATCGGTACGTCTTACGGAGTGCTGGGAGGCGATGCTCCGGACAATTTCGGCACTGAGAGGTCAGTAGATGCAGACGCGAATGGCCGATCGCATGAATCCAACATGTACATCATTGATGGCATGGATGTCACGACCAATGTTCACAACGGCGTCCTTAACCTGACCCCCAACCCGGATGCGATACAAGAGGTTTCGATTCAAACTGACAACTTCAGCGTTGAGGAGGGGAGAACCAGTTCGCTGGTCACCAAAGTTACCACCAAATCCGGGACTAACCAGTTCCACGGAGCGGCGAGCTGGTTCTACAACGACCAGCACCTGTGGGCTTTATCGCATTTTGTGCCCATTGATCCCGCCACCGGCAAGGAGAAGTATGAGCCGTTCCGCAAGCACGATTTTTCGGGTGTATTGGGCGGACCGGTCATCAAGAATCGAACCTTCTTCTTCTTTGCTTTTGAGGGATTGCGATCTGCTATTACCTCAGGACTCCAGTCACACCAATTTGAGGCCCCGGAGTTCGTCAGTTGGGCGCAAGCGAATTTTCCGAATACGATAGGCACTCAGGTGCTTACTTCACAACCTCTGGTGGGTGCGAGAATAACAGGAGTGGAAAAGACGGCGTCTCAGGTACTTGGCCCATCGCAATGTGGCACTCCGGCAACAAACAACATCCCGTGTAATCTGCCGATGATAGACGACGGGGCATATCAACCCAGCCCATTTCGCAACGCGACCCAAATTAATGCCCGAATTGATCACAACTTTAACAAAACTCATGATCGTATTTACGGCAGCTATTTTCGGACACACCTGGACAACGAGATTTCCGCAATACGCGAAGGCCTCCATTCCACGAGCGAGAACCACACCAAAACGGTGTCGGTCAACGAAACGCACACGTTTTCTTCGCAGCTGCTAAATGAGGCAAGCTTCTCGGCGTATCGCGTTGCCGGAACCGGAGCGAAGACTGGACCATTCCACCTCCCGGTCATGAATATAGCGGGTCAAGATACCGGTTTCGGCGTAGGCTTTGGGCCCGCCACCTTTGTCCAGCATAACTACAGTTGGCGGGACACCGTCAGCCTCATCCGCGGTTCGCATTCGCTGAAATTTGGTTTCTATGCGTGGCACGGAGACGATGATGCCCGTCTGTTTAAGGCGACCCGGTCCAGGCCAACTTTTCAATACAATAACCTCCTTGATTTTGTGAAGGACCTTCCCTACCAAGAGACAGGTGTTTATTTCGATCCTGTTACAGGAAAGCCCACTGGGGGATACGACTGGTATTCGACGATGGAATCGCTCTATGCCCAGGATGAGTGGAAGGCTCTGCCGAACCTCACTGTGACCATGGGTATCAGGTGGGACGACTTCGGAAACACGTTTCCAGCTCCCGGAACAGGAACAATCTCTTCTAACTTCGTGTTGGGGCCAGGTAGTACCATCGATCAGCAAGTCACAAATGGTTCGGTGCTGCGGTTTCCCGCGACATATGCGCATCGGTTGAACCGCAACTTCAGTCCTCGCGTGGGAGTGGCTTGGGACCCAGCCAAAAACGGTAAGTGGTCGGTGCGTGGAGGATTCGGCATCTTTCGCGATTGGCCAACGCTGTCGCAGACTGAGGGAGCACTCACCACCAATCCACTGCTGAATCTAATTCCGACGTTCCAAGCGGGAACTCCGAACCCTCCGCTTTTGTCTATTGGAACATCGGATAAGTATCCATTTGGTTTCACATACCCACCTGTGCCACCCCTGTCTTTGGACTCACATGGAGGGAATCCGACTCTAAGACCCCAGGCGGCTGGGATCGACAGAAACCTGACGTTCGTTCCGGTATATAACTACATGATTGGCGTAGAGCACATGGTACCGGGCGGCTTTGTGGTTGGAGCGAACTATAGTGGCTCATTTGCAAACGGCGAAACCGGCCTCGGGCAACCAGGTAGTTGGCAGGGCCCTGACTTCAATCGCTTGGCGGGCGACTTGCTTGACGGAAAGCTCGATCGCTTGAATCAGAGCTTCGGGTATATCGGTTACATGAGCAATTGGAACGACATCCGATACAGCGCGCTGATCCTCACGGCGCGCCGGCATGCAGGGAAGCGAGGAACGTTGCAGGCCTCGTATACCTTATCGCGCGGTACTGACTTCGGGTGGAATTTTCCTGATCAACACAACATCTCCAAATACAAAGCCGACTCAGACATAGACGCAAGACACCGAGTTTCGGTGATAGCCGCCTATAGTCTGCCGTCTCTCGCTAACAGCGGAAAGGCATTGAAAGCTGTTTTGGGAGGTTGGGAGGTGACAGGTACGTCGATATTGCAAAGCGGGAAGCCTTTCACTGTTTTCACGTCGGCGCCGTTCCTGGCCTTTTGCGCGGACGGAAGTCTCAGCAACCAGTCACCAGGTTGCTCGGCATCAAATCCTGCCGTTTCTCTTCAGCCCGGTAGCGGCGACTACAACGCGGATGGCTTCAACTATGACTTCCCGAACGTTCCTGCCGGGATGAAGACCTCGGGATACTCGCGATCAGATTTTCTAAACGGAATTTTCACCGGCTCGAGCTTTGGGGTGCCGACACCAGGGACTGAGGGCAATGAAAAGAGAAACATATTCCGCGGTCCTGGGTTTGCCAACGTTGACATGGCGTTTATCAAAAACAACCAGTTATACGAGAGCTTGGCGATGCAGATAAGAGTTGAGGCCTTCAACTTGTTTAACCGTGTGAACTTGAATGGTGTCAACACCGATCTGGCAGGCGGCGGCTTTGGCAAGTCCACAACCAGCTACAACCCACGCATATTTCAGTTAGGCTTGCGTTTTACCTTCTAGCGCCACCAATGGCCTGCCTCCTTATGGAGGCAGGCCATTTTTCATTGCGGCACTCGCCGCCAGCCAAATCAGATGCGAGGGATTGTTTGCCAAAGACCACTGCTGCTGTGCGGGTTCTGAATAGACTCCTATTACTTGGACTCATTAGCTACTTTTCCATGGGCGTCGGGTGTAGGACTTCGACTTCCGACCCCAAGCCCGCTCCGAGCTTTTGGACAACAACGGTTGCCGTCAGCGATCCTGCAAACTTCACCGACGCAGGAACAGATGCGCGGGGGATACACCCTGGCCTATTCGGCGCTGAGTATGGCCGCATGCTCAAGCTGGTTGACGGTAGTTGGCTTTCCGTCTACACCATCTACGACAACAACGGATACCTCGCCGACCCCCAGGGGGGTACGCGTCTTCAGGTGGCCCGGAGCACCGATAATTGCCGCACTTGGACAATCCTCACGACAATATCCGACTTCGGACGCGATCTGGATAACGGCCAGATGATTCAGCTTGCCAATGGGCAGATATTGCTCGCGTCACGGTCCGTGCGTTGGCAGGAGTCCTATAGGCTCCCGGTGTATCGCAGTAGCGATAATGGACTGACGTGGACATTTGTCAGCATGATTGACGCCAACGAAGGCACACCTGGGTCGTTGGGCAATCCTGATAAGGGCGTCTACGAGCCGCATTTTTATATGCTGGCCAACAACGAGTTGGCGGTCATGTATTCCAGTGAAAAACATGTGGTGGAGAATCCCTCTTTCAGCCAGATCATTTCGGAGAAAACATCGAGTGACCACGGCGTGACCTGGGGCAAAGAAATTTGGGTGGCTGCGCAACTGGGCCAAGCGAGACCGGGCATGCCCGTCTGGACGAAATTGAATAATGGTCAGTATATGGTTGTTTTTGAAGTGTGCGGCACCCAGAACTGCATGGTGTCCTACAAATTTTCAGCGGATGGCCAACAATGGCCATCCGGATTGGGTGCGCAAATTCCAAATGAACGCGGCGGTCCGTACCTGGTGGCGCTCTCAAGCGGGCGCCTGGTGCTAAGCTCCAACTTTGGTCAGGTGTCGTACAGTGATGATAACGGGCTGACGTGGAAGGTGATCGTTCCTCCGCCGTTTTCGGGTGTGCCCGATGCGGATGTCTGGTCGAGCGTGTACGAAACAGGCGCAAACGAATTAGCCGTTATGTCTTCGGTGCATCGAACGGCGGGGCACAAAGTGCAGCTTCGATTCGGAGTTCTCTCTAATCTTCCTTGATTGGACGAGTATCGCAGCGTTAGCAATAGGTTTTGTGGATTGTATTCGTCGGAAGCAAAAACGATCGAGAGGTCGATTCTACTTTGGATAGCTGAACTCCTGTCTATATCGATCCCACTGCTCGTCTCCATGGCCGTTTTACTGGCCCCGCCGTATTCATTTGCCGACACATCTCGAGCGGATCTAAGTGTCGAAGCAGAGCAACACATTGCCAACGCCGATGCAGCCTTACACGACGGCGAGCAGTTGCTGGCGGAGAGCGAGTATCGGGCTGGAATTTCAGAGGCCCTAGCATCACTTGGTGTCCGACAACTCGCCTGGGGGAATTCCTCATTCGCAAAACAGATCTTCACGGAGGCTGCAAGCGTCGTCGCAAAGCCCAATGCCACGTTGCGCCCGTATCTCAAGGTTGAAAAAAATATCGACCCCACCTCTGGGGGGGGCGGCGCATACCTCGCCGTCACCACATCCAGCCCTGACGCGACGAGCGCGACAAGCAAAATGGAGTTGCGAATACGCACTGATATTGCGCGGGCATATTTCAATCTCGGACTGATGCAAGGAAAACGCGGCCGCTTCCGGCACGCCGCCTTCTTCTTAGCGCGTGCCGCGTACTGGCGGCCTGATTTGTCGAATGTGGAATACTCGCTCGGCTTGGCCTTGTTTAACGCCAAAGAATACAAGGCAGCTATCGATCCGCTGCAGCGAGCTCTAAATCGGGATCCTGCAAATGCTCCCGCACGTGAGCAGCTTGCGCTTACCTGCTATCATGCCGAGGATTATGGGTGTGTTACGGCCGCACTTTCTAGTGACTCCGAATTACTCATGGATCCTCACGTAGGTTATGTGGCGGGGTACATTCTGGCCGTTTCCTTGACACGAAGCGGGCGACCTAAAGAGGGGGAGGAAATACTTTCAGACCTCTTGAATCGCTACTCAGATTCCGCTGAGTTTTTTGTATTGGTTGGACAAGGCTATGCCAAGCAGGAGGACGATTCGCACGCAGTTCCTATCCTGCAAAGAGCGATACAAATCAATTCGCAAGTCCTCGAGGCGCACTCAACTGCAGGATTGATCTACTTGCGGAGAGGAAAATTCGCAGACGCAGAAAAGGAGTTTCGGCAGGAATTGAAGGTCAACCCCTCTGATCTGACTACTGATGCCAACCTGGCTTTTGTGTTGACACTAGAACAAAAGAACAATGAGGCGCTATCCCTCCTCAAAAGTATCCTACAGGTGCAGCCGGACTCGGCCGAAGCCCATTACACATTAGCCAAGCTACTGGCCACTCAGGGCGAACTGGAGCTTGCTTTTGAGCATGCGCAGACGGCGGTTCAGCTATCTCCGCAAGACGAGCGCAAGCACTATCAACTGGCACAGATTTGCGTAAAGCTCGGGCGCACCGACGAGGCGCAGCGAGAACTTGCCACATATCGACAGTTGAAGGAAAAAACGGGGGCGACTCAATGAAGCACATTGCGGCCCTCTTCTTAGTACTCTTGTTTCCGCCCTCTGGGTGGGCAGTACCTCCCCAGAGCAATTCTGCGAAAGAACTAGCAGAAGTGTCACGCTTGTTGAACGAGGGCCGGTTGGATCCGGCCGAAAGTATTCTGCTCACCATTCTAGGGAGAAACCCTCGTGATTCGGATGCACTGGATTTGCTAGGCAGGATTCGCATCGAAGAAAACCGCTGTCCGGAAGCAGAGAGGCTTCTATGGTCGGCGATCAGCGCGAATCCCCGGGCTGGAGGCGCGTACCTGAATCTCGCATCGTGCTACGAGAGGAGCGGCCAGACGCTGGAATCTAGGCGCGTCATCCAAGAGGGCAGCCAGCGAAAGCCGGACAACCAAGAACTTGGGCTCGCTCTGGGATCGCTTTATCGAGATGCTGACGACCTCGGAAAAGCTCAGAGCCAGTTCAGGGCAGTCGTCGAAAAGCACCCGCGCTCCGCCGAGGCGCTCTTATCGCTAGCGCGCGTTGAAACCACACTCAACAACGATCTGTCTGCAGCTGAACACTTGAAACGGGCACTTGCGCTCGCGCCGAATGCCGAGGAGCTGCTTTACGAGTATGCGTCGGTCTCCATGAGATTGAACAAACCAAGGGAGGCTTCCCAAGCCCTGGAATCTGCCGTACACATGGGTTCAGAATCTGGTGCTTCTCGTTGTTTACTGGGCCTTGCCTATCTACAAAGCGGGGACGTTGCCGAAGCAACTGCTGTCCTTCAGCGCTCAGACCAAACGGAACCAGACAGAGCCTGCACCTTCCTGGCTTTTGGCTTGGCACTGTTTGTTCAGGAGAGGTATGCCGAGGCGCGTACGGCGCTGGAACGGTCCCTCGCCTTCTACCCTGGCCAACAACAGGCGATTTACTTGCTGGCGAGAATTGCGCAAGCACAAGGGGATATTGACCGAGCTCGCGTCCTGGCCGGGAGACTTTCGAACTCAGAAGATAAGTCGCGTGCCATGGAAGAGGAGGAGGTTTATCGCAAATCCGAGAAAGAATCGTCGGAAGTGAACCGTTTAATGCCCTCTCTTCTGGCTTTAGCGCAGGCCAAGGTTCATGAAGATTTGAAATAGCAGAGGAACGCCGAAGTAAATTGAGCAAGAATATGCGTCACAGGTTAATTGCAACCGCCATTATTGGGCTCGGCATTTACTGGAGCACCCGCTCTCCAATAGCCGCGTTCGCACAGGACTCCCCGCAATTCGTGGACATCACAGACGCGGCTGGTATTCGTTTTACTCATCGCTCCAGTCCCGAAAACAAGTACATTGTCGAATCGATGAGCGGTGGCGTCGTATTGTTCGACTATAACAACGACGGATGTCTGGACATCTTCTTCACCAACGCCCCGACCGTGGATACGGCCGACCAACCAGCTCACAGTGCCCTTTATCGCAACAACTGCGACGGGACCTTTATCGATATAACCGAGAGGTCTAATTTGGGGAATTCCGGCTGGGCCATGGGCGCGGTTGCAGCCGATTATGACGGGGACGGGTACCAGGACTTATTCGTTACCGGTTTCGGCTCGAACCACCTTTATCACAACAATGGAGATGGGACGTTCACAGACGTGACACAGAAAGCCGGCCTGGATGATCACCATTGGTCTACAGGCGCGGCCTTCGGTGACTTCGACAATGACGGCGCTCTGGATCTCTTTGTGTCCCGCTACGCCGAGGTCGACCTCTTGCATCTTCCCGAATTTGGGAAAGGGAAGTACTGCGACTACCACAGAACACCCGTGCAGTGCGGCCCCCGGGGACTGCCCGGCGCGGGCGATTCCTTGTTTCACAATAACGGCAATGGAACGTTTACAGAAGTTTCAAAGAAGGCTGGCGTTGATGATCCAGACGGGCGATATGGCCTCGGTGCTGTTTGGACGGATGTCGATGGGGACGGTTGGCTTGACCTGTTTGTCGCAAACGACACCGGCCCCAATTTTCTGTACCACAACAATCATGATGGCACTTTCACCGAAATGGGTCTGCTTGCTGGAGTAGCAGTCAACGATGAAGGGCGGGAACAAGGGTCGATGGGCGTGGCCGTTGGCGACTATCTGCATACTGGCCGCCTTGCTCTTTTCGTAAGTAACTTCGCGGACGAATACCACACACTTTACCGTCACGATGGTCCACTGGCGTTCAGCGATGTTTCCTTCCAGGCCGGCATAGGTAAGTTCATGGGCCCTTATGTCGGGTGGGGAGCTGCTTTTTTCGATTACGATAACGATGGCTGGCCCGATCTTATCGTTGTTCACGGTCACGTCTATCCC